>WOR8_10007181_pt1 | contig 21072 bp, 17 predicted proteins | sample DeeMarSeWOR38_10_FD_19890 | JGI IMG/M metagenome (IMG submission 19890) | reverse complement strand
GCAAAATTCTCTAAATTCTTCTTCAGTTGCAGTTATATCATCTCTTAGTTGTATGAAGGCACAAACCTCCTCACCATATTTTGCACTTGGAACACCTACAACTGCAACATTTTTTATTTTATGATTGGTAAATAAGAATTCTTCGATTTCTCTTGGGTATACGTTTTCTCCTCCTCTTATTATCATATCATCAATTCTTCCAAGAATCATAAAATATCCTTCGTTGTCAATCATTGCTAGGTCTTTTGTATGAAGCCATCCATCGATAATACTTTTTTCAGTCTGATCAGCCATTTTATAATATCCCTTCATTACTCCATAACCTCTAGCAACCAGTTCACCAGGCTCATTAAGTTGTTTTTCTATTCGTGTTTCAGGATCTATAATTTTTACCTCAATATGCGGAAGAGGTTTTCCAACAGTTTCCACGCGTTTTTGAACGGGGTCGTTTCTCTGGGTTTGAGTAAGAACTGGTGCAGCTTCTGTCAGACCATAACAAATTGTAATTTCTCTTAAGTGCATTTTACTCATTGTACTAACCATTACTTCAATCGGACACGACGATCCTGCCATTATCCCTGTTCTTAAAGAAGATAAATCATAACTTTCAAAATTCGGAAGTTGCATTTCAGCGATATACATTGTTGGAACTCCATTAAGAGCTGTACATTTTTCAGTTTCAATTGAATTTAAAACCTTTTCAGCATCAAATATTTCTATAGGTACCATTGTTGATCCATGAACAACACAATTAAGTGTAGAAAGAACACAACCAAAACAATGAAAAAATGGGACTGGAATGCATAATTTATCCCTATATGTTAAACCCAGATTCCTTCCAACATAAAAAGCATTATTTATTATATTATAATGAGTTAGCATTACGCCCTTTGGAAAGCCAGTAGTTCCAGATGTGTACTGCATATTTATTACATCATCTGACTTAAGGGATTGTTTTCTATAAATAAATTCATCATCAGAAATATCTAAGGATAATTTAAGTAGATCATTAAAATTATACATCCCCTCATGATTTTTATCACCAATAAAAATTAGGTTTTTGAGATATGGTAATTTATAATTTTTAAGTTTTCCAGGTTCATATTCATAAAAATTTGGAATTATAGACTTTAGAATATCTAAATAATTTACTCCTTTAAATTCATCTACTAAAAATAATGAAGTAGCATCTGATTGTTTTAACAAATATTCTAGTTCGTGAGATTTATAATAGGTATTTACTGTTACTAAAATTGCACCTATCTTTGCTGATGCAAATTGTAGATAAACCCATTCTGGAACATTATTTGCCCAAACTGCGATATGATCTCCCTTTTTTATTCCCAAAGCCATAAGACCTTTTGCAATCTGATCGCATTTTTCATTGAATTCAGAATATGTTAATTTTAAATTTTTGTCAACATAGACAAGTGCATCTGTATCTGGAAAATGATATACTGTTTCTTCAAGTATCTCTCCAATTGTATCAGTAAGTATTTTTGTCCCTCCTCACCTTCTGCATCAATGAAAATATAATTCTTCCGTATAGAAGAATTTTCGTCAAATGACGTAATTAAAAATAAGCTCATAAATTTTTCCAATTAAAAAAGTGGGCCCGGCAGGTTCCAACGTAATTAACAGGAGAAGATTTTTCATATTGTTTGCCGATTTTGTTACAATCTAAAAATTGGATTTTGTTCTTTTCTAACTAAAAGTTTTCTTAATTTTTTCTCTTTTTCTGAGGTGTTGAAATGAAAGAATCAATTTATAATAAAATGACTAGGTGTGAAAAGGAAGTGGCTGATTTATTAAAAGAAATGGGAATAAAATGGAGATATGAACATCCTGTTTTTGTTTGGGATAAAAATAAAAGACCGAGGGTTTGGGCACCGGATTTCTTTTTAATTTCTTTTGGGATTTACATTGAAGTTTGTGGTTCAGAAAATTTCGATTATAGTTATCGAAGGAGAATCTTTGATAAAAACGGACATAATGTAATATTTTTACATTTATACAAAGAAACTAATACGTGGAAGGATCATCTCATGAGATATCTCAAATTTTTTACGAATTATAGGATTTACAGATTGAATATGATTCTTGAAAAATGAATATTAAGAAGTTTTGCTAGTATTGGGAATCGTTCTAAGAACATCCTATGAACCTGTGTTATCTCTGAATTTCTACAATTCCAAAACTTTACCCAATCAATTGTTTCATTAAATATGTCATCATTATGATGTTTTATCCATTCTCCATCAAGAAATTCATATGCTGTTAGATTTGCCTTAATTTTTAAAGTAACTTCAAGTTCACGTGGCCTACTTGCAATAAAAATAGTTTTACTATCATTTATATTAGGTGGATTTGATCCATTAATAATTGTAATTGTTTTTTTAACATTAAAGAATGTATAATGAGATCCTATTTCATAGTCTATTATTTCAGCAAAATATTCATATTTAATTATAATTTTAAGATTTTCAGGGCATCTAAAATTTATTATTATATTAACCGTTTGATTACCAGGTGGTTTATAATCCATCTCTTCATATTCAATTCTGTTGTTATAGATATATTCACCAAAGTCCATACTAAGATTAGCAAGATAATTGTTATCACCTTGGATAACTAGAGGTCCCTTTGTTATTTCTTTCTTCATATCTGCAATACAAGGATGAATACTAATACTAATTAATATAAAAATAACGCAAACAGTTAATCCATTCTTAAAATAATAAAAATACATTGAAAATTCTCTCCTAAATTAAGATTAATTAACTTTTCATATTTTATTCTCCCAAACTTCATTTAGGATAAGATCCTTTATAAAGTTTTTGGTTTACAAAATCTTCCTAAATGTTTTTATTTGTAACTATTATTTAATTAAAAAAGGAAGAAATATATATTCTAATATTCTAACATAATTGATTTATATTGGAGATGAGGCAAATATGAAATATAAAACAATTTTGATATTATTAATAATGCTAGTACCAACAATTTTTTTATATTCTAATACTGCTGTTGCTGGTGTATCATATGAAAAAATTGATATTAAAGTGTCAATATTAATAGGAGGAGTAAAATATAATGATGATCCCTTATATGATTATCAGTATTATACTCAAAACCTAGTTCTTAAAAATTATTGCTGGTTTGCTGAAGATACTCAATACTCATTTAAACCTACGAAACACCACGATGAACCTGAATTTATGGATGATTTGGATATATTATCTCAGAATAATATTGAATATAAATATCTTGACAATGAAGACACAGATGTTCTTATATTAGATGGTGCTGGATGGGATGAAGTTGAATGTAATATTAACAAAAACCTTAGAGATCAATATCAGGACTATATTACTAATGGGGGTGGATTTATAGGTGAATGTGGTGCAAGCTTTTTTCCTCTACCTCTATATGATGAACCAGATACTCCTCTTGAATTTTATTGGGTAGATGAAAATTCTTTCCTATCTGATATGAATACCCGTGCAGATATAAAATTAGGATTTCCTGTAATAAGTGAGTGGATTGGTGTACACAATGGTAAAAGAGGTGATCATCTAAAACTTCGTAAAAATTTGAATCCCACGGCAATTGGTATTGGTGCATACGCATATTATAATATAAGAACAGACGAATATCCAAATAATCAATCTTTTTTGGAAGGTGCTTGTTTTAATTTAACTAATCTTGATAGAACACATCCTATAATGAAAGATTTTTGGGGTGATTCATTGTTTGTAGAAAATGGAGGATCATCCTATGTCATTCTAGATGAAGGAGTATCATGTCTTGCCTCATATCCCTCTGATTGTTATGAGGGAAATGAGTTACTAAAATTGAATGCATGGAGTTTTTCACCTAAATTTCATCATGTATATCAAGTTCTAAAAATACTCCTAAAATTAGCTCTAATTAATCAATTTAAAGTAATTTATCTCGATGATTTACCATCTGAATTTCAAGCTCTTTTTAAAGAAGGACAAGAAATTACATACATTCAAGAGTTAATTGATTTGTTAGTTTCTCGTTGGGTAGGTTGGGAAAAAACAAATGAAATAATTAAGACTAAAATAATAGAGGATAATGGGAATCCTAAACCTGCGATTATTGCTTTTAACTATCAAAATGATGAAAATAAAGGAAGGCTAGTATTGAGTGGACCCCATAGATTTCAAGAATGCTGGTGGCCCGAAGAAATTATTAATCATGAACAAGAAAAAAATCATCGTAGGGATAAACATGGACTTTATCACTGGAAGAAAATTGATGGGACAGATTGGATAACAAGTGCAGATAAATTTTGGAATCATGATAGAGGACATAATCATACATGGTTTTTTAGACGAGAAGTTGCTTGGGCATCTTCGTTAGTTCCAGATAATCATCTTCCACCTGCCTATAATAGGTCACAAGTTATAGATATATATCCATATATGCAAAATTCTTCAGAATTCCCCATATATTGTTGTGTAGCAAATGGAAGAGAAAATAAATGGGAAGATGTAAAACTTAAACTTTATTATAAATATTATAGCGCTCCTCAATGGTCAAATGATTGGATATATTATGGTTCAACTGATAGTAAACCATACAAGTTCAATTTCGATGCCAATCATCCTAATGCGCTGGGTGATGGATTGTATCGATTTTGTTCAGTTTTAGAAACAAAAGAGAATGGAGTATATACTTGTGATGAGTTCCCCCCTGGTTGGGATGCAGAGGTATTGGTCAATGGAAATATTTCAGCACAATTTAACTATGATATAGAATATCCTTATGCAAAAGATTCAATTACCTTTAACTGCAGTGAATCAACAACTAAAACTGGAACTCAAATTACAAGTTATCATTGGGAATTTGGAGATGGTAACGAATCATGGGATCAAAATCCAGTACATACCTTTGATGATGATGGTGTTTATACTGTTAAATTAACAGTTGAAAACAATTTATCTCAAACAAATTACACAAATAAAACAATAACGATACATAATAAACCACCAAATATGAACATTAATTCAGATTATGATCTAATTTTTGTTAATAATAATGTAAATTTTACAGATAATTCCTCGGATGTTGATGGTAATATTACCAGTTGGTTCTGGGATTTTGATGATGGATCTAATTCTACAACGAGAAACACTAGTCACATTTATTCAAATAATGGTTACTATAAGTTCTCCTTAGAAGTTACTGATGATGACAATTCTACTAATAAAACATATGGTGAGATTTTAGTAATAAACTCACTTGTGAATCAAAGCAGGTCACAACAGGATAAAATTTGGAATAATATTCAAGATGCAGTTGATAATGCATCAACAAATGATTTGATATATGTGAAAAATGGGACTTATACTGAGAATATTATTATTAATAAAACAATCAATCTTGTTGGTGAGGATAAAAACAATGTTGTTATTAAAGGCTCCATTGTGATGAGTAATCCTTATGATTATGAGCTTCCAACAAAGGATACTTTTGATTATTTAATAGTTAATAATATGACAGGTATAGAACTTTTAATGCATTTTAATAATGATTCTGAGGTTGGAGAAAATTATTCAAGTTCTAATTTGGTAGTGGATTATTCAGGACAGAACAACAATGGCACCAATAATGGTGCTACATGGACCACATTTACAATTAAAGGTGCTGGAGCGTTTGATTTTGATGGAATTGATGATTCAATCAACCTTAGTAGTATATCTGCTCTAATGGGTGAGAATGTGACTGTTTCTGCTTGGATAAACTGTGATAATGGTAATGGTGTTGAATATCCGGTTATATCTCAAGCTAATATGACCTCCGGGTATTGTCTTTATGTTAATAATTCAACTATGAAGCCATGTTTCAAACTTGATAATGATATAGCTATATCATCAAAAGCTATAGGAATTAATGAATGGTATTATATTGTTGGTACCTATAATGAAACGGATCTAAAGGTTTATGTTGATGGGAAATTAACAGGTAATATTAGTAAAAACGGTAGTGGACTTGACACGCTTGGATTCATTGGGTTTGATAATAATAGTAATTATTTTGATGGAAGGATTGATGAGGTAGCAGTTTGGAACCGTACTTTGACTGATGAAGAAATCAATTTGATATATGAGAGCAATAACGGTATTAAGATAGAAAGTATTACGTTTAAAGATTCAAATATAGGTGTTACTCCTTGTAATCATTCCTATTTACTTGATTGTGATTTTATTAATCATAGTATAGGAATTTCATTAAATAATACAATAAATGTAATGGTTCAATTATGCAACATTACCGATACAGATATTGGTATAAATGTTTCAGGTTCAAATCCAGAGATATTGTATTTCAATAGCATCGTTGACTGCTCGATTGATAATATCACATATGCAATAAATGTAAGTAATTCTAAAAATCTATATGTTGTTGGTACATTGGTTAATGGAAGTACTAGTAACTTGAGTTTTTCAAATAGTGATATTGATAATATCTCTGTAATAAATAGTTGGTCACCGAATAATAGTGCTCCAGATACTCCTGATCTTTCTGGTCCAGCTCAAGGTGACATAAATACTTCATACACATATTATTCATATACAAATGATTCAAATAATGACTTAGTTTCTTATTTCTTTGACTGGGGAGATGGAAACAATAGCGGATGGACAGGACTAGGTACCTCAGGATTGTCAAATTATTATTATGCTTCATATAAATGGATAGAGCAAGGTGGTTATTATGTTAAAACCAAAACTAGAGACATTTTTGATTTTGAGAGTAATTGGTCAGTTCCGATTTTATTCAGAACAGAAAATCTTACACCAATGATAAACATGGTTAATAATTCACCTGATCCAATTGGTTTTGGTTTCAATGTTACGATTACTGCTAATATTACTGATAACATGAGTAGTAATTTTAGTGGTATTAAAACAGTAAAAGTCAACATTACCTATCCAGATGATACTTATGTTAATGTGTCTATGACAGATATCGGAAATGATACATATCATTATGTTTTCACAGATACTTGGCTTGTTGGAAAATACAACTATTGCATCTGGGCGATAGATAATGCATATAACACAAATTTATCATCTGGTCATAGCTTCAATGTTTCTGCTGATGCAATAATCTCAGTTTGCACAATAAAGAATAGTTATGGAACTAATGAGACGGTTAATCTTACTGATCCACCAAGTAGTTCTTATCTTGTTGGTTATGAACTTTTGGATGATGGTAAGGTTTTACACATCTGGAATAATCTTGACCATTATTATTTTGACACAGATAGTGGAATACAACTCACTAATCATTATAACGAATACTGGTCTCATAATGTTCTGATGCTCGGATATTACAATAATGACCAGTGGAATCTAATCTATAGAACCGATGAGCTTAGTGGATTCAACAAGAATATAGAAAGTGACAACGAAACATATGTGAATGCTACACTTTGGAAGAATCTCAACTACGCAGGTTATGACTTCAGACTAACAATCAGATATCATCTAGGTATCGATGACAATGAACTCACAGTTATACCATATATCAAAAATATTGACAATGAGGATATACCATACAATCTAGGTTTTGCATGGGAAATTAAAGACATTCAGATTGATATGACAGAAGAAAATGATTATATTGAAATTGATGGAACAACTTATTATCTCAACACTTCTGGTTTGGATGAAACATACACAAACATGGACATTCCAAGTTTCTATATCAAAGAGGATATAACTGATACTAAATCAGAATCACTATATCTAAGATGGGATGAAAATCTAAATTACAAGGTTCAGGTGAAATCAAAGCCGGGTCAATACAATGCACCAGTAACACTTGGAATCAAAATAGGGACACTCAATGCGAGTCAGGAAAAATCAACAGAATTATTCTGGTATGATGCTGTAAAATCAACATATCACTTCAACAGTTACAATCCATATTTGGCATGGGTAACAAACCCTGCCTATATGGCTGATGGTAATACCTCTAATTATGCTTCAACAACGATTGATCGTGATATGGAAGTATTAAATATTAATTTAGAATCTGCTGCTGATAAAGGTGCAATATCAAAAGTTGAAATCCGAGCTTTTGGTAAATATTCTGGTAGTGGTTACCCACCACATGATATTGTTTTAAAAACAGTCGGTGGTACGCATTATTTCATACCAGATACTACAGGTGATTGGTCTAGCTGGTATGATATTACAAATAATCCTAATGCACCAAATCCCTGGACTTGGACTGATATTGATAATTTAGTTGTCGAGGTAGAAGCAGCTACAGAATCATATACTTTATATTGTTCCAAGGTTGATGTACGAATAACTTATAATCCTAATCCCGTGATTTCCAATCCATATCCACCAAGTGGCAGTAAAGGTATTACCATTGCTCCAGTGTTAAACATTACTGTTTCTGATCCTGAAGGTGATACAATGAATATCACCTGGCTGAGCAACAGTAGTGGAAGCTGGCAGGTATTCGGTACAAACCTTAGTGTAGGTAATGGTACTTATCATCAGACGTTTTCTAATGCTACAGTGAATGGTCAGTGGTGGTACTGGAAAGTCAATGTTAGTGATGGAACAAACACTGTCACGAGCAATGTATTTTCGTTTTACACTGGATATCAATCAAAGATTGAGAATACTGGTTCTACTAATTTCACTGGTTATTTGTTGATGCAGATAGAGTTTTATAATACGACAAATAGCACTTGGATTCTTGAACAAGTTGTAGTTAATGAGTCGACACCTAGAACGATAAATGCTGGTTGTACGCTTGCTTTGGATACGATTTTTAATCCTTATAATGTGAGTACCAGTAGTTTTACAAATGGCAATAGTACATATCGGGTGTATGCTGCTTTCCGTGATCCTGATGGAGATGTTCTAGTGTGTGATGATGAAACTTTGTTGGAGGATAGTTATCAGTTTACAGTTTCAATAAGTTAAAAATATACATTCTTCCTCTTTTTTTTATTTTTTCGATTCTATTTTTTCTTTAAGTAAAATTATTGCATTTTCTACAAGATCCGATGTAGATCTAAACGGTTTGTTATCTACAACCGAACCTGTATTTTCTTTCACCCATTTTACCAAATCTGGGTGTAAAGTAACAGATAATCTCTCTCTAAGTGGTTCTTCTTTTTTAGGTCTTGCCATAATTACATACGAATACATATCGAAACATATAAATATTGCTACCACTATTACATATTATTACATATAATAACATACAATAACTAAAGGAGAAAAAAAGGTGCAGACCTTCCAAAAGAACCTAATAACCTATTCAAATTATTCGTATTCAACTAACTTACTTTATGATAGGTTAGACGGAGGTAAAAACCAAGAATGGAAAAGAATTATAAAGATAATAAGCCAGAATCAAATCAACAAACTCCCAAATGTGGATATTATGAGCGCTTTGGCTTATGAGCTTAAAAATATTAAAAGAACAAAGTTCCCAATTTTTTTAGACCCGAAAACAGCTTCATTTGTAGATGTTGGTATACATGCAAAAATTCGACAATACCTATCTGATTCAACAATTGAAAAAAATCTAAGATACGCTCGTTTTATGGAAAAGCATCCTTGTCCTGTAGATTTTAGAAATCTTACAGCTGAAAGTTTCATTAGACATATTGACTACAGATTAGAAATTGAAAATCCACCAGCAACACCAAATGCAATAAAACATGAAAAAAAAGCAATACTCATGTTTCTTAGAGCATATAATATGTACTCAGATCAATGGAAAAAACTAGTAAAAACACCACCAGTGACAGATAATGATGAAAATATAGAGGTTCCATTTCCAACAGTTGTAAACGAATTATATCATGCAAAATACAGTAAAGACAAATACGAAAATATTCTGATGCAAACAATTGTTTTTCTAGGATTCAACTTTGGTATGAGACCACCTAGTGAAATCTGCAATCTCAATCTCGAAGACATAATTCTAAACAAAGACGGAACTGGATATATCAGAATACATGAAGATAAAAAACATGGAAAAAACAGGATAATAATACCTTTTAATAAGACAGTTCTCTCATCACCAGTATTCAAGACACCACTAAACTACATAAATAACTGGAGAAATAAAGTTGCAAACAATAAATCAGAAAATGCTCTCTTTTTAAAGCCAGATGGAGGCCGAATTACTGGAAAATACTTACGAGACCATATTACACCTGAAGGAAAAAAAATAGCAGGATCCTATTTTCATTTATATACAATGAGACACACTTGTGCAACATATTTGTATGAATATACGAAAGAACTTGAAATTGTAAGAAGAAGACTAGGACATAAGAAACCATCTACAACTATCAAATATGTTCATATTGCTGATAGCATAAAGAGGCAGGTTGGGAAACGTAATCTGTTTAATCAGGCCCTTAGATTGATTTCTAAGAGAGGAAAGCCTGAGGTGATTGATTGTTTGGTAAAAAAGGCTCAATCTAACGTTTCTACTCCTGTAAAATCTGGTTATGAGCCAGACGCTCCGCCAGACTAAGCTACGAGCCCTATAAAATCATAGGGCATAATACAATTCTACTACTTAAAATTTAGATATTGAAATCAAAAGAAGTCTATTGATATTGTGTTTAAAAATACAAATTTTGATAAATCAACTTTTATCAAGCATTAGTTTCCAAAAGGATCGAAGTTCTTTATTAAGCTCTTGCTGCCAAATATCAAACTGTCTTTCGTCATGCTCAGAATCAAACTTCCTTTCGGGTTTTAAATTATTTGGGTCCATTTTTTTCATCTTTTCCACCTATCAATACACACCCATGATAACTTCTCTCACTATTCATTTAAATAGATATCGTGTAAAAATGTCATTTTAGAAATTTAACATAATGACATTACAAAACAAGTTTTTTTAAAAGTTATAAAGATTTTTATATAACTTGTTAATCTTGATGGTATGATAACTATGAAAAGAAAAATAAATAGTGTATTATTAGGAATTGGAATTATTGTTTTTTTAGGACAGATAGCGTCAGCGGCCTCTATTCAAGATAATCTTGATGATGTTGCTCATTGGTCAGGAACAATGGGAGGAACCTGGGGATGGACTGATATAAATGTTGAAGATAGACCAAATATAGATATTAAAGAACTTAAACAAAGTGTAAATGGAGATAAGATGATGTTAGAGTTAATTGTTGATGGAACAATTCAAAGTACTCAACTTCATTATTATTGGGTTACATTTAACACTACAGACTCATATTATTTCTTTTCTTGGTCAAATGGTACAGGTTTTGGTTGGGCGGCTAATACCATTACTGCTCAATTTGATATGGATCCTGAAGTTTCAGCATCAGGAAATACAATCACTGCAATATTTGATATTATAGACGAAGACACAAGTGCAGATGAATTCTGGGCTTATGCATGGGAATACTCGACATTTGGAGATATAATAACTGCAGAATGGTGGGGCGACTGGGCACCAGATACATATAACCTATTTGATATAGAAGATGTAATAGATGACGATGATGATGAAATTCCAGGTGGTGAAGGTTCAGGTGATGAAAATGGTGGTGAAAATGATGACAATAACGAAGGATCATCAAATAATAAATCAACAGGTACACCCGGATTTGAGTTATTGACTCTTATAGCTGCATTTTTAATAATTATAGTCATTTCAAAAAAGCGCTAAATTAAGAACAATTTGTATCAAATATAATGGTAAAGTTCATTAATGATATTTAGTTAAATCAAAAAGATAATAGATGGTGGAGCTATCATTAATTTCTAAATATCCTTTCTTAAATGATTCAAAAAAGTACATATTAGATAATAATCTCTCAATAAAAGAAATACTCGATGATCCTCTCTATGACCGTGCAAGATTAATAGGTGTAGAGAGACTTGATAATGCATTCAAAAATAGAGATGTAGGAAATCGAAGTCTTGTAACTGATTCTGATCAAATAATGGAACTTTTATCCTATCCAATCGCTAGAATGGTTGCTGTTTGTATAGAAGATGTCTATTTTAAAAGAAGATATGCACTCGGTGAAGCAATTCATGCTTACAATAATCTCTTGAATGAATCTATTTTATTTTTAATTAATGTTGCAAAAGAGTTCAAAATAGATGTAAGATTTGATAAGGATACTAACAAAATCAGCATCTTTTTTATTGATTATCTACACCATGCTCCAACTAGATATAAAGAGTGGAAAATGATAAATCGAGAAATGGAGAATGGTTTTATTCAAATAACAAGAAAAGACCTTGCAAGAATAATTCAGGAAGCATTACGAGCAAGAATAAATAATGAACTTGACGAAAGGAATTGCAGTAGGTCTGTTTATGAAAAGTTTTTAACAGATATTAAAAGAATTCAAAATTCAGTTATGATGCATCGTAAAAAAATTGAAGCGGCGCCAATCGGAAAGCTTGATACAACAAAACTTCCTCCTTGTATGAAAAATATTCTCTCAGCAATTCAAGCAGGTGAAAACGTTCCACACATGGGAAGGTTTGCACTTGTATCATTTTTACATTCATTACGCCTCAGTAATAACGAAATCCTTAAGTTATTTAGTACAGCTCCTGACTATGAAGAAGAAAGAACCAGGTATCAGGTTGAGCATATTACAGGTTATTCCTCTTCAACTGCATATTCTCCACCTGGTTGTGATAAGATGAGAACCTATGGAATATGTCCGACTGAGGAAATAGATGACCTGTGTAAAAAGAAAAGGCATCCCCTAAGTTATTATAAGGCTAAATGGAAGCAGGAGAAACCTAAAAAATGAAGCATTTTGTAACATTTGAAGGAATTGATGGTTCTGGTAAATCAACTATTTCAAAACTCGTTTATAAACAATTGAAAAAAGAGGGTTATGATGTTATATTGACCTATGAACCAACTGATTCCTGGATTGGAAAACAGGTTCAAAGGTGTATAGAGACAGGAGAAGACCCATTCATCACAGCATTGACATTTACTGCAGATAGAATCGAACATGGAAAACAAATTAAAAAATGGCTTTCTGAAAAAAAAATTGTAATTTGCGATCGTTATGCAGAATCAACCTATGCATATCAGGGGGCTCAACTTCATGGACTAGTAGATAATCCAATTAAATGGTTAAAAGACCTAGCAAAAGATATTATTCCAATTCCAAATAGGACATTTATTTTCATAATAGATCCTAATTTGTCTATTAAAAGAATAGAAAACAGAGAAAATCTAATTCCTTTTGAAAAAGTATCTTTTCTAGAAAAGGTCCATAAAAATTATCTAAAACTTTCTAAAGGAAAGCAATTTTTGAAAATTGATGCAACAAAAAAAATTGAAGAATTAGTTAGTATTTGCTATAATGATATTATTTCTTGATTTTTTTTCTTATTGATGTAATTATTTATTTTTTGACAAAATTACAGATAATATTTATATAATATTACTAACAAAGTATTACAAGTATACAATGTAAATAAATAATCTAGGAGAGGAAATAATGGGAAAAAAGTCTATTGTAGAGTATGATTTAGAAGATGATGAGTCGTTTGAAAAATATTTACAAGTAATTAGTACAAACATCTTTGATGTTATTGAACAGATAGAAGAAATTGATTAGGTTTTTTATCTGATGAAATTAATATACTTCAAATAAAGAATATTATATATTAATTGAAATTTTTTTTTAAAAAAACATTGTAAGGATTTTTCCTTACGTTTTCATACAATATATAAAGTTGCTTTTACATAACTGCAAATAAAAATAAATTACAAAATTATATGGATGTGAAAAAATGAAAAATAAAACAAAAGACTCATTAATTGTTGTAACAGTAGTTGCTCTTGTATTAGGCGGAACTTTTGGATTTATATTTCTAACAAATAATCAATTTTCATATGAAGTTAGAACTTTTTCATCATATGAGGAACTACTTGATTTTTTAGGAAATAACAATCAAAATTACAATGATTATTACTCTTATGGTATGAGAGATGGCGCTCCAGGATTGATGCTACCAAATGCAGAATCATCTAAATCTGGAAATGCTATAGATGGTGCAGGTGAAAGTCAAGATGATGATTATTCAACTACTAATATTCAAGTTGAGGGAGTAGATGAACCTGATACTGTAAAAACAGATGGGGCCTATCTTTATGTTCTAGCAAATCAAACCATTTTTATTATAAAAGCAAATCCAGCAAATCAATCAAAAATTCTCTCTAAAATATCTTTTAAGGATGATGTATATATTAGTAATTTCTTCATTAATGATGATTATCTAGTTGTATTTGGAGGGTCTTATAGCTATCCGATCCTATATGAAGGTGAAAAGGAAGAGTCAAATGAAACTACAGGTACAATTATTGAAGATAGACCTTGGGATGTCTCAACATCAATTATTAGGATTTATGATATTGCAAATAGAAATACTCCAGCAATCAAAAAGGAAATAGAAATCGATGGTAACTATTTTGATGCAAGAATGATAGGAAACTATGTTTATTACATTTCAACAGAACACACCTATAATATTTACCGAGAAAGTAATGGAAATGGAGTTCTTTCAGTTCCTAAAATAAAGATAGATGACAATTCTTCAAAAATTCCTTATGACGATATATATTATGTTGATGTACCTGAACTAGTCGACACAATGACACATGTAATTTCAGTAAATCTTGAAAATATGAATGTTGATGAAAAAAGCTTTTTAATTGGAATTTCACAGACTATGTATGTCTCACTATCAAATATTTATCTTGTTTATACAAAATATGATTATACAATAAGACCTCTAGTTGATGGTACTTATCAATCAAACCAAGAGACAACTATGATTCATAAAATAGGTATTGGAGCAGGTGGTATAGATTATAAAACAAAAGGAGAGGTGCCAGGACACGTTCTAAATCAATTTTCAATGGATGAACATAATGGTTATTTCAGAATTGCAACAACAGTTGGCTACATTTGGGATTCAACAAATCCATCAAAAAATAATGTTTACATTCTTGATGAAAATCTAAACCGGGTATCTGAAATTGAGAATATTGCGCCAGGCGAACAAATCTATTCTGCCAGATTTATGGGTGACAAGGCTTATATTGTCACTTTCAAAAATATCGATCCTTTCTTTACAATCGATCTTTCAGACCCAAATAATCCAGAGGTTCTTGGTTATCTTAAAATCCCAGGCTTTTCAACATACTTACATCCTTTAGATGAAAATCATATAATTGGTATTGGAAAGGATGCGGTTGCTTCAGACAATCCAACATTTGCTTGGTACCAAGGTTTAAAACTTGCTCTATTTGATGTAAGTGATTTTGAAAATCCCCAAGAAGTAGAAAATGTAATAATTGGGGATCGTGGAACCGACAGTTCAGCATTATATGACCATAAAGCATTTCTATTTGATAGGGAAAAGGAGCTTCTTGTAATTCCAGTAAGTCTTTATGAAATAAGTGAAGAAATAAAAGACCAATACGACGAGGAACCACCAAACACCTATGGTGAATTTACATATCAAGGTGCATATATTTACAATCTCAATCTTGATGGTTTTACATACAAAGGTAGAATCACTCATATGACTGAGGAAGAAAAAAACAACTCTGAATATTGGTGGTATTGGTATAATTCTTATTCATATATTACTCGTTCACTATACATTGGAAACGTGCTTTATACAATCTCAAGCAGTATGGTAAAAATGAACAATCTAGAAGATTTAAGCGAGATTAAAAGCTTGGATTTAGAATAATTCAAACTATTCGTATCTAACAGCTTCAATAGGACTCATCTTTGCTGCTTTTCTTGCTGGATACAGACTTGAAAGCATACCAACAATAACTGCAACAGTAAGACCAAGAGCAATTGAAGACGTGGTAATAACTGGACTTAAGGCACCACCAAATGAACTTGTTAAAACAGAACTTAAACCTTGAGAACCGAGAATTCCAAGAATAATTCCTGCCGCACCACCAATGATACTAATAAAAATTCCTTCCATGATAAAGATAAATAAAACATCCTTGTTTGTAGCACCAATTGCCTTCATAATTCCTATTTCTCTTGTTCGTTCCATTACTGAAGTAAGCATCGTGTTCATTATTCCAATTGATGCGACAACAAGAGCAATTGATGCAATTGAAAGAAGGACCACTTGAGCAATTGCAATTATTGCCTGAACACTTTCAATAATAGATGTCATTGTTATTGCATTCGCAAAATCATCTTTACCATGGTTCTCATTTATTACAAATTCAATTTCTTCTGCAATCATGTCAGCTTTTGTAACATCATAAATCTTTATAATTGCAGAACTTGATTCACTTTTACCAGTGATTTTTTCAAAATCTCTTGGTGTAATATGAATATTGTCATCAGTCTCAGTTGACATCCCTGCTCCTTGTTTATTGTAGATACCAACCACTGCAAAGCTCTTTTCATTTATATCAATTCGATTTCCAATTGTAATATCAGAATCAAAATACTCATGTGCGACGTTGTAACCAATAACGCAAGTGTTCTGCCTTCCTTCCTGGATAAATTCACCTTTTTCAAGACCAAGAACTTCTATACCAAATATTTTTTCAAGATTTACAGCATCAATTCCGACAAGAGATACACTATTGCTATCACCATTAAATGAAACAATTCCTACAGAAAAAAGAACAGTACTTACATCCTTTACTCCATTTATACGCTGAATATCACTAATATCTCGCTCTGTTAGGTATTCATTATTATTATTTGCATGTTGAAATCCTCCACCGCCAAATGCATTTGCTGAAATTTCACCACTTGAAAGAACAATTGTATCAGATAGTGAGGATAACTCTCCTGTTATTGCCTGTTGCATTCCTTCACCAATTCCCATAAGAGCAATAATTGCCATAATACCAATGCATATACCTAAAAGAGTAAGAAAGGACCTAGTTTTACGCTCGTTTATATTTTTCAGGGCAAGTTTAATATTATCAATAAGCAGCTTCTTTCACCTCACCATCATGAATATATAGATTTCTATGTGCTCTCTTAGCAATATTTAAGTCATGGGTTACAACAATAATTGTTTCACCTTGAGAATTTATATCTTCAAGAATTTTCATTATCCTATCACCGGATTTTGTATCAACATTACCCGTTGGTTCATCAGCAAGAATAATTGTTGGTTGATTAGAGAGTGCTCTTGCAATAGCAACTCTTTGTTGTTCACCACCACTCAGTTCAGATGGCTTGTGATGCAATCTTTTAGAAAGATCAACTAGTTCTAAGAGCTCTTCAGCTCGTCTATTTCTATCTGATAATTTTGTACCTACAAAGCTCATTGCTAGGGTAACATTTTCTATAGCATTTAATGTCGGAATGAGATTATATTTCTGAAAAATAAAACCAATTTTTTCTCTTCTTATTCTTGCAAGTTGATTTTCATTTAATTCTGATACATCAGTATTTTCAATTAATAGACTTCCAGATGTTGGTGTATCTAAACAACCAAGCAGATTCATAAATGTTGATTTTCCAGAACCAGATGGACCAACAATAGAGATATAATCACCACGTTTTATAGAAATTGAAGTGGGTTTTAAAGCTGGGACTGTAATTTTTCCAAGAACATAAGTTTTACATAAATCTCTTGTAACAATTATATTATCATTCATTTAGTTGATCGCCTTTTGTTATAATAAAATCCAAATATAAGGAATAGTAATATGACTATAACTACAGCTCCCAAAACAAGTAATAGACTCCCTTCACTTGCACTATTAGTCCTGGGCACAATTGAAATAGTTGATGTAACAATTGGTGTTTCATAATATTCATTGTCCTGTTTGAAAGACACCTTAAATCCTAAGCTATAGTTGCCATATTCCAAATGTTCAGAAGAAACATCAAAGGAAGCTGAAAAAACATCATCCGGGTCCATTGAACCAATAAAATATTGTGTGGGTGAAACTTTTGCTTCAGTTATAGGTGTTACAATAACACCGGTAATCGATTGTGTTTTTGCATTGTATACTTCAAGGCTGACCCGTGTTGATTTTCCCTTTTCGATGCTTGAGGGAATTGAAGTTAAGATTGGTGCTACATCTAAGGTTTCTACAACCGAAATTGAATAAGATTTTTCTTCAGAATGAACATTATCTCCATTCTTGAATTGAACAGTGAAACTTATATTATAATCTCCAACATCCTCTGGTTTTATTGAAAAGCTAGCTTCAGATGAAGCATCTGCTTCAAGAGTTCCCACAAACACACTGTTTGGAGTAAACTTAAGACCATCATTTGAATCGGGAATAATTGTGACGCCATCAACAGAGTTTTCACGACTGTTTACCGCTGTAACAGTAACTAGTGTTGATCCACTTTTTGAAATTCTTGAAGGAACATCTGTAAGAAGAAGGTCAACAGATGCGTTACTAACTTTTATTGGGATTGGAAATCTAACATCATCATATGTTTCCACATTAACACGAGCTATTGGAAAGTAAAGACCTTGAGTTATATTTTCTTCTGCAATAATCTTAAAATTAATATCAATACTAGATGCTGGTGCAAGGTTTCCAACATCTTCATAGTTTTTTGTTGCTTTTACTTTATGAGTTCCGTCTGTTGCCGAAACTATCCAAATATTTTTAATAGTTGCTGCAGCTGTATCTGTTTTTACTGTTGAAGAAGAACCAGAAGTTGATGTGGTTTGAACCGTGTTTGTGGTTTCCGCATTAGTTATTGTTAATGTTAAAATTCCTGAATCTCCAGGCATAAAAACTTCTGGATAAAGTGTATAGTTATCAATAATAACTGTAGGATCTGCAGAAATAGATGGAATAATAAAGATACTTAAGAATAGACTTAGACCGATTACTAGTTTTAATCTCATTATTATCTCTCCCATTAAGTTTTTTTGTAATTAGGATTGCATACATATCTTACTTTTATAATTTGTTTTTTCTTTTTTAAAAATTAAATAAAAAAATTTAACTATTAATTCATATCTCTAATTCCATCTTATATTGTCTTTTATCATCTGTTTCACCGGTGATTTTAAAACCTAGTTTATTGTAAATTTTTTGAGCAAAGGTGTTTTCTCTATATGTTTTAAGAATTATCTTATTGTACCCTAGGTCTCTTGCTTTTTTTATTGTAAAATCAGTTATAATTGTACCATAACCATTATTTTCAAAACCTTTTCTTATACAACATCCAAAACTTGGAATTTCATAACCAAATAATCTTAAAAAAGAATAACCAATGATTTTTTCATCTAGAGTTAAGACAAAATAATGGTCATCTGAATTTATATTTTTTAAAAGTGTTTTTTCATCAAAAGCATGTGGATGAAAAAATCCTTTGTTTTTATTACTTAGACTGTTCAATAAATATAGAACTTCATTTAAATCCTTTTTTTTAAAAGATCGAAAAATCAATGGTTTTTTATTTTTCATTTAAAGACCTTATAATTAAAGTAATCATCTTTTAATTCTATATATCTAAAAGCCTTGATCATTTCCTTGATTCCATAATCGATATCAAATTTTGTATCAAAACCGAGAGCCTTTATCTTTTTAAAACTAACTTTATAGTTTCTTTTATCAGGATCCTTTCCAAATTCTGCAAATTTCAAATGAAAATCAACATATTTCTTTATTTTTATTGCTACATCTTCCTTTGTTAGACATAGTTTTTCAGATCCAACATTATATGTTTCCTTGTTCATCTTTTCAAAATTGTCCATTGCAAAAATTATACTTCTTGCAATATCTTTTACATGGATAAATGATCTCCAGTAATCCTTTTCATAAACAATTAATTCTTTCTCCCTCATAGCTTTTATTAGAAAATTATTTATAAGAAGGTCAAGACGTGGGCGTGAGGATAGTCCAAAACCTGTTGAAAACCGAAAGATTACAAAATCTGAACATTTCTTTACAGCATCTTCACCAAGTGTCTTTGTTTCACCATACTCTGTTAGAGGATTTAATTTGGTTTCTTCGGTACAAATATCTTTAACCTGACCATAGTTACTACCAGTAGAAGGATAAAAAAATGGGACATCACAATTTTCAACCAGATTTTCCGTTCCAATAAAGTTTACATTATGGGCAAGGTCTGGTCTTGCCCTACAAGCCGGATAACCAACAATTGCAGCAAGATGAATAACAAAATCAATATTTTTTAGGGATTTTTTAATGTCACTCTTATTTGTAATATCTCCTTTTATAAACTCAAAATTATTATTACTGAAATGTGGTAGAATCCCATCAATTCCATAGGTTAAATTATCTAAAACTCTAACCTTGTATTGGTTTTTTAAAAGTTCAGGAATTAATGCATTTCCAATATAACCTGCTCCCCCAGTAACAAGTATATTTATTTTATCACGCACCAAAATCATTAATTTTTTTAATTATATAATCTTGTTCATTAATTGTAAGATTGTGATGAATTGGAAGTGATATAACTCTTTTTGAGATTTTTTTAGCAACTGGAAAAACCTCTTTACTATATTTTTTGAAAATCTGTTGTTCATTTATTGGTAATGGATATGTAATTCTTGTTTCTATTCCATTTTTATTAAGATAATTATTTAATTTATCCCTATTATTTACAAGGATTAAAAAGAAAAAGTAACAATTCTTTGTATCGGATAACTCTTCGGGATACTCAATATTTTTTAAATTTTCCTTATAATAATCTGCTTTTGATTTCCTATCTTTAAGAGTACTATCTAATCTATCCATTTGAGAATTTCCAATTGATGCAGCAAGATCTGTCATTCTGTAGTTATTCCCAAGATAGTTATGCATATATTTTGAGGTCTCTCCTTGATTTCTCAATATTTGTGCTTTGTTTTTTAATTCTTCATTATCTGTAAAAACCATGCCCCCCTCAATTGTGGTAAGTATTTTTGCTGCATGAAAACTAGTTGTATTTAATAGACCATGTGTACAGCATTTTTTTCCTTTATATTCTGAACCAAATGATTGAGCTCCATCGACAATTAATGGTATATTGTTTTTTCTTGATAT
>WOR8_10002232_pt1 | contig 21097 bp, 18 predicted proteins | sample DeeMarSeWOR38_10_FD_19890 | JGI IMG/M metagenome (IMG submission 19890) | reverse complement strand
AACGGTACGTCGCAGGGACCGACACCCGAGGACGCCAGGAAGGACGGCCATATCCGTGGTCGCAGCAAGTGATTCATGAAATATCCGGGCTAGAGGAGACTTGCTACTCCTTTTCTACTCCCTTTATCCACAAAGTCAAATTATACGAAAGCCAGTCGTTACTCGGCGTTTGGTAGCTAAGCCCCCAAAAAAAGCATGGTTTTCTGTAGGGTGAACGACGGGATAAAGCGGGGCAGGTTTCTTAATGAGCTTTCATTTGTCCTTACGTTATTGACCCTTGTTCATAATTGAGGCGGATTCTTCCTTCAAAATAGATATTACGGCAGCTGGATGGTCTACTGGTCAGATGACGTCGATAGTTTTGTATCATTACAACGAAAGGGGTGTGAGTTCCTTTTTCAGGTTGTGGTACGAGAACACAATGTACTGGATTTCCTCAATTCCGGTTTAGTGAGAGAAGATGCCCATTGGATAGGATTCCAGGAGTTTCCCCAAAAATTCAGGTACTGAACAAAGCGAGTTGGCCGAGGTTGTCTTGTAAGGCTGTTTGGGCTCCTACTATGCCTCTTCCGGCCCTAGAGAGCACCTTTTTGATGCCGTCAGCCAGAATACCGAAGACGCGCTTGGCCGCCTGGAGAACGTGGAGGGCAAGGATTTCCAGTTTCGCCCTTGTGCCCAGGCATACAGCCGCAAAGAACGAAGCTGCCAGTACCAAAGCGGCAATGGTTTTAAGCCGCCGGTAGGTAAGAACCCGAACATCTTCAAGATCATAGCTCTGTTTGATGAAGCGAACAGTTTCCTCTATTTTCCAGCGAGTCATATACGCTGCCACAAGCCACCACAAGGTTTTCCTGCACCGGCGCATGGGCTCAGTGGTAAGCAGCATCAGCGGCGTTTTCCCAAAACCTTTGATAACTACCAACCACAGCTTTCGCTCAGGATGCTTCACAAGACGCACTGGCCGGAAGCCGAACTGGAGAAAGTAGGGCTTCTCTTTGCCATCCTTTTCTTTTACCACCGTTTCAGCATAGGGCGTTTTGCACTCTTGGGCTACCTTGAGCGTTTCGCACCGCTTGCCACGGTACAAAAGATGCCGGTCTCCTTGTTGACGCACAATGAAACGATACTTCCCACCACCACCAAGGAGCTCGGCATACAGCTCTCCACGGTCCCCACCTCGATCAAGAACAAAAATCCCTCGACCGGCAGTTGTTCGACCAACCCGTCTCAGCGCCTCGGTAATCTCATGATTTTCACTGACAAAATCCTCAGCCTCCTGAGAGTAGAGCTTGTGGACCAATGGCGTGATTTCTGAAGAGCCAACTTCAGCGCCCACTACCGTCATAACCCAGTATCCCCAGCCAAGCACCTTGTCGCTGCCATCGCGCACCTGAGCGAGATACTCCATCTTCTTGGCATACTTCTTGGTTATATCTGTGGGGTCAACGATCAGAAGCGTATCCTCTCTAATCCTTCCCGCCCCTTCCCGGAGCACGGCCTCACCAAGATGCTCGGCCAACCTCCGGCGAGCAAGGTTGCGAGAAAGACGCTCAATGACTTTCTTCAAAGATACCTCCTCCTCAAGACAGCGGGCCACCTCACTCAGACGAAACCTCTGAACAACCTTGCCTAGCCCGGTACAAAGTTTCCCCGAAAATCGATGAATCTGAACTCGCAATTTGTAACCAATCTGGTGTACCATGAACTTGGACCTCCTCGATAGGATTGATAAATTCCATTTATCTTGACCAAATCCTATCTTGCGAGGTCCATACTGTTTTGGCAAGAAGTTTCCCCATTTTTACTTACAAAACAAAGTTTCCCCATTTTTACTTACAAAACATCCCCAATCGCAATGCTCATCTACTTCTTCAAACATCAAACCTGAATTTTTGGGGAAACTCCTGGATTTTTTTCCATTGACACTTGCCTGTGTATCGGTCATTCTAAAAATTTTATAATGGAAATTTCTCAGATCCGTATAGGCTGTGGCGGCAAGGATTTACCGCGATCTTGTAACTGCAGCCAAAACAGCCCGGATATTTCATGAATCACTTGCTGCGACGACGGATATGGCCGTCCTTCCTGGTGTCTTCGGGTGTCGGCCCCTGCGACATACCGTTCAGGTACGTTTCGGGACCAACACCCTGCGGTTGCCCGGTGGCCCGCACGCCTCGCCTGAGCGCTTGCGATGGCGGGCAGGCACACCCATCTAATTCGCGCTCGCTACGCTCCGCTCAGTCCCGCAAGCGGGTTCCCAGTTTCGTGGTCTCACCACAGCAATTCATGAAATATCCGGGCTGAGTTTCTGATATTGAGGGGGAGCTGGCGCAATGGCACTCATCGTTCAAAAATACGGCGGAACTTCGGTGGCCAACACCGAGAGAATCAAGGAGGTGGCTGAGCGTGTCATCGCAACCCGCGCTGCCGGTCATGACGTGGTGGTGGTGCTTTCTGCCATGGCCGGGGAAACAGACAGGCTCATTGAGTTAGCCCAACAGGTGGCTGAGCAACCGGACCCCCGGGAACAGGACGTTCTGCTTGCTACGGGTGAACAAGTCACCATATCCCTTTTCAGTATTGCCGTAAAGCATATGGGGCACGAGGCCCAGTCTCTGCTGGGCCATCAGGCGCGAATATACACGGACCACGCGTATGGTCGAGCGCGCATAAGTGAAATTCGCACTGAACCGATCTGGCATAACATCTACAAAGGTTGGATCCCAGTTATCGCTGGATTCCAGGGTCTAGATGGAAGGGGTAACATTACCACTCTTGGCAGGGGAGGCTCAGACACCACGGCCGTTGCCGTGGCCGCTGCCCTTGCTGCTGATGTTTGCGAGATCTACACCGATGTGGCCGGAGTGTACACCACTGATCCCAATATCTACCATAAGGCGAGGAAGTTGCAGCGCATTTCTTACGATGAGATGTTGGAAATGGCCAGCATGGGGGCCAAGGTGTTGCACATTCGCTCGGTGGAATTTGCTAAGAAATTCAATGTACCTGTCCACGTGCGCTCTTCTTTTGTGGATGACTCTGGTACTATGGTGGTTAAGGAGGAGAAGTCCATGGAACAAGTGATGGTTTCTGGTGTCGCTTACAGCAAAGGCGACGCCCGCATCACCCTGGCAGGACTGCCTGATGTGCCCGGTGTAGCCGCCCGGATATTCACCGAAATTGCCAGAAAAGGCATCGTGGTAGACATGATCATTCAAGGCAGCACCGGCGACACGAGCCTGGCCAACCTGAGCTTCACTGTTCCCCGGCTGGATCGTCAGGCCGCTATTCGTGTCCTGGAGGGGATGAAAAAAGAGTGGACAGATTTGGATATTTCCAGCGACGAGAATATCGCCAAGATATCTGTCATCGGGGTGGGTATGCGTCACCATGCCGGAGTTGCCGCCAAGATGTTTCAAGCGCTGGGCAACGAGGATATAAATATTCATATGATCAGCACCTCGGAAATCAAGGTTTCCTGCGTGATAGACGTGAGTCATACGGCCAAAGCGGTACAGATTCTCCACGATGTTTTTGAGCTGGATAAGCCGCTGCAGCATGAGATCCCGGAGTAAGCCGGGGGTTGATTTTTTCATATTAGGCCTGCCAGCAACTCAGTAAGGAACGATGGATACATTGCGTCAATAAGGAGATAGGAAAGACATATGCGTAAAATAGAAATTTATGACACCACATTGAGGGATGGAACCCAGGCTGAAGACTTCAACCTCTCCCTGGAAGATAAGATTCGCTGTTCCAAAAAGCTAGATGAGCTGGGCATACATTACATCGAAGGCGGCTGGCCGGGGTCAAACCCCAAGGATGTGGCCTATTTCAAGGAAATCAAGAACTACGAGCTGAAACATTCGAAAGTCGCAGCCTTCGGCAGCACCCACAACCCTCGTTCCTCAGCGGATAAGGACCGTAACCTGGCCGCGCTGCTCAAAGCAAGAACCGAGGTGATTACCATCTTTGGCAAGAGCTGGAATGTGCATGTGCGCGACGCCCTGCGTACCACACTTGAACGCAATCTGGAAATCATCCACGACTCTCTAGCCTTTCTGCGGCCGAAGGCATGGAAACTGTTTTACGATGCCGAACACTTCTTTGATGGCTTCAAGGCCGACCCTGAATACGCACTTGCCACCCTCAAATCAGCGCTGAAAGCAGGGGCCGACTGTCTTGTTCTCTGTGATACCAATGGCGGAACCCTTACCACAGAACTGCAGAAGATCATGCGGCGGGTCAAAAAGGAGTTCCCCAAAGCGGAGCTGGGCATACACACTCACAACGATTCAGAGTTGGCTGTGGCCAACTCGCTGGCGGCTGTGGAGTTGGGTGCAAACCATGTTCAGGGTACCATGAACGGGGTAGGCGAGCGCTGTGGCAACGCCAATCTTTGTAGTATTATCCCAGCCATCAGACTCAAGATGAAGCTGGATTGCATCTCGGATGAGTACCTAGCCAAATTGCGCGAGATTTCTCGGTACATCCTTGAACTGGCCAATGTCAGACCGTTCAGGTACCAGCCCTATGTAGGAAGGAGTGCATTTGCTCACAAGGGTGGGATACATGTGGCCGCAGTTGAGCGCAACCCGGAGACCTACGAGCACTTGGACCCGGAGCTGGTCGGCAACCGCCGACGAGTTCTGGTGTCAGACCTCTCAGGACGGAGCACCATTAAACAGAAAGCTGAGCAGTACGGCCTGAAGATTTCCAGCAAGGATCCCGTTGCCATGCAGGTTTTGGAGGAGCTTAAACAGCTGGAACACGAGGGTTTTCAGTACGAGGCGGCGGAAGGCTCTTTCGAGTTGCTGCTGAACAAGGCAGTGGGGAAGGTGAAACGATATTTTGAGCTCGTTGGCTTCAGAGTTCTAGTGTCCAAAACGGATGAAGGCCAGCCGTCGGAGTCTGAGGCCACCGTTATGGTAAAAGTCGGTGGCAAGGTGGAGCACACTGCTGCCACGGGAGTTGGGCCGGTGAATGCTCTTGACAATGCGCTGCGCAAGGCCCTGGAGAAATTCTATCCGGAGCTCGCAGATATGAGACTCAACGATTACAAAGTAAGGGTTTTGCCCGGTAAAGAAGGAACCGCTGCCAAAGTCCGGGTGCTCATCGAGTCAGTGGACCGAGAGGGTGTGTGGGGCACGGTAGGAGTTTCCGAGAACATTCTCGAGGCGAGCTGGCTGGCCCTGGTAGACAGCATCAACTATAAGATGTTCAAGGACGAGAACAGACGATAATCATAGGAAAGCACCACGTCCAAAGGATATTTGAGCCCGGTATGAGATGAACTGTTTTTCTCGCTCGCAAGCGGCCATCATCATTCTGGTGTCGCTTCTTATCCTGACTTTCTATGGCTGGCGCCATTGCGCCCACAACCGCCAAGGTGGAGAGTCCTTTCTATTTCTTCCCACGGAATTAATCATCCAGGTGAGCGGTGAGGTTCGGAGTCCTGGAATATACTTCTTCGATCCACCCGTCACTGTAAGTGAGGCGTTGGCTGGCGCTGGGGGACTACTTCCGCAGTTGAATCCGGAGCCAGGGTGGGCAGAAGTGCACGTTGCTCATGCCAGACGTGTGCACATCACGGCTACTGGCGATGGCCTGGCTCGGTTGCGTCTGGGATGGATGAAGGTATCTAGTCGGCTGGCCCTGGGAGTGCCACTGGATCTAAACCAAGCATCGGCAGCAGAGTTGGCCCAAGTGCCAGGAATAACTCAGACCCTGGCCGAGCGTATCGTGGCTCAAAAAAACCGTCTTGGTGGGTTTTCCAAGTTGGAAGATCTTGGTGCTGTGAAGGGTATTGGTCCGGTAACGCTAAAAAGGCTGCGGCCATCTTTGACAGTAGGCACCAAGGACTAGCCCGGATATTTCATGATTGCGGATTTTGGAATGCGGATTGCGGAATTAAAAGCAAGGAGCCAGGAGGCAGAATCCAGGAGACAATGATTTCGAATGTCGGATTGCGAATTGCGAATTTGAAAGATAGAGGACAGCGAGAAAGGGCTCAGGCTAGAAAAGCGGGAAATGAAGAACTTAACCACAGGAGACGCGGAGAAACGGCGAGATGGGGATTAGAGGTTAGAAGTCAGACGTCAGGTAATTTATCATTTAGCATTTTTAATTTCTCATTTTCAAATCCGCAATCCGCAATCCGAGATCCGCAATCCCTAAAGTCTTCTCACTCGAATTGAACGTCGCCTTTCTATGGGTATTTCCATAAGAACCGTAGTTCCCTCCCCGACCGTACTCTCGACTTTGATGGTTCCGTCGTGGTCGTTGATGATGCGCTGACTTATGGTAAGACCAAGGCCCACGTGCCCATTTTTTGTGGTGAAAAGCGGGTCAAAAACGAGTGGCAAATCATCTGGTTTGATACCGCAGCCATTGTCACTGACGCTGCAGTGGATTCGGTCTTCAACAGGAGTTACCTGGATAGTTACTTCCACAGTAGGATCGCCTGATTCCAGCGCATTGGTGATTACGTTGGCTAGACCTCTGGCCATAAACTCCACATCCATAAAGGCGATTAGCGACTGCAGATCTTCAGCAGGCGGTGTATCCCATTCTGAGGCTGCTGCCTTTAAGGGTTCCGGAATCATATTCAGAGCTCGGTTCAGCAATTGCTCAAAATTATCTAGTGCCATGGCGGGAAGAGGCAAAGTTGTAAAATCCGCGAGATTCCTCAGTAATTTATCCAACCGGCTGGCTTCTTGGTAGATGATCTCCTGGTAAAGTTGTTTATCTCTCTCATTGAGCCCTTTCCTGAGCAACCGGGCGGCAAAGCCACCTATCGCCGCAATCGGGTTGCGGATGTGATGAGCCATCTGATCCACGACTTTTGTTATGGACCGCACTCTTTGGGTTTCCATAAGCTCACGCTGGAGAGTTTTCAGGGTGCCAATATCCTGAATGGCGGCTATGATAATATCCTGTGCGCCGCTACGGTAGAGAAAGGTGGTGACGTAGGCGAAGAACTTTCGGTTCTTTCTATCGCACAAAAGTGCCTCACCCTCAAACCTCCCCTCTTCTCTGGTGAGTTTGATTATATTGGGGAGAAATATATCGCAATCATCCTCCGAAAACAGGCACGAGATTGAACTGTCGCGCCATTCGCCTGCTTTGAACCCCAGAAGCTGCTCGGCAAAATTGTTGGTAAACATAATGTACCCGCCAGGCTCAAACAGGACAATTCCGTGGGGGATCGAGTGCAGAATTGCTTGAAGTAAATCCTGATCGAGATATTTGGGATCGGCCATTACTGCTTCCCAGGAGGGTTCACTGCAGCACAAAGGAAAGATTCAGGGTGATTCTAGAACGGAAAGGAGTTTGAGTCAACGGGCCAGGCAGGCGTATTCATGAATTCCGGAGATCTCCGATCAATGCCGGCTAGCCACCTATGGCAACCATGGGACGATTTTGGCATTTGCGGAAGACGTCAGACTGTAAGCAGTGTTTCTCGGGTTTGTTGTCAATGGAAGCTCTCAGAATTTGCGATAGGTCAGCGTCTGTAGCACCTTGACGGAGGGGGGATTTAATGTCCACTTCCTGATCAGAAAAAAGACAGTTGCGCAGCTTGCCGTCGGCAGTGAGACGGATGCGGTTGCAGGATGGACAAAAGTGGTGACTGATAGGGCTGATAATGCCGACTATGCCTTTCGCATCGGGCCAGCGAAAATGGCGGGCAGGGCCGTTGGTGTGTCGGGAAGTAATCTGCTCCAGTGGGGCCAAGGTGCGGAGATTGGCAAGAATCTCATCGGCGCTAACGTAGTGCTGGAGGACCCATTGGCTATCGTTATTCATGCTCATAAATTCTATAAAGCGAATATGATACGGTCGCTCGAGGGTCAATTTCGCCAAATCCAGAATTTCGTCGTCATTGATTCCCCGCATTACCACCACATTGATCTTTATCGGATTAAATCGGGCGTGCTCGGCTGCCTGGATGCCGCGCCATACCCTGTCGAAGTCATCACGGCGGGTGATGTGCAGAAATTTCTGCGGTTGGAGTGTGTCGAGACTTATATTGACGCGGCGAATACCGGCACGGTAAAGATCACCGGCACATTCCTCAAGCAGGATTCCGTTGGTTGTAAGGCTGAGGCTTTGCAGGCCAGGGAGTCCTGTCAAGCGGCTGCAGAAGTCTGTAACCCCTTTGCGCACCAGTGGCTCTCCCCCCGTGAGTCGAACCTTAGTTATGCCCATGTCCACTGCTATTTGAATAAGGCGGAGGAACTCCTCATATGAGAGGATATCTTGATGATCAAGTTTCGCTGCGCCTCCCAATGGCGTGCAGTAGATACAGCGGAGATTACAGTGGTCGGTAATGGAAACCCGGAGGTAGTCAATAGACCTTTGGTAGCGATCGGTGAGCAGGGTCATGGTAATTTCTGGGAGCGCATTATGTGCAATCTAAAGAAATCCACCGGGTTGTAGCCCGGATGTTTCATGAATCGCTTGCTGCGACTCTGGATATGGTCGTCCTCCCGGGCGTCCTCGGGTGTTCCTTCGGCAGGCTCAGGACAAGCTCACCCTGCGATGTACCATTCAGGTACGCCTCGGATCCAAGACCCTGCGGTTGCCTGGTGGCCCGCCAGCCTCGCCTGAGCGAGCAGGCTCGCGATGGCGGGCAGGCTCGGCCATCTTCACAGTCTCGCGACAGCAATTCATGAAACATCCGGGCTAGACGAAGGGTTCCTTTATGTCACTTTTGACATAATAAAAGAGCAGGTGGGCGAAGTCAAGGAATTTGGCACATCCGCTAGTCGCATTCGTAGTAGGCAGTTTTCTCATTTATCATTGCGCATTTATCATTGCGCATTTATCATTGCACTGTGGAGATGACATTCATGCATCAATTCATTTAAATCCGCAATTCGCAATCGGAATTGCAGAGACTTTGAAGACTTAAAGGAAAACCTTTGATTATACTGGGAATAGAGAGCTCCTGTGATGAGACTGCTGCAGCTGTAGTGGAAGATGGAAATCGAATTCTTTCCAGCGTGGTCTCCTCCCAAATTGGTATTCATCGCCCCTATGGAGGTGTGGTGCCGGAGCTGGCCTCAAGGCAGCACGTGAAGGTGATTGTCCCAGTGGTTTCCGAAGCGCTTCAGAGGGCGGACCTCAGTATGTCCGGTGTTGATGCCATAGCCGTTACCCAGGGACCAGGGCTTGTGGGTTCACTTTTGGTAGGCATTGGAGTGGCCAAAGGGCTGGCGTATGCCACCGGAAAACCACTGGTTGCCGTAAATCATTTGGAGGGCCATATTTTGGCTGCTTTCTTGGAGCAATCACCACCCTCCTTTCCAGTAATTGCTCTGGTGGTCTCTGGGGGGCACACCAATCTATACTATATTAAAGATTACAGTGATATAATACTGGTGGGCCGCACCCGTGATGATGCCGCCGGTGAGGCTTTTGACAAGGTGGCCAAGTTTTTGGATCTTGGCTACCCTGGCGGGGTGGTCATTGATGAGCTGTCCCGCGAGGGAAATCCTCAGGCCATTTCATTTCCCCGAGCTTATTTAGAAAAAGACTCCCTGGACTTTAGTTTTAGTGGAATCAAAACCGCAGTGGTCAATTTTGTCCGGAAGTATGCGAGTAACAGCGAGGCAGCAAATAACAAAAGAATCGGGGTTAGAGGGACATGGTCACAGGAGCTCCCCGTGCCTATTGTCGATATCGTTGCCAGCTTCCAGGAGGCGGTGGTTGATGTATTGGTGATTAAAACCTGTGCAGCGGCTCAGCGCTTTGATGCAAGTCAGGTGGTGGTAGCTGGTGGGGTCGCCGCCAATAGCCGCCTGCGGGAGCGTCTACGTGAGGAGGTCGCCAGACTGGGTTTGCCGTTGATGTTGCCCAGAGCGGAGCTCTGCACCGACAACGCAGCCATGGTTGCTGCCGCTGCTTTTCACCAGTTTAACAAAACCGGCGGGAGCTGGGATTTGGATTTTGACGCCATTTCCCGCTGGCCGGATAAACTAGCAGGCAGCTAGCAGCAGGCAAGTTAATCCTCGTTCTTGACCGTATCTTATCAAACGATTCTGAGGTTTCTTGCATAACCGAAGTGCAGTTACTATATTTTCTTTGCCAACCAAAGATTTGACTTGGCAATAATAGTGGTGCTTAGAGAACAACTCGAATACTTTTTAATCTACATGGATGCATAAGAATGTCTGAAAATATTGGCAAAATACTATTAACCGGAGCTACTGGGTTTGTAGGGGGTCGTTTGCTCCATACCCTCACAGGACATGGGATAAATGTGCGATGTTTAGTGCGCTCGCCAGAAAGGCTTCGGGAGCGTCTCTTTCCCGAGGAAGAAGTTGAGATTGTTACGGGCGACTTGCTCAAACCGGAAACTCTGGACAAGGTCCTGGACGGAATTGAGGTGGCCTACTATATGGTCCATTCAATGGGAGGCCGCACCATCGGAGAAAACAAGGTTTTTGCCGAAAGGGACCGAAATGCCGCACGAAATTTCGTCAAGGCTGCGGACAGAGCTGGTTTAGCCCGAATCATTTACTTGGGCGGTCTTGGTGAGACCGGCGACGAACTTTCTAAGCATCTGGCCAGTCGGCAGGAGGTGGCCCAGATCCTCTCCTCGGGGCAGGTGCAAACTACCGAACTGCGGGCGCCAAACATCATGGGAGCCGGCGGCGCACCCTTTGAGATGCTTCGCTTTCTGGTGGAGCGTCTACCGGTTATGGTCTGCCCCAGATGGATTGAAACTCGAGCACAGCCCATCGACATCCGAGACATGGTTCATTACCTCATGGGTTGTCTTCGGGAGCCTGCCACCACCGGTCAATCATTGGACGTGGGGGGACCTGAAATTCTTTCCTACCGAGATATGATGGAGATCTACGCCCGGGTGCGTGGGCTAAAGCGAGTTATTATTACAGTGCCGGTACTCACTCCTCGTCTCTCCACTTACTGGGTTAACATGGTGACACCGGTACCGTCCGGAATCGTCAATCCACTGGTGGAAGGTTTGAGGAATGAGGTTATTTGTAGGGACAACCGAATCCAGGAACTCATGCCCATCGAGCTCACGTCTTTTGAGCAGTCAATCTGTAACGCTTTGCAGGAAGTGGAGGAGGGGCCGGGGAAGCTCGTGTCCCGGCAGGCGTGCTTTCTAAAATAAAAAACTCCACCTCTCAGGGCGAAGCTTTGATTCCAGCGATCAAACCTAAATAATCTGAACCGCATTCATTAGCCGTTATGGTATCCCCTACCGCAAAAAGGGCTAGCCCGGATATTTCATGAATTGCTGTCGCGAGACCACGAAGATGGACGTGCCACCGGGCAACCGTAGGGTGTTGGTTCCGAGGCGTACCTAAATGGTACGTCGAAGGGGCCGACACCCGAGGACGCCAGGAAGAACGGCCATATCCGCGTTCGCAGCAAGTAATTCATGAAATATCCGGGCTAGCAGCCAAAGCAGGAATGTTGCACTCCAAGTGTCTTTTGGCATCCTTACGCATTGAGCGCCACATGACATAATCGTCCTCTTCAGGCCACACCTCAATACCAGGACCGGCCCAACCAGATTCCAATCTTTTATCATTTTCATCTTTATGCTCTTTCATGATCTCACGCTCCATGTGTTCTTCGTTATCAATAACTACTTTACTAAATAGGTAAGCCAAACTACCCTCTTGGCTCGGGGCCTGCCTCCCATACCCGTTCCTCAGCAAGAATCTCCGGCTTAACATCGACTATTTCAGATAGGATTAACTGTTCCACCATACTCCACACCTCAGGGTCTGCATCCATTTTGCTATGAGGAACGGATAATAACCTTCTCTCCCACGGTACAGCTGACATATCAACTTCCTTATCTTTATAATCAAATCTTAAATTCGCGATGATTTTTGTTTTCTCCGCATCTTCCGGAACAATCTCATCTTCTCCCACGAGTAACCAACCGTCTAATTGGTAGAGATTGGCAGCACGTTTGACATTGGAGGGAATCACATGATCATCATAGGTAAAACCCACGCTGTCGACCTGAACAGTCAACAACACCGGAATACCCACGTCCCTGAGACTGTGAGACAATTTTACCACCGCGGCCCCGCCAAGGCTGTGACCGAACATAATCAGACGTGCTGACGACCGCTCCCTCTCATCAAGATAACCGTCTCGGTTAGTATCAAAGGAATTGTGAATTAGCTTCATTGCCAGACCACGTTTTCTGTTTTCAAGGGTTTCAATGTGGACGTCGGGAAGGTTCATGGATTCAACCTTCATTGCCAGTTGTCGAACACCCCTGCTGCTATCATCCCAATTCTCACGCCCACCCAAAAAACCTAAAATAAGCGTCTGATCATTCCCTAACGGTGTCGGGGTGGTGAAATGATGATATTGTTGGCCCCGAATAGAAGCGCATCCCGTCTGCAGGGCAATGAATAACAGAAAAGGAACCACAACTCCCAATCTCGCTGTCCCTCTCTTTTTGTCTTTCATGATCTCCATCTCCAAATCTTTTAACGCCTTTAAAGAGCAATGTAGGCATTTCCCGTAAACAATCTTTAGTTAGTTAAAAGGTGAGGCTGAATTGGAGATTTGCAACGGTAAATGATTGGGGTATTAGTAGTAGTAAAATACTACTATTAGGAAAAGGATAATAGGTGGGTTCTGAGGTTGGCCTTTTTGTTCTTCAAACCGAGTTTTTTCCGAATGTTTTTCCGGTGAAAGTCCACCGCATTCATGGAGAGATGCAACATCTCGGCTATTTCTTTGCTGGCTTTGCCCTCCTTGACAAGGGTAGCCACCTGTATCTCTCTCGGTGTGAGATTGAGATACTTTGACGAGAGCTGGTGCAGGAAAGGGGAGATAATGTCATTGAGGTTGGATTCGGCAATTTCCAGATAAGCCTTTTGCCTGGTATCCAGACCGGCGTTCTTGAGGTCTTTAAGGTAGGGAATTATGAGTTCTTTGACGTTTGTCAGTACCTTTTTTTCAAGTTCCTGTTTATCTTCCTCTCTTGCTTTTAGCAGAACTCTCAACGCTGTATTGGTTTCCTCAAGCTTTTGCCTTTGAACTTCAAGTTCCAGTTCCCGTTCCCTTAAGGCCTCCTCGGCACGCTTGATAGCAGTAACGTCCTCGTGGCTAACTACCACTCTTAAGGGCCCAGGCTCAGCCATGCGAGTGGCCCTGACGTAACACCAACGCTTCTCCTCGGGTGAATGGCACGGGTAATCGGTGGCGAATTCGTTTACCTCACCGGCAATTACTTTTCTGATCCCATCAGCAACTTCACGTGCTTTTTCCACTTCTTTAGGATCGCCAATAGCAGAATCACATATCTCAAGATAATTCAAACCAACAGTATCGGCCGGTGTTTCGATCTTGTTTTCCAGGCCGAATCTTTGCCATGAGCGGTTTGTTTCTAAGATTACGCCATTCTCATCCAATATCGCCATGTTGGCTGATAAGGAGTCCATTGCCACGTTGATGTACTGCCCAGTTTGCCGTAGGGATTTCGTGGCCTCTTTAACCTGAAGGGCCTCATCTTCTAACTTTTTGACCTTTTGTAACAATTCTTCATATGTTGGAGCAGATGTCATGATTTCAATCCTTTTAGAGATAATAAGACAGTACTTCCTTTGCTACAAATCGAACCTGGAGACAGCAATCTTACCTCAACGCCCTCGCACTTCAGCCGTTACCGTCAATCAGTCCGGGTATCAGGGTAAGTGTTGTTCGATATAAGTCTTAACTTTGAATTTTGCCTTGCAGCCACCATAACTCATATAGCGGATTTTGCCAAAAATGGGACGTTCCTTCCAGGCCCGGTCGTGGACTCCCCCTATACTCCAGGCAATACCAGCATAGCCGTTCGCATCCCTGCCGTCGAGTTCGTATTTGTCGTTGAGCAGGATGGCAACTTCCAGTGCCTCTTCTGGAGAACCAGTCCATTCCAGGATCTTCTTGGCCCAATACATCCTCAGGTAGCCGTGCATCTTTCCTCTGTGAACCATTTCCATTTGTGCAGCATTCCAGAGGTCATCGTGGGTTTTGCCATCCTCAAACTGCTCCAGGGAATAGAGGTACTCTCTCTTGTCACCACGATGTTCGTTGAGGGTTTTCTGGGCCCATTCCGGGAATCCTGCGAGCCGGTCGTAATCCTGATTGTAGAAGCAAAAATTATCGGCGAGTTCACGGCGGACAATGAGTTCTTCCAGAAACGCATCTTTGGACTCTTTGTTCACCTTCTTTTTTTGAACGTGCAGCGCCACCCGCTGCGCTGAGATCTGGCCGAAATGGAGATAAGGAGAGAGGTTGGATGCACCATCTTCGTTGGGATCATTTCTCCTAGAACCGTAAGCTGAAAGTTTTTTGGTCAGAAAACGATCCAGAGTTGCCGCTGCTGCCTTTTCTCCTGGCAACAGCCAATCAACCTCCGGGACTGAACGGTCAATTTTCAGGGATATTTCAGCTTGATCCCAGTTTGTCCCCTGCACTTTCTTGGGCCAAGGAAAGGGATGTTTCTGTGCCATCGGAATATCCTTCAGAAAATCAGGAAGGGCACGATGGATCTTCGGTCTCAAGGTATAGGCCGCGTATTCTTTTTTACTCGAGGCCTCCCAGCAAGGAATAATGTTTCGGGCGTCGACCTCGTAAATGCTCGGTTTGATCTGCGCTGCTACCTCCTTTTTCCAAAATTGTTTAATGCGCAGAGGGTCAAAGTCAGTCACCAGGCCGCTGATTTGGTGTTTTGCCAAGAATGCTGGAAGCTCCTGCTCAGGAGAACCAACGAGGAGGAAAAAAGGGATTTTCAACTCCGCCAGCCGACTCTCCACCTCTCGTAAACCTTTGAGCATAAAACCGTACTGTCTTAGGGTTGCATTGAGAAAGCTTGGCGCCAAGCAGAAAACCACACCGAGAGACACTTCTCGTTCCAGGGCCAATTCCTGGGCAAAAAGCAGAGCCCAGTTGTCGTCGACCCTTTGGTCCCGACTCATCCAATAAAAAACGGGACCCCTGCCTACTGGGCCGTGTTTTACTGTGCTGACCCTTCTAGGATCAACCATTATGCTTTTGCCTGCAAGGGGGGCAACCTTCTTCATTCAGTCGATGATTCCTTCTTTCAAGGCATGAAGATGTGGAACTGGGACCGATAGACAACGGTCTCTGAAGAAATTGTAAGTGAAGCGATAAGAGATTCCGCTGTTACCCTGTTGCTTCATAACTTCCCAGCCTTGGACCAAATAGGGGCACTCGTCGTTAAAGCACACATACATGAAATCCACGTCCCATTGAGTAAACGGGTTCTGGGGAACCTCCCATTTAAGCAGCCTTTGCTCACAGTGTGGGCACCTGAGAGTATGTTTCACTGCTGCTTTTCTGCGCCGCAGCTCCTCTGGGTCGGGAGGATATTCATACGACACAACTGAGGTAGGCTTGCGCCTTTGTTGGCTCTTGTCACCCTTCTTCTCGGCATAGACCGCATATATGGGATCGCTGGGAATTCCCAGGTGGGCGTACTTGTCATCCTTGGGCCGTGGCTTGCCCGTGGAGGCAAAGAGTTGTGGTTGAGTAAATGACTCAGCCCGGTTGAAGAACTCTTCCACCAGGAGTACGCGCTCTTCCTCTGAAGACTGGCGCCAGATTTTTACCGCCTTTTGCTCAAACATCCGGCTGGAAAAGATGACCAGAAACAACCCCCCTGGCTTAAGAATTCTGCTGACCTCTCGAAAGACGTCAAAGGGCTTGGTCATATAGTCAACCGAAACCACATTGAGCACCACATCAAAGGTGGAGTCAGAAAATGGGAGGATGGGATTTTTGTTCAAGTCGTGAAGGCACCACTCGGTGAGGGCGGGGTTTTGGGAGAGTTCATTACGGTTCAGTCCCAATCCCACAGCTCTTTCCGGCCGAAGGCTGGAGGGAATGTGGGAATCCCAACTTGCCATCAGATCCAGAATAACCGGTTTTTCTCCTATGACGAGATCACCGATCAGCTTCTCCACCGTTGCCAGGGCAAGTGAATCGAGATGCTGCACAAAACGATCGGTGGTATAGAAAATACTGTCGTCGCTTTCGTCTGAGCGAGAGAAAGCATCTTCACTGAAAAGGGGATCGTCGAAAAGTATTTGCTCGGTCAAGCTATCATCATTCGACTTCAGAGCATGTGGCTCTTCCATACTAATCCTCCTCGAGCGTTTTTAGCGCTTTGCTCACGGTATCTTTCGGACTGACCTTGTACCAGGTGTCAACGACTTTTCCTTGTTCATCGATCAACAGGGATGAACGGATAATTCCTTCATATTTCTTACCGTACATGGACTTCTCCCCCCAGGCTCCATAGGCTTTGGCAATGGTGTTGTCCTGATCCGAGAGCAAAGAAAATCCAAGACCATGTTTGTGGTCAAATTTCTTTTGTTTGGCAGGTGCATCTGCACTGATGCCGACAACGTCTACGCCGAGGTCAGCCAGTTCTTCCCGGGCGTCCCTCACATTGCAGGCCTGCTTGGTGCAGCCAGGGGTATCAGCCTTTGGGTAGAAGTAGAGCAGGAGTTTCCTCCCTTTAAAATCCTCAAGGTCCACCTCTTTTTCATCCTGATCAGAAAGCCTGAAATGAGGGGCTTTATCACCTGAATTCAATTTAGCCATGTGAATTTCTCCTTCGAAATGAATATTCAAAATCTCGATATCGAAAAAGTAATCAGGCTCTTTTCTTTGTCAATACGCAGGCAAAAAGCAGCAACACCAAGTCCCAAAAGCGAATTATGTCGTGGATTATATCACTTGACAAATCCAAAGCGCATTCTTACCTAATGCGCGTAACATTAACACGCATATTAACGGATACTATACAGCATCTAAATTGATAACTAAACCATCGAAATGACTAAATTATTGGAGGTAAGTACATGGCTGGATATCTTATTAATATTGAAAAAGCAACAATGCAGAATGACAACTTTCGAAAAGTACTCAACACAGCTCAAAACAGCCAACTGGTTGTGATGAGCCTCCTACCCGGGGAAGAGATCGGAACGGAAGTTCACGATCTCGATCAATTCATGCGCTTTGAATCGGGCCGGGGGAAAGTGATCCTGGATGGCAAAGAACACGAGGTTGAGGATGACTGGGCAGTAGTGATCCCGGCCGGTGTAGAGCATAACGTAATCAACACGTCTGACAGCGAGAAGATGAAGCTGTATTCGATTTATTCGCCACCGGAACATCCAGATGGCACTGTGCACCCCACCAAAGCAGATGATACGGGTCATGATCATTAAGACTAACTAAAGGGTGACACCTTCTAGAATTTAGAAAGGATCAACCATAGAATGAATCACCTAATCAATCGAAGGCGTCCCGCCCTTAGAAGTTCACAAGCCCAAATAATATATGCTCAACTAACAGATAAAGTGCTTATTCCGCAAAGGTCGGGCATGATCAGAGCTATTATAGATCGAAAGCCCTAGCGTCTCCAGAACTTGCCACAGGCATATCATATCTTGAAAATGCTTCAGCGAGCGCATTCCCTTATCCTACAAAGAAACAATTATCCGGGTATTTTTTTAAAAATATCCTGACTATGTTGGTCGGATGTGAGTTGGGTTTGCTCATGAATTTGTAGAGAGTTCTGTGATGGCGACTCTCCCTAAAGGATCGACCAACCGGGGAGATTTGCCCGTGGCTAGATTACCAATGGACGGGTGGCAATAGTCTGAGATGGTGATTATACAATACAATTGTAAATTTCGAATTGAGGGAAGCATAGGGCACAGGGCATAGAGCATGGAGTAAGACATCTTATACCTTGCACCCTGCACCTTGTACCCTGTACCTTAGCTCCTGACTCCTGACTCCTGATTTTTCGATAGGTTAGGCAATGGAAGTGGCGTTATTCAAAGATATTCTTGTCATATTTACTTTGGCCATTGGTGTGCTCTTGATTTGTCAGCGCCTCAACTTGCCTACCGTTGTGGGCTTTCTCTTTACGGGAATCTTTGCCGGGCCTTATGGATTTGGGCTCATCAGCGCCATAGATGAAGTGGAAATCCTTGCAGAGATTGGTGTTATGTTGCTGCTCTTTACCATCGGCGTTGAATTTTCCCTGAAAGAGTTCATGCGCATGAAGAAGTCGGTGATTTTAGGCGGTTCTCTCCAGGTGGTCTTGACCTTCCTGGTGAGTTTCGCAATCTCCGAGCGTTTGGGCCGTCCTTTCAACGAGGCGGTTTTCATAGGTTTCTTCATCGCTCTGAGCAGTACCGCCATCGTCCTGAAAATCCTGCAGGAGAAGGCGGAGTTTGACAGTCCCCACGGTCGCACGGCGCTTGCTGTTTTGATCTTTCAGGACATCGCTGTTGTTCCCATGATCCTGTTCACCCCCTTATTGGCTGGGGAAGGAGCCGATTTGGGAAAATCCCTTGGTTTATTGGCACTGAAAGGTGTAGGTGTTTTTGCGCTGGTGGCAGCAAGTACCAGATGGATCGTTCCGGGACTGCTCTATCAGATCGCCAGGTCACGAAGCCGAGAGTTATTCCTGTTGAGCGTACTGGTCATGTGCTTTGGCGTCGCCTGGCTGACGTATCTTGCCGGGCTTTCTCTGGCACTGGGGGCCTTTCTGGCCGGCCTGATCATCTCGGAGTCCGAATACGGCTATCACGCGCTCGGCAACATCGTGCCGTTTCGAGACGTCTTTACCAGTTTATTTTTCGTTAGCATTGGGATGCTCCTGGACCTTGGCTTTTTAATGAACCATCCAGGTCAGGTTGCCCTCATCTCTGGAGCGGTCATCATTTCCAAAACTCTCATTGCCACCATTGCCGTACTTTCCCTTGGCTTTCCTCTGCGCACCGCGATCATAGTCGGTCTTACCCTGTGCCAGGTGGGAGAATTTTCTTTCATTTTGGCCAAGGTGGGTGTTGACTATGGCTTGCTCGTAGGCGATACGTTTCAACTTTTTCTGGCAGTCGCCGTCATTACCATGGGGGTAACACCGTTTATAATGGCGCTAGCACCCAGAGTCGGCAATGCTGCGCTAAAATTGCCCCTTCCCGTTAAGCTCAAAACCGGTTTTTCTTCAAAGTCTGAATCAGTGAGCGAACATCAAGCACATGAGCTTGCAGACCACCTGATCATTGTGGGCTATGGTTTAAGTGGCAAGAACGTCGCCACTGCGGCCAAGACGGCCAAGATCCCCTATGTGATCATCGAGATGAACCCGGAAACCGTTCGCAACGAAAAGAAGGCGGGTGAACCCATAATCTATGGCGACGCCACCCATGAAGCAGTCCTGGAGCATGTTGGGATTGAAGGTGCGCGGGTGATGGTGGTAGCTATTTCAGATCCAACCGCCACTCGAGGGATTACCTCAGTTGCAGTAAGATTAAACCCGAAGATCCATATCATTGCGAGGACCCGCTTTTTCGCTGAAACCATTGCCCTGCGTGAACTCGGCGCCAATGAGGTTATTGCCGATGAATACGAAACCTCCGTGGAGATCTTCGCTCGGGTCTTGGCCAAATATCTGGTGCCGAAAGAAGAGATAGATCTGTTCACGGCAGAGACGCGAAAAAGCGGGTATGAGATGTTTCGCAAACCGGTGCGAGACCTGGCTTCCTTGGCTGACCTCAAAGTTAACTTTCCGGATATGGAAATAAGCAGTATACGGGTGCATGAAAAGGCTCCCGTTGTTGGCAGATCACTGGCAGAACTTCAGCTGAGAACCAAGTACGGCGTGAACCTTTTGGCCATAAGGCGGGGACCGCAGATACTCAGTAACCCTGACGGACAGACCCAAATTCTTGGAGACGACATCCTCATCCTTCTCGGATCACCATCGAACCTCGTTCCCATAGCCGGATCCTGCCTGGAGTGTGAAGGCTGAATGATGGTACTTTTCATTGGAACACTTGTGATGGGTTTAGCCGGACTCGCAATTGGTGCCGACCGTTTTGTCGCCGGTGCCGCCTCTCTGGCAAGCAGTTTAAGGATTTCCCCTCTGGTGATTGGCCTTACTGTTGTCTCGCTCGGTACCTCTTTGCCGGAACTTCTCGTCACTGCCACTGCGGTGGTTGTCGGGCATTCCAGTATGGGGCTCGGGAATGTGTTGGGAAGTAATATTTCCAATATTTGTTTGGTCTTGGGAATATGTGCGCTTCTTCAGCCGTTAATGGTGGAATCCAAAGTTTTTCGACTAGAGTATCCCACTCTTTTGATGGCTACCGTTGCCACCTGGCTGATGTCTTTGAACCGGGTGATAAGCCGCGCGGAAGGCTTGGTCTTGCTGATAGGTTTGGCTATCTACCTCGTCCTCGTAATTCGCTTTGAGAGCGAGGACACAAAGAAAGTACGTGCTCTGACCAGCTCCAAAACTTCAGTACCGATGGGGCGAAAGGTTTTCGTTCACATGATCGGCGGCCTCGTCCTTCTCGTTGCTGGCAGCCGGCTGGTTGTTTGGGGTGGCGTCGGACTCGGCCAAGCACTCGGACTCAGCGAACTCATAATTGGACTCACAATAGTGGCCGTGGGTACGAGTCTTCCAGAGTTGGCCACTTCAATCGCCGGTGTCGTGAAAAACCAGCACTCGATAGCCGTGGGCAATGTGATTGGATCCAACCTCATAAACACTACTGCTATTATTGGAATTCCCTCAATTCTCATGCCAATGGAGGTGGAAGGTGTAGTGCTGCTCCGTGATTATCCCACGGTGTTTGTGGTATCTTTGGCACTCTGGCCGATATTCTGGTCCAGACGCAGAGGAGCGGGTCGAGTAAATCGGTGGGAAGCGTTGCTCCTGCTGGCGGCATATGTATTGTATGTGCCGCTGCTTTTATCCTTTTGAAAGGAAATTGCATGAGCATTTGGATCGTTTCTATTCTTCTTGTCCTCACCCTGATTCTTCTTATAACGGAAAGAATTCCCATCGATCTCACCGCCATGGGTATTATGGTTGCCCTGATGGTCACGGGTATTTTGACACCATTGGAGGCAGTAGCCGGTCTTGCCAATCCAGCTGTTGTCACAGTGGGTGCGATGTTCCTTATCAGTCGAGGAATGATCCGTACCGGCGCAGTTGGCTTTATCGGAGAAAAAGTCATTCACTATTCCGGGGGAAGGGTCAACCTTG
>WOR8_10002299_pt1 | contig 21107 bp, 19 predicted proteins | sample DeeMarSeWOR38_10_FD_19890 | JGI IMG/M metagenome (IMG submission 19890) | reverse complement strand
TGGGTAGCCTCAAGCGCCTTTCTTGTAGCCTCTAGTCCCGCCAAGGAAAAGCGGGTTATGTGATCGACCAGTTGCCCCAGATACTCCTGCATGCTAGGACGGTCGGGGTTGAGGCGGAGGTGGACAGACCAGTGGGTGTCGTAATACAGAATCTGGCCGATAATGGAGCAGTCGCAATCCCGAACGACGTCTTCAGGAGCATCATGGCCAATGATGTCTCGGATGATGGAGCGGATCTCGTCGGTGTCTTCACGGAGAAGCTGGTAGACCTTTTCATCCAGTTCTGGAGTGGTGGCGCGGGTCATCTCACTCAGGAAAATCTTGCGCAGATCAACCAGAAGCTCATTAAATTTAAGGGTGTCTTGATCACTAAGAAGCTCACCGCATGAGCTGGGGTCTTGTTCACTCACGCCGAAGGTCCACCGGCAGACCCGCTCGATATAGTGGCGCAACCTTTCTTCAGGGCTCTGGCCCTCCCGCTGCCTGGATTCCTCCTCACGCCTAAACTCCTGACCTTTTTTAAACATCATTTGGAGGATGGACCTGTAGAGGCTTTCTTTGCCCCCGAAGTAATAATTCACTGCGGCCACATTGGCGCCAACCTGGAAGCAAATATCCCTAACCGTTGCGCCATCGAACCCCTTCTCGGCAAAGACCTTGATGGCCGCACACAACAACTTTTTCTTGGTGTTTTCTTTTGTTAAATCAACCATATATTCCCTCTTAGGCTAAATTAAAACAGCGGCTTAAAACATTAGTTTAATACTAATGTTTCATGATGTCGAAACTTTGTCAAGGTGTTTTTTCATTAAGATTGTTCAGAATGGTCTTTCCGGAGTTGCTGTGCGTGCAGGCAATGGATGATGTTGTATCCAAGCAATACATCGTAAAGAGGAAGTTAGCAGAAGAATGTATCGATTACTCAAATCGGGGAGACACATTCCAGTTCGCAAAAGGCAGGTGGAAAATAAAGCTTGTGACGAATTGATCTAAACCACGAGAAGATTGCAGATAATATCCCTACCGTCGAAAGGGTATTTACGAATGCTCGGACAAGATATGGTGGTAAGTCTCTGAAAACGGCAAGTTTCTATCTTGCCAATATGTGAACATCAGGTAATTTCAAGATCGAGAAATTGATAATCCTATCCATTCACTTGGCAACTTCATTTAATATCCCTGGCCAGTGAGTAGTAATTATCTGCGCCCTAGAATATCTTGAGAGATCTGCCGGATGGTGACATAATCGGTCAGTAGAGTTGCCTTTCTTCCAGCACAAACCCAAAACTTTCCTTGAGACATTACCTACAACAGGAGGTGAACCATGAAGGTCCCACAAGCAGTAGATGCCTGTCTGGAGTATCACCAGGCCAATTCGGAAAAAAAACACGGCTATTACCTATAGGTTCGTGCTCGGCCGCTTTAGAAAGGAATTTGAAAAAGCGCGAGTTGATAAACTCACCTCGGAAGAGATTTTCTCATTCCTCGCTGCCTTTACCGAGGGGAAAAAGCAGAGCACCAAGTACACCTGGTGTGCCGTCCTTCGAGCCTTTTTTAATCACATCATCTACCGTTATCAGTTCTCCTTCCAGAATCCCTGTGACAACCGAATCATAAGACACGTATTTCGTCCTCCTCGAGTCGGTGCCATTGATATCATCGACCGGGAAACGGTGGACGAGATTATCTATACCACCAAGCTCATGAGGGATCGGCTCATTCTTGAGCTCTTGGCACGAGGTGGGATGCGCATCGGTGAGGTTCTCAAACTCACGCCCGCAGACATTGACGGTATTAAATCATTCTTCTGCAACCGAAAAGTGGCTGGGAGAAGGAGGTTGTTTTCATCCCGAAACGGATTTCAGAAAGGCTAAGGAACTACGTCAGAGACGAAGGAATCCATTCTCATGAGAACATCTTTCCTTTGACTTACGGAGGAGCCAGGCACGTAGTAAAAAGAGCAGGCAAAAGGCTCGGTATAAAGTTGAGACCTCATGATCTTCGCCGCTATGCTGCGACCTTTGCGTCCAGGTCCGGAGTACCGCTGGAGGTCGTCTCCAAGGTTATTCTCCGTCATAAAAACCTATCAACCACACAGAGATATCTGGGCAAGGTGAGCGAGGCAGAAGCGGCAAGATGGATAGACCGGATTTATGAATAGGGTGGGTACAAAATATTGGGGCTGAGTTTAACGCTTGCATTGCAATTTGTCCAAGCTATTTACCGCGTCCGACTACGAGTGGTTAGAAATCGACTAGACCACTATCCAGAGTCGTAGGTTTCAAGCGCAACAGGAAGAACTTGTTTGACCACATGTCCCCTAGCGGGCAATCCAACCAAGATCACACTTATAACCTAAAGCCAATATTGGGATTAATTCTTTCACTTTTTTATTTCATATAAAACAGTTAGTCTGGTCCATCCACTAACCGCCAACCGTGATTATTCTCCGCACAGCGAGGCGAACATACTCTTCCCAATGGATAGTGGAGAATGACTAATATATAAAAATCCGCTTGATAGAAGGTGTGGGTAACAGGTTATCGATCTCGCCCTGAATCTCTTTCCGCTCCTTGTCCGCTTCCCAATTCTTCCAGTCATCCAGACTATTCCAAGTACTGATTACCAGGTACTCAAAGGGGTCGTCTACGGAACGCAAGGTTTCCCCGGAAATATAGCCCTTGGCATGCATGGCTTTGCTTCTCAGCTTTATCAGAAGATCACTCAAGGCGAGTTCGTTTCCCGGAACAATTCTTCTTTCAATAAGCACTCTTATGGCCATCGGCCTTCTCCTTGCCGGCGGCAGTCACAATATCGCCTTTTACCATCCATAGAAACGATGGCCAGCGCATCGGAATCACTACCACGTTTTAGGCATTACAATTCGTGCAAGCGCAACAACCGCGCTTTATTTTTTAAAGGCAGGCCGAGAGCGGCCAATACTGTCTCTGCGAGCCGAACTTTTTCTTTTCTAGCCGCCAGTTGAATCTAGCACTTCAAATACCACTCGTTTTTTCTGAGTAGCACCAGCAGCATTGAGAATGGTGCGGATTGCGGTGATTGTCCGACCATTTCTTCCGATCACCTTGCCAAGGTCTTCCCTGGCAACCGACAGCTCAATAATGGTGATGTTTTCGCCATGCAGTTCCTTAATTAAGACCTCATCTGAATGATCCACCAGAGCGTCTACAATAGATTGAACAAGAGCCTTCATCGATCCACCTCTGCTAGCTCGCTGCTTAGAGTAATGCTCAGAAAGAACAACTACCAGATCAGTTGTAGTAGCTAAATGGTTGCCATAGTGTGCTCCGATTTAGGGGTAGGCTGCGTTTGTTCCTAGAGGAATTTGACGATACTTGCGATTTAAGATAGATAGCAAGTCTAAGATCACAGAACTCATACACAATAAGAGATGATAAATGGGAAGGTCACAGTGAGCAAAATAGGTAACCACCAGATTACAAGAGCGTTAGGCTTCTCCCGCCTGCTGCGCATCAATCATTTGTCTTCTTTCTGTGTTAGGACACTGGTCTAGCTCTGAAGTCGGACGTGCTTCGTGTAAAGGCATTGTTTCATCTGGGTATCTACATAGGAAGAGTGCATCCAGATCTTCAAAGTCCCTGCTATCCGTGGAGATTTTGGAGGATTTGAATAGTATCTTAACTGTTATATGGCGACAGCGACCATCGTTTGCAGGGTATCTTCTCGTAAAGCAGTACTTTCTCACAAACCATAGGTCTTCAGACGCCGTCTTGGGTGTTTTTCCCATTATGATCTTGCTTTCTCATGTGGAGCTCTTACGAGATTGCCATTAGTCCATGCAGAATGGTTTGGTCAGTATCGGCGGCACTGAGCTGGGCTCCCCCTTGCTCTTCCCAGACGATTCTTCTCTCACGTGTTATGGACAAAACTCAGGTTGCCTTTGGGCGGCCGGATAGAGGCATCAGCCTCGATGGCTTTCCGGATAGCCATTTTCAGTTCCGACAGATCAAATGACTTGATCACATAGTAATCTGCGGCAATAGCCTTTTCATCATATCTATAAGTATCGTATGCAGTGCATAGAACGACTGGCAGGTCATGGTAACGATTACGGATCTCCTGCAAAAGTTCTAACCCGTCATAGTCTACAAGCTTGATATCCAGAACCACCACTTCGGGTTGAAATAAGTTGATTCTCTTCAAGAGATTATGGCCAGTCGCCACAGTGGAGACCTCATGACCCTCTTCGGTAAGTTCTTCTCTGTAGAGGTGGCGAATGTACTCCTCGTCATCCACCAGAAGGATTCTTGCCATAGCACCCTTCCTCTCTTGTTAGTAGGATCTGTGCGTTCAGCTGCTTAGGCAATCGTTGCGGAAGAGGCAATCTTGCTGATCACAGTAGTCAGTGGCCGTGCCAAAGCAGTCAAAGTTACCCTCGGCATTCTGAATCGCCCTAATCATCTCAGCCTTCTTAAAGCCAGCAGTCTTAATGCCAAGCTCCTTTGCCATCTTCTGTAGTTGTTTCACTGTCATTTCTTTCTTACTCCCTTTCTCATTGTTTATTTATTGGTTGCCGCCACAGCTTATTAAACTCAACGTCCCCAATCGCATTCAGCAGTGGTTTCCATAGAGGCGAGGGGGTAATGTCTAACCGGGTATCCCAAATCAGATTCCAGAATGTAAACAATTAGCTGAAAGCTCACCTCATCCAGTACCTCGTCGCCCCATCCCAGTTGCTCGTTGATCATTCGGGTGGTAAACAGACCGCCATTTCCTATAATGCCAAGGACATTTCGGACCAGTGTGGGTATTTGAGCAAGGGAAATGCCTCTTGCAACAAGCCGACTGACGAGAACTTCCCACGGTGATTTCATGCTGGTTGCCTATGTCATAGACCGCCAGGGCCATTGGAATGAAGGTTCAGTATGATTTCGCACAGCTTTAAATCCATCCGTTGACGATGCAAATTATTAGGAGCTTATGAACTGCTTATACTTCCGCCTGAATTCTGGATAGATTTGTGCCAGAGGCCAGTAATACTGCTCAATAAACTGGACCCTCTCATAAACTGACCTTAGCATGTAGTTTTCACACTTGCCGCAGCTCCAGTGATCCCACCTTTGGTTAGCTGCGTAAGTTAAACAATCCACGTAGAATGGACAGTCAATCTGCTTGCTGCCCTTCCGGTTGCGTGGCTCAGGCAAATTTCGGTACAATTTTATACTCCCCTCCCTTAAGAGGTGGTTCTCAAGCAGCGATGGAACTCTCCCGCCAGAGTCTTTCAATCTCAGCTTCCAATATCCTGAAATCGTTGCTCTTTAAGAAAAACGCATCCCACGAACCAGGATTGGCCGGTAGGCCAAAGGTGCTGGAAACACTCAGAACGCCAAGCATCTGCGGCTGGAGTTTTTTCAGCCTTCTGAGCAGTCCATCTGCGTCAAAATCGGGGAGTCTGTCATCCACGACAGCGATATCGATGTTTTCATGCAGTCCAAGGAGCAGCGCCTCTTTACCGCTCACTGTCACAAATACGCAATGGCCCTGTTCTTGTAAAACCTCACGATAAAGCAAACCTATGGAAAGGTAGCTATCTACGATCAAGATATTTGCCATAACAGAAATCCCTTTCTGAGCGGTTCTTTCACGGCTCGGCGCGAGTTATTTTTCCATTTTCGAGACCAAAGCGCTTGAAGATACTCTCGGTTGATGTCTGCAAACCAATCACGCTGATCTCTTGGAAACGGTTTTTGTGGCTTCTTAGGCTCTTTGCCAAAAGAGCAATGCCGAAGTATTCGCAGTTGCGCACTCCGCCGAAGTCGAAAACCAGCTCACAACCTTCAGGTGTTTTCTCTAGCCGTTTCAAGGCATGATCCACCTGGCAGGCGCTACTGCCGTTAAGATTTCCTTTGAGATAGATCACAACTTTTCCATTCTCTCTTTGAATCTCTAACTGAGAACGTCTCTTGACAGCCATGGTTTTTCCTTTAAACACATCATCTAGCCACGAAAAAGGCGCTAAGTTAGTTCGCGAAGACTCTCGTGGATATAATCTTTGCACATACGAGTGCAGGCTTGTGCATACTCGGGGTGGTTCCGAGACTAACTACCTCACTTTACCCTCATCTCGATGTGGAATACAATCGGGACATCCCCGATTTTCGGATTCGAAATACCTGATTTTTGTTGTGAGAAAATTACGAAATGAGGTCAATATCGAGGCGATATCTCCACCCTTAGGTGCGGCGTTATGGATCGAGGGAGGTGAGCCCCTCTCGGATGGCATATTTGGTGAGCTCGGCGATGGTGTGAATGTCCAGTTTCTCCATGATCTGCCGGCGATGGGTTTCCACCGTCTTGACACTCACGTGGAGGTGAGAGGCGATTTTCTTGGTGGACCAGCCTTCGGCAAGAAGTTGCAGCACCTCTCGCTCTCGCGGCGTTAGCACGGCCGGAGAGCCAGATTCGGCCTGAGAGATACGACGAACGTATTCTTCAATCACGGGTCTGGCTATGCTGGGGCTCAAGTAAAGCTGGTTCCCCGCAACTGCCTCTATGGCACGGGTAAGTTCCTCGAAAGCGCAATCTTTCAGCAGGTAGCCTGCGGCGCCAGCCCGGAACATACCCAAAACTAAACGTCTGTGGGAATGCATTGAGAGTGCGACAACCTTGACTTCAGGGAGTGCGGCAACCATCTGGCGAGTGGCTTCGACACCGTTCAAATCGGGCATGTTTATATCCATAATAACCAGATCAGGCTTTCTTTCCCGGGCCAACCGCACTGCTGTTTGGCCGTTTTCCGCTTCGGCGACCACTTCCAGATCAGGCTGCTCATCAAGCAAAGAGCGAAGACCATCGCGCACAATCTTGTGATCGTCGGCAATAAGAACCTTTATGCTCACTTCACCTTTCCTTTGGTGGTTTCCCCTTCGCCCGGCAACGGGGTTGACAAGAAAACCATAAGTTCCTGGCCGCATAGTCTTGCTTCGATGCAGACCTCGGGAATTCGAGCAGGCTCCAAAACCCACTGAACCAGAAGACTGAGCAGGTTCGGTCGAAAGAGAATCAGGCAAATTGGGAAGGGGAGATTGTCCAGGAGGGACTAGGTATGCTCGAGGAGAACTATTGCAAGCATTCGGTGTGATCCTTCAGATCGTGAGCCCGAGCTCGCATTCCTTATCTGTGCAGACTCAGAGAGGGGTTGCACCTTATATTTTTGTATTAAAATGACGGTTACTTTTTGTTATTAGTTACAATTTTAGTATAGAGCCGATAGGCAAATTTTGCAAGAAAAACGCCCATCTTTTGCTATTTGTTCGTTCGAAGTGACGGGACTGCCTCTGGTTCTTAAAAGTTAAAATGGATAGCATAATCCAGGCTACCCCTGACCTGTAGCATAGGTAAATGTAGAATTAAATCTGGGGAAATATGACACTACAGACAGCTATAAAGGTTGGATCGCCGGACCTATCCGTCCCTATGATTTCATGGAAGTCAGCCCCTCTCGGATGGCGTATTTGGTGAGCTCGGCGATGGTGTGAATGTCCAGTTTATTCATGAGCTGACGGCGATGGGTTTCCACCGTTTTGACACTCACGTGGAGATGAGAAGCAATTTTCTTGGTGGACCAGCCCTCGGCAAGGAGCTGTAATACTTCACGCTCTCTCCCCGTCAATACCGATGAAGCTGAATCATCTTCAGGGGGAAAGCTTTGGAGGTAGTCTTCAATCATTACTCCTGCCACACGGGGACTCAGATATTTCTGATTTGCCCTCACGGCGAGGATTGCTGAGGCAAGCTCTTCAAAAGCGCAGTCTTTAAGTAGAAAGCCTGAGGCGCCGGCTTGAAACATTCCTACGACAAAACGCTTGTCGGAGTGCATTGACAGGGCTATTACCTTCACCTCAGGTCGTGCGGAAATGATCTGGCGAGTGGCCTCAATACCGTTCAAATCCGGCATACTAATATCCATTACCACCACGTCGGGTGAAAGTTTTCTGGTCAGTTCCACTGCTGTCCGCCCGTTTCCAGCCTCGGCGATTACTCCAATATCAGCATGTTTTTCAAGCAAGGAGCGAAGACCCTCTCGCACAATCTTGTGATCGTCGGCTAGTAGAATCTTTATAGTCATGTTGCTTTCCCCTTAGCAGGTTACTTCTCCCCTCTTCAATGAAGCTACAAGCGTCGCATGAGTGCCCTGACCGGGCTTAGAGAAGATCTCAAAACGGCCGCCGAGATGATGCAGACGCTCCCTGATACTAAAGAAGCCGAACTTGTCTGCATTTTTTGCATGGGAGTCGATTTCAGAGACGTCGAACCCAATACCGTCGTCTTCAACTTCTATTCGAATACGATCGCCATCCCTTTGGGTTGATATCCTTGCATTATTCGCTCGGCCATGTTTGATGCTATTAATTAACAACTCCTGCACTGCCCGGAATAGTAGGACGCGAGTGTCTTCGCTTAGTGGCTTGGGCTGGCTGTCATCTGTGAAATTAACCTGAATGCCATGCAGCTTCTGTATTTTTTCGACGAAAGCTTCCACTGCCGCGCTAAGGCCTAGCTCATAGAGAACCGGAGGGCTGAGGTCGAATGTTAAAGACCGCGTTTGCTCAATCGCCTCCCCAATGAGTTCACGGACCTCATCCAAATCTCCAGCGACAGGGGACAAAGGTGCCGTGCTTCGTAATGCATCCAGCTTGATCTTGGAGATGGCCAGGACCTGGCCGATTGAGTCATGCAAGTCCGTGGCGAGACGGCGTCGTTCCCTTTGCTCGGTCAATGACAATTCGGAGGCGAGGGATCGAAGCTGCTCTTGGTAGATGTGAAGTTTTTCCTCTGCTTGCTTGCGCTCAGAGATGTCCCGTGTGACTCCGAGAATGCCGATGGGCTTTCCCTCTGGGTTGCGGAGAAAACTTGCTTTCACCTCGGTCCAGACCGTGGAGCCGTCTTTACACTTGAGTTCAAGTTCAAGAGTAAGAGGCTTGGAGGGGACCTTCTGTTCAGGGTCGTCTCGGGTCAACTCTTCGGCAAGAGCCTTTCTGGCAACCTCCAGGGAGGCAGGTGTCAAGATTTCTTCCAGAGTCTGGGACATTGCCTCCTCAACGGTGTAGCCTCTTAACTGCTTTACGGAAGGAGATTCGTAGGTCATCCGCAGGTTCATATCCATGGTCCAGATGACATCCGTAACATTTTCGGCGAGGAGTCGGTAGCGTCTCTCGCTTTTTTGCAAAGTCTTCTCTGCCTTCTTGCGCTCGGTAATATCCATCGCCGCCACGATAACACCTTTGGAGAGATCAGACTGATCGAGGGGGCTTCCCTGGAGATAACAATGAATTCCCTTGCCATCCTTGGTAACCCACCGGGTCTCCACTTGTCCGACTCCCCTCTCTTTAATATCGGAGTAAAACTCGCGACCTACACGCTCGTACTCCCCAGCATCGGGATAAAGTGATTTGCTGCTTTCCCCAAATAGAGAACCTTTTTCGTAGCCCACCATGCGATACATAGTTTTGTTGGCCCAATCCAGGACTCGGTTGCGGATTAAGCCTATACCCACCGGAGAAGCGGCAAGGATTGCCTTCAGGGTCTCCTCACTCTCCCTGAGCGCATTTTCTGCCCGCTTGCGCTCAGTAATATCACGCACTGCCCCAATAATCTTCTTGCGACCACCAGAAATAAAAGTCCCCGCACAAATCTCACCCGGGAAAATCGCACCATCTTTCTTTCTGAAGTAACGTAAGGATACATGTTTACTACCCGGCGCACCATTCTTAACCCTTTGTACAGCGATCCTCGTTTTATCTTTCTCGGCGGAGACGTCCTCCACGGTTAAGGTCAAGAATTCCTCCTTTGAATATCCATAAAGATCCAGAGTGGCTGGGTTAGCATCCTCAAACTGCAAGGTCCCGGCATCAAAAATCATGACTGCATCCGATTCGTTTTCAAAAAGCTCACGATATTTCTCTTCACTCTCACGCAGCGCCTCCTCCGCCCGTCTGCGCTCGGTGATATCTCTAGCAATGCCGAAAACACCGATAATGTTTCCCTCTTTGTCCCTTAGCGGTTGGTTCTTGAACTGGCAGATTTTCCCATTGGGAAATGTGAGTTCATATTCTGGATTTTCTCCATTTAGTGTTCTTCTATACACATCAATAGCTACTTCTTGACACTCCTCTGCAATCAATGGGAGAAAGGGTTTCCCGATTATATCTTTCAATGGCACACCCGTTATTATCTCACCAATTTTATTGACATAAGTCACATTCCCCGAGGAATCTGTCTCATAGGCAATATCACCCAAGTTATCCAAGAAATTCCTGAACCGCTCCTCGCTCTCCAGCAGAGCTTCTTCCGCCCGCCTGCGTTCTTCTATCTCCAGCTTCAGTTGCTGATTTGCTCTCATCAGGTCAGCAGTGCGCTCTTCCACACGTCGCTCAAGCTCCTTATGGGAAGCCTGAAGCGCCTTCTGCGCCTGCATCCGCTCAGTGATATCTGTCACAACCGAGATGAACCCCATCACACGGCCTTGATTGTCCCTTTTGTAATTCCAGTCCACCTGAACGTTTATAGATCTTCCGTCCTTTGTTAAATTGTTTGCTATGTAAGGGGTTGGTTCAGGTTGTTCTTTTACCAACCTGGCCAGATATCCACTCAACTTTGTTCGCGCGGAATCGGAAACCTGCAAGTTCAGTATTGATTTTCCTATCATCTGTTCTTTTATATAGCCGAAAATCTTATTGTGGGAAGAATTGGCGAAGGTTATGATGCCAGAGGTGTCTATTTCTTGGACTCCGTGGGGAATGGTTTCAACAAGGGCTCGATACCGCTCTTCACTCTCTCTTAGCGCCTCCTCATAATTCTTGTGTTCGGTAATGTCTTGAACCAGACCATCGTAGGAGATCAGGTTACCTTGAACGTCATAATAGGGAACAGGAGTGTTGCTCACCCAGCGTATATGCCCATCTTTTCGTACAATGCGATGCTCTATTGGTTGGGGATCCTCTCCCGACAGGATGCGCGAGGCCTGATTTCGGACACCATCTCGATCTTCCTCAAGAACCATCCTAATCCATAGGGAGGGATCGGAGTCGAATTCCTCTGAGGTGTAGCCTGTCACGGCCTCACAGGCTGGCCCATGAAAGGTTTCTACGGGATGCCCATTTTCGACCTGCACCGTGAAAATATAATCCGTTATCGCCTCGGTAATCTTCCGATACCGCTCCTCGCTCTTTCGCAACGCCTCCTCAGATCGCTTGAGGTCAGTAATCTCCAGGGTCAGCTCAACCATACCCAAGATATCGCCATTGCTTGCTCGAACCGGAGAGCCTTGTATGTACCAGGTTCTTCCGTCCGGGGTTGTCTTCTCTAGTGCTTTTGGCTGACCGATTTTGCGAGCCCACTGCACTGGGCAGTCCTCACATGGATCGGAGCGCTTGGCCCAGATCTCATAACAGTGACGGCCTACCAATTCCTCGCGATTCTTGCCCACCGAATCGCATGCTGCCCGGTTGGCCCACACCACCCTCATCTCCATGTCATGGTAGACTACATGCTCCACCAGACTGTCGAGGATGGTTTGTTTTTCATGTTCTGCCTGCATCAGGAGCTTTTCCCTGCCCATATGCTCCGCCTCTGACGCTTTCATTTTATCAAACCGTTGGCGCAGTTCCATCAACTCACTTATGAGTTGTTTCTTTGTCTTCTTTTCGTCTCTCATCTTGTTCGCCTCATAAAACCATGGGCAATTCTCTTCTCCATTTCTAGCTCCTAAACCCTAGGTTATTCCGATCAGTGTTCCGTGCTTGATTCAAGCTCACAGTGGAAGATAAGTGCTCAAAAATACAGGAGTAGGAATCTTGGTCTCCTTTAAAATTATAAACGGACACGTAAGACACAATAGTCAATTGTTCTCACTCACTTGAAGCATCAAAACGGGTGGAGGCCCGCCAATGAAGGGCAATATTTATGCAAACCTTTTCCAGCCAGAGCTTCACGCTTGAAAAGGGGCTCCAGATAGTGCCTTATGTCACTCTTTCAACCCGGTTCCTAACGATCTAAGCTGATAGGCTGGGGAACTGGAGTTGGTAGCAGGAGGTTCCCTACTCCCAAAGCGCGAATATACCCGCGAATGGCTTGGGGAGTAATATTCGGAAAGGTTAGCAGAGTATGAGAACTGTCCGCAAAAGTCAAGATGTTCGGGCTTGATTTCCGTTCAGTTCTTCAATGGCAGTTTGGAAGAGGGCACGAAGCCTGCCTTTGTTACTCTCCATGATCCGAGTTATTCTGCCAAAATGAGCCTTCAAGATATCACTGGCTTCGGCCCAGGTTCCCTGCAACTGGTTAGGATCGGCTTTCGTCTCCTTGATTTTTTTCTTGTACAAATCAATCATGAGCCTGTCTGTCATCTCGCCAATATCAGTGAGCGGTTTCGTTTTCCCCATAGATGGATCTCCTCGGTGTTAGAAGCAGCGCTAGACAATAATCTGACACGTTGTTCTTCAAAGAAGACAGGATAAATCTGTTAACATGAGATTTTCTTCACATATTTTAGGGGGGAAGCCAGAATCGTCAATCAGGGAAAGCCTGATTTTCGAAGGAGAAAATCCTTATTTTTGCACCAATCTCGATATAACCTTGATAGGCAATTGGGACGGGCTGGGTGTGAATATGCCAAGTGATCTTTTGCCTCACCATAACCATTGCGAGTGGGGATTAGTCCACCGCATCGGCCGCGGCTAGGAAAAAAGTGAAGTCAATATACTGGGATGATAATACGGCAACCTCGACACTCAAAATTTTGTTGTTCCTCCCCGCGAGTGGTGAGTGAAGATCCCTTGCCAGTATGTGAACTGCAGGGATATTCAAGATATGAAAAGAAGATGTGACTTTGATTAGGATCGAGTAAGTAAATATCCGACCGAGTTACTGGGATTCTTTAGATAATATCCCGACCGTAGACATTGGATTTTCAAAACTGGCCACAAGATGTGAGAAAGAGACAAAAATGTGAGAATGATGTTATTTGCAATCGAAGCCTACTGGTAGGGAATTCCAGTGTATAACGCTTAAACTTGATTCCGTGTCAAACTACCGAGTGCAAACATGGAAAGGAGATCAAAACATTTTTGCGGGGATCCAGACTTTACAGAAATAGAAGGAAACATTACGTTTTGAACAGGTTAGGAGACACAGATGATTTAGCACCTCCTAAAAAGATGTAATAAGATTAATCGCTCATTATATTAACCTTCTTCCTGCCTTTGAGATTCTTACCATTTCTTGTTCTTCATTCAGGCGGTGGTGGCCAGTTGTATCCGTGCAACACGAAAAACTCTTCCCAAAACTCCTCCGCAGTCATATCTTGCAGACAATCGCCACAGAATGAGTACTCGTCTCCACCTATAGCCATTATCGGAACAATGCCGACTTTTGACAGCTTAATTTCTGGAGACCCGCAGAAAAAGCACCTTAAATCGCTACCCATTGATCTGGTCCCTTCTCTTCAATTGAAGCCGGAACAAGAAGGACTGTAGATTGCGACTAGTGACTCCCACTCAAAAAAACCGAAGCCCTCATTACAGTGTGGATCTGTGGTTAACTCCGCCTGGATTGCTCATCCGAGATCTTTGGATCTCGGCAAGAAATCCTGGCACTGGCCGCAAATCTCTTTGGCACCCACTACAACACGACGGGGACCCGCTAAACAGTTAGTTTCCATCGCCGAGACTGCCTTGGCAGTAACTATGATTGACTGGCGATTGGGGGGTTGGAACTGTAAGCGAAACTTTTGCCCTATAGATGGTAATTCTTTACAGGAAATACATACGCCAATTTGACTGATGTTTTTAGTTTTTCCAACAAACTGAGTGTGAACGGTGATTTGGAATTAATTCAGTAAATTATGTCGACAATTACGGAAATTCTTTGATAAACTTTTAAGACAAACGAGTCAAGAAAGCTCAGATTGCCAACAGTATTCTTTATATTAGTGTTAGCACTCTCAATTATATTTAAGTCATCTTCTGAGGGATATTGTTGATTCTGGCGACAATAGTTTAGCCTTTTTACAATGATATCTAGATTATCATCAATTGTTTCCTGTATAATTGAAGTTGTAGTTTTGATAGTATTTAACATTTCATCTTTAATTAACTGCTCTCTTATTGCAGTAAGCTCTTCGTATATATTTTTTAAGCGTAGCACCGCTTTCAGTCTTGCCTTAAGTTCAGGTAAGAAGAATGGTTTTGTAATATAGTCTGTTGCTCCTGCTTCTAACCCCTTGATGATATCTTCTTTTTTTTCGAGAGCTGTTATCATGATAATCGGAATATGTCGTGTATCATGATCATCTTTCAGTACTTCAGTAGCTTCGACTCCATTCATGACCGGCATCTGGACATCCATCAAAATAACATCAGGTTCTTCACTGCGAGCTGTGCTTACTGCTTTGGCACCGTTCATTGCGGTAAGGACCGTAAACCCTTCAGCTTCAAGTTCGACACGGAGAAGTTCTCTCATTTCATCATCATCTTCTACAACAAGTACTATATTTGACTTTTTGCTTAATTCTGCAGGCCTTCCGCGCTCTCCCATGATGTCCCCCTTCTTAGCGGTGAAATCGCCACGATGAAGTAAGTGATCTCCCGCTGCCAAGCATCAATGGTCAACCAAAAACTCAATTCCAGATCTCCACCCATCAAGGCTTGAGGATATTTTTCCCCAGTTCCTCTATATAGGCCAACCCTCTCTCTATTTCATTGGTCAGATGCTGGACGCGAAGCATCGACTTTACCCGGCTGGCAAGTTCCGCTATATCAAAGGGCTTGTTGACAACATCAGCAGCTCCCTCCAGATACGCTTCGATATCTCTATCCCCAAGTGCAGTCACCATAATGACTGGGATAAGCCTAGTTTTTTCCTCCGCCTTTAGCCTCTTGCATGTCTCTATCCCATCAACCCCGGGCATCTCTATATCAAGTAGGATTAACTGGGGATTTTCTCTTTTCGTTAACTCTATCGCCTCCTCTCCATTTGAGCCCACAATTACCTCGTATCCATCTGATGAAAGAGAAGTCTGGAGTAAATCTCTTATCTCCCGTTCATCATCAACCACCAAGATCTTGTCTGCCATGGAGCCCCTCCCTAAAGCGAATTAAAGACTATTGACGAAAGTGAAGAGCTAGTAAGCAGTTCTGTTATCTGATTTTTCGTCCAAGCGCGGTGAGTCGATTCGTTCAAATTCTCTGAATGTATTGATAAATTCTACTACCATGCCCTTGTTTTCTTGATCGATCCTTGTAATGACGGCTTCACCTTGCAATACTATGGTCTTATTCTGGCCGGTGAAATCGGGCGGCAGAAAAAAAGTGAGAACTACCGGATCGTGAGCCTCTAAAGAATGCCGGTCTTTGGATCTGATCATGGCCCCCTTCCGGCTCAAATTGACAGTAATTCCTTCAATATAAAGATCCGATCCAACCTTGATTAGTATTACCGGAAAGTTGCGCCTTATTTTTATATTCGTCCGATGTTCACACACTTTCATTTGCAGTGAGGCGATGCTCAGACCAGCCTTCCATAAGCCAATTCCTTACTTGATCAACTTATGACACGCTTTCAATTTTCTTCGGCAGAAAGGTTTCGAATATCGCCCATTACCTGGAGAACTCCTGTGGTACTACTGGACTCTTACTGGAAAGCATCTCCAAGATATAATCTTGGATTAGGTGCCCATAGCGTTTTGGCACGTCGATGAACTTGATTCCCGCAACGTGGGGGGGGTTTATCTGACCAATCTCATCATTATAAGAACGGCACCAGACCGACTCTCCTATAATGTTAATTGGAGAGAGACTGCCAGGCAGGAGAAACTCCACCGTTAGCCTTTCACCCAGAACGAGAGGCTTTGAAGTTATGATAAATATTCCTCCAGTACTGAGGTTTAGAGCCCTCCCCTTTAAGAGGGTGCCATTGGCCTGGCCACACCGCACATCAAAGTCCACCGGAACCCGCGTTAGCTTCATTTTTTTGCCTCAGCTTACAACTACACCCCTTAACCTTATTAGTAGCGGAAAGGGGTGTAGTTATTGATAAGGAATATTCGGTCCTACCAAGCCCGGGAGAATCAGCATATATGTAAATCAGACCTGCGTTCATGAGGATCGAATTTGTAAATCATTTAGGGGTGGTAGTCGCGATCAACTTCCGATTTTTCTCCACGAGGATATCGTTCCACTCGCTTTTAACCCCATGACTTCAAGTTCTACCCAAAAGACGGAAACCCTCATAATTGGTGATTCTCTGGAATTGGTCACCTAGGATGCCACAGATTTTTCGAGAGGTAAAACTAGTTTATTAGGTGTAAAATGGGGGGCAAAAACAAGTGGTATTACATGGATAACAGGTGGGACCTGAGATTTACTTTACTATTCACTATACCCATTTTCTTCCGAATATTTTTTCTATGAAACTCAACTGTCCTATGGGACGAATTCAGTATCTCTGCTATCTCTTTTGTAGTCATACCTTGCTTTACAAGGTTTGCGATTTGGATTTCTGTGGGCGTAAGGCCAAGATATTTGGAGGAGAGATTATGCGCAAATGGTGAGACGATGTCATGCAGATTTGACTCAAGGATGCTCACACAGGTTGTTTGTCTGGCATCCAATCCACTACTCTTCAATCTTTCGACGTAAGGCGCAACCAGTTCCTTGACGTTGTGCAACACTTTTTCTTCAAGTTCTATCTTGTCATTATCCCTTTGTTTCAGTAGAACTCTCAACGCACTATTTACTTCTCCGAGTTCACTAGCTTGACTCTCCAACTCGGCTTCTCTTTTTCTCAGCTCTTGTTCTACCTGCTTCCTTTCTTCTATTTCCCGCTCCAACTTCTCATTTAATTTCACCAGTTCGGCGGTCCGCTGTGCAACCCGGCTTTCCAAGACCTCGTGAGCTTTTAGTAGCGCCTCCTCCGCCCTCTTGATGTCAGTAATATCTCGAGAGGTCCCAACAAGCCCTGTTATTCTGCCATCCTTATCTTTCAATGGTGCCTTAGTTACGAACAAAACTAAATCTCGACCATCTTCGCTCTTCGCATGTTCTTCTCCAAAATAGGGTTTGCCCGTTTCAAAAACTACCCTATCGCTTTCTACGAAAACTTTTGCTGTAATCTCATCATGTATTTCCCAGTCCGTTTTTCCTAAGGCAGTGCCGTAGGGAATACCCCAGAACTCATAGGAGATCTTGTTGAGCAAGGTATAGCGTCCCTGCCTATCCTTTGCGAATACACGATCTGCCATGGTTTCCAAAAGAGTCCGGCTGAACTCTTCAGATTTCTGAAGCGCTTCCTCGGTCTCTTTCTCTTTGGTAACATCCCGACCACATCCCACTGTCCCGATCATCTCACTGTCTTTATTAAGAAATGGGGCCTTATGAACATCCAAAACGAGATACTTATTCCTCACAAGGCCATCTTCCAGGAAACGACCAGGAGCTTTTCTTTCTTTGGTAATAGCATCGGAATTAACACATATTTCACCGAAGGTGTGTTCAAAGCCGGCATTCCTCTCCTGCTCTGCAAAGAACATATCAGTTTTACCAATAGCTTGATCTTTACTGCCACACATTAATAACTTATCGCACATCGCTTGGTTAACTAAGATAAATCTGTCATCCATATTCTTTGCCCATATGAGATCGGGCACGTTATCAATTGTCAACCGCACCAACTCATATAAATCATGGTATTTCTCCTCACTCTCGCGCAGCGCCTCCTCCACCTGCTTGCGCTCGGCTATCTCCCGTTTCAGTTGCTCATTTGCTCTCAATAGTTCGGCAGTACGCTCTTCCACCCGGCGTTCTAGTTCGTTATGAGCTTTTTGCAGCGCCTGCTCCGCCTGCTTGCGTTCGGTGATGTCGCGGGCGACATGGATGCTCGCAATTACCCGTCCTCTTGCGTCATGGAGAGGAGATACGCTAACGATAAAGTCGCCGCCCAAACGTTTCTCATGAATCTCCGCCATGTGTTCCTTACCGTCAGCCAATAATTTGGTATGCGGGCAGGAGGACGGCGGATCTTCCATCCTATGGACACTTTCGTAACAGGTCAACCCCACCGCCTCCTCAGGGGTAATGCCCAACCTGTTGGCCATTGTCTTGTTGACCCAGACGATCCGATGCTGTTTGTCTAGAATTGAAATCGGGTCCGGTATAACGTCGAACGTCCGCTCCCATTCCCCCCTGGCACCGGCAAACGGTTCCGCTCGTACAGCAGACTGAGTTTCTGGTGCTTCAAGCTCAGCAACCTTTTGGCGCAATTCCCCTAATTCACTTAAGAGTTGCTCTCTGGTCTTATCTTCATTATTCATGGTGTTTGTCTCATAAGATTATGAATATTCTTGCACCGGATTTCTGTTCCAGTCCTAATGTCACCCAGAATAGTGATCATTGGCCTCTGTGGCGGCAGAACCCGACTATTAATAAAAGGCATGTGGAGATACTGAAAATCTTAGGTGGGCGCTAGATTAGCAAGTGAATGGTAAAGTTGCAAGGGGAACCAAAGTCTCGCTCCCAACAGATGTGCGTTGTTATTTGGAGCCGAGCAGCGGGTTGAGCTCCAGAAGCAGCATGATTTGACTTTGACCAAAATTCATATTAGATCGAGTTATATGAAGTTTCCCACTGGTTTGCTAGGAGTAAACATAACATCCCTAATTTAAACTCTGTTGGCATTCGGTTTGGCACAATATGTTGCCAGTCGAATTGTGACAAGGGGGACGTTGTTAGGTTTTGAAGGTTTTGCTGGCAAGCCCTTTTGACGATCCACTTTCATTTCATTGATCTGCAAATACAACTGATCAAAGCCTACCATCGTCCCTTATTTCATTGACCGACAATTCCACTTGACAAGCAAAGATGACTAAGTTAGTAAGAGAGGTCCGATTAGAAATGTCCCAGCGAATTGCAGGGGGCGTAGTTCAGTTTGGTTAGAACGCCGGCCTGTCACGCCGGAGGTCGCGAGTTCGAGTCTCGTCGTCCCCGCCAGAAGAGAAAACCCGTCCTTCGAGACGGGTTTTTTACTTGGGGACCTCCCAGATCATCCTTGTTCTCAGCTATTACCTTGATTTTCCGTGAAAAACTCATTATAGATGGAACAGGTTGAAAACCAGTGAGTTGAAACCAATGCAGCCTAACATTATCGAACGCGATCAGCATCCAGTCTCAAGGACGCAGATGAGCCAAGAGGTTCTCAAGGTCCTCTACCGGCTTCAACATACCGGACATCTCGCCTACCTCTGTGGCGGCGGAGTGCGCGATCTTTTGCTGGGGAGGGAAATCGACGATTATGACGTTGCCACCGATGCTGAACCCAAGAGACTGAAAGAGGTCTTTGGAAACTGTAGACTTGTGGGACGCCGCTTTCGCATTGCCCATATCATGTTTAGAGGTGGCAAGATCATAGAAGTCTCCACCTTTCGTAAGCAGGGTGATGATGAAAGTTCAGAAGAGGACGACAGCAACAGTTTGCTAATCAGGCGCGATAACACCTTTGGCTCCCCTGAGGACGATGCTTTTCGCCGTGATTTTACTATAAACGCTCTCTACTACAATGTAGCTGATTTCTCCATCATCGATTACGTAGGAGGTAGAGAGGATTTACAGTCCCGGTTAATTCGGGCCATCGGCGACCCAGATATACGCTTTCAAGAAGATCCCATACGTATTCTTCGCGGCATAAGGTTAGCGGCAACCTTAGGTTTTGAGGTGGAGGAATCCACTTGGGAAGCCATGAAACGCCAGCGTTATCGCATCCTGGAGTGTGCGGTCTCGCGAATTCGCGAGGAAGTAATGAAAATCCTCCGTCGTGACTCCAGCCACAGTGGTTTTGATCTCCTGGTCCGTGCAGGAATTTTAGAGGTTGTGTTTCCCAAATTGGAGGAATTCAGATTAGCACATATTGAGAGCAGAACCACAGGGGAGGGTCCCATTTTACAGCACCTTACCGTCCTTGAAGATCTCCGTGCCCAGGGTGCGGAGCTTTCAGATTCTGTCCTACTAGCCACGCTCACTGCAGCCCCAGTCAAAGAACTCCTTGAAACTCTTCCCCCTGATCACGATGTGGGGAAGTCTTTGCACGAGTATTTGGAGGCAAATTTCAAACCCCTGGCCTTTCCCAGAATCGTCCGTTCGAAGGTGCATCTCTTGCACCTGGCCCTTCGTTATATGTTGGCCGAGCAACGAAGAAAAAGACGGAGGAGCTTGCGGCGCAGTCCGATTTTTGCTGATGCTCTGAAGCTCTTGGAAATCCACTGTTCGGCCACAAATCAGCATTGGTCTGCTTTGCGTCGCTGGCAAAGCCCCCCAGTGAATCGTCAACGTCGCCGTCGAAAAGCAAGGGGTCGTCACCAAAAGGGGATGGAATAAGTAGAGCAAGAGAGGATCCCATGAAGAAAACCGGTGTCTTTTACCATCCTAGTTTCAGCCGCAGAAGTTATCTTACCCGTGGAGCCAGACTCGAGGATTTTCCTGAAGCAATCGATCATCTGCTAGCCCGGGAAAATGTGATTCTCTATGAATCTCCGCCCATAGAGGAAGAGTGGATTCTCAAGGTGCACACGCCCGATCTCATACGCGGTGTAGAGAGTGATCCACTGTGTTCTACTGCCTGGCACTCAGTGGGTGGTGTGGTCTTGGCGGGAGAAAAAATTTGTACTGGGGAACTCTATAACGCTTTTGCCCTTATAGGTGCCGGCGGCCATCATTCGGGGAGAAACTACTTTGGTGGCTTTTGTTGCTTCAATGATGTGGTGATTACCATCACTTATCTGCGCGAAATTCATAAGGTTCAACGCTTTGCCATCCTGGACACAGATGCCCATCATGGCGATGGCACTCGGGACCTACTCAAAAATGACCCTGACGTGCTGCACGTTTGCTTTTGCAGCATAGAATCCTCCTCAACCGACGGCACCAAGGTGGACGTTGTATCGCCTGGAGGCTATTGGGGATCTTGGGGCAAAAGCGATAGGGATGTTGACCAACTCTATGCCAATAAGGTGGCGGAGGAGTTCGGCCCTCGTGTGGCTGATTTCAAACCGGACCTCATCTTCTGGTATTTCGGCTTCGATA
>WOR8_10001863_pt1 | contig 21120 bp, 18 predicted proteins | sample DeeMarSeWOR38_10_FD_19890 | JGI IMG/M metagenome (IMG submission 19890) | reverse complement strand
GCTATGGAACCCTAATGAAAATAGTTACTTACAATTATGTAGTGCTAGTGGGGGAATAGGGGGGTTTGAGGAGGTAAGTACTTTGTTTTAAAAGGGAAAAACAGAGAAATCGACTCGCATTGCGAACGCGACGCTCTCCCAGCTGAGCTACGGCCCCGTATTACGCGGGTACACCTGATATGCGTAGTGACGACATTCTAGCATCAGCCCGCGAATCGGGCTATAGGCAGCTGTTTAGCGGTTGCGGGTCTGTTTACGCAACCATTCACGCTCCAGGTGCGTGACCATATGGCGGATTGCGTGTTTTTGATCCGGTTCCAGGGAAACAAATCTGGCGCCGAACCGCACCGGTTTGTGGTCAGTATCTTCAAGTACGTGGCGAACCTCGATTTCCGTTTTCATCTCCTTACTGTTCGGAAAGCAGATCCGGCAATCCGCGAAAGACTGGTCCTTGCGAATTTCAGGCTGATTGTCGATGCGAACACCGATGCCCAGGGTAGAAAGGTCATACAAGCGTCCTTCAAGTATTTTCCCGTTCTCGAGTGGGACGAATACCGGGATCTCCATCGACAATGCGACCCGAACGCGATAGGCGGCACGTCGCTGCATGTAGCGTATGGAAGAGGGGATGGCAGTCGTGTAGATGGCGCCGCCTGGCCGGCTGACAACTTCTATATCGCACGCAAAGCTGAGGTGTACGCCCTCGCAGAGGCAGCGCACCGTCAGTTTACTCACTTCCTCCAGTCGCTTGTGGCCCTCAGTTGCGTTCAACTCATCGAGCAGCAGGATATTATCGTCGGGCTTTACGCCCAGTATCATGCTGCTGAACTGTCGTTCAACGCCAGGAACGCTGACACTCAGCAAGGTGTGATTGTCGAAGATGCGTCTGAGCAGGCCGACGATTTGCGGAAAGTGAGTGACCTTTTCGCTTTGACCCTGGTATTCGGAAGTCTGTTCCTTGACAGAAGAGGTTGTCATCATCCTGATTCTTGTGCGTCATGTATTATCGCAAGCTGTGCAGCGATGGGAATTATGGCTGTAAGGTGTCTGCTCCCTGTGCGGTTAGGCCTTGGCAAGGGTTCGGTTCGTCTCCGCGCACGCGGACGTATCGCCGGATGGATCGTAGAGCCTCCCGGATTGCAGCTGACCGCGCAGGATGTCCAGCAGCTGCTGTACGTTGCGGCGGCTGAACTGGACTAGCGTCCCGTTGACACGGTTCTGGCGCTGGCAGGTCTGAAGTTCGTCAAGAAGCTGCTGCCACAATCGCGCCACGTTATGATTTTGGTCGCACCATTCGATGCACGCGTTGGTGCCGTAGCGGTTGCCCGAGAAGCCGGCTGTCTCAAGTAAGCGCTGACGCTGTTGCTCAAGCTGCTCGAGTCCATGCACCGATGCATTCTTGGCTGCCACAGCAGACTCCAGGTTCCCCACGTCGTTCGCGGCGAGTGCGGCAGCTTCATTCTCAAGCTGCCGCCTGAGCCCCTGGGTATGAGCGAGTGTCTCGTTGAGCAGCGTAAAGAGCTGCCGGCGGCAAGTTTTCCTGTCCATGGTTCAGTCGGGCCCTTAGCTCAAGTCGTTGAGTGCCTTTTCGATACTGGTGAGCCTCTCGGCAATAGTTTCGGCATCCACTTCGAATCTGCCACTGATGATCGCTTCCTTAATGGCATTGACCCGGTTGGTATCGACGACAGGCTCACTGGCAACGGTTTTTGCCAGCTCTTGAAGTTTCTGGGCCGCAGGGGTCAGACTCACCTGGTCCGTGCTTGTCGCAGAGGCTGCCGTGTTCGGGGACTTCTGCGTGTCGGTATGCGTGTCGGTCGCGGGACCCTGGGCCTGCGACCCGGAATCCACTGCATGGCTTGATGCAGGTGGAATATTGTTGTTGATTTCTATGGCCATTTTGTAACTCCCGATCGTGTTATCTTGAAACTGTCAATTCTTATATCGCTCTACAGTTCAATAACTTTAGACGCTTTTCCACGCAGGTTCTCTTAGAGTGTCACTTTTATGACGCCTGTTGCGGTCACCACGCCTTCCACGATCTTTTTCGAGTTCAGGGAGCGGACGCGGATACGTTCGCCACGGCGCCCATCCATGACAGCCTCACCCTGCATGCGCACTGCCAGCGCACCCTGGCTGGCCTCCAGGGTAACGCGATCGCCGCGCCTTATGATACGCGGGGCTTCCAGCATATTTGGTGTGAGTACCATACCGGGCGATACGGCACGTTTCAAAATCTTGTCTTCGAGTTGCGACGGGTCATCCAGGTAGCCGCGGGTGAGCGAACTGATATCTTGCTCAACCAGCTCCACGCTGGCCTCGTTCACGGGGCTTCCCCGCCCCAGGCTTTCGCGCACCACCAGGACGTCCGCCAGCACCGAAACTTTGCCGGTAACATAGATTCGCCAGCCGTCCGCATCCGGGCAACGAATGCCAACCGTGGTATTACCCTGCAGGCGTGCGCCTTGCGGTATGAAAGCGTCCAGGACTCCGTTGCACTGCGTCAGGCGCAATCGATTATCGAGCGTTCCGATCGTTACCTCGATGTTGCCCATATGCTGGGTCTGTGCCTGTTCCCTGAGATAGGTTTCGGCTGTGGTGCGGATCGAGTCATGAGACTGCAGCGTTACCGCCCAGCCAGTGGTGGCCAAGGCACACAGCAACCCGCCGATGGCCAGGCTGAAACGAATTTTCAAAGCATCGGACATTGCGCGTGTCGTCCTCTTGGGTATCAACTTCTCACGTTGTCGATTGCGTTGCAAAACTCATGCCCGAAACACGCCGCATGCCCCTGGCTGGTGAGTGCCGAGGGGCTGTGCCAGTTGTGTGTCGACAGGGTTTGCCGGTCTGCGGTGTGAACTTGCCGCCTCGGGCTCTGTTGCGATTGCCGCCTCCCGGTTGTCACGGCTAGCAGGTGTCTGCTCGAGTCCTTGGGACAGCTCGTCGCGGCGGTCATTCTGTTACTGGTGCGAATGTTGAATCATCTTTATCTATCAACAGGATGATTTCGATTTTTCGCGGCACGTTGTGCAGATGGCACGCTTGGATTGCCGCTGAAACGGAACATCGACGGGTGTTTGGCATGCCTATTGCCTGACTTGTCCACACCAGCCGTTAAGCTCGAGGTCGTCATGCCGCTAAGCATCGATTCTGTATTGGGTCCCCTGCCCGAAGCGCTGTCACTGCGCTCGCGTCGCACCGAAATTCTGGCGTCCAATCTCGCCAACGAAGACACCCCTGGTTACAAGGCGCGCGACATTGACTTTCAAGCGGCCATGGGCAAAGCCCGCTCGGAACAGCTTGCTCTGATGCGTACCCATCCTGCGCACCAGTCCGGTCCAGGCAATCTGCCGGAGGGCGCTTCTCTCAAGTACCGTCAGCCACTGCAGGCATCGATTGATGGCAACACCGTCGATGCCCATATGGAACAGGCGGCCTTTGCCGAGAACGCCGTGAACTACCAGGCGACGCTCTCATTTCTCAGCGGTCGTATCAAGGGCCTGATGGGCGCAATTAAAGGAGAATAAGTGATGTCACTGTTCAAGGTCTTCGAAATTGCAGGTTCCGGCATGAGTGCACAGAGCGTGCGGCTGAACACCACGGCCAGCAACCTCGCCAATGCGGAGAGTGTCGGCAGCACTGAGACCGATACTTACCGTGCGCGTCACCCGGTCTTCTCCGCCGTCATGAAAGGGCTCTATGGTGGCAATGATCCGTCGGCGGTGGGCGTGCGTGTCCTGGGTGTGATTGAGAGTCAGGAGCCGCTGGAGAAACGTTACGAACCGGAGCACCCTGCGGCCGATGAGGATGGCTACGTTTTTCTTCCCAATGTGAAAATGGTCGACGAGATGACGAACATGATCTCTGCCTCGCGAACCTATCAGAACAATGTTGAAGTGATGAACACATCCAAACAGTTGCTGCTCGCGACCTTGAGGCTCGGCCAGTAGGCAGCATAGAACGGAGATTGAACGATGATTAACCCACTCGAAAGTGCCGGTCTCGAAGGAATTGGTCTGAGGACGACTGAGCAGCTTCAGGATGCGGTTGCCCAGTCAAAGGACCGGCTGGGGCAGGACGCATTTCTGGAGCTGATGGTTGCTCAGTTGCGTAACCAGGATCCCATGAAGCCCATGGAAAACGGCGACTTCCTGGGGCAGATTGCCCAGTTTGGAACTGTCTCCGGTATCGAGGATCTGCAAAACTCCTTCAAGGAGCTCGCCTCGTCACTGGTCTCCAATCAGGCACTGCAAGCATCCAGCCTGGTTGGCCACTCCGTGCTTGCATCGACCGGGACGGCGCCACTCGCACAGGGCGGGAGCATCCGCGGCGTCGTCGAACTGCCGACCTCGAGTCCACTGGTCTCACTCAAGGTGTTCGATTCCACCGGTCAGCTTGTCCGCCGCATGGACCTGGGAAGCCAGGCAGGCGGTCCGGTTCCTTTCCAGTGGGACGGCCTGCGAGATGACGGACAGTTTGCAGTGCCAGGAAGCTATTTTCTGAGCGCCGAGGCCGAGGTCGGTGGTCAGAATGAAGCCGTTGAGACTCTGCTTGAAAACCGTGTATCAGCAGTAACACTCGGCCAGGGTGGCGGCCTGGTGCTCGACCTTGAAGGGATAGGACCGCTCGACTTCTCTGAAATTCGACAGATCATGTAAGCAGGGGGACAAACCATGCCGTTCCGTATCGCACTCAGTGGACTAAACGCCGCGTCTTCGGACCTCAAGGTGACGGGTAACAATATCGCCAATGCCAGTACCACGGGTTTCAAATCTTCACGGGCAGAATTTGCCGACGTCTTTGCCGTGTCACTCGGTGGAGTGAGTTCGACGGCCACCGGCGGCGGCGTGCGTCTGTCACGGGTAGGTCAGGAGTTTTCGCAGGGGAACATTGAATTTACCTCGAACAACCTGGACTTGGCGATCAACGGCGAGGGGTTCTTCGTGCTGGACGACAACGGCTCCCGGGTCTATACGCGCGCCGGCGGGTTCAGCATCGATCGCAACGGCTTTGTCGTCAACAATGCGAATCAGAACCTGCAGGTGTTCGCGCCCATAGCAGGTGGCTCGGGCTTCAACACGGGTTCCCTGGGTAATCTGCAGATTTCGCTCACTTCCGGTGCGCCACAAGCTACCGGCAACGTGGACTTTGCGGTCAACCTGGATGCTTCTGACGTCAGTGTCGGAACGCCGGCGACCTTTGATCCCAATAATCCAACTACCTATAACTTTGCCACGTCCTATGTCATGTATGACTCACTCGGTGCCGAACATACGGCGACTCAGTATTTCCTTAAGGACGGGGCCGCCACCAATACCTGGTATACCTGGCTGTATGCCGACGACGGGACAGCTATGCAGAACGTCACACAGGGTGGCGGCAATGCGTTCGCAACAATGGCATTTAACTCGGATGGTTCAATCGACACGGCCGCTTCGACCGGTGTCAATGGCGTGGTCAGCTATGACCCATTGCCCATGACTAATGGTTCGACAGCGCTGGCGCCGGCCGTGAATTATTCCTCATTGACCCAGTTTGGTGCACCCTATGGTGTTAATGCCTTGTCACAGGACGGATTCGCCGCGGGACGTATCACTGGCCTCGATATCGGTGAGACCGGTGTGGTATCAGCGCGCTTTACCAACGGCCAGTCGATTCCGCTCGGCAAGGTTGCATTGGCCAACTTTCCGAATGTGCAGGGTCTACGGCAATTGGGGGATACCTCTTGGTCAGAGACCTTCGCGTCGGGTGATGTGCTCATAGGCGAGGCCGGCACCTCCAGCTTTGGTCTCCTGCAGTCGGGCGCACTTGAGGCCTCCAATGTGGATATTGCGGAGCAGCTCGTAAACCTCATCACTGCACAGAGAAACTTCCAGGCTAACTCGCAGGTCATCAGTACGGCCGACACGATCACGCAAACCATTATCAATATCCGATAAGGCGGGGGTCAAGTCGATGGATAAGATGCTGTATATCGCCGCCAGCGGCGCGCGCCAGATCATGACTGCCCAGGCAGTCAACACGCAAAACATCGCAAACGGCAGCACCAGCGGCTTTCAGGCGGATCTGGCGGCAATGCGAAGCATGCCCGTGTACGGTCACGGGTACCCGAGCCGAGTCTTCTCTTCGATCCAGGGCATCGGCGTCGATTCCAGTAAGGGCTCGCTTCAAAGCACCGGCCGTGAACTCGATGTCGCGGTGAGTGGTGAGGGTTGGATTGCGGTTCAGGCGCCGGACGGCGCTGAGGCCTACACGCGGGCGGGCGACCTGCGCATCTCGCCGTCCGGTCTGCTCGAGACCGGCGCGGGATATCCTGTTATGGGTGACGGTGGTCCGATCATTGTGCCTGATTCTGAAAAGATCGAGATCGGAGACGACGGCACTGTTTCTCTCCTGCCTCTGGGTCAGGATCCTTCCACGCTTGCCGCAATCGGCCGTATCAAGCTGGTCAATCCCGATCCGGGCATGTTGACCAAGGGCGTCGATGGCCTGTTACGGATGCAGGACGGGTCGATCCCGGAGGCGGCAAGCGATGTGCGCCTGGTAAGCGGGGCGCTGGAGTCCAGCAACGTCAATCTTGTGCGAGCGATGGTCACCATGATTGAACTGGCCAGAAAGTTTGAAGCCCATATCAAACTGCTTGATACCGCCCGCGAGAACGATACGGCATCGGCACGAATAATGAATGTTTCCTGAACACATGAACCGAAGGGGTTAACCAGATGAGCGAGCCACTCTACGTTGCCATGACAGGGCTTGATGCGCAGCATACGCGCATGAGCGTGATCGCCAATAACCTGGCGAACGTGAATACGGTTGGCTTTAAACGCGACCGTACCGTGTTTGCCGACCTGCTTTACCAGAACGTCCAGCAGGTAGGTGCCCAGTCATCCCAGGACACCACCCTACCTTCCGGCATCAATCTGGGCACGGGGACACGACTGGTGGCGACTGAAAAGCTCCACAGTCAGGGTAATCTGATCCACACGGAGAATTCACTGGATGTTGCCATCCAGGGGCGCGGTTTTCTGCAGATACTAATGCCTGATGGTTCGCTTGGTTACACGCGTAACGGAGCCCTGCAGAGAGATTCATCGGGGCAGCTGGTTACCGCCAAGGGCTATTTGGTTCAGCCGTCCATTACCATTCCGGATGGCGCACAGAACATCACTATTGCATCCGATGGTGTCGTATCAGTGTCTCTGGCCGGGCAAACGCAGCCAACCCAGGTCGGCACGCTGCAGCTTGCGGATTTTATCAATTCCACGGGTTTGCAGCCAATGGGAGACAATCTCTATGTCGAGTCTGCAGCGAGCGGGTCACCGCAGACCGGAAACCCGGGAGATAACGGGATAGGCGTGCTCGTACAGGGTTCGCTGGAAACCTCCAATGTGAACGTGGTGACGGAACTGGTCAATATGATTGAGACCCAGCGAGCCTATGAGATGAACTCCAAGGCCATCGAAACCTCTGATCAGATGCTGCAGTTTGTGCTGAACCAGCTCTAACGGTAGATCCAGAGGAGAGCGGAAATGACTGCTATAAAATACCCATTGAATGCGTTCATTACGCGACTGTTACCCATGGTCATGGTTGGCGCCGCGGTGGCTGGTTGTTCAGTGGTGCCTCAGAAGACTGTGGATTATCGACCTGTCATACCACCCGACCTGTCGCCGCCTCCGCAGACAACGGGCGCCATTTATCAGTCCGGTTATGAACAACGGCTGTTCGAGGACATCAAGGCACGGCGGGTTGGCGACATTCTCATTGTTACCTTCGATGAAAAGACTGCGGCGACGAAGAACGCCAAGACCAACACAGACAAGGGATCAGAGGTTAATACCAATGTCACCGAGTTTCTCGGAAGCTTCCCGCAGTTCAACGTACCGGGACTGATACCGCTCGCCAGCAACAATAACAACACGCTGGACAACGATTTTGATTCGAGTATCAACTTCGACTCCGATGCCGGCAGCAGCCAGAGCAACAGCCTGTCGGGAAACATTGCCGTCACCGTGATACAGGTCTATCCAAACGGTTACCTGTTTGTGAGCGGGGAAAAGCGGCTGACTCTCAACCAGGGTGATGAATACGTGCAGCTTTCCGGCATCGTTCGGCCGGTGGATATTACCAGCAATAACGTGATTGCTTCATCAAAGATTGCAGACGCCCGTATCGCCTATAGTGGCGAGGGAGTCCTGAATGATGCCAACCGTATGGGATGGCTGACCCGCGTCTTTAACAGTCCTTATTGGCCGTTCTGATGGAAGGCAAGAGGGAGTGACGAGTATGCAGCATTGTACCCGATGGTTCCTCGCCGTGGCCTTGGCGCTGATGGCGACAGTGGCGGAAGCGGAGCGTATAAAGGATCTGGCAAGTGTTGCTGGGGTCCGGAATAACGAGCTTGTCGGCTACGGCTTGGTCGTCGGCCTGGATGGAACGGGTGACCAGGTAACGCAAACGCAGTACACGGTTCAGAGTCTGAAGAACATGCTGAACCAGTTCGGCATCACGATTCCTCCAGGCATTACCCCTCAGCCCAAGAACATTGCGGCGGTCTCCATAACGGCCACTATTTCGCCCTTTCTCAAGCCTGGGCAGATGATCGACGTAACGGTCGCGTCGATTGGGAATGCGAAAAGCCTTCGGGGCGGCACGCTCCTGATGTCTCCGCTGAAGGGCGCCGATGGGCAGATCTACGCCATGGCGCAGGGCAATCTCATTGTTGGAGGTTTGAGTGCAGGCGGCGCAGACGGCTCTACAGTGACTGTCAACGTACCTAGCGTGGGTCGTATTCCCAATGGCGCGACGGTAGAGCGCGCCATAACGAATCCGTTTCTTCTGGGAGACAGCCTTGTTTTTAATCTTCATACGGCGGACTTCACGACTGCCAGCCGACTCGCGGCGTCCATCAACAGAACCATTGGGCCCGACACCGCACAACCGATCGATGGTTCATCGATCCGCGTCAGTGCGCCAACAGAGGCGAGTGAAAGGGTAGCCTTTGCATCGGTCATTGAAAATATTTTAGTGGACCCCGGCGATGTGGCCGCCCGCGTAGTGGTGAACTCCCGTACGGGTACCGTTGTGATTGGTAATCACGTGCGCGTGAAGACCGCAGCAGTCGCGCACGGTAACCTGACGGTCACGGTGACCGAGGATCAGCAGGTCAGTCAGCCAGGCCCGTTTTCGCGGGTCGGCACGACCGAGGTTACTCAACGCAGTGCAGTCGACATCAATGAAGAGGGGGCCCGGGCATTCCTGCTCGACCCTGGCATCACGCTGCAGGACATCGTAAACGCCGTGAATCGGGTTGGCGCGGCACCAAGTGATCTGGTGGCGATACTTGAGGCGTTGAAACAGGCCGGCGCTCTTCGTGCAGAATTGATCGTGCTGTAAGGGAAGAGGTTACCCCCTAGCGACGGGGGTCCGGAAAAAGTTACTCTTAGACGGTCTCGAATTTGAGCGATCGGTACCGCGGGGTGCGGTTACACCATGACCATCCCAGTTGATCCAAGCGTCTACACCGACTTCCGCGGACTCGCGGAACTTCGGCGACGTGCGAATGTTGACAGTAGTGAGGACATGTCCGGAACGCTGCGCGAGGTTGCGCAGCAATTCGAGGCACTCTTTGTCAGCATGATGCTGCAGAGCATGCGTGACGCCAGTTTGGCCAGCGGGATGCTGGACAATGATCAGAGCGAGCAATACCAGAGCATGTTCGACCAGCAAATGGCACTGGAACTGACCAAGGGCCATGGATTGGGTCTGGCGGATATGCTGGTGCGGCAGTTGGGCGGCGACGTGGAGTCCTTTGTAAATCGTAGCCCGCCAACAGCTGTTCCGCTAAGGACGCAGACAGGGCAGGCACCGATCCCGGTTACGGCTCTTGAATCAGCGGATCCCATCTCTCTGCAGAGGTTGGTTGACTGGAGGCCGGCAACGCAACGACAGTTTGTTGCCGATTTGTGGCCGCATGCCGAGCAGGCAGCCAAGGTGCTGGCAACAGAACCGGAAGTGCTTCTCGCGCAGGCGGCGCTGGAAACAGGCTGGGGACAACATGTGATTCCTCGGGCCAACGGCAGCAGCAGCCACAACCTGTTCGGCATTAAGGCAGACCCGCAATGGACTGGCGAGCATGCGGTGGTCAGCACGATAGAATTCGACCAGGGTGTCATGCACAGGCAGCAGGCCCGCTTTCGAGCCTACGACTCGCCTGCGGCAAGCTTTCAGGATTACGTAGAATTTCTGAAGGAAAATCCGCGTTACATCAGCATGTTGACAAAGCCACATGATGCGCAGGCCTATGCTCAAGCTTTGCAACAGGCGGGTTATGCGACAGATCCGGAATATGCTGCAAAGATTATCGGCATATTGAACGGTGGCCGACTCCGGCGGGCTGTCGATGCAGTCAAGGATAGCGCGGCGAACGCCGTTATCCTGAATGAGGAGAAAACAGCCATGCAATTCAGCGCAGCAAAACTTGAAAACGACGGCCGACTGCTACAAGGTGGGGACACTTAGCCGTGGCAGACTTGCTTGGCATTGCAACCTCCGGCCTGCTTGCTTTCCAGCGCTCGCTGGATACAACGGGGCATAACATTGCTAACGCGAGTACGCCTGGCTATACCCGCCAGCGTGTAGAGCTGGGTACCCAGATACCCCAGTTATCGGGAGCTGGGTTTATTGGCAGTGGTGTGCAGGTGGAAACGGTACGCCGTCTCTACGATGGATTTTTGACCGATCGCGTGAGATCCACGACGTCAACGAGTAGCAGCCTCGACATCTATCACGATTTTGCGACCAGGGTGTCCAATCTGCTCGGTAACGCGCAGGCCGGGTTGAACGCAGGTATTCAGGATTTCTTTGATTCCGTGCAGGGCGTTGCAGATGATCCTACGTCGATTCCTGCACGCCAGGTGATGCTCTCCGAAGCAGAGTCACTTGAGACGCGGTTTCAGTACCTGAACGGACAGTTGGATACGCTGCGCTCTGAGATTGACCGGCAAGTGACCGGTTTGACATCACAGATGAGCAGCTTAGCGGAGTCGATTGCATCCATAAATCAGGAAATTGTCCTGGCGATGGGTAACGCGGGCGGTCAGCCCCCGAATGATCTCCTTGATAAGCGGGATCAAATGTTGCAGGAATTGTCTGAGCTGGTATCTATCCGTACTTTCGAGCAGGATGATGGTTCCGTGAATGTGTCCATTGGCAATGGTCAGGCGCTAGTCACGGGATCCAGAGCCGCGACCCTGACGGTCAGTGGCAACGAATTCGACGCTTCCAAGATGGAGATTGTATTCCAGGTTGGCACCAGCTCCGCGGTTGTGACCGATTCCATCAGCGGAGGACAACTGGGAGGCCTGATGGAGTTTCGCGCAGGTGTTCTCGACTCCGCCCAAAACAGCCTGGGCCGGATTGGCATCGCAATGGCTTCCGAGTTCAATGCCCAGCATGCACTGGGCATGGATCTGAATGGCAATCCGGGGAATGCTTTTTTTGCTGTCGGAGCGTCGCAGGTTTTTCCCAGTAATAATAATTCTGGTAGCGGGACTGTCAGCGTCGCCTACGATACAGCGAACTTTGCTGCTTTGAAGGTAGATGACTACGTGCTCGGCTATGACGGCAGCAATTATGCATTGACACGCGTATCGGATGGTTCAACGGTGCCCATGTCAGGGGCGGGCACAGCCGCAAATCCCTTCCAGGCTGACGGTTTGTCCATTGTAGTGGGTGGAGCGCCAGTCGCGAATGATCGCGTGTTGATTCGCCCGACGCGCGCCGCTGCTAACGGTTTCGGCGTACTGATAGGGGATGCCCAGCAGATTGCTGCCGCTGCGCCCGTCAGGATCAGCGAGGCGACGAACGCCAATGGTGCCCCCACGAATTCCGGTAATGCGGCTGTCAAGCTAAATGGCGTTGATTCTACCTTTGGTCCTCTGAGTGCGGGTATTACACTGACCTACGATGCCGCAAATCTGCGTTTCAATTACACGGGTGATGCATCCGGGACAATCAGCTACGATCCAGTGACTGACACTGGAGCAACGTATACCATTGCCGGCGTTACCTTTTCGGTTTCCAGCACGCCGGCGAACGGCGACCAGTTTGTACTTTCCGACAATTCCAACGGGACAGGCGACAATACTAATGCCTTGCTGCTCTCTGGACTGCAGACTGCAGCAGTGTTGGATGGTGGCAGCAACAGCTTCGAGGGTGCATACGCAAAACTGATCGCGGAAACCGGGCTGCAGACTCGCCAAGCGGAGATTGATAGTGAAGCGCAACATGCGTTGCTCGCCCAGGCGAGGGAATCGCGCGAGGCGGCATCTGGGGTGAACCTCGATGAGGAAGCAGCCAATCTCTTGCGGTTTCAGCAGCAATACCAGGCTATGGCGCAGGTTATACGGATTGCCGATAGCTTGTTTGAGTCATTACTCGGGGCGGTAAGGAGATAGCGGGATGCGGGTCTCGACAGTGCACATGTTTCAGCAGGGGTTAGATGCGATCGTTGATCGGCAGTCGAAACTGTTGAAAACACAACTCCAGCTTTCGTCCGGGAAGCGAGTTAACAACCCATCTGACGACCCCGCCGGTGCCGCTCGTATTCTGGATTTGCAGCAGGGCGCTGCTATTACGCGTCAATACCAGGCAAATATACTTGCCGGGCAGAGCCGTCTGGAATTGGAAGATGCTGTGCTGGCCAGTGTAACAAACAGCTTGCAGCGGGCGCGTGAGCTCGCAGTCGGCGGATTAAATGGTACTCAATCAATCGAAGACCGTACCGCGATGGCCAAGGAAATCCGCCAGATCACGGATGAGGTCATGGCTCTTGCAAACACCAAGGATGCCAATGGCGACTACCTGTTTAGCGGGTTTCAGACACAGACGGCCCCTTTTTCGACCAACGGGAGTGGTACCTACACATATAGCGGAGACCAGGGGCAACGATTTCTGCAGGTCGGGCCCACGCGCCAGGTGTCGGTCGGTGATTCCGGGCTGGCCGTCTTTATGAAGATTCCAGACGGGGCCGGTACCGGCTTTCAGGACGTCTTTACCAGCCTTTATAACCTGGCGACTGATCTTGAGGCGAATACGCCGAATAGCCGTTCGCTCACAGAACTCGATAATGCCATCGAGAATATCCTGGGTGTACGAGCGCAGGCGGGCGCACGTCTGAATGCAATTGATCGCGAACGAGAGGTCAACGATTCGATGCTTTTCGAGCTCGAACAGGCCCGTTCCGCAGTGGAAGATATCGACTTCGCCGAGGCGGCAAGCCGCTTGAGTCGCCAAAGCCTCGTCCTCGAAGCCGCACAGCAGTCATTTATCCGCGTTCAGAACCTCAGTCTCTTCAACTTCTTGTAGGCGGTCACCGCAAACAGCTAGTTTTGCGCTTGCGTTGCGGTGCAAGCCCGGCCATGTATGCCGTCGCGCCTGCATTATCTGGTACAGATCTTGCCTGTTGAGTTGGTGTGTGGGCCCGAGTATCGGGTCTGATGAGATTCTCACCAGACACATACCGACGAAGCGAACAAATGTTGAATATGAAACAGGATGAGACTGGTCTTGCCGACCGGAGTGAGGAAACAGAACGCCGTTTCGATGGCGATGAACCTCGGCAGGGAGAGTCAGGTGAGGCGGTGACGGGATGGGAGTGGTATGAGGCGCGCTATCACTACAATCTCGTCGAAAACGGCATCATCGATGTGCTCCGCGCTCGATGGGAAAAGATCGTTGATAAGTCTGTCCTCGATATCGGTGCCGGATCAGGACACTGGACAAGTTTTTACCTGCATTGCCTGCAAGCGCGGCACGTTACCGCGGTCGAGGCATCGCCTTTCTGCGTGAAGGATCTCCACGCAATGTTTGAGAAATATCAGAATGTTGAAGTTTGCCATGCGGATTTTACCCATCCGACATTCGAGGTCGGCGCCAGCTTCGACATTGTCAACGCGATCGACGTCATGCCCCAACTTGCCGACGACGTATGGGAGTTGGTTCTGGCAACTATCATCCGTCACCTTGATCCGGCTGGAATCGGCATTGTGAGTGGGGAGTTTGGGCCCGAGGCACATGTGGTGGGGGGAAAACACAGGTACCGCTCCCTTGAACAATGGAAGCACGTTTTGCGTCGATGTGGGGGGCAGTTTCTTTCAGTCATGCGCTTCGACGGACTCAGGGGTGGCGTCAACAGTAACCCCAACAATAACCCAAAAGATAACTTATTGGTATTCAAGAGAAAGTAATTCTGTGCAACCGCGAGTATCAACTCGCATGGTCTCTTTGGCCCATATGCATTAGTTGATGTCTGCCCGGGCGGGTCGTGGGCATTGGTTTGTGGCGACATAGGTTGTGAAAAGCAGAAACAACGCGCACAAGGGACGGATCGTGATCAAACAGTCTGAAACAAACAGTCAGCCAACGTATCTGGTGTCGTATCCAAAATCTGGTTCCACCTGGCTTCGGTTCCTCCTGGCGAACTGTATGTCGGAACATTCCTGCGATTTCACCAACGTGCATAAGTTAATCCCCAATTTTTATCTTACGCCCACATGTTCAGAAGGGCACAGCCAGCCAGGAGTACTAAAGACCAGAGTGTTCTCGGTCAGACCATCAGGCCGCATCAGCTAATCATGGCGGATGACGGGTCAACCGATGGTTCTCGGGAGCTTATCAGGCGTTACAGACAGCGTTACTCCGAGTTGGTGACGCCTGTCTACCACGCCTGCAACGCGGGTATCGTGGATCCCCGAATCGACGCGCTTCGTGCCGTTACCGGTGACTATGTGACCTATGTGGACGGCGACGATCGCTTTCTTCCCTTGAAGATAGAAACAGAGCTGAAACTGCTGATATCGAATCCTGATGCGCGTATCGCCTGCTCCAATAATTACTACATGAGCGGCTCAGCGGAAAGAACCGGCCTCTGGGACGAAGAAGACGCCGTACCGCAGGATAACGTGTTTTTACAGACCTACGGGCGCGATTTTCCGAAGCGAAGTCTTTTCAGAATGGAGTTGGCGGATTACCAAACCTGGCGGGCGGTCGGATTTCATCATACGCGCCAGATTTTGAAATGAGGATACGTCTGACAAAACATTTCCGCATGGTCTACTGTCCCGAGCCACGGTCGGAGATACGCGTCCATGGCACGGGTTTGTCCAGCGTTATCGCTATGAAACACCTGCAGGCACTGGATTACATACAGTTCAAGAGCCAGCCATTACTGGCAGATCTTTCTCCATTTGAAAGAGAGCAGGCCAACTGCGGATACGAATCCTGGATCAGGAAAGTCATATTACCGAATGCAGAGAAAGAGGTCGGCCCGGCAGTAGCGTGAAAGAATCTACTGCGACCAAAGAGTAGTCATACGCTCTTCCGGGATAGAACGACGGGTTTCACAACAAGGGAACGGCTGATATGAGAAACTTCGACTCACGTGGCGGCAATCTCGTTTTTCTGATCTCCATGCCGCGATCCGGGTCTACCATGTTACAGCGGGTTCTGGGGGGACATAAGGATATTCATACCGTGTCTGAACCCTGGGTAATGCTACATCCCGCATATGCACTCAAGGACCACGGAATCGAAGCTGAGTATGAGGCGCCTTTGGCGAAGTCAGCACTCGACGATTTCCTGGCCGGTTTCGAAGATGGTGTCGAGGTCTATATAGATGGAATCCGAGCGATGGCGTCGGTATTGTACGGCCGCGCTCTTGAGGAATCGGGTCGGCGATATTTCCTGGATAAAACGCCGCGTTACTTCTACATTATTCCGGAACTGAAAAAAATATTCCCGAATGCAAAATTCCTTCTTCTCATCCGGAACCCACTCGCGGTTCTTTCATCGAATCTTGAGACATGGTTCGAGAACGACATCACACGGCTTGAACATTCCTACAATTACAACGATCTCCTGAAGGGGCCCGGACTGTTGCTGGATGCCATTCAGCAGTTGGGTGAGGAGGCGATAGTCGTCCGCTACGAGGACCTCGTTGCGGATCCAGACGGTACGGTACGACACCTGTGCGCCGGGTTGGGTATCCCATTTGATGCCGAAATACTGAACTATCGCAGGGGATGTCTACTGGAAGGCAAATACGGAGATCAAGTCGGCGTTCAGAGGCATGAGGTGCCGGTTGCGGATCACCGGGACGAATGGGTGAAGCGGTTTTCCAACAGACAGCTGCTCGAATTCGCCGTTGCCTATATCGATCGTCTCTCGGAATCTGTGCTCGAACGTCTTGGGTACCCGTCCGATGAACTCAAAGCGGCGATTCGGGGAAGCACAGCGGGAGCTCACCAAGGACCGGTTCTCCCGGACGTTGCTGCACTCAATCAGGAAGGCGAAACGTTGTTTGCGGCAGGGGATGTGGAAGGGGCTAAAAAAAGTTTCAGTGATGCCTATGCAAAAGATCCGGGGAACGCTGAAATCTGTAACAATCTAGCCGTTTGCTTTTGGCAGGCTGGTGAGCCCGGGCAGGCGCTTCTCTATCTGGCCGAGGGTCTGAAGATAAGCCCGGACGACCGCAGTCTTATCCTTAATGGAGGCCAGATACTTGCGTCCAGTGGTCGAGAAAGCGACGCCAGGGCACTTTACATGTCCTATTTGACTGATCATCCCAACGACGAAGAGATAGCCGGCTTTGTAAGTGTTGCGGATTCTAGTTCAGCGGACCTTCCGTTATCACAAAGTGGAAATGCCAGCCGCAGTATTGTGGTTGACGATAATGTGGTAGTGAGTTCAATCGTATCAACGTTCAACAGCGAGGCATACCTGAGAGGCTGCCTCGATGATTTGCTGTCACAGACGATTGCCGAGCGAATGGAGATTATTATTGTTGACAGCGGTTCCAGCCAGAAAGAGTGGGAAATTGTACGGGAATATCAGCGAGAGCATCAAAATATCCTATATATCCGCACTTCGGTGCGAGAGACGATCTATGCGGCATGGAATAGGGCTGTTCGCGCCGCGCGTGGAAAATATTTGACGAATGCCAACACCGACGATCGTCATCGCCGCGATGCGCTGGAACGTATGGTTGCGGTGCTTGAGGCCAGAGCGGACGTCGCTGTCGTTTATGCCGACTCTGCAGTTACGGAGACACCAAATTCGCATTTCGATACAGCACCGCTAATAGGCTACTTCCGCTGGCCGGACTTTGACGGTCGGAGATTATTTGAAGTGTGCTATCTGGGCCCTCAACCCATGTGGCGCCGTGAGTTGCACAATGCGTACGGCGAGTTCGATTCATCTTTCGAAGTGGCTGGCGATTACGAGTTTTGGCTGCGTTTGGCAGCAACAGAGAGGTTTCACCACATTCCCGAAGTTCTAGGGCTTTATCTCGTCTCACCGGGTGGCATGGAGCAGCGGAATCTTCAGCGTTGTGTTGAGGAGTCAGAACTCGCTAGGGTGCGTCACTGGCCAGTAAGCAGCGGTAGCAGACCTGTGGCAGGTGGTAGTTTCCTCGTGCCCATAGACGTTGAGTCCGACACCCCCGATCCAGCGGAAATATTTGCCTATAGCGACAAACCGCTAGTGAGTGTGGTGATGCCCACCCGCAATCGCAGGGGGTTGATTCAGGATGCGCTACGCTCCGTAGCAGACCAAGACTATACAAACTGGGAAATGGTTATTGTCAATGATGGCGGAGAAGACGTTTGGGATTTGATTCAGAACTACTTGCCTGCGCAAAAGGTTCGCTATATCTCAAACTCAGAGGGGGTTGGGCAGGTCGCCGCGCGCAATGCGGCGCTTCGTGCGGCCCGCGGGGACATTGTTTGTTACCTGGACGACGATGACGCCTATTTGCCCAATCATATTGGAACCATTGTGAGGGCGATACAGCAAGGCGAGCATGCATTCGTTTACACCGACGCGGAGTATGCCACAGAAACCATTGAAAATGGTCTGCGGTCGGTTATGCAGCGTTCCACGCGCTATGCGCATGGAGCATTCTCTGCAGAGCAGCTGTTGGTCCAGAACTATATCCCTATCAACACCTGGGGACACACGCGGGACTGCCTGTGGAAGATAGGGCTGTTTGACGAGGAAATGACCTGCCTGGAAGACTGGGAGTTCCTTTTGCGACTCACAAGTCAGTATGGTGCCCAGCACGTAGGGGTGACTACCGTGGAGGTTCGGGTCAGAACAGACCTGTCAGACAGCGTGTCAAGCCAGCGGCGGCTTGAGTTTCTACCAACGTTCCTGGGAATTTACCAGCGGTATGAGGACCGTGGTAAGCAGAATGTACAGACAGGGCGTCATCAGGTACTCCGAGGTCTCGTGCAGGAGGCCGTTGACAATGGAGTCATTAGCGGTAGCCCGGACGTTGTGTTTCAGGCCGTGCTAAAAGAGTTGTACGCGTCGTCCACCGAGCGGGGGAACGAGCCCCAACTCGAATCTGAAGGTGATCGCAGGGCAATTACTCGGGCCTACGAGGAGTGGAAAGGGCATCACGAGTTGCAGGCAGCGCAGCGTGAAATACTCGCAGCGCGTCTGCTGGCGCATGGCGAACCTTACCCTGCGATCCATTTGCTTGTCACGGTGGCTCCCGGCCATGAGTATCAGCTCGCAGACACACTGGATTCGCTGCAAGCGCAGTTGTACAGAGGCTGGGGATTGACCGTCATCGCAAACTCAGCTGCGCCGGAGCCAGCCGTTGATGAATTGGACATGATCGAGTGGGTTCATGTCACAGGTGATCGCCATGCAGCCCTTTGGGCAGCGATCGAACAATCCCCGGCGGATTGGCTCGCCGTGATCGATAGCGGCGACACGCTAGCCCCCGCGGCCTTGTTGTCATGCGCCAGCTATATCAAGACGAACCCCGCCTGGCGTTTTATCTACGTGGATGAGGACCTGGTTGATGCCCATGGCAAAGCTTCAGATCCCCGCTTTAAACCCGATTTCAACCTTGACCTGCTCAGATCGACGCCTTATGTAGGAAACTTTTGCCTGATAAAAAGTGAAATATTGCGACACACTGACAGGTACGATCGCAGTACAGGGATAGACAACTACGCCATGGCATTCCATGTCCTCGAGACGTGTGGTGAAGCGGCAATTGGCCATATCGCGGATGTTCTGTTTCATCGATATCGGGGGAACGAGGGCTGCATTGATTCGCCTAGCCGCGAAACACGGGACAAGGAAATTCTTGTCGGTCATCTAGATAGATGCGGTGTTCCTGCGAAGGTCGTGGAAGGCATGTTGCCCCGCAGCTACTTTGTTCAGTACCAGCATTCGGTCAAGCCCCTAGTCAGTATTATCATCCCTACGAAGGATCGGCTGGATCTTGTGAAACCCTGCGTTACAAGCCTTCTCGAAAAAACAACTTACCCCAACTATGAGGTCTTGATTGTAGATAACAATAGCGTGGAGCCAGATACCCTTTGTTACCTGGAGTCTTTGGAGGTCGGTTCTGCGCGAGTCAGCGTATTGCGCTATCCCCATCCCTACAATTTCTCTGCCATAAACAACTTCGCCGCCAGTAAGGCGAAGGGTGATTACATCGTACTTCTTAATAACGATACCCAGATCGTGCAGCCACAGTGGTTGGAGCGAATGATGGCGCACGCACAGCGCCCAGAAGTAGGGATCGTTGGTGCGCGACTAGTATATACCGACCAGAAGATACAGCATGCCGGGGTTGTTCTTGGCATGGTGGGAGTCGCAGAACATATTCATATCGGTTTGCCCATGTCTGATCCCGGGTATATGGGGCGAGCGCAGGTGGTTCAGAACTTCTCCGCTGTAACTGCAGCGTGTATGGTCGTAAGGAAGTCAGTTTATGAGGAGGTCGGAGGTCTTGACGACAATGCGTTTAAGGTATTGTTCAATGACATAGACCTCTGCCTAAGAGTCGGAGAACAAGGCTACAAGATAGTGTGGACACCATTTGCGACCCTCGTTCATCATGGGTCCAGTAGCATTTCGAATGAAATTGTCCGAGGACAGGTTGCGAAGCGCCGTGCTGAAGCCTTCCGCATGTTCGCACGTTGGTTGCCCAAATTGGCGAACGATCCCGCATACAACCGTAATCTGAGCCTGAAAACTCGGGATCCGATGCCAGAATCCGAGATCGTTCCCAGCTGGGATCCCGTATTTCATGATCGGCCACGCATCCTTGGTTTCCCATTCGACATCTGGGGCTGCGGCGAGTATCGGGTGAGGGCGCCCTTGAGAGGGTTGGGGGCTCAGGCAATCGCACAAACAGCATTAGTACCCGAAGCCGATGCCAGGCGCCTGCCGGAGATTGGCGAACTCGCACGCATAGGGCCTGACACCCTCTTGCTGCAAAGTTTTGTTCACGATACTCAGTTAGGAGCGCTCGAGCATTATGCTAGGCTGTTCCCGGATATGTTCCGTGTCTTTGAGCTGGATGACTTGAAGACACAAATGCCGGCCAAAAATCCCCATCAGAAGACGATGTATAAGGATATAAAGAAGCGGTTGCGCAAGGCATTGTCTCACTGTAATAGAATGATTGTTAGCACGGAACCCCTGAAAGACGCGTATGGCAAGATGATTGAAGACATCGTAGTTGTGCCTAACTATCTGGAGCGTGCCCGCTGGACAGGGCTCGTATCAGAAAGGAGGCAGGGGGAGAAACCACGCGTCGGGTGGGCTGGTGCACAGCAGCACCATGGCGACCTTGAAATTCTGTGTGATGTGGTCAGGGAGCTGGGGGATGAGGTGGAATGGATCTTCTTTGGAATGTGTCCTAAGGAGTTGCAGGCTTTCGTTCGTGAGTTCCACCCCGGTGTCCCATTTGATCAATATCCGGCAAAACTGGCCAGTCTGAATCTTGATCTTGCGCTTGCGCCACTTGAGCACAACAAGTTCAACGAAGCCAAGAGTAATCTGCGTTTGCTGGAGTATGGCATTATGGGTTGGCCAGTGGTGTCGACAGACATCTATCCCTATCAGAACGCACCGGTCCACCATGTGTCTAACAATGCGCGTGCCTGGATCGCTGCCATCCGGGAACGTGTTAATGACCTCGATGCCGCCGAGAATGAGGGGGACCGTTTGCGGCGGTGGGTGATGCAAGAGTGGATCTTGGAAGACCATTTGGAATGCTGGTTGCAAGCCTTGACACGGACTTCATGT
>WOR8_10002384_pt1 | contig 21121 bp, 29 predicted proteins | sample DeeMarSeWOR38_10_FD_19890 | JGI IMG/M metagenome (IMG submission 19890) | reverse complement strand
AATCGGACAACCCCAATGAGAATCTCAGAATGGTCGTCGCCTCATATGATAATTATGTTGTATCTAGATATATAAACACCTGGGACGACCCAACATACTTTGGTGGAAAGAGATTCAGCACAAATAAATACCCTTTTAGCGAAAGTCAGAATTTTTTTTACCAGGGAAATGTGTATGCCGGGATTCTCTATGGATATGGGAACAACGCGGCGATAAACATAAAAGGACTCGCACCTGCAATGTTTCCAACTGTCGGAATAGGATATAAAACCACCTCACTGGAGATGGGTTATATACCTACGCCATCTGGAGGCGTGTTTTTGAGTTTATTTCTGATGATTTTTTCGTGGCTGCCAAGGAGGGCAACACCCTGTGGCTCGTAAACAGCAGAAGATTACAAAGGACCTGGAATGAAAAATCGATCCGCTATTTTATTGTTGATAGCAGTAGTTTTCTTGGCCTTGTCCTCCCCCGTCAACGGAGCGGTGGAAGGGGATGTAAAAAAAACCTTGAATCTGGAAAATCCACCTCTTGATTTGGCTGCCTCTCTCAACGGGAAGTATATATATGTCTTAACCGACCAGGGAAACATTCTCATATACTCGGTAGATGGAAAACTCGAGGACAAGATTTCAGTGGGAAACCAGGTTGATTCTATTAAAGTTGGACCGTGGGAAGATGTAATTCTTCTTGTCAGCAAGAAGAACAAGAAAGTTCAAATACTCCTCTTAGACTTTATCAAGGATATCGACCTTTCCAATTCTCCTTTCAAGGGGCCAGCCGATGCTCCGGTAGAAATAGCAGTTTTCAGCGATTTTCAATGACCTTACTGTGCAAGGCTTTCGCCTCTACTCGAACAGGTGTTCGAGACCTACCCGAAGGTGGTCAAACTGGCCATAAAAAACTTTCCTCTTCCAAATCACAAATTTGCCCGGCAGGCTGCTGTAGCTGCGCTGGCAGCTAACAGACAAGGTAAGTTTTGGGAATTTCACGATGAGCTTTACAAGAATTACAGCCGATTAAGTGAGGAGAAGATTCAAGAAATCGCCCAGCAAGTGGGTTTGGATGCGGCGAAGTTGGATCAAGATATGAAAGCCCCCGAAATAAATGCAATAGTAGAGAACGATTTGAGGGAAGGGCAAAACGCTGGGGTGCGAGGAATCCCAACTATCTTTATTAATGGAAGGTTGTTGAGGGATAGAAGTTTCGCGGGATTCCAGGCTGCAATAGAAAAAGAACTCGCTGACGAAGGCAGGAAAAAGTAACGGCAGAACTCCTTCCCGAAAAAACAGCGGATTTTCCTGAAGAGGGTATAAGGGAGAGTAAAATGTTTAGAAAAAACATAATTCCGCTCATATTGACCATTATTTTCATGAGTCCAGTGTGTAACGCTAAAGAGATTGAAGGTGTTAACCTGCCCGAATATGGATCTCTATGTGGGCGCCCTCTATCTTGAAAATAAGAGCAATAATCCGAAGGAGATTATAGAAGGTGAAGAGCCAATGGCTATCAGGCTTCATATTATCTCTTCCTTGATTACCAGCAAAAAAATGGAAAATGCAACTAGAGAAGGTTTTGAAAATGCCACGAAGGGTAACACAGAACCCATCAAAAGCCAGATAGAAAAATTCATCTCTGTTTTTAAAGAGAAGATAGAGGAAAATGATATTTTTGACTTAATTTATTTGCCCGGTAAGGGATTAGAGGTCTACAAGAACAGTGAGTTCAAATCTCGAATAGAAGGACTTACTTTTAAACAGGCCGTTTTCGGTATATGGCTTTCAGACAAACCCGCCCAAAAGAGTCTCAAAAAGGAAATGCTTCCAGGTACTCCTGCAAAAGCCTGAGTATTAAATGTTTCAATGAGACTCCTTCCATTGCTGCTCTGGCTTTTGCTTTCCGGTGCAATTCATCTGGAACGTTTCTGAGATTAATCGTTGCCATGGCAAACCTCGGATTTGGGATTTCAGATTGCGGATTTCGGATTTCGACTTAAACATCCAATCCACAAGCCGCCATCCGAAATCCTAAATCGTTTGTGTATCAAGTGTAGCACATGCTACTCTTGCTGCCCTGCTAAATAATCGACTGGTAGTAGCAAAAAAACGTCCATAATTAGCAATTCTTTTCCCATTTAAATGTCGTAAATTCCCAGAAATCCTTCTTACACAACTGATCTGAGAATGACCTATGTAGTTGTAATCAATAATTATTTGCTAAAAGAATGGACAGTGGCATGGTTATTGTTACAGAGCTGACCATTCCAATTGCTGATTTTAGATTTGAGATCGTAGATTTGGGGAAGAGGCAGATTAATTGAAATTATAAATCCGCAATCCGCAATCCCAAATCCAAAATCTAAAATCACCAATCTGCAATCTTAAATCTTAAATCTAAAGGTGTTCCTTCATGCCCTTGCCCTTGGGACATACAGCCGCCGGTCTAGCCATCCATGATATCTATTGCAAATCCAATAGCAGCGGGCATCTCTGGAAAACCCTCACCTTTATCATCGTCCTCACCAATTTGCCTGACATAGACGTTTTAATTGGACTCGCTGTGCACGGGAATGGCAATTTTTTCCATCGTGGTCCGACTCACAGTTTTTTGTTTGCCTTGTTTATGGCTTTTATTGCATCCAATGCTTGGAGATGCTGGTCAAAAATTCCGAGAATAAGTCCTCTGCTTTGCTTTCTCCTTATACTTTCTCATGTGGTGGCGGACGCTTTGCTGACAACCTCTCCGGTTTCATTCTGGTGGCCCCTGGAGTTAAATTTGAGTAATGGACACAGCGGCTGGAGAGAAATAATAGAATCTGTTGTTTTTGGAGCCTTTCGAGACCTGGGAACAATTGTTGTCTCGGGAGTGTTGATTTTCCTCAATCGGTTAATCAGGCACAGGCCCATCCCCATCCCTGTCATTCTCACTCGTCTGGTCAAGGGAAGATAACTCTATCCCATCCCTCTCCATATGTTTGCCAACCAAGTTAGCGCAAGTTGTTAACCAAGTTTGCATAATCTAATTATTTAGAAATACATATATTTTCTTTATTCATCCAAAAAGTTGCTAACTTAGTTGGCAAGTTCCAGTAAATGACCTGGGAAATTCTCCTCCGGTCCATGCCTTTTTGTCAAAAAAAGATACTGATATATCAACATGTTAGGTGCGCAAGAAAGATCGCACTCCGTGGCCTGAAACTTGGCATAAAAGTTGCGCATGAAGTCAATCAAGGAAAGATGGCCGATCAAACAAAGTTTATTTTTTCCCCCGGTAAATATGGCGGTATCCACATGAGCAAAAAGATTAGAGTAATACTGAGAAACGGTTTAGAGTTAACCTATGAAGATGCAAGGGTTGTGGAGGGCAAAAAGACATGGATTTACCAAGTCAACGAAAGTGAATATCCGGAAGAACTCCTGGCTCTCATAGATCCGCGTCATATTAAGGCCTTGTACGCAGAAGACTGATTTCCACCTGGACCTAATCAACTGGCTTGTCTTGGCTCAAATTATGCTCCATTCTCCTCGCTAGACCACATCCACCAAGCACAATTGGCTTCCCCCTGGACTCCCAAGGTAAATCCAAGGAAAGGAAGAAGAGCTGAAAATGAAAACCAACTCTCAAGCCCAGTGTGCTAATTGTGAAGCCAGCTACTCCTACGTGGAGCAAGGTAGAAGAGAGTATTTTGTCCCTTGGGGACGTTACTTTCTCTGTGACATGTGCCACCGGCTGGCAATTATGGAAGCACTGCAAATTGAACGCAAACAGCCGTTTGAGCCTCCTAAATGATATGGTTATGCTAAGCAAATCATTCAAGGCAGAGCCTCACAACTGCTGTCCAAGAAAGGGTGATAAAAATGAAAAAATGGCACGAAACGTTATCTCAAGAGCTATTGTTTGTGAGGAAGTACTGTTTTGCTAGAACATACCCGGCTAGCGATGCACGCTGTCGCTATGCAAAAGCTAAACTACTTATCAAATCAAGGGAAATCCCACTAGGTAGTAGGTCTGAAGAAGTGGATGGAATCTTCCTCTGTCGATATCCGGATGAAAAAATGCCCTTACACCAAGCATGTCTGACTTCTGAACTGGACCACTGTCCTAACTCAGAAAGAAGAAAAATGATTGATGCCGTGTATGGGCTGGAAGTCTAAAGTCACTGGATGATGGGACAAGAGGCAAAAGGTTTACAAGTTGGAATCTGCACCCAGCTGAACGCTGGCCGTTTTTAACTCTGATATCTTATCCTGTCCTGCCGATTATCACCTGTTCTGATTTTATTAAGAGGATAGGGCCCTTCTTTGACGATTGTTCTATCAGCTGTTTGATCCCTTACAACGACGCGCCATCTGGATTTCCCATAATCGTGAGTAGAAGTTACGACATAGGTGTGGCCAACTTCTGCCTTCATTGTAATATCCACATTATTTAAAGAGTCGTGTCTGTAATATATGTTGTATCTGTATCGACCGTCCTCACCATAAACCATATCCATGGACGTACCGGAAAAAGACACGGTTAAATGATATTCACCAGGTAGAATCTCTACCCTGACCTTGCCGAAAGTATTTTTTCCATCAGGGCTCTTTTGGCCATTGACAGAATTGATCCGTATCCTCTCCCCGGTGCAGATAATTTGTGCAGTCTCGTCACTGGTCAGTTGCGGACCTTCGTATAATCTAAGGGTCTTTATGGCCAAAGTACAATTTGTCAGAAAGGCTAGAAGTACAAGAGATACAAAAATGCGTACTGCACGTGGGATGTTCCTTAAATTGAATCTTTGCATATTATTCACCTTTAAGGCCGAATCTTTCCAAGCGATGAATAAGTCGATTTGCAAACAAGCATAACAGGCAATTCCATCTGAGAAAACCTTTGTTGGTTCAGAGGGGGTATCTGCTCGCAATGGAGAGAAGATTCGAGGTGAAGAACATGGTACTATGGGCAAAAAATCTGGGGGTGGTTAATGAAATTGATCGTGAAGGTTGTGGAAATCAAGGGTAAATGTCCTGTCTATGAGATTGGCAACAAAATAACTCTCAGGGAGGGATACATCCTGGATCCCGAAGAAACCGACATCGTCTGCATGCACTCTTTGGCCTCGGTTCTTCCATACTATGTGGCCCTAGCAAAAGGCGTAGAGGCAAAGGAGATTGGGCTTTCCCGTGGAGATTCAAAGGAAGCTTACGTCCAATGTCTGGATCCTTGCGAGATTACTGGCGGTGGTACGGTTCGCTTAGAGATCTCTAGGGTACAATAAAAATAATTGCCAACTAAGTTGACGCTTTGACGCCAACTTAGTTGACCAATATAACACCCTAAAATATTTGATATTTTTATGTGTGCTCTAAAAATATGCCAACTAACTTAGCGATTTTTCCATAAAAGGTTCTACCTTCCAACCCCCGCCCGAGAGATAATTTTCATTAAAATAATTGTTATATCAATTGGTTATAATTGCCTCTTATCTTTTGTTATATATTTGGCATGGCCGCTGCACTATAGGCAAGTCAGAATGCATGTAACTGTCTTTTCAAGAAAGTGGGGGGAGGATCTAAGCCATGCCAAGTACATACCTAGAGTGGATCGATGAAAATAAAAAGATGCGTCGCCTCGACATAGTTGACCGGGTATTCATAGGACGCATCTGTAAAGGCATCGATGACACCAGGCGAATCATCTTGAAGCATCCTGCGGTGTCAAGGGATCATGTAGAAATTAACCTGACCGGGACTCAGCCAACAATTAGAGACCTGAGCAAGAATGGTACCTGGGTTAATAATGTTCGTTTGGCAGCAGGATCTACAAGGTCCCTTGAGGATGGCGATGTGGTGCGTCTGGGAGATACTCAAATCTTCGTAAGGTGTCCATACCAGGTAGATGGCGCTAAGGATGATGAAATGGAATCAACCCAAACCCTGGTGACACCTAGGGAAGTCATAGTAACCAATGTAGTTGCCGATGTCAGAGGTTTCTGCAGTATTTCCCAGATGGAGGAGTCTTACCGCGTGTACGAGTTAATGAAGGAGATAATCCAGACCTTCTGCACCATCGTACATGACCACAAAGGCACTGTTAAAGACTACAACGGAGACGAAGTTTACGCTTTCTGGGAACATGGATCCCACCCGTGTAAAGATCAGGCTGCAGCGGCTTGTTTGACCGCTTTAAAACAGGCTCAGACCGTGGACCAGATACGGGCTAAACTAAGCGGTATAAATCCTGCGGTGGAATCATTGCGGTTGGGATGGGGAATTACCACCGGCAAAGTCACCATGTCCCACTACGGCTGGAGGGTTACCGACCTAACCTTGGTGGGGGACTGTACAAATTCTGCCTTTCGCTTGTCCAGCATGGCAAACAAGAACCTGAGTAGTGAGATTGTGGTGTGTTGCCAAACAGCTGAGCTTGTCCAGGGGCTGCTACCCACAGAGGACCTTGGCCTAGTTACCCTACGGGGCCGTTCCGGCCAGGAGCACGTTTATGGAATAAGCAGGGAGGGAGATTGCGCCAAAAGCAGACTGACCTTTGAGCCCTCATATTTTGGAGAGAGGGTTTCAGTAATAGACTTTCCGGAAATGATGCACTAAGCAAAGCTTCCAGTTCATGACAAGGGGTCAAGTCTACCGACTCTTGGATGGAAAACAAGAGTCGGTAGACTTGACCCCTTGTACCTTGTACTTTTACTCTCGTCACTATTTTGATAGTAAAGACTGATCTCGACCTGTTTAACTTTCAGTTTGGTACCAGCTATAATTCAATTAAGTGGGTAGTCCGACAACGTCATTTTGAACCAAAGTCGGATTCATGAAACATCCGGGCTAGTGAGGAGAATCTCAATGAAGAGAAAATTCAGCTTCATCTTTTTTGTCATCTGCGTTTCTTTGGCCCTTGCTCAATTGACCTATGCCAAAGAAGAACCCGAATCGTCGACAATTGAGGTTGTGGGGAAGGCGCGGGTCATGACCATGCCTAACGTCGCCACCGTGACATTTGCAGTGGAAACGAACAGTACAAAGGCTCAGCAGGCGGTGCGAGAAAATGCCAAACAAACTAGCCAGTTGTTAAATGCTCTGAAAGATATGGGGGGACAAAAGATCAAAATAAAGACATCAGGTTTTTCCCTGACGCCCATATACGATAAAGACAACAGGTTTCAACCTAGGGGTTATCGGGTTACGAATACGGTGATCGTGGAAACAAAAGAGATCGACCAGGTTGGGATTTTTATAGACGAGGCATCAAAGGCAGGGGTGAGTCGTATCGGGAGCCTCACCTTCAGTACTGACAGTGAGGAACAATTGAGGAAGGAAGCTGCGGTTCTGGCTGTGAAACAAGCCAAAGATATCGCTGCAGATCTTGCCAAGGCAGCCGGGCTTACAATAAAGAGAATTGTAAAACTCAGCTATACACCTCGCGGCCCTGCACCTCTTTTCAGGATGGAGGCCATGGCCGCAGCAGCCAGAACGCCAATCGAGGTCGGTGAGATCACTCTGGAAGAGACGGTCCAGGTAATTTTCGAAACCAATTGACTGATTTTTCAATAGTATTTTGGGTCATGGTCTATAAATTTTTACACTCTGAAGACCAGATCTCATTACCGCGCTTCTCAAATTGGGATTGAAAATGAAGTGAGACTTTAGATTTTTAAGAAAGATGTTCCTTCTTAGTGCCCTGGTCTTTTCATAGTAGCGTTTCTCGAAACCATCGGGGGTTGAGCGCAGGGCTTCTGCCAGCATAACCGCACTTCTAAATGCATAGCTAAGCCCCTCTGCAGAACTTGGACTTATCCAGCCTGCAGCCTCGCCTATTAAGGCAATTCCCTCTTCGCCGGTAAACAATTGTCTTGTCTTAACAGGTCTGAGAACAAAAGCCCCTTCTCTCCATACTGTCTTTCCGAAATGGAAGCCGCAACCTCTGAGCTTGTTTTTCAAAAGATCAAACTTTTCAGCTACGTTTTGCTTTGGGTGCAGTGCTGCCCCAATTATCAAGTGTTCTCCTTTTGGTATGGTCCAGCAATAATAATCAGTGATTTCTGGATCAAATAGAGAAGTGAAATAAGGGAAATTGTCGTATCCATCGACCCATTCTTGTATGGCAAAATATTTTTTCGGAAAAGGGTTTCTTGCCGACATCTGGAGACGTACTTTTGAAATAGCCCCGTCAGCTCCCACCAGGATTCTCGTCTTTTCCCCATAGGTTTTGCCATTTTGAGCAAGTGTAAGTTTGAAAAAGTCATTTTCTGATGAATATGAATTGAAGCGACAATTTAACCTTATGTCAACATTTGATGGAACCAAGGATAACAACCAGGAATCGAATTTTTGCCGATCCATGTTGATATAGTGACGTTGATAATAGGTTTCTAATCCTCGTTGGATATCTGTGGCCTTGACAACGAAAAGTTGAGGCTCTTCCAGAACGGTTTTGGGCAGACCAAGGCCCAGTTTGGACAGCATCCTTTGGGCATCCGGGGCCAGAAGTCCGCCGCAGCATTTCCTCGAGGAAAAGGTGCCAGGAGAGTCTGCAAACTGCCTTTTGTCAACTAACAGGACTCTGTAGCTTTCGCCAATGAGCCTGGCTAGGGTTGCTCCCCCTGGTCCTCCTCCTATAATAGCCACGTCATACATGGAAAGAATATGCTCTAATTAAAGAATCGCTGAAAGTCAGCCATGACGCTTTCAGTTTCCTCCTGGTTTCTGGCGACAATAAAACCAGAACCAAGAATCATACCGTCCTTTTCCCAAATCAGTTTCAACACCCTTTGCCTAAACAACCACCGCCCAGCATGTGATTTGCCAATCTCCAATTTGATTATTTTCTCCAAAGGGATCTCAATAGGGTGTTTGGTCAAATAGCGATGGAAATAGAAGGCAACATTGTCGAACCAGTATTCTCCGTTTCCTCGGGCGAAAAACTTATCCCCCTTATACCTTTTCCACCATTTGTTTTCGATCTCAGTACCTAAATAATGGCCCTTACGACGATTTGGGTAGTCTGGAATCATCATGTTATCTCCCTTCAAATTGCCTAACAACGAGCCCAAGTGTGTCGATTCATGTCTGGTGGAGCGACTCATTTGAAATTGCCACCTGAAGAAACCTCGGGAGCTCTGATTGCGAGAAACATCTGACCAAATAAGGGGATCATTGAAAAACCTCTTTCCAGACCAGGAAAAGATCACGACCATAGACCCAGTAGTACAAGGTGGAACCGAGTAAGGCGTGCGAGAGGCCAAGAGGGAGCAGAATTCGATTGCGACAATAGAGAAAAGTCCAGAAGATTCCCGCAGGAGCGGCGGCAAGAGCCACGCCGACTTCAGGAAGGTGGACTAAAGAATATGCCATCCCAGTGGCGAATATCGCAACAGGAGCTGGTAAAAGACTAAGAAGCCGCCCAAGAAGGTAGAACTGGAAGAGGAACTGCTGCAGTAAAGCCCATGGGAGGTAGAGTAAGAAAGCCGGGGGAAGATGCCAGTTTGACAATCGAGTCCGGGCTCCTTCCCAGCCGAATTCCCTGTAACCAAGAGTAAGTCCTATTGCCGCGAAGGCAAGAATCACGGGAATTGTGAAGATGCCAGCTAGAGTGTAGGACCGTCTTACTCGAGTCCGAAGATCATCCTTTAGTGGAAATTGAACCCAGACGGAGTGCTTGGTGAATCGAACGTTCCATACAACCAGCAAGAGGGCGAAGAGAGCAAGCAGACCGTCAACATAGATAGACCTTTTTGGAAAGACAACGAGGAAGATGACGGTGAGCCCACAAAGGATGAGGAGTTCGGCGAGGGACCGCCGCTTTAAAGACTGTTCCATAAGCTCTTTATCAAATGCACTGCACGGCCGGACTCAACCAACAATGCGCAAGGCGAAATACGGCACCAGGTTGAACACGAATATGCATATCTTAAAAACGGCCATGCATTTATAGTGAATGGTATCGAATTCCTCGACAGATAACTTGAACCATTTACTATGAAACCCATAGGTCCAATCGTGAGCCAGAAGGAAAAATAAGAACCACCACAGCAGGAAGCCTATGTTTATTGCTGCACACCAGGCTAGGGTCTTGCGAATTATTATGAGTGTCATAATTCCTCCTCTATTGGAATCTAACGGTCAAACTCAGCGGTCCTGCCTGTCCCGAGCGACTCGACCTGACCTCGTCGAAAGGTCTTGTCGCGAGGAGAGAGCGGAGCGAGTCGGATGTTTCCGACGGCAGCGAGTGGTTAGATGCCGAATGACTAATCTAGATTGAAGCCAACCACTTTGCCGCGAGAAAGACTCAAGCTTCCTAGGAGCTCATATTTATCACCACTGATGTATATCTTCCACAAATGCTCTCGCATACCAACTCTTCTTATGGTGCCAAGATGTTCTAACTTATAACCTTTTGCTATTTTCCCTCCCCTCTGCATTTTGAAAGTGTCGAACGAATATTCGTCCATGAACTCTTTGAACGCTTTATTCCCATGTTCAATAAATCTTTGGTAATCTCCATCTTTCACAGCCTCTAATTGCCAGATCATCAGCTTTTCAGCAGTCTCCGCTGCCTCATCCTGGGCAAACCCAGAATTTGCCGCCAGTAATAGCGCTAAAATTAGAATAAGGCCCTTAAGGGGAAAATGTTTGCTTAACATAAATTCACCTCATCCTTTATGGAGTATTTTAAGCAAAGCCGTCTAGCGGCCGAGCCCAGCAGCCGCAGACAGCGGAACTGTTGTATGGTCGGGCTGCAACGCATGGTTAGGCATCGACTAGAGGAAAAAAGCAGTGATCATCGCCGCCGCCAAAATCATAAATGGTAAGGCAAACCATGCTATCTTACGAAATACTCGGGTATCGGTTACCTTGGGCCAACCTGGTTCCATGAATCCGAAAATCACTCCTCTCCCCTCTTTCCATTCGAGATTCCAAAGAAGACCGGCGGAGACATAGAGAACCGAAGAAGCAAATATATTCGGCAACCATGTCTCTGGATAACCGCCGTCTCTTAATATGAGGTAGAGATCGTAGGACCAACTGGCTGAGAACATCCAGATACAGATGGCAACATAGACCTTCGCGGCCATGGACTTTCCCCGAATAGCCAAATATAGGGTCCCAACAGCCCAGGGTGCAGTAGCGAATGTCAGTATAGACATGAAAGAAGCGTCGACATAATCCCACGTGTGGTCGCCAGTGTATGGCGCGACGACTATTAACCCGGCGGCGGCGAGTAAAAAGCTGGCAATTTTCCAGTCTTGCAGCAGGAATCGCCAATAGCGCGACTGAAATAATTCAATGATCCTTCGATGGCCAAACATGAGAAAGATTGCAGCCAAACATGCAAGGCTCCAACTTAGCGTGTAAAAGATGAAAAATTTAGTCATCGTGTTTTTATCTCTCCCTGACTTCGAAGCTAAAATTGGAATTCAGCGGATTCTCTGAAGCGTAGCGAAGATGCCTGTCAGGTGCAGCGAGTGGTTATACGTCGTCACCGTTCGTATACTGTTACCAATAGGTCGGAGGCGAAGATTGCGGCGGGTGATATCACAGTCTCATTCTTGGGGAGCGATTCGCCGAATCGCTCGCGCACCTTCGCTTGAACAAGAGGATCGGAAAAATCAAATTCTTCCATGGTCTGAAGTTCACCAACTTCTAGGTTCAGGGCGCGTTTGTAGATTTTCCAGACAAGCTCCGAGCAATAAATACGATCGTCTGACCATTCGAAGTAAAGATCATAGTGTCTACCCTCAAAGGTTTTGCCAACCTCCAACATTCGTTCGAGTGCCTCTGAAGTAAGTCTTTCCTTGGCGTTGGAGAGGCGCTTAACCACGTAAAGCCCGCCGTCTCCGCGAGCGACCCAATCAGCAAACGGTGTCAGTTTCACTGGCTCAATGGCCTCAAAGACAAACGGTTGGCCATTCTTGATATACACGATACCCACGTGAGAATACTTTGATTTTGTGGCCCGCTGAATTGCAACGCTCTGAGACGACCGTGAGGTTTGGAAAATAATGTCCCCATTTTGAGCGAGATATTCGTCAGAACAGCCGTAACTGAAACAGCTCAGCAATATGAGAAGTATCATAAAAATCTTTTGCATCCTATTTACATCCCGACTAATAACGGTCGAGCTCAGCGGCCCATCGACAGGCTCAGGGTCAGAGTGCAGCGAGTGCTTAGATTACACTATCTCAGTGAAAGCGAAATACGCCCGATAATATGTGCGCAAGAAAATTGACAAAAAACTGGGCGGCAAAAAGAAACAGGCCCAAAACAGCGGCGATTGTTGGCTTTCTGACGGTGACACACAAGAAACCTGACACCAGGGCGTAGAATACAATCGTTCCAGCGATTGCAGTGTAATTGAAACTTCCTGAATCAAGGGAAGATGAGATCACAATTGCGATAACACCTGTGACGACAAAGGAATATGAAAAGCTTAGCCAATTGACCGGATGTTTGCGATACCGCAGGAGCAAAGCTGCCACAAAAAGCCAACAGTTCACAGTTGAAAGCCGAGCGATGGTCCATCTCAGATAACCTTCGGGCCGAGCAATAAGCCCATAATCCTTCCAGTCTGTCAAGAGTGCGAATGCGATGTACGCACACCACGTCAGCAGAATTCCCAGTCCGGCATTTCGTTGATTATTTATTATTTCCATAAATAAATCTAACGGCCGAGCTCAGCGGTCCTGAGCGAAGCGCAAAGCGCTGAGTCGAATGGCCTGCCCTGAGCTTTGTCGAAGGGGTCCGACTGCAGCACGTGGTTAGATCTTTGTCGCATAAATCCCAGTTATTAAATATTAGCTCGATTGCAGTTTTCTTCTATATTTGTTTGCAGTGTGAAGGCCCATTAATATCGCTAAAGCCAAAATGATTGCGATAATGTCATTAACCAAGTCATGAATTAGTAAAAAAGCAGCGAAAATCAGAAGAGGAGCAACAAGCCAACTTAATTTAATCCAATTGGGGGATGATATCTTGAAAATCTCTCTAATGTGTTCTTTAAATAAGAAACGCAATATTAAGCAGTCGATTAACATAAATGGAGAGATGAGCAGGCCAACACCATGCTGATAGTCAATGAATAGGTCATACGTGACATAAGCCCACGATATTGGAACAAACAAAACGGCAAATTTCCAACCCCAAGGACTAAAACGCCATAGTCCAAGAAAAATGGCCAAGCCTCCTATAGTGTTGACAAGAGCTTCAATACAATCATGCAACGCAAGTTTTGCTTGAATTGTTGATAACTGAGGGAGAATAAAAAGAACTACGTTGATAACCGCACAAATCAATTGCCACAAGGCGATAGTTTTGATCCACTTTTTGATTTTCTTGGTATCCACTATTAATCCAAACACTATGTTCGGTTAATTATGTTGAGAGATCTAACGGCCGAGCTCAGCGGCCGCGCCGAAACTCCAGTAGGAGGGTGGACGGGCCTGTCTCGCCACAGCTAAGCCTTGGCCTGACGACGGCGGATCCGACTGCAGCGAGTGGTTAATTTTCCCTCACCTCAATTGAACACCACATTTGGCACAGAATTTTGGATTCATGGCTTTGCCAAGATATTTATTGCAGGCAGGGCATCGCCAATTGAAAAGGGAAAATATCAAGACAGAAATGATTAAGGCAAAGGTAATGCCCAGAACAATGTTCTGAGGCAGCCCGAAAATACCGATTGGATTGCCCTCAACTGAGAGGAGGGCAATAAATGCAAGTATAATTGGGCCTACCGCCATGATCTGACGTGTTCGTTTCTTTTTGAACTCCTCGATTATTTCTGCATTGGATCTGTTCAATTCCATGAATCCCTCCTCTCAAGGCACGAACAATAAACTTTGCTATAGCTCCGCCCACTGAGGGCGGGTGTTTCTCCCCTCTAAGTTTATGAATTCATATTGTTTTCGTTGCAACAATGAGATCAACCTCGCCAGCCGTTCAGATGCAAGATTCGTCCCAGGACTGGGCTTGACTAAAGCAAGATCCTAGGCTTATAAAGGGAAATCCCCCATCAAAGTCAAAGAAGAAATCCTGGCACATCCGTTGCACTAAATTTCCAGTCGAGTATGGTATTCGCCACTTGCGAAACTAAGTGTGTGATTTTTGTTAGCCTTGTTTTTGCTGGCAAACTGCTAAAAAAGCCGTTTGCTCTAGCACCATGGTAGCCCGGGATAATCGAGCATTTGGGGTATGGTTTTTAATACAGCATAGAAAAAATGGCACAGTCAACTAGAGGGACAATTGCGTTTTAGCCCGGGACCATAGAACCGACATCAATTTCCATGGCGAAGGTGTTGGGATGAAGAAAAAAACGTTTACAGTAATGTGGATGCCTTCTGGCAACAGTGGCCCCCGAACCTTCTCCGTCCCCCAAATCTATTTATATGTTTGCATAGGTCTCCTGGCAGTTTCATTGCTGTCCTTAGTTATGGGAGGGTATTGGGGACACCGCCTTTATCGTAATTCCACTGAGTTGCGCAGGCAAAATGCCAATCTGCACCATGAGGTGAAAGATCTTGACACCTTGCGGGATACAATCCACCAGATCCAGAAAGACGAGAGCGTAATCCGCGGGTTTCTTGGTGTTGACGGTGATCAGAAGGAGGAAAGTGGCCTGGGACAAGGAGGCGAGCCCTCAACGGATCTTTCTACTGTGGCACTCAACGATGCCATGACATTCAGTAGTCCACCCTTAACCGAGAGAGAGCAATCAACTGAAATAATAGACCGGGCTAAAGACCTCCAGGCAGATTTTCGCGAACTGGTAGAGGCCATGTGGGACCAAAGACAGGCACTGGATAGCACTCCCAGTATAGTTCCAGTGAAGGCTAATTCCTATTGGTTCTCTTCAGGTTTTGGCTGGCGGCGGAGCCCTTTCACTGGAGCAAAGGAGTTTCATAACGGTTTGGACATATGCAGTAATAAGGGTACGCCTATTGTTGCACCTGCAGATGGTATCGTTTACAGAAAGGGCAACCACAGATACCTGGGCAGATACATTCGGATCAACCACGGCAGAGGAGTGACCACAACCTACGGCCATCTCTCCGGTCACAATGTTGAACGGGGCCAGAAGGTAAAACGAGGGGAAGTAATAGGGTTTATGGGCAACACCGGTCGCTCTGTGGGTACCCATCTGCACTACTCCATCAGGGTTAAGAATAAATATGTGAATCCTTTTCACTACATTCTCAATACCAGGAGGAATCGCTTGGTAGATTTTTACCAGAAAACCGAAAGGGGTGAAAAATAGGGGAATAGAATTCAACCTGACCAACCTAATCTGAAGTGGTAGTTTCTTTCCATTTTTGTAACCTTAATTTCCCAATGCGACAAATCGACTTTTATAGGTAACCGCGGATAACTATTAGAAATAAAAGTACTTTTTCAAATAACTAAATTTGGCACGATCTTTGTGTATAGAGTCTTCAACCTTGTCGCATGAGTCCTTTGCAATTAACAGCCAGGAGACAGGAGGTATTCCATGGTTGAAGAGGAAAGGAGCCCATGCATAACGTGTGAGAGACTCAAAAAGAATAAGAATGAATGTGCAGATTCGTGTGAGAAGCTTAAAACTTACCAAGAGAGTTCACCCCATCTCACACTTTACAGAGAAACCCCCAGTTACTATAGCATGCCAGGACTGCAGCGCACTCCGAGCTACCGCGGCATGGACTGAGCCACCCAAAAAGGTGTGGACTACCAGCGCTATACATGTGGGTAAGGATGGGGGCCGTGTCAAATGCTCCTGTAGTTGAGGTAAATTCATGGATGATGCCTATTGGGAAAGGTGTCCCTTTTATGCAGAGGACGAGTGTCCTAAAACCTCTTTAGTAGATAGAGCATATTTGATCCCCCATTTGCTCAGTTCGTCAGAAATAGCTGAAGTGAAAAAGACTTGTGAGAAGTGCGGTCTGTATCTGAATGAGAAAAGAAAATACATCCGGCTGAGAAAACCTTTTAGAGTTGTAGTTATCACTGACAAGAAAGGGACCAGATTACAGGGCAAGATAATAAATGTGAGCGGTGTCGGTGCCCTAATAATGCCCGATAAGTGGTCCAATTTTGCAGTAAACCAGGTAGTGGAGTTGGAAATATACCCGCGGCCGAGCGCATCAAAAGACAAAGATGAGATTGTCATTAAGGTTTCAGGTGAAATAAAGAGGGTAAATGACAAAGACAAACGAGTTGCGGTGATGTTTTTGGAAGAACAGCAACAGGATTATTTGCTTGCCCTTTAAAGCTGTTTTGGCCTGAAAAGCGACCTTGCTATTTGCTATGAGACCTTTTGATCAACGAAAAAGCCCCAGGATACGACAGATCTTTCAGGTGAAATTTCTCAAGCAGGGGATCGATTTAACCCTGGACGGAAAGACTGCCAATCTGAGCCAAAAGGGGGCTTTTATTAAGACCAAACACTGGCGCTTTCTCCAGGCCGGTGACCCCGCAGTTTTCACCTTTTTCCTTCCGCCCGATTTCACCGGTCAAGACAAAATAGTGGGTTTGCAGGGATCCGCGGTCATTACCAGAATTGAAGAAGAAAATGAGGCTATTGGGGTAGAGTTTATTAAGAATCTCAAACAATTTGAACCAGTGGCAGTTGCGGAGGTGGCGGGAAAGGCGAGATACAAGAAACTTGCCTATTATCTGACTACTTTTGAAGATTTGGCATGGTCTGAATTTATCACCGCTTTCCCAAACGGTTTTCTCGTCGAAAAGTCGGAGCGCTTTTTAGATAAAAATGTAATGTTTCAGTTTCTGACCGATGTGGTGGAAGATGAACATGTGTTACAACAACTGCAAAATGGTACAGTAAGAACTGCAGTACTAGCTGCCAGAGTAATAGAAATTGCCAAAAGAAAAGATATTACCGAGCCTAATATGATTACCATTGGACGTTCTCCAGATAATGATATTGTCATCTACAATAAATTGGTATCAAGAAGACATGCTTATTTGCTGTTGAATCATAGAGAAAAAAGATGTAGTCTTATTGATATCGGATCTAGAAATGGTACCTTTTTAAATGACACAAAGATAACTCCCCATGAGGAATACCAATTAGCTGAAGCAGATGAAATATCCATCGGACCTGAAACAAAAGTAGTGTACTTCTCTTCCAAAGCTTTCCATACTTTCCTCTCAGAACTAGAATCTCCTTAAACGGTTGGAGCTCCTTTGACTTTGATCCAACCTGGTGTAAATCAGTGCTCTGGTTTTGCCCCCCTTTGGTTTGCGCCAGCACGGGCAGGCTCTTCATCGTCCTTCACCAATTCAGGAACAGCCTCCTCCTCCGGTGGGGCTGTGGGCTGCTTCATTGCCACTGCGGCCCATGGCTCAAAAAAGTAGTGGGAGAGTGGGCCAAATTTGTCTTGAATCTTTTTTCTCCTTTCCGTACTCTGACTATATAAGCGAATTCTTCTGTACCAGCCCTTACTGATACACGTCCTATTCTTGCTGGCTGCAAACCGGGATTGAGAGTTGAACACTATAGGATTTGAAGCGAATCCATTGCTTTAAAGGTGGCTCATTGACTCGGGCTAGTGTTCGAACATGGGAGGTAAAAGAATGTATAAATTCGGGGAGACCTTACAAAAAGATGGGTTTTTGGTATTAAAAAAAGAGGGCGACTCTTATATGTTTAGCATAGGAGACTGCTTTGACGATGGTGATGAAGGGGAATGCATGCCTCTTTTTTCTTTCTCTAAACAACTGAGCAAGGAGCGAGTGGAGAGATTAATAAAATACTTGCAGGAGAACATCTAGTCCAAATCTGCTTAACTCTATCCAGGGAACCAGAGCGAGTCAGCTGTCAAAATGTCTCCACAGAGATAATCTTTACCCGAAGTCGCCCCACGAAGTCGGCCAGGGGCATCAAGTCCAGAGAGGTCTCTCCTTCAACTAGCTTGACGTGAGTGCCATCGATAGGAAGCTGCCCAAGAGTCGGATCCACTGCAATCCAGCGATCGTTCAAAAGACTCTCCGCCCAGGTGTGGTAGAGAAATCCGCCGTACTCCTCAGCATAAACAATGCCATTAACCACGCGAGTCGGGATTTTCAAAGAGCGAGCAAAGGCTGCGTAAAGGTACGTATGGCCCTGACACTCGGCTTTTTTGCGTGAAAGCACATCCAGAGCAGTGAATACATCCACAGGTTCCTGCTCTATATTCTTCTCTATCCATTCCATAAGCAGTCGAATCTTTTCCAGGGGATCCGTCACTTCACCGGTTATCTCGGCTGCAGTTTTTTGAATCAGCTCATTATGGCTTGGAACTGTCTGAGAAGGCAGAAGATACCGGTGATTTTCCGGAGGATTTTTCAGGTGAGCCTGGCTGTCCTCGACCATTTCCGCTGTGCTGATCCTGCAGATTATTTTTTTGTCTTGGCGATTACACTGCTGCATCTCGTCCGAGGGCAGGATCAGTTCCATGTCAATCCCGGATAAAGCCACTTCCATGAAGGTGACCTCCTCGGGTTCAGGAATTTGAATCTCGGTTTTTATCAAGCTGTAATCCAGGAGTACATCTCGTTTATTTATAGTCGCTTCGGCCAGGTATTTCTTGGCCTCATTCTCACTTTCCAATCCCGAAATAATATATCCACCGTGAGATATTTCGAGTTGCGGTTTGCCTTGGAGGTCAATCCAAGTTGTCACTCTTTGGCCAAGTAGTTCAGTTTTCATTTTGAAGGCTTTACCGGTGAAGAGATCGCTTTCTTCAAAGGCCAGGATTTTCTGGATTACCTTGCTCAAACTCTGAGTCTCTCCGTAATAGACTCGGTACTCGTATTGGCGGCCGAGTTCCAGCCCATGAAAGACAGGGTAAAGACCTATTACACTTGCGGGATAAAGTTTGCCTTCAACGAGTACAGTCTCTTGCCTGGTCTCGCCTCTTGAAGTCACCTCCACCTCGAGTATGCCATTGGTGAGCTTCCCATGTAACTTTAATTTGTTACCGTCCAAATCGTAATCATAGACAAAATGTCTCAGAGTGAGATCATGCGCCACCCTGTCGAAAGACCTGAAATTAACCTTCTTGTCAAACATGAGGAAACGGAAGTGCAGCACCGCCTCGGATCTGATATCAAACTCATTTTCTCCATCTTCTGCAGGGGCGAGGGAAAGATGGGTGAAACCGATCTTGGCTCCGTTGAACACAACTCCAGTCCAATACTCTTCGAAAGGCCACTCGGCCAGGGAATAGTGAACCGGCCCTGGCGGCGGTTCGCTGGCGCTGCGGAAGTACATCCATGCGCAACTGCTTTGCAGCAGCAGGAGCAAAATGGTGAAGAAATAGCAGCATCGCTCAATTTTCACTGTCTGCGCAAACGGAAAAGAAAAATGTTTCATGGACCCACCAGCTATCTACTGCACTTCGGTCTAAACCAATAGGTGTACTATTCTAGCCTCTTTCGCCCTATTATTCTATTTCTTCTTGCCTTAGGGCCTTGATGACGGGTATTACTACACATCACTTGCTACTTTACTCACTTTGGGTGCGGTGACCCTCAAAAATTTCAATTTTTTGAAAGCCAGGGAAGTGAAATTTGTTGAGATAATTTCAGAATTGTCCTTCCACCGTGGTCAGAGAGATTAAGTCCATTTGCCAGGAACTTTACTCGCCGAAGGTGGTTACCTGAGACAGTTGGCAAATAGATAACTATAAAAAAGGGGAGAAACCATGAATTTACTCATTGATTTTTCCATGTTTCCCCTGGACAAGGGCGAGAGCGTTAGCCCATACGTGGCCCGGTTGGTAAGAGTAATCAGAGAAAGCGGGCTGCCACACAAACTCGGCCCCATGGGTACCAGCATCGAAGGGGAATGGCACCAGGTCATGGCTGTAGTGACCCACTGCTTTGAAGAATTGAGCAAGGACTGTGACAGGGTGTATTTTGCCATCAAGGGTGACTACAGGAAAAAGGGAAAGGACAGAATCACGACCAAGGTGGAGTCGGTGGAAGAGAAGTTGTGAAGATTTCGGATTTCGGATTGCGGATTTCGGATTGCGGATTTGAGAGGGCATAGAGCAGAGGGCATGGAGCGAGTACTAAGGTTTCAGTGTTCAGGTTTCAGCTTTTGTTTTCTCCTCCCCGACACCTGAAACCTGACACCGTGAGACTTGGTGCCTAGTGCTTAGTCCCTAGTGCCTAGTGGCCGAGAGGCCCTATCCTCTTTCCCACCAACCGAAAATTAACAGCAACACCAAGGCCCCGACCATCAAAGCGCACTCCCAAAAAGTAAGATCATATTGTCTCCGTGAAGACCTGCCCTCGCGTGATGTTGCGGATTTTCTGCCTTATCAAGGGCACGTAGCGCATGGCGGTGGTTAATATAAAAGCAAAGCTGTAAGGGACCCCTAATTTATTTAGAGTAGCACCCATCTCCTCTGGACTGACGGTTCGAAAAAAGACAAATGATACGGTCAGGAGGTTGAACAGCCTTATAGCAAGCAACAAAGCCACCTGGAGGTTAAAGGAGAAAAAAGCGATAACAAAGACCAGCCCGAGCATTGGCCAGAAGTAACGAAAGGAATGAGCCCACTCCTTTCCCATCCTGAGCAATGGCAGAGCAGTCAATAGAACAATTGACTCGACAACGAGTGTTTCCGGCTCCCTGGCGACAAAGACCGCTGCTATAGCCATCAACCCCAGGGCGAGTCTTGTTCTCGGATCCAACCGACCCAATGCGTTGCTCCTATTTTTAAGTGTTCCACAGATCTTGTTAGCTAGTTTCCGCTAGCAAGAGAGCTTTTGCCCAACTAGGCAATACTGACTACTGACTCCCTGATTTTAAATCCGCAATCCGAAATCCGAAATCCGAAATCGAAAAGTGCCTAGTTCCCAGCCCCCGGGCTGGGTAAGGCTCCCAGTTGAATCAGCCGTTCATCACCCCATAGATCTTCAGGTGATCCGTCGGCAACTACTCTACCATCATGTAGGACTATCCACCTGTCAGCGATGGCATGGGCAAACTCCAGGTCGTGGGTGGCAATCAAGAGGGTGAAGTCCAGATTCTCGAGTTCTCCCAGAAGGTTGGCCAGAGCCTCTCGAAAGCGCCCGTCTTGTCCTGAGGTCGGCTCATCCAGGATAAGAAGTTGTGGTCGCATGGCCAGAATCGAGGCAAGGGA
>WOR8_10001939_pt1 | contig 21123 bp, 17 predicted proteins | sample DeeMarSeWOR38_10_FD_19890 | JGI IMG/M metagenome (IMG submission 19890) | reverse complement strand
ATGAACTTCAGCGACCTCGGCGCCAAGGGGGTTCGGCCCACGGCGTTCCTCTCCAACCTCGCCCTCCCCAGGGATATACCTGTCGAGGAGGTGGAGGAGCTAGCGAGGGGTTTCGAGGAGGGGGCGCGGGAGTACGGCGGGTACGTCATCGGGGGGGACACGAATGAGGCCGACGACATCATAATCAGCGGGGTCGCCATCGGGGTCGCAGACGAGGGGGCGCTCATCAAGCGCGAAGGGGCTACTCCGGGGGACATCCTAGCGACAACTGGCTATTTCGGAGACACGGCCTCCGCGTTCAAGATGTTACTGGAGGAATATGAGGGCCCAAAGGAAATTGAAGAGGGGCTCCTGGGATCGGTCTACTCCCCCCGGGCACGGGTCGAGGAGGGGGTAGCCCTTGCCGAGGCGGGTGCCGCGACGTCCTCCATCGACTCGAGCGACGGCCTCGCAAGGAGCCTCTACGACCTCTCGAGGAGCGCCGACCTCGGGTTTAGGGTAACCCAGATTCCTATCTCCCAGAACGCGCGGAGGTTCGCGGAGCACAACGACCTCGACCCCCGTGCGCTCGCTCTCTACGGAGGTGAGGAGTACGAGCTCGTGTTCACTGTGGATCCGAAAAAACTGGGGAAAGCCAGGGAGGCTCTCAGGAAAGTGGGCTGCACCCTTATCGTTATAGGGAAAGTTACCAAGGAGAAGGAGATAGTCCACGTGGAGGACGGTGTCTCCAAGCCCATCAAGAGGGGGGGCTGGGACCACTTTAAGGGCTGAAATAAATCCCCCGTCAACACAGGAGCCATTTTTACACGTTTAATCGCGTCCAGCAAGTCACCAGAGATATTTTTTCCTTTTTTCTCCTCTAATAACGGTGTTTAATGGGTAGAAATTTGGAAAAAGGCTCTTATTCCTCGTGAAACTCTTGTTTAAAGTGTATAGGGGGCAGCAGGTTCTGAACGCAGCTTCTCTGGCAAAGGCGATGAGGCGGGTCGACGACTGGAAGATGAAGCTCATCGACCTCAGCAGGCGCAACAGGCTGGTCTACTTCAGGCCCACCAGGAGCTCCAACCTCGAGTTCTCGCGTCCAGGGATGGATGCCGTCTTCGAGAGGCTCGTCGTCAAGGACAGGCACTGGGAGATCTGGCAGCCCCCATCGGAAGATCAACCTAACTCGGGGAGGAAGAAGAAGCCGAAGAGGACCCAGGTCGTCCCAGTGGAGACGGAGCCCGCCCAGCTTGAGCGCATCCTCAGGAACCTCGCCAGACGCTCCGCCTCGGAGTACAGGGAGAGGGGCACCCGGATCCTATACGTGACCTTCGGGATGCTGGACTGGGCCGAGGCGGGGAGCAGGCAGCCCGTAAGGTCCCCCATCGTCCTCACCCCTGTGGAGATAACCCGGAAGAGCTCCAGGGACCTCTACAGGATCGAGGTCCCCGCCGTCGAGGACGAGGCCATCCTCAACCCCGCCCTCAGGCTCATGCTGGAGAACGACCACAAGGTGAGCCTCTCCCCGCTCCCCGACTTCGACGAGCAGGGCATCTACCAGTACCTGGAGGCAGTCCAGAGGTCAGTGGAGTCCCTCGGCTGGAAGGTGGACCTCACCATCCAGATGGGGCTCTTCTCGTTCCAGAAGCTCGTCATGTACCAGGACCTCGACGAGAACGCCGAGATGGTGGCCAAGCACCCCGTCGTCTCAGCCCTCGCCGGGGTCGCCCCTCCGCCCATCGTGAAGAACGGACTCCCATCCGAGGGGGACCTCGACACCGTCGTGGATCCCAGGTCCACGTTCCAGGTCCTGGACGCCGACAGCAGCCAGCAGCTCTGCATCCAGTACGCCCTCAACGGCCAGAGCTTCGTGATGCACGGCCCCCCGGGCACCGGGAAGAGCCAGACCATCGCCAACATGATCTCAGAGTTCATCGCCCACGGGAAGAGCGTCCTCTTCGTCTCGGAGAAGATGGCGGCCCTCGAGGTGGTCTACAACAGGCTGAAAGCCCGGAACCTCGACGACTTCTGCCTGGAGCTTCACAGTCATAAGGCCAACAAGAGGGAGGTGGTCGCCGAGCTGAAGAGGTCCCTTGACGAGCACATCCGGACGAGGAAGGGGCTCACCGACGAGGAGGTGGACCGACTCATCATGAGGAGGAGTCAGCTCAACATCTACGTCAGCGCCCTCCACAGGCCCCGCAGCCCCATAGAGCTCTCCGCGTTCCAGCTCCTGGGGCGCCTCGCAAGGGTCGAGGAGTCCCCCTTCATCCCCTCGGAGTACCCCCACTTTGAGGAGCTTGACCAGAGGAGGTTCTTCCAGCTCGAGGAACGCTTCAGGAGGCTGGCCAACTCCTGGGCGGTGAGGGAGGAGGGGGACGGGTTCCCGTGGAAGGGCTGCAGGGAGAACAGGTTCACCCCGGAGACCCGCTCGGACTGGATCTCCCGACTTGACGGTGCCCTCACGATCATAGAGTCAATAGAGAAGGACACAAGGAACTACACTGAGGCTCTAGGCCTCCCTCCACCGAGCGCACAGGAGGAGTTCGAGAGGCTCCAGAGGCTGTCCGAGATCGTAGACGCCACACCCAGGCCCCCCTCCACGTGGTTCGACGACGTCGACCTCAAGGCCATGCGGAAGAGGGCTCAGGAGCACAGGGGGGGTTGGGAGAGGTACTGGACCTCGAGGAGGGGGCTGGAGCGCCACTACGACAGCAGACTCCTCGCGCTCCCTCAGGGCACCGCAGAACGGGTGGAGGCCGAGTGGTCAAGCCTGAAAGAGCTCCTGTCCCAAACGAGGAAAGGGGACGGAGGGCTCCTCGAGCGGATGGAGGAGCTCAGCGACTACGTCCGGAGGCTCCCTGGAGACGTCTGGAGGTGGAAAGCAGACGCAGAACAGCTGAGGGACCTCCTAGGCCTGAAGGGGGACGTCGACACCATCGAGAAGGCCCGCCAGACTGCGGACCTCGCCAGGCTCTGCGAGGAGGGGGACAGGCCGGAGCGGGTGTGGTTGGACGCCCACAGGCTGAGGGAAGCCAAGGGGCTATTGAATAACCTGAAGGGAGCCCACGCTCGGAGAGACGAGCTCCGGGAGACGCTCAAGGACTACAACGAGGAGCTCCTGAGACTCGAGCTGGATAGCTTGATAGCCTTCTTCCAGGGATCCGGAGGCTCAGTGTTCAGGCACATCATGCCCAGTTTCTACAACATGCGCGGCACCGTCGCGAAGACCCGAAAAGACGGGAGCATCCCCGAGAGCATTCTGGAGGACCTCAGGGCAGCTAAGGAGCTGGCCGACCTCGAGCGGGGGCTGGCGGAGGGGCGTGATGACGCTCGGAAGCTCCTTAGATCATACTTCACCGGTGCTGAACCGGATTTTGACTCAGCCGAGAAGGCGCTCGGCGTCGCCGAGAACGCCCTCAGGCTCATGGGGAGGGCTAGGGCGCCGAAGGAGCTCAGGGACAGCCTCGTCGTGGACACGAAGCCCGGCGAAGAGCTGCTCTCCGTGAGCAGGAGGCTCAACGAAGCCCTGTCACCGTACGTCAACAGGAGCAGGAGTCTGACCAGGCTGGTCCCCCAGAGGCGGATGCCATCAACTGGGAAGCCCATGCAGAGGAGCACATTGGAAGAGGTCGCGGACTGGGCCCGCCAAGTGGACGAGAGGCTGTCCTCCCTCTCCAGGGTCAGCGCTGAGGCCCTCGCCACACGTAGGGGCGATCATCCGGGGGGCTTCGACGAGCTCATAGTGGACCTGAAGAGGGTCGAGGAGCTCCAGAGGTTCGAGGCACGGGTGGAGGAGATCTCGCCCAGCCTGAGGAGCCACTTCGGAGGGCTGTACCGGGGGATCCTCACGGACTGGGGTGGTGTGCTCGGAGCGGTCGACTGGACGGAGGGACTGCTGCGGGTCCTCACCAACGGGATCTCCGGGCAGCTCAAGATAGCGGTCTCCGAGGGGGGGCCCGCCCTCCCCAAGATGCCGCGGGTGGGGGAGAGGATGGAGCAGCTTGACGGACACGTCGCCGAGCTGAACTCCAGGTTCGACACGCCTCTCTGGATTGAGGGAAGGCGGAGGCCCGCCCTTGGCGACGTGCACATCAGGGTCAGGGAGCTGCGTGATAGGCTGGACGACCTCCAGACCTGGGTTGACTACAACGACATGGACGCGGCTCTCAGGGAGGCCGGCCTCGGGAAGTTCCTCGACAAGACCCTTGAGCAGGGGGTCCCCAGGGACCAGCTGGTCAACGTCTTTCAGAAGGCGATGTACCAGGGGCTTCTCGACAGGGTCTTCGACGTGGACCCAGCCCTTAGCACCTTCAGGGGGAACGACCATGAGCAGCTCATCTCCGACTTCGGGAAGCTGGACCGGAAGTTCATCCAGCTCTCGGCGAGCAGGGTCATAGAGAACGCCAACGAGCAGAAGCCCACCGGGGTCTTCGTGCAGGCCCCCGACTCGGAGATCACGATCCTTATGCGGGAGGCCGCGAAGAAGCGGCGCCACATGCCCCTTAGGCATCTTTTCGAGAGGATACCGAGCCTCATCCGCCGGCTGAAGCCCTGTCTCATGATGAGCCCCATCAGCGTGAGCCAGTTCCTCATCCCTGGAGGGCTCCATTTCGACCTCGTGGTCTTCGACGAGGCATCCCAGATCTACAGCGAGGACGCCGTGGGCTCCATCTACAGGGGGAGCCAGCTCGTGGTGGCGGGGGACCCGAAGCAGCTGCCGCCCACCCCTTTCTTCAGGTACACCGTGGACGAGGACTTCGACTGGGACGAGGACAAGTACGAGTTCGACGTCTTCGACAGCGTCCTGGACGAGTGCATGTCAATAGGGCTCCCGGTGAAGATGCTCAGATGGCACTACAGGAGCAAACACGACTCCCTCATCAGCTTCAGCAACGACAGGTTCTACGACGGGCGCCTCGTCCTCTTCCCCGCCTCTCGGATGGGGGCCGAGGACCTGGGGCTTGAGTTCGTCCACGTCAAGGATGGGGTCTACGACAGGGGCGGAAGGAGGAACAACGTAAGGGAGGCGGAGGTGGTCACCGACCTCGTCTTCGACCACTTCGCGAGCCACCCGGAGAAGACCCTGGGGGTCGTCACTTTCAGCATCGCCCAGATGAACACCGTCCAGGACACTGTGGAGGCGAGGCTCCATGAGCGCCCCGAGTTCGAGGACTTCTTCCAGGAGGACCGCCTCAACGGCTTCTTCGTGAAGAACCTGGAGAACGTCCAGGGAGACGAGAGGGACGTCATGATATTCAGCGTCGGCTACGGGTACGACGGGAACGGCAGGATCACAATGAACTTCGGCCCCCTCAACAAGCAGGGAGGGGAACGCCGTCTCAACGTCGCCGTCACCAGGGCCAGGGAGAAGGTGGTCCTGGTGAGCAGTATCAGGCACGACGACATCAAAACGGAGTCCACGCGCGCCCAAGGGGTCCACGCCCTCCACCACTACCTCAGGTACGCCGAGAGGCGACCCAAGGAACTGGAGACTGGGAAGCCCACCGACCTAGGCTACGCCTCGGCCCTCGAGGAGGACGTGGCGGAGGAGGTGGAGCGTCTGGGGTACAGGACGGTGCCAAACGTCGGCTCCAGCTCGTTCAGGGTGGACATAGGGGTGGTGGACCCCGTCGACCCCGGCAGGTTCATGCTGGGCATCATGTGCGACGGAGACACCTACAAGGACGCCGCCATGGCCAGGGACCGGGACAGGCTCAGGACCCAGGTCCTGGGGAACCTGGGGTGGAAGATCCACAGGATCTGGTCCCCCGACTGGGTCCAGAGGCGGACGACCGAGGTGAGAAAGCTCGTGAAGGCTCTCAGCAAGGCGAGGGACATCCTGCCCGTAGCTAAGGTCGAGGAGAAGCCGGCGGCGGAGGAGGATGAGGTAGAGATGGCCGTGGAGACGGGAAAGGTAGCGGAAGCCTCTGGGAACGGTCTCCCCGAGGTGACACCCTACAGGTTCGCGAAGCTGGAGCCCAAGTTCCTCTTCAGCCGCTACTCGTCGGAGCACAGGGATCGCTATCTCGAGAGGTATCACTCGGAGGTGAGGCGCCTCCTCCCCGGGCTGGTGAGGGCCGAGGGGCCCATCCACGTGGAGCAGGCGTTCCGGAGGATCAATGACGCGTTCAGGCTGAAGAGGGCGACCCAGCCCTTCAGGGAGGCGTTCCATGAGGAGGTGAGGAGGGTAACCCGGGGGAGCCCGATAACCAATAGGCGGGGCTTCCTCTGGCTTGGATCCGGAGGAAACGTGGACGTCCGCGTCCCCGTCGAGGGGGTGAAGGAGTCATTTAGGCCCATTGAGCATATTCCCGTCGAGGAGATGAGGCGGGCCATGGTCCTGGTCGCCGGGCACTCAATGGGGATAGGTGAGGAGACCCTCGTGAACGAGACAGCGAGGCTGCTCGGGTTCAAGCGGAGGAGCGATAACATCAGCTCGACCCTCAGGATGGTCTGCGCGGACCTCAAGAGGGCTGGGAGGATCACCGTCTTCCAGGACGATGTCTCACTGAACTACTAAGAAGCTGTGGCGCCGCCGATCGGAATCGAACCGATGACCAACTGGTTAACAGCCAGACGCTCTACCGAGCTGAGCTACGGCGGCTTGAATGAGGCATATAGGTTAACGTCCTTTTATTCTTTGTCTGGGAAAACGTGGAAATTTGTAGGTAACGAGCGGCTTTCGTGTCGTTTATCCTTAGAATGGAGTGAAACATAGGACAAAAAAGCGTTAACACCCAATTTGCGATAATCTTTTTAACAGGCAATTATCCCTATAGCACACCTACACGGAGAAGATACTTGGAGGAGTCGAAGTGTCGAGATCTAACACCGTTTTCATCGGCAGGAAACCCGTCCTGAACTACGTGCTGGCCTGTATGACCCTGTTCAAGAGCGGACAGGAGGAGATCATCATCAAGGCAAGGGGCAGGTCCATCAGCACGGCAGTCGACGTCGTCGAGGTGACCAGAAAGAGGTTCATGCCCGACCTCAAGGTCGCGGATATCTCCATCGGGACGGAGGAGCTCACGTGCCAGGACCGACCGGGTCCCACCAACGTGAGCACGATAGAGATCAAGCTCAATCGCTGAGAACGGTAAGAGCATCTCCCACTGGCTCCTCCGATGTGGATCGGGGGAATCAGCTGAGTGCAAACACAACTATGTGAGTTCTGTCTCAAGAGCGGGATGCTCTGCTCCAAGTGCCAGGAGAAGGTCAGCAGCGGCGAGGTCAATGACCAGTACATGAAGGTAGCCCGCTACCTGCTTGACAACGAGAACAAGTTCCCCGACATCCAGAAGGCCAGGCTCAACGGAGTTTTCGAGGTGGGAGGTTTCCTCGTACTCGTGGTGGGCCGCGGGGACCGCAACAAGTTCATGGACCAGGCAGGGAGGCTGACCCGTGATGTTGGCGACGAGTTCAAGAAGAGGGTTCTGGTCATCGAGGAGAGCCAGAACGACCGCGGGTTCCTGGAGGACCTCTTCGCGAACCAGCACATAATCACCATCAACATCATCTGGCTTCCAGACGGGACCACGGAGACCCGGGTCGTCCTCCAGGGGAGGAGGGCGAGGCGCCTCAGCAAGAAGAGGATAAACGCCATGACCGAGATCGCCAAGAAGGTCCGCAAGATGGACCTCCGGGTCGAGTACGCCTACTAGCCACCAAAGTTTTTATAGGGTTCAGGTTTCTTCACCCATTGGCTTAGCTAGGAGCAGTCTTGAATGTTCGAGCGTACGCAGATCGGGAGGGCCAGGGAGAGCCTGGACGAGCCGTTGACTATCGCCGGATGGGTGAAGAGGACAAGGGTCCTCAGGAACATCAGCTTCGTCATACTGAGGGACGTGTCAGGGGAGATACAGGTTACCGTCAAGGACGAGGGGCTGAGGAAGGCCGTGGAGGACCTGGGGAGGGAGGACGTCATCAAGGTCACCGGCAGGACCGTCTCCAGCCAGGTCGCCAACACCGGGGTCGAGTTCATCCCCGACTCCATCGAGGTCGTCAACAAGGCGAAGCAGCCCCTCCCCTTTGACCTCTTCGGCCAGGTCAAGGCGGAGCTTGACACCCGTCTCAACTACCGCTTCATGGACTTCAGGACCGAGCACACCTCGGCCATCTTCAAGATACAGAACGTGCTCCTCACGGCGTTCCGCGGGTTCCTGACCGACCGGGGGTACCTGGAGTTCCAGCCCCCATGCGTCATCGCCTCCGCCTCGGAGGGCGGCGCAGACCTATTCATGCTCCCCTACTTCGAGAAGCAGGCCTACCTTGCCCAGAGCCCTCAGCTCTACAAGCAGATGTGCGCCATCAGCTTCGAGAAGGTCTACACCATCACGCCCATCTGGCGGGCCGAGAAGTTCAACACCCCGACCCACCTCAACGAGGTTCGGCAGATGGACATAGAGCAGGCCTTCGCCGACGACGAGACGGTGATGAAGGTCCTGGAGGAGATACTGGTCCACATGCTGAAGGCGGTGAAGGAGAACTGCTCTGACGAGCTGGCGCTCCTGGGCAGGGAGATAACCGTTCCGGAGCTCCCCTTCAGACGTGTCACCTACACCGAGGCCATAGAGATGCTCCAGGACGCAGGAGAGGAGATCGCCTGGGGGGACGACTTCTCGAAGCCCCAGGAGCGGAAGCTCACCGAACTGGTGGGGAAGGAAGCATTCTTCCTCAAGGACTGGCCGTCGGTCCAGAAGGCGTTCTACGCGATGCCCTACGAGGAGAACCCCGACGTCGTCCACGCCTTCGACTGCATCTACAGCGGCATCGAGATCAGCAGCGGGACCATGCGCATCCACCTGCCGGAGCTCCTCAGGGAGCAGCTGAGGAAGAAGGGACTCAACCCCGACAACTTCACCCACTACATCGAGAGCTTCGCCTACGGAGCTCCCCCCCACGCGGGGTGGAGCATTGGGCTGGAGCGTCTCACCATGACAGTGACGGGGATGACCAACATCCGGGAGTGCTCCATGTTCCCCAGAGACCGGGACAGGCTGGTGCCCTAGTGGCCTTCGAGTACAAGATGTGCATCGTCCTCCGCATGGACCTCGGGATGAGCACCGGGAAGCTCATCGCCCAAGCCAGCCACGCCGCCGTGGGTGCCTCCGAGCTGGGGAAGAAGGAGAACCACAAGGCCTGGACTCGATGGAGGGACGAGGGAGGGAAGAAGGTCGCCCTTGAGGCCGAGTCCCTTGAGGAGCTGGAGGAGCTCATCGCGAAGGCTGACGAGCTGGACGTGGTGAGGGTCGTCATCCAGGACGCCGGACTCACGGAGGTCCCGTCGGGCACGATCACCGCCCTGGGACTTGGGCCCGACAGATCCGACATCATTGACAAGGTGACGGGGAGTCTACCCCTAATCAAGTGAAGCCCAGGCCTCTCCCATCACTGGGTTCCTGTCGAGGTACTTCTGTCTCAGCTCACACGGGGTCCTGTTGAAGGGGCAGCTGAAGTTCACGCATCGGGGGCAGAAGTGTAAGCCCAGGAGGGTGAAGAACCCGACTATCGTCAGTATTGACGCATACGTCAGCCCCGTGTAGATCTGCCTGGATGTGGTGCCGTGGAGGATCGCTAGGCCGTTGAGCTCGATCAGGATAGGAGCCCCACCCATGAGGAGGAAGCTGAGGATCAGGGTCGCCTGCTCCAGGAGGTTGGCCGGCCTGGGTTGGAAGCTCCAGAGCTTTGGGAGGCCGTGGTTGGCGTAGCAGCGGAGGAAGGAGCCGCCTCTGGAGTAGAAGGGGCAGTGCCTGCAGAGCACCCTGATCTCGATGACCGTGAAGAAGAGGACGACGAAGGCCAAGTAGAGGAGTTGGAGCCGCCAGCTCCCTGTTATGAGGCCAGCGAGGTACATCCCCGGGACGCCCACGGCGACGAATGGGGCGACTATCGCCAGGAACTTGATGAGGGTCCGCCTCTCCCACCTGCAGTTGAGCCTACCGTTGAGCTCGCAGTCCCGGCACTCGGATCCGTCTCCCCAGGTGCAGAGGCCGTGCGGGTTGATGGAATCCAGTCAGCGGACACCCCTGAAGGCTAGCCCTCACCTAACCAGATCTGTCTTCACTTATTAAATCTGAAACAAGATAGTAAGGCCTAGTCGAGGTCTCGTCGGGATGAAGGTAGAGAGCCAGGATTGGGGAGAGACACCCGAGGGTCAGGGCGTCCAGCTGTACACCGTCGTGAACGACAGTGGCGCCGAGGCGCGGATTTTGAACTACGGCGGGACAGTCGTCTCCCTCAAGGTGCCCGACAGGGATGGACGGCTCGACGACGTCGTCCTCGGATACGACACGCTGCCCGAGTACGTCGACGACCTGTCTTACTTCGGATGCATCGTAGGGAGGTACGCCAACCGCATCGCGGGCGGGCGATTCACCCTCAACGGTGTCGAGTACGTCCTGACGGCCAACGAGAGGTGGAACCACCTCCACGGGGGCATCAGGGGACTAAGCAAGGTGGTCTGGGGGGCCAAGGCTGTGGAGAGAACGGGCTCCGCGGGGGTGATGCTCTCCTACCTCAGCCGGGACGGCGAGGAGGGGTACCCCGGGAACCTCAGGGCCGAGGTGATCTACCTGCTGACGGAGGACGATGAGCTGAGGATAGAGTACGAGGCGACGACGGACCGGGACACGGTGGTCAACATCAGCCACCATTCCTACTTCAACCTAGCTGGAGGCGGGGATGTCCTGGATCACGAGTTAACTCTCCTCGCCGACATGTTCACCCCGGTGGACGGGGAGCTGATCCCCACCGGTGAGCTCCGGAACGTCGAGGGGACGCCCATGGACTTCACAGCGCCAACGGCCATCGGTGAGAGGATCGAGGCGGACTACGAGCAGCTGGAGCTGGCGGGGGGATACGACCAGAACTGGGTCCTGAAAAGGGTGGGCCCTGGGCTCTCCCTAGCCGCAAGGGTCCATCACCCCAGGACAGGTAGGACGATGGAGATGTCCACGACCGAGCTGGGGGTTCAGTTCTACTCGGGCAACCAGATTCCTAGTCACATTCCCGGGAAGGATGGGAGGCGATACGGGCCCCGCCACGGCCTCTGCCTGGAGGCGCAGCACTTCCCTGACTCCCCGAATCGCCCCGAGTTCCCCTCCACGATACTCAGAAAAGACGAGACCTACAGGCAGACCACGGTCTACAGGTTCTACACAGAGTAGTAAAAGGGGATCAAGATAGTGTGATGGTCTTCCTGTCCGTTCCCGCCCTGGGGCACTTCACCTCGAGGAGCAGCTCCACGGGGTCCGCCGAAGCCGTCTTGACGACCCACTCGACGTTGCGCCTGGACCTGTCGATGACCTCGCCCCCCACCACACGGGGCTTCAGGAGCTTCGCCGAGCGCCCGTCCAGGTGGCCCAGGTCCACCTTCTCGTGGCCCGTTACCAGCTCAGCGCCCTCGGGGAGCACTATCCGGGCTATCACCGGCTTGGAGACCTTGATCTTGACTCCCATCTGGGTGACGTAGGTCGCCATGAACCCGAGATTCTTCACCTGAGCCTCCACCTTGTAGACGGTCTCCGCGACCTTGGTGGCCCTGGCCTCGGCGATGCTGAGCCGGGGGAGCATGGCTGCGTGACGGAGGGCGAACATCATGCATTTCTCGGCCTCCTCCAGCAATTTTCCTGGCGGGGCGTTGCGCCTCGTGTACTTGGTGTTGATCCCCCCGATCTCCACGGGGCCCAGCTGGGGGTGCTCGTACTTGTGCCAGTCCACGAAGCCTTCGGGGTAGTGTTCGTCTATCCAGCGGAGTTCCTTGAGCTGCTCGTCCTCGCTGAGGTCGCTGTAGCTGAAGTCGACTCCCCCTCGGTCCATGAAGCCGCCGTAGCCCAGGAGCCGGGGCCAGTCCCAGAGCTCGATGCTGAAGACGAAGGCCCCGAGCTGCTCGTAGAAGAAGCTGGTGGCGCAGCCCCTGCGGAAGGGGCGGTCGTCCTCGAATGTGAAGTCCTCGTAGATGCTGATGGCGGGGTAGCCTGTCTGCTCCTCCCCCATTTCGGCGAGGACCTTGTAGACGGCGATGTCGGCCTCCAGGCCCTGGTCGATGAACCACGCGTCTGTCCGGGTGGTGCTCTCCCTCAGGATGAGGCCCCCGCTTGTGTGGAACGTGTGGATCCCCGAGAGGTTGGGGTGGTCGGCCCAGAAGTCGGCGATGGCCCGGGGCTCCCTCTCCCAGAGGGGGAAGGGCCCGGCCCCTCCCAGGGGGAGGCCTCCGGGGGCCCAGTATGCGGGGTAGTTGCGGTTGGTGCCGCCCGTGAACCTCTTGGGGGCCATGGTGACCTCCTTCCCCGGCTTGTACTTCAGGAACATGCCCTCCCTGAGGACCTTGTAGTAGGGCCCGTCGGCCTCGGTGTCCTCTGGCTTCCTCTTGAGCATGAGGCGTGGGTCCTTCCTGGAGACCTTCCAGTCGCCCGCGGGGTCCCGGATGCGCATGTAGACGATGGCTCCGTCCCCGTCGACGTCCTCCTCGTAGTGGCCCTCCCCGTCCTCGAAGTCGGGGTTGGGGATGCCTCCCCCTGTCCTGTGGTAGGGCCTGGTGAGGTAGATCTCGGCGCCGTCTGGGTTCACCCTGGGCAGGATGTAGATGGCGGTGTGGTCCAGGAGGTCTGTTACGAACTCGTCCTTCCCGTGATTCTCCAGGAGGTATCCGACCGTGTAGAGGCAGACGGCTGAGCCCGTCACCTCCCCTGAATGGGTGTTCCCGTCGATCCAGAGGCCGGGCTTCTCCTCCGCTGGGCCGGTCTCGTGGTTGGTGATCTCCATTGTCCAGAGCTCCCTGCCCTGGAGGGACTTGCCTATGGAGTAGAGCTCTGAGAGCCCGGGATGGGCCTCAGCTAGGCGCCTCATTGCGTCGTAGAGCTCATCATGGGTCCTGTAGACCCCAAATTCGATTCCAAGATCTGACATTGACACTCTCGTATCTGGTTGTACGAAGTGGGTTAAAACGTGTGAGGCGTGACAAGCCGGATTAAGGGCTACCTAGGACCCTTGAGTCGTGCATGCAATCAGGGGTAGTCGAAGCTATTCATAGTTACAGGGAGCCTGGTTTTTTAATGTCTACACAGATCACCGCAAATATGATCGAGGTGTTAGAATCAGAATATGGTATATACTGGAATATATGTAATAACTATTAATTTATACATACAGAGGAAAATTAAACCTCAGGACACTTCTGGTGGAATTATGATAGAGGTCAGATTTCACGGAAGAGGCGGACAGGGCGCCGTGACCGCCGGGGAGCTGATGGTGAACGCCGTCAACCTCGAGGGCAGGTGGGCCCAGTCCTTTCCCTTTTTCGGTGGTGAGAGAAGAGGAGCCCCCGTCATGGCTTTTCTTCGGATAGATGATGAGAGGATATGGCTGCATCAGCAGATCTATGAGCCTGACTGCTGCGTCGTGCTGGACCACGGACTCGTCATCTCCATTCCCTGGGCGGAGGGGCTCAAGGAGGGGGGAGTCGCCGTCCTGAACTGGCCGGGCTCCCTAGACGACCTTGAGCTGCCCACCAACCTATCCAAGATCGGCGTTGTTGACGCTATAGCCGTCTCCGGCAAGGCGTTCGGGAAACGGGCTTTCCCGATCACGAACACGACGATGCTCGGGGCTCTCGCGAGGACCACGGGATGGGTGAAGATAGGCAGCCTCGTCGAGACTGTGAAGGACAAGTGGAGCGGCAGCATCGCGGAGGCCAATGTAACGGCTATCAAGGAGGCGTATGCCGCCACGAAGGTGCATGAGGTCTGAAGATGAGGGAGAAGGAGATAAAAATGGAACTGGTGCCGGGCGGCTGGGTGACCACGCCGAGGGCGGCGCAGAAGACGGGTACCTGGAGGACTTTGAGGCCGGTCGTAGACGTGGAGGGATGCATCGGCTGCGGAATATGCGAGAGCTTCTGCCCTGAGGCCACCATCAAAGTGGTCGATGGGAAGGCCGAGGTGAACTACGATTACTGTAAGGGCTGCGGCGTCTGTGCCAATGAGTGCACCTCCCGGGCTATAACCATGGAGCTTGAGGTCGAAGAGGAGTCGGAAGGAGGTGACTCCTGATGGCACGTAAGGCCATGACAGGTAACAAGGCGTTCGCACACGGCGTGAGGCTCTCCAGGGTCCAGGTGATAGCATCGTACCCCATCACCCCCCAGACGACCCTCGTGGAGTACCTAGCCGATTTCGTCAACGACGGCGACCTGGACGCCGAGTACATCAGGTCCGAGGGTGAGCACGGGATGATGGCCCAGGCCATCGGGGCGGCCCAGACGGGCGCGAGGACGTTCACATCGACCTGCTCAGCCGGCTTCGCGTACGGGTTCCAGGGGATTGTCTCCGTGCCAGGGCTCCGCCTCGGGAACCTGATGCTAGCCAACATCAATCGCCCCCTCGGGGCACCAGGGGGCCTGCAGGCGGACCACTCCGACGGGCTCACCGCCCGTGACTGGGGGTGGGTGTACCTGTACGGGGAGCACCATCAGGAGATCCTCGACACGGCGATCCAATCCTACAGGATAGGCGAGGACCACAGGGTGCTCCTGCCCACCATGGTTGGCGGGGAGGGGTACTACATCTCGTACACCACGGACCTCGTCGACCTCCCAGAGCAGGAGCTGGTGGACGAGTTCCTCCCGCCCTACGAGCCGGTGGGGGTTCTCGACGCCGACAATCCCATGTCTCCGACGGTCTTCGGGACCCCGGAGCAGATGATGGGCATGAAGTACTCGATCCACCAGGCCTCTCTCAGGGCCAAGGAGATAATCAAAGAGGTGAACGTGGAGTTCGGGGAGACCTTCGGGAGGACTTATGGCAACGGGCTCATCGAGGAGTACAGGGTGGAGGGCGCGGACGTCGTCCTCGTGACCATGGGCAGCTTCACCGGTAACGCGAGGAAGGCTGTGGACGACCTCAGGAAGGACGGGAAGAAGGTGGGACTCGTGAAGGTCAGGTCCTTCAGGCCCTTCCCGACGGAGGACTTCCAGCGCATAGCCGAGGACACGAGCGCCTTCGTCGTCGTCTCAAGGCACGACTCAGCCGGGGGAGCTGGCGCACCCGTCGGATACGACGTCAAGTCTGCCCTCTACAACATGGACGAGAGGCCGATAATCCAGGACGTCGTCTCGGGGATCTGCGGCGTCGAGATAGGCTCCGACGACTTCGCGATACTGGCTGAGAGGGGCCTCAAGGCTGTTGAGCGCGGAGGGTTCGAGGAGGATCTGGTCTGGTACCCCAACATGAGGATAACGGAGCGCTTCGAGATCCCGCCGATGCCGGAGGAGGTCAAGAGGAGCTTCGTCTACCCGGGAACCGGGGCATGCCAGGGATGTGGTATGACCCTCGTCTGGAAGACGGTGATGGAGACCGCCGGCAGGGACAGCGTCTACGTCAGCACCTCAGGATGCGGGGGGTGGAGCGGCCCCCACACGATGTGCATCGGGACAGGCGGCTCCGGGGGCAACCTGCCCGGCGGAGCGGCGACGGCTGTTGGCATAAAGCGGGGGCTCGTGAAGTTGGGCAAGACGAGCACGAACGTCATCCTCGGCAGCGGTGACGGCAGCTTCGGGGACATGGGCTTCATGGCGGCCTCCGGGGCGGCAGAGAGGAACGAGGATATACTCATGTTCGTCTACGACAACCAAGCCTACATGAACACAGGGATGCAGAGGAGCGGTGCGACGCCGCGCCTCGCATGGACCACGACGAAGCCTGTGGGGAAGATCGTCCGGGGGAAGCAGGCTCCCACGAAGCCCCTCCCCCTGATTATGGCGGCCCACGGGATACCCTACGTGGCGACGGCAAGCGCGGCCTACATCCCCGACCTGAAGAGAAAGATCAGGAAGGCCCTCTCCATCAAGGGATGCAAGTACATCCACATATACAGCCCCTGCCCCACGGGGCACAGGTACCCGCCGGAGAAGGCGATCGAGGTCTCAAGGCTGGCGGTCCAGACCGGGATGTGGCCCATGTACGAGGTGGAGAACGGGGCGTACAGGATAACCGTCAGGCCGAAGGAGCTTAAACCTGTCTCGGAGTACCTGGGGGCCCAGGGGAGGTTCCGACACCTCACGGAGGACGATCTGGAGGGTCTGCAGGAGACGACTCAGGAGGAGTACCACCACCTGGAGCTTCTCGAGAAGCTCACGAAAGAGAAGCTATAGAATACTCCCCTTTTTTTAGGAAATTTCTCAGAATCGACTGGGCTCTAGGGGCCCTTGAACCCGCACGCCGGGCAGGTGTACTCCCGGCCGAAGAGGCGGCATCTCTCGCAGCGCCAGATGGTGACGACTCCGCAGGAGGGGCAGTTGAACTTTACCGCACTCTCCCCGGGCGCGATCTTCTTACCGCATGAAATACAAGATTGCATGGTTTCAGTCCACTATCAAGCCGACAGCCATCTATTTAAAGGTTAAACAGGCCCCTCAGCTCTGCGAGGGCGAGCCTCCCCAGGCTGCTCACCATTACTCCGACCATCCCGGGATCGGTCAGGGCAGACCGGAGGACCCCGCTCTGCATATCCATGTCCCCCTCCTCGACGAGCCTCTCCAGGGTCCCCTCGAGGCCGGAGCCCTTCAGGGAGGCGAAGAGGCGGTCCATCCTGGCGTCGGAGACCCCGTCTGCGAACCTCCGGGCGGCGAGCATGGTGCTGAACTCCCTCCCCAGGAGCCCCCGCCACGAGGCCTCGTACCGGCTCAGGTAGTCAGCGGAGCAGTCGTCGGCCTCGAGGGCGCTGCAGACGGTCTTCGCCGCCTCCAGGGCGCAGAGCCCGCCGAAGATCACCCCTCCCCCTGTGGTGGGCTTGGTCTGCCCCGCGACGTCCCCCACGAGGAGGAGGCCCTCTCCATACGTTCTAGCTATAGGGCCCCCTTTGAGGACCGGCCACCTGACGGGTTGGGTACGCTCCGTCTCTCCGAAGCGCCTCCTCAAGAGGCCTTCCAGGAGGGCCCTTGCGTCGCCTCCTTCACAGGCGAGACCGCAGCGGGCTGAGCCTTCACCTGTGGGGGCGACCCATGCGAAGAAACCCTGTGCGACGCCCTTTCCCAGCCAGACCTCCACCATTCCTGGTTCCGTCTCGACACCGGAGACCTCGGTGTTGATCCCGGAGAGAACTCCCTCCTCCGGGGGGCTGAGCCCGACGCTCCTGGCAAGGAACCCCACTATGCCCTCGCAGTCTATGACTACCTCGGCGTCCACGGGTCCATCCTTTCCCGCGATCCCTACGACACGGTTCCCTTTCAACAGGAGCTCCCGGACGCGATGTCCGAGGATCAGCTCGGCTCCTGCGTCCTCGGCCTGCCCGGCGAGGTGCCTGTCGAAGGCGGCCCTGTCCACGATGTAGGCCCTGGTCCTGGTGCCTGTGATCCGGATGGGCGTCCCGTCGGGCGAGTACGCGACTCCTCCTGTGACCTCTTGCTGTATGAAATCGGGTGAGGGCTTGACGCCCAGCCTGGCGAGTCCCTCGACGCTTAGGATGCCTGCGCAGTGGTTGGGCTCGCCTATAACCGTGTGCTCCTCGTAGGCCTTGACCTCGACGCCCCTGGAGGCGAGCTCCCGGGCGGCGATGAGCCCGACGGGCCCCCCGCCGACGACGACGGCCTCGGCCCTCAATGCGCCCCTCTCAGGTGCGCTTTATGATCTCGTTGTACTCGATCTCGTCGACGTTCTCGAAGTATCGGTGGATGTCCATGGCGACCCCCCTCTTGGCGATCTGGATGTTCTCGCCGAAGAATATCTCGTCGGGGATCTCGATGCGCACCTTCTTCTTGAGCACCTTTATCTTGAAGAGGTCGAGGTCGATGCCGAAGAACCTGCGGCCGATGAGGGCTCTTATCTTCTCCTCGTCGCTCTCGTAGCGGGCTGTGGGCTTTACCTCGTAGGCTATCTTCCGCCCTGCCAGGGGGTGGTTGTAGTCGAGCTGCACCCTGCCGGCGGCGACGCTGCGGACCTGGGCTGTCCTCCCGTCCATCTCGATCTGCTGTCCGGGGACGGGGTTGACCCCCTTGGACCTGAGCATCCTGAAGGGCATGGTCCTGACGTTGTCCTGGTTGCGCTCTCCGAAGGCCTCCTCAGGCGGGATCTCGACCTCGGCGGACTCCTCCAGCTTTAGGCCGGGTAGCTTCTCGTCGAGGCCCTTGAGGACGTAGCTCTCGCCTACGACCACCAGCCTGGGGCCGTAGGTCCTGTTCTCGTCGTAGATTCCCTCCTCCTTGGCCAGCTCCTCGTTGGTTGTGTCGAAGACGTCGCCGGTGTCCACGGACTTGCCTGTCATCTCAAGGAGCAGGAAGTCGCCCTCCTTGACGGGCTCCACAACAGGCTCCTTCTTTTTCGCGGCCTTCTTCTTTGTGGTCTTCTTGGCAGCCTTCTTCTTGGGCTCCGCCTTCTTCGCCTTGGAGGCCGTCTTCTTCGTAGCCGTCTTTTTCGCGGCTGTCTTCTTGGTTGTCTTCTTCTTTGCGGCCTTCTTGGGCTTCTCCTCTGGAGCTTCCTCTACCTTCTCCTCGGACTCCTCTTTTTTGAGGTCCTTCTCTTCGTCCACGCTCATGTCTGAACCTTCAATGTGATTGTGTGATGGGTCTTGAGCCCAAGACCTGCCTCGGGCTCACCTTGGAAATGCGGGCGAGAGTTTAAAGTCTTTCTGTAAATCGATCGAGGGGGTGATTCGCTGGATCTCATTTCCTTCTCCTTCGGTAACTGTTTAAGGGAGCGTGGGGGAGTTGGATTCGAGGCAATTTGTCGGATAAGGACTCCAAGACCATCGGCAGGGACATGGAGGAGACGAAGGAGTATCACAGGCGCTACCTGCGCGCCGTCAACAGCCCGGTGAGGAGGGAGATACTGAGGGCCCTGAAGGACGCTGACGGCTCCCTGGGGGCGCTCTCCGGCGCCACGGGGCTGGACGAGAAGACCCTCGGCTGGCACCTGAGCATCCTGGAGCACGGCTTCTGCGTCGAGAAGGAGGATAGGGACGGGAAGCCCTTCTACTCGCTCACCCAGGAGGGGCTCGTGGTTGACTACGTGGATAAGTAGTGTTACTCCACGACGGGGTAGCCTGCATCCAACCAGCCCGTGATGCCCTCGTCCATGTGGAATATCTTTGTGAAGCCGTTGTCCTCCAGGATCCCCACTGCGCGGGCGCTCCTGTTCTCCGTCCTGCAGTAGATGAGGAGCTCGTCGTCCTCGCTCAACTCGTCGAGCCTCTCGGCCAGGTCGTCCACGGGGATGTTGATGGCCCCCTCGAGGTGGCCGTCGTCGAACTCGGAGGGGGTCCTCACATCGAGGATGACCATGTCCGGCTTCCCCTCGATGAGGACCTTGGCCTCCGCGACGCTGACGTCCCCGTACCCCTGGGCAGGGGTCATGTAGTAGGCGTATGCTGAGGCGAAGATGATCAGCGCTATTCCTGCGAGCAGTGGGCGTTGGACGCTTCTCTTTGACGCCATGGGTTATTTTGAAAATGGCGATGTATGAACCTTATCCATGAGCCGCGTACGCTGGGCTTGAGAATCACGCCTTGGACGGCGTTGGGATGGCGTGAATGCGGGTTTCTTGGAGGGTTCAGGAGTATACAGCAGCTTGGAGGAGGCTAGCGTCCTCCATTGGGGCTGGCCTCCCTCCTCATGTTGAATAGCATTAACACTGAGAGCGTCATGCTCAGCATCAGGAAGATGGCCACTATCGTGTCGCTCACGTGCACCCCTCATGGAGCAGGGTCCCTGTGAGGCTTATAGGGGCTCCTCAGGACCGTTCTTGAGGAGGTAGCATCGTTACTACCGATCCATGATCCAGTTGAGGGCTCTCAAGGCGTCGCCAGGGCGTCCCCGGGGCCTCACGTTGCCTCCATGAAAAAGTGGAGTGGGGAGGTTATAACTAGGTTATGTACTCAGGGTTCGTCTCGCCGTCCACCAACAACGTTATCAGGCGAACGGCTCTACTCCGAGCTGGCTGTGTGGTTTTAATGAAGTACCTGTTGTTCTGGGAGCAGAAGGAGATGGACCCCGCGGAGCGCGCCGAGTTCTCACGGGGGGCCCGGGAGGCACGGAAGGACGAGGGTAGGTTCGGGAAGGTGGTCCTGCCTCCCCACTTCTACGCTACATACAAGGGGGTGACCGTCGTGGAGATCGACGACCCGAAGCAGCTGGCGAACAGGATGGCACTGGTCGCCCCATACACGCGGATAAAGGCTGTTCCCCTGATCAGGAGCACGATGTTCAGCGAGTCAGCGGAGGAGCTCAGGTAGGGCTTGTGACTGGCACGGTTGTTCTAATCCCTAGCATTATATTTCGGAGAGGCTTCTAATTATCAGTGTAGAATGAAACATAAAGCCGTGATAGTGTTCTCTGTGTTCGTACTAATTATAATAGCTAATGGTCTCGGTAGTGTCGCCATCGTAGATTGGTCTGATGTCGAGAGGATAGCGGTATATGATGAGCACGCAACTCTTGGAAGCACAGTTACAATCGAATATTACGTCGTCAACGATAGACCTGTGGATGTTCAGGTTGAGAATATTCCTTGGTTTTCGACACGAATCTTATGGTCACTAGAGTCCAACCCCCTTCAAAAAACGTCTTCAGGGCCTACTCTAAAATATCTAATCTACATCAAGAAGACGGGTTACGTGGTAGTGCAGAAGACGGGCTTCCCTGATGTCAGAATAGATGTTGTAGATGAATCCTAGGATGCCTCTTCAGCCTTTTATATGTCTATGCCTAGGATAAAGCACGCCTGAAGATTTAGGAGTCTGGTCGGGGCGCACTAATTTTCAATATCTGTGTCTCTAACGATGCTGTCAATGTTATTAAAGAACAAAGTCCATTGATGAAGAATCTCCTCGTCACGTGTCAATGGAGTTAGGCTCATTTGAGTAGAGTATCTCTCTTGCATAACTGCGCTTGCACCAGTCTTAATCCAGCCAACATAAACCCCATACACAAGAAATGACGAAAACGCCCACAACCCCAACATAAGGACCGCCTCTATTATTTTTGCTTCAACTAGACTCCAATGGGCAACATAACCCATCACGAGGGAAACGAAAAGGAATATGAACAGATACTTAATACTACGATTCACCTGTGTCGTCCCTCCACGCCCTATCGCCCGTTACATTTAGATGAGTCTCACAGATGAATAACTAGGTTTCGTTATCGTAAAA
>WOR8_10002729_pt1 | contig 21134 bp, 21 predicted proteins | sample DeeMarSeWOR38_10_FD_19890 | JGI IMG/M metagenome (IMG submission 19890) | reverse complement strand
TCGGATGACCGCTCGGAAATGATGGATAACCTGACCGCGTTGGGTAACGAACAGGTGGCCCAGTTCGGCATCGAGATCGTTGCCGTGCGCATCAAGCAGATCGAGTTACCGGAAGACGTGCGAAATTCAGTGTTCGAGCGCATGCGCGCCGAGCGCGAGCGTATCGCCAAGGAACTGCGGGCGCAGGGACAGGAGACCGCCAAGGGCATCCAGGCGGTTGCCGAGAGAAACCGCACCGTAATCCTTGCCGAGGCCAGCCGGGACGCCGAGGTGACGCGCGGTGAGGGTGACGCCCGTGCCACGGAGATCTATGCCGATGCATTTGGCAAAAACCCGGAATTCTTCCAGTTCTACCGCAGCATGAACGCCTACCGGACTGCGCTGTCCAGCCAGCAGGATGTGCTGGTCCTGGAGCCGGATTCTGAATTTTTTAAATACTTTCATGATAGTATCCGCGACTGATCGCCCCACGACACGCACGTCGCTGTCGACATACCATCCCGGGCCCATGCCCGGGTTTTTCTTGTAGATGGAGCTGAACTGGGGGGACCTGCTGGCCGCGCTGGCACTGGTGCTGGTGATCGAGGGCATCGTGCCCTTTATCAGTCCGCAGTCACTGCGCCGCATGCTGGCCACGGTTTCACAGCTGGATGACAGGTCATTGCGCATTACCGGTCTGGTCAGCATGATCCTTGGCGTTGTCATGCTGTACCTGGTCCGCTAGCACCCGTACGAGATATATGAGCAAACAAGACAAATGGCTGTTGCCTGAAGGTATCGAGGAGGTACTGCCGCCCGCGGCCAGCCGGCTCGAGTGTGCCCGTCGCGAACTGCTGGATATGTTTGCCAGCTGGGGCTACGAGCTCATCATGCCGCCGTTTATCGAGTACCTGGAGTCCCTGCTGACCGGGACCGGCAACGACCTTGACCTGCAGACCTTCAAGTTGACCGACCAGCTTACCGGTCGCATGATGGGTGTGCGCGCCGACATGACACCGCAGGCGGCGCGTATCGATGCGCACCCGCTGAAACGCGAGGCACCGTCACGTCTTTGCTATGTGGGAACGGTGCTGCGCACGCGCTCTGACGGTTTCGCCGCATCGCGCAGCCCGCTGCAGGTCGGGGCGGAACTGTTCGGCCATGCCGGCATCGAGAGCGATATCGAGATACTCAGCCTGGTGCTGGAGACCCTGTCGCTCCTGTCGATAGACGACGTGCATGTCGACCTTGGCCATGTCGGGATTTTCCGCGGCCTGGCAGGCGAGGCCGGACTCGATGCCCGGCAGGAGGCCGACCTGTTTGATGCCCTGCAGCGCAAGGCGTCGGCCGAGATCAGCGAGATACTCTCATCCAGCCGTGCCGGTCCCGGACAGCGGCAGCGGCTGGCGGCGCTGGCGGATCTCAATGGCGGTGCCGGGGTGCTGGCGGCGGCAAGGGAACAGCTCGCCGGTGCGGGGGATGCAGTGATGGCCGCACTGGATAACCTGTGCGCCATTGCCGACGCCATGCGTGCGCGCGCTGGCGATGCAACGCTGTATTTCGACCTTGCGGAACTGCGTGCCTACAATTACCAGACCGGCATGTCATTTGCCGTGTTCGTGCCGGGACGCGGCCAGGAGATTGTGCGCGGCGGGCGCTATGACGATATCGGCCAGGTATTCGGGCGGGCACGGCCGGCAACCGGTTTCAGCACAGACCTGAAGACCCTGATGGACCTCAGCCGGCGCGACTTCAGCCGTCGCGAGGGGGCTATCCTGGCCCCGGCCGGGAGTGCCCCGGGATTGCTGGCAGCCGTACGCGAACTGCGCAGCAAGGGCGAGCGCGTTATCAGCGCACTGCCGGGCCAGCAGGGCGATGCTGCAGACATGGGTTGCGACCGGCAACTGGTCGAGGACAAGGGTAACTGGACAGTGAAACCTGTCTGACTGGCTGTTTTTTCAACGCAGAGGCACAGGGGGCGCAGAGCAAAGCAAAAACAGGTAATACTTGGTGCGCCTGTATTCCTGTGTACTGTTTTTCTCTGCGATCCTTGCGTCTCTGCGCTTACCGTTTACTAAACAGAGATTATCGATATGGGCAAGAATGTAGTCGTCATCGGCACCCAGTGGGGTGACGAAGGCAAGGGCAAGGTGGTTGACCTGCTGACGGACAAGGCAGCGGCCGTGGTGCGATTCCAGGGCGGTCACAATGCCGGGCATACCCTGGTGATCGATGGCAGGCAGACGATTCTGCACCTGATACCGTCGGGTATCCTGCGGGATGACGTCCAGTGCCTGATCGGCAACGGGGTGGTGCTGTCACCCACGGCTCTGCTGGAAGAGCTGGAAATGCTTGAGTCCGGCGGTATCCCTGCGCGCGAACGGCTGCATATCAGCGAATCCTGTCCGCTGATCCTTCCCTATCACATTGCCCTTGACCGGGCGCGTGAACTTGCCCGGGGCAAGAAGGCCATCGGCACGACCGGCCGGGGTATCGGCCCGACTTACGAGGACAAGGTTTCGCGCCGTGGCCTGCGTCTTGGCGAGTTACTCGACCCGGCGCATTTCAGCGAGCGCCTCCGCGAGGTGATGGAGTACCACAACCATGCCCTGCAGCATTACTTCAAGGCTGAGGCCGTCGATTACCAGCAGGTGCTGGACGAGGCGCTTGCGCAGGGTGAGCGGATTGCACCGATGGTTGATGATATTCCCGGTATGCTGCATCGCCTGCGCCGTGAGGGCCGCAGCATCATGTTCGAGGGTGCGCAGGGCGCGCTGCTCGACATTGACCATGGTACCTACCCCTATGTGACCTCCTCAACCACCACGGCCGGCGGTGCCGCCAGTGGCAGCGGCGTCGGACCGCGCGACCTTGATTATGTACTTGGTATCGTCAAGGCCTATACCACCCGTGTCGGTGCCGGACCCTTCCCGACGGAACTGTTCGATGACAACGGGCGGCATCTGGGTGAAAAGGGCCACGAGTTCGGCGCCACCACCGGTCGTCAGCGCCGCTGCGGCTGGCTGGATATTGTGTCCCTGCGCCGTTCCCTTGCAATCAACAGCGTCACCGGCATGTGTATCACCAAGCTGGATGTTCTCGATGGCCTGGAGACACTCCGCATCTGCGTGTCCTACCGGCTGAACGGCAGGAGTATTGACGCTCCGCCGGTCGGTGCGGATCTTATTGAGCAGTGCGAACCCGAGTTCATTGACATGCCAGGCTGGCAGGAATCGACGGTCGGCGCCAGATCCGTCGGGGCCTTGCCGCAGGCAGCACAGGATTACCTGGCGAAGATCGAGGAATTGTGCGAAACCCCGATCGATATCATCTCGACCGGTCCGGACCGCGCGGAGACAATCATCCGGCGGCATCCGTTCGATGATTGAGGCCCGCTGCTGATCGCCGGGTGGTTATTCCCCGGTCATCCGGTTGCACATGCCAAGGAACTCGTTCCGGCCCTTGCTGATCTGCATCACGCCCGTGTAGCGGTTGATTACGGCCAGGCCCTTGTTTCCGCCCGGCGGCGACCAGACAATTTCCTTGTCCGAGATTATGGCTGTGACGCCATTGGCGGTTTCCCTGGTGTAGTTGACGTCGACCACGATATCGCCGTGCTCGAACGTGCACAGCAGTTTCACGGATTCGTCTGCCGACGCCGGCTGGCCGGCAGGTAGCAGGCACAGGGCAAAAACAGCGGGTTTAATTACGGGCCTTGCAGCGAGCATCGGCTGTGCCTGTATCACTGGTAGTATTGACCAGTCTATACCAATTGATGCTCACAGGTCTGCGGGGCTTCGCGGGACTCGCGTTCTGTTTGGCCGGCGTCATGGTGCAGCCCGCAAAATGGCGATATTATATTGATTAATCTTTGGTGCCGAGGAGAGGACTTGAACCTCCACGGGGTTACCCCCACTAGCACCTGAAGCTAGCGCGTCTACCAATTCCGCCACCTCGGCCGTGCTACGGGGCAAGCGACAGCTGCCCCGGGAGCGCGAACTCTACCCGCTGACTCATGGCTTGTCAATTTGCACGTGCCATGGCCTGACACAACTATCAAGGACTCACTTCAACAACATGAAACGAAAACGCAAACAGAAACTCTCCGGCAAACAGCAGCGCAAGGATCCGCATGCGGGGCGCGAGGCATCGCGCTACGAACAGCCAATCGCCAGCCGCGAACTGATCCTCGAGGTGATCGCGGAGGCCGGTTCGCCGATCAACCGGGATTCGGTGGCCAGTGTGCTGGAAATCCGGGATGACATGGGCCAGGAGGCATTGCGACGCCGTCTGCAGGCCATGGTGCGTGACGGTCAGCTGGTACGCAACCGGCGCGGTTGTTACGCACTGGCCGACCAGTTCGACCTGGTGCAGGGCAGGGTGATCGGACACCCGGACGGCTTCGGTTTCCTGGTGCCTGACGATGGCAGTGACGACGTCTACCTCTCCGCGCGCGCGATGCGCAGCGTGTACCACGAGGACAGGGTGCAGGCACGCATCGCCGGCAGGGACCGGCGTGGCCGCCTCGAGGGTGAGGTTGTCGAGGTGCTGCAGCGCAACACGCACCGGGTGGTCGGGCGCTTTTACCGTGAAAGCGGCATCAATTTCGTGGTGCCGGACAACAAGCGCCTGACGCATGATATATCCGTGCCGGACACGGAGATGCACGGCGCCGCGCATGGCCAGATCGTGACGGTGGAAATCCTCGAGCAGCCGGGTAAACGTCACCGTCCGGTTGGCCGCGTTATCGAGGTGCTGGGTGAGCACCTGGCGCCGGGCATGGAAATCGACATCGCCATTCGCAGCCACGACCTGCCGCAGGAATGGCCAGCAGAAGTCGACGAGGAGGTCCGCCATTACACGGCAGAGGTGCCGGAAGAAGCCAAGCAGGGCCGCACCGACCTGCGCGATGTGCCGCTGGTCACCATTGACGGCGAGGACGCGCGGGATTTCGATGACGCCGTGTTCTGTGAGCGCAAGTCGTCCGGCTGGCGCCTGCTGGTGGCGATTGCCGATGTATCGCACTACGTCCTGCCGGATACGGCGCTCGATCACGAGGCCACCAGGCGCGGCAACTCGGTGTATTTCCCGGAGCGGGTCATACCGATGCTGCCCGAGGTACTGTCCAATGGCCTGTGTTCACTGAATCCGGAGGTCGACCGTCTGTGCATGGTCTGCGAGATGCAGATCAGTGCGGCCGGCGAGATCACGCGTTCCCGGTTTCTCGAGGGCGTGATGCGTTCCCATGCGCGGCTGACCTACACACAGGTCGCCGCAATGGTGGTCGATGATGACCGGGCACTGAGAAAACAGTACCGCACGCTGGTGCCGCATCTTGAAGAACTGCACGAACTGTACAGGGCCCTGCGCCAGGCGCGCGAGACACGCGGGGCGATTGATTTCGAGACGACCGAGACCCGTATCGTGTTCAGCGAGGATCGCAAGATCGAAAATATCGTGCCGCTGGAACGCAACGATGCCCACAAGATGATCGAGGAGTGCATGATCGCGGCCAACGTGGCGGCGGCACGTTTCCTGATTCGCCAGAAGATGCCGACGCTGTTCCGCGTGCATGGCCGGCCGGACAGTGAAAAGGTGGAGAGCCTGCAGGAGTTTCTCCGCGAACTCGGGTTATCCATCTCCGGGGGGCTACGCCCGGATGCCAAGGACTATGCCAGGCTGCTGGTGGCCGTGCGCGGCCGGCCGGACGAGCACCTGATCAATACCGTGCTGCTGCGTTCCATGCCGCGGGCCGAGTACCACCCGGAAAATATCGGGCACTTCGGGCTGGCACATGAAAAGTACGTGCATTTCACCTCCCCTATCCGCCGCTATCCCGATCTGCTGGTGCATCGTGCCCTGCGCCACGTCCTGAGGGGGCAGGAGGCCGCAACATTCGGGTACTCGCATGCCGATATGCAGGCCGCGGGCGAACAGTGTTCCATGACCGAGCGACGCGCCGATGATGCGACGCGTGACGCCGTCGACTGGCTGAAGTGCGAATACATGCTCGAGCACATCGGCGCGACCTTCCGGGGCGTGATCAGCAGTGTGACGTCATTCGGGATTTTCGTTGAGCTCAAGGACGTCTACATCGAGGGACTCGTGCACGTGACGGCACTGGGCAATGATTATTACCACTACGACCCGACCCGCCACAGGCTGATGGGCGAGCGCACCAACAAGATCTACCGCCTCGGCGATACCGTTGTCGTCAAGGTGGTCCAGGTGAACCTGGATGATCGCAAGATCGATCTTGAGCTGGTGGAGAAGGGGTCGGTCAACAGCCGCCGGCGCGGGAAGAAAAAACGCTGATGCGAAAAAAGCATTATGTCTGCGGCATGCATGCGGTCAAGACGCTGCTGGTGGTGCGGCCCGGCAGTGTGCAGGAGATCAGTGTTGCCGACAGTCGCAGCGACCGGCGCTGCGAGTCCATTATCGATCTGGCCTCGGCTGCTGATATTCCCGTGCATATCCTGCCGCGCCAGGAACTGGACCTTATGCAGCCCGATATCCGCCACCAGGGGGTCATTGCCAGTGTCATACTGGCGGATGAGGGTCTGCGCGAGCAGGAACTGAAGCCGTTCCTGGACAACCTGGAATCTCCACCCTTCCTGCTGGTGCTCGACGGTGTGCAGGATCCGCACAACCTCGGTGCCTGCCTGCGTACCGCTGATGCCGCCGGCGTGCACGCGGTGATCGTGCCGCGCGACAGGGCGGCACATATCACACCGACGGTGCGCAAGGTGGCAAGTGGTGCGGCCGAAACCGTTCCGCTGTTTTCCGTCACCAACCTGGCGCGCACGCTGCGATCACTGAAGCAGGCCGGTATCTGGCTGTACGCGGCCAGCGATGACGCCGGGCGTGGCATCCATGACGTTGACCTGCAGGGACCGGTCGCCATCGTGCTGGGCGGCGAGGGCAAGGGGCTGCGGCGGCTGACGCGCGAGCTGTGCGACTACCAGGTAGCCATCCCCATGGCCGGCCAGGTCGAAAGTCTGAATGTTTCCGTGGCGGCCGGGGTGCTGCTGTTTGAAGCTGTCCGGCAACGGCGTCAGGGGAGTCCCGCTTAGCCGGAGACCATCATCCCGCGTGCAGCCGCAGGCTGGGTTGGCCCGAAGGGCTAACCCAGGACAATTTGGTAGATATCTTGCCGGGTTACGGCGCTATCGCGCCTGGCCCGACCGGTTATTTGTCCGCTCACCCTGGCGCCCTGGCATCTCTGCGCGAGGCAGGCCCCGCCCGTCCGGGGCACCAATGGAATCCTGTATTGCATCACCGCCGGGTCTGCCGTAGAATTCGCGCCCTCTAACAACCTGATTTTTAACTCCTTGCTCTCTGCCAGATCAGAGGGCTGCCAATCCATAAGGGGTCTTTGATGAGACATTACGAAGTGGTGTTTCTGGTCCACCCTGACCAGAGCGAGCAGGTACCTGCCATGATCGAGCGTTACCGCGCCAGCATCGAGTCCGGCGGCGGTGCCATTCACCGGCTGGAAGACTGGGGCCGGCGCCAGCTGGCTTACCCCATTCAGAAACTGCACAAGGCACATTACGTGCTGATGAACATCGAGTGCAACACCGACACACTCGAGGAACTCTCCAGTGCATTCCGTTTCAACGATGCCGTGCTGCGCAATATGATCATCCACCGCAAGGAGGCGATCAGCGATGCCTCGCCGCTGATGAAAAAACCGGAAGAAAAGCGGGAGCGGGCGGATGACAGCACCGCGGACGACGAGGCTGAAGCCACGAAGATGAAGGAGTCGGAGGCCGACTCCGATACCGATGACGCTGAAACGCAATCGGCAGAGTCCGAGTAACCCACTGTATCCCGAATCGAAAAGGTAAAAATCATGGCTCGTTATTTTCGTCGTCGCAAGTACTGCCGTTTCACTGCCGAGGGCATCAAGGAGATTGATTACAAGGACATCAATCTGCTGAAACAGTATGTGACCGAGACCGGCAAGATCGTTCCCAGCCGTATTACCGGTACCAAGGCCCGCTACCAGCGCCAGCTGTCCACGGCCATCAAGCGTGCGCGCTACATCGCACTGCTGCCGTACAGCGACGCGCACTGAGCGAGAGCACAGCGCAACCCTCCCCGGGGTTGTGCATGAGCGGGTAGATCTGGGCGCGTGAAAGCGCTGGCAGGATTCATAGTGCGAGGGCGCAGCCAGGCCGTCCTGGTTGCCTCGCTGGGTGGAATAGTGGCCTTTCTGGCGCCACCATTCAGTTCGTTTGCGCACTACATCGGGGCGGCTGTGGTCGCCCTGGTGACGCTGCATATCGGTGCGCAGCAGGGGCTGGTGGTGCTGGCCCTGGCAACGGTCGTGACCGTGCTGTTCTACCAGCTGGCAGGACTGCCGGCTGTTGCGGTGGCTGTCACCGTGCTGTTGCTGTGGCTGCCGTGCTGGCTCATCAGCGTGGTGCTTCGCAGCACGGTGAAGCTGGCGGCCTCGATGCTTGCCGGCGCCGGACTCGGGGTGCTGGTTCTGCTGCTGGTATACGGCCTTTACGGCGACCCCGGCCCCTGGTGGCTGGAACGCATGCAGCAGCTGTTGACGGAGTTGCGCCAGACCGGTGTGCTGTCGGGTGATCTGCCGGTTGAGGATGACCTGCGGGCACTGTCGACGCTGATGACCGGTATCGTGCTGGCTTCGCTGCTGCTGGGTGCGATATGCAGCGTTATCCTGGCACGCTGGTGGCAGGCACTGCTGGTGAATCCGGGCGGCTTGCAGGCGGAATTTACCAGCCTGAGGCTGGGCCAGACTGCAGGGCTGCTGACCCTGTGCCTGATGATCGGCAGCCGCTTCACCGCGGAACCGTTCGCGGGGCTGGCGGCACAGTCGGCAATGCTGCTGCTGGTGCCGTACCTGTTCACGGGGCTTGCAGTGCTGCATGGACTGGTCGCTGCTGGCGGTCGCGGACGGGGCTGGCTGGTGGTGGTGTACATCATGCTGCTCATCCTGCCGCAGGCCACGCTGGTGGTCGCCGGTGGCGGGCTGCTGGATACATGGATGGATTTTCGCCGGCGCTTTGGTGGCGCTGGCAGCAACACAGACAATGAATCAAGAGATTAACCAGAGGTCGTAACGATGGAAGTTATCCTGCTTGAAAAGATCGAGAACCTGGGCACCCTTGGTGACCGTGTCAATGTCAAACCCGGTTATGGCCGCAATTACCTGCTGCCGCAGGGCAAGGCAGCGCCGGCAACAGCGGAGAATATCGCCGAATTCGAGGCGCGTCGTGCGGAACTCGAGAAGGTTGCTGCAGAGGCGCTGGCCGTTGCAGAGGCCCGTCGTGACCAGCTGGCCGACATGACCCTTACCATTGCGGCCAAGGCCGGCGAAGAGGGCAAGCTGTTCGGTTCGATAGGCACCAGCGATATTGCTGATGCCATCAATGCCGCCGGCGTTGAGGTTGAACGTCATGAAGTCCGCCTGCCGAGCGGGGCGTTCCGGCAGACCGGTGAATACGATGTCGACCTGCATCTGCACTCGGATGTCAATGTCACCGTCAAGCTGGTGATAGAAGCCGAGTAACAGGAACTGCCGCCGGGCTACTCCTGCAATTCCATAATAATCAGTGACTGATGTGCAGCCGCATGTGGCTGCACGTCTGCGCGTTGCCGGGGGCAGCAACGCAGACGCACAAACAGGATAAATTAACAAGATTTCCATTGCCGTGCGTTTGTGCTATTTATTCTGTCACTTCAGGGAAAGTGCAGTGTCGGCCTTATATTCAACATAACAGGACTCCATGGCTGAAACCCTTCGTTCTGCGGATGTCATAGCAACGGACAGTGATACGCTGAAAGTGCCGCCGCACTCGCGGCAGGCCGAACAGGCGGTGCTTGGTGGTCTGATGCTGGACAACTCGGCCTGGGACAAGGTCGCCGACCGCGTCACCGGTGATGACTTCTACCGCCGTGATCACCGTCTTATCTTCCAGGCAATCTCCAGGCTGGCGGACAGCAACAGTCCGTTCGATGCCGTCACGCTCTCCGAGTGGCTGGAAAAAAACCAGCAACTGGAAGATGCCGGAGGGCTGGCAAACCTCGGTTCTCTGGTACAGAACACGCCAAGTGCCGCGAACATCCAGGCCTATGCCGATATCGTGCGTGAACGCTCCATCCTGCGGCAGCTCATCTCGATCGGTAACGACATTGCAGGCAGCGCCTATGTGACCGATGGACGCAGCTCCGCCGAGTTGCTCGAATATGCCGAGCAGCAGGTATTCCAGATCGCCGAACATGGCAGTCGCGGCAAGCGCGGTTTCCGCAAGATCCAGAGTCTGCTGGGTGCCGCCGTTGACCGGATTGACCTGCTGTTTCAGCAGGATGAGCCGATTACCGGGGTCTCGACCGGTTTCTCCGACCTCGATGATATGACCGCCGGGCTGCAACCGTCCGACCTTGTTATCGTTGCCGGCAGGCCCTCCATGGGCAAGACCACGCTGGCGATGAACTTTGCCGAGAACGCCGCTATCAAGCACCAGATACCGGTGGCGATTTTCAGTATGGAGATGCCGGGCGAGCAGCTGGCCCTGCGCATGCTGTCATCGCTCGGCCACATCGACCAGCACAAGATCCGTACCGGCAAGCTTGATGACGATGACTGGCCACGCCTGACGTCGGCGGTCAGCCTGCTCGACAGTGCACCGCTGTTCATCGACGATACGCCGGCACTGTCGCCGAGTGAGATGCGTGCGCGGGCGCGTCGCCTGAAGCGTGAGCATGACCTGGGCCTGATCGTGATCGACTACCTGCAGCTGATGCAGGTGCCGGGATCTAAGGAAAACCGCACCAACGAGATTTCCGAGATCTCGCGCAACCTCAAGGCCCTGGCCAAGGAACTGGAAGTCCCCGTAGTGGCGCTCTCGCAGCTCAACCGCGGCCTGGAACAGCGCACCGACAAGCGGCCGGTGATGTCCGACCTTCGTGAGTCGGGCGCTATCGAGCAGGATGCCGACGTCATCATCTTCATCTACCGTGACGAGGTCTACAACGAGGACAGCCCGCAGAAGGGCATTGCCGAGATCATTATCGGCAAGCAGCGTAACGGTCCGATCGGCTCGCGCTTCCTGACCTTCCGGGGACAGTTCACCCGATTCGAGAATTACGCCGACGATGCGTATTCGTCAGGTGACTTTGCATGACGCGCCCGGCGCGGGCATGCATTGACCTGACGTCACTCAAGCACAACTTCAAGCGCGTCAGACAGGCTGCACCCGGCAGCCGTGTCATGGCCATCATCAAGGCCAACGCCTACGGGCACGGGCTGTTGCCGGTTGCCCGGTCACTGGCCGATGCCGACGCCTTCGGCGTCGCCATGCTGGAAGAAGCCATCGCGCTGCGCGAGGCCGGCTTTGACCGGCGCATCGTGCTGCTCGAAGGAGCCTTCGATGCCGGCGAGGCCATGCTGATCAGCGGCTACCGGCTTGACGTTGTCGTCCACCACCGGAGCCAGCTGGAAATGCTGGAGCAGGCCCGTCTCTCGCGCCCGGTTGACGTGTGGCTCAAGCTGGACACCGGCATGCACCGGCTGGGCTTTCCGGACGCGGCCGTTGCCGATGCCATGCGGCGCCTGGGAAATATCGGCCAGGTGGGCAGCATCTTTTTCATGTCCCACCTCGCCTGCGCCGACGAGCAGAACAACCCCTGCACCCGGGACCAGCTGCAGTGTTTTCACGAGGCAACCGATGACCTCGCCGGCGAACGCTCGCTGGCGAATTCCGCCGGCATTCTTGGCTGGCCGGAGACCCGGTTCGACTGGGTCCGCCCCGGCATCATGCTCTACGGCAGTTCGCCATTGACCGGTGCAACGGCGGAGTACCTGGACCTGCAGCCAGTTATGACGCTGGAGACCCGCCTGATTGCCGTGAATGAACACCGTCAGGGCGAGGCAGTGGGCTATGGCGGTGACTGGGTTTGCCCCGAGGGCATGCCTGTCGGCGTTGCCGCCATCGGTTACGGTGACGGCTATCCTCGCCACCTGCCATCGGGTACACCGGTGCTGGTCAATGGCAGGCCGGCGGCGCTGGCGGGACGGGTTTCAATGGACATGGTCACCATCGATCTGCGCTCAATGCCGGAGGCAGCTGTCGGTGATACGGTGACGCTCTGGGGGCGTGGCCTGCCGGTCGACGACATTGCCGGGCGGGCCGGCACCATTGCCTACGAGCTGTTGTGCGGCATCAGTGCCAGGGTGTCGCGGCAGTATCGCGACTGACGCCCTCCGGGCAGCCGTCACTTGACTTCGCCTCAAATCCATCTACGTTTTTATATCAGGTCTTCTGAATTGCGCTACTGATGCGAATCAGGATTGTTTATGCCTGAATTGAGGACATACGCAGAGTTGATGAAGACTGGCAGTAAATCGAGGCGGATTTCACTTTGCGCCAGGGGGGCAGGCATGTATGTCATGCAGGATAAAGGACCCGTCCAGCGGCCCCGCGTCTTTCACGCGGGACCCGTTCCCGCCAACACACCCGGGTCGTACCGGCATGATGCCGGAAAACCGTAGCTGGCTAGGGTGCTGAGCCGGCTGGCCCTTGCCCCGGGCCGGGTTGCCGGGCGATCGCGTGCAACGGGTCGCAGGTGTCAATCCTGGAGGGATGACTGGCAGGATTGCCGGGATGGCTGGCGAGACGGTCGCCGGACATTCGCCGGCCGGTGTATCTGACAGTCAGCGTTACAAGCGGTCGTTACAGGACAGGGTCTTTGTGCCGGGACCTTCCTGGTTACAGTATGTTACTGGAGGTGCAACATGGTGGAAGCGTTACGCAGCATTGAGCCGGAAACTGACCACACGGTGGAAATTGTGGTCCATATCGAAGAAACCCTCGGGGAGGAACGACGCCAGGACCTCGTTACAGCGCTGCAGGCGAACAGTGATATCAAGGTGGCCGAGTTTTGTCCCTTGCGTTATCACCTGATGCTGGTGCAGTACAACCGGGACAGGTTGACCTCGCAGGATGTGCTCGGCAAGGTCCAGTCGGAGAACGTGCATGCCAAGCTGATTGGCCCGGTCTGACCCGCAACAGGCCAGTGCTCCCGGAGAGGCCATCTCCGGGAGTTTTTTTGCCCGCAGAAATGCCGGCAACGGGATGGCGGGGATGGCCGCAAACCCGGCATGCGTTTTTGTTATGCTTGCGGCGGCAGCAATTTCACTGTCTGACTTCTGGCAATAGCAGCACATGGCGAAGGCAAAAACCCTTTACTCCTGCAGCACCTGCGGGGCACAGGCACCGCAGTGGGCGGGGCAGTGCACCGATTGCGGTGCCTGGAACACCCTGGTCGAGGTGGCTGCGGTTGCCACCGTGCCGAGCGGGCGCTTTTCCGGCTACACCGGTGACAGGACGAGCGCGGTAATCCGCCTCTCGGCGGTTGAAACGGACCGGCAATCGCGCACCACGGTCGGTTTTACCGAACTCGACCGGGTGCTTGGCGGCGGGCTGGTCAGCGGTTCGGTAGTGCTGATCGGCGGGGATCCCGGTATCGGCAAATCCACCCTGCTGCTGCAGGTGCTGTCTTCCCTGTCGACACGGCTGCCGTCACTGTATGTCACCGGTGAGGAGTCGCCGCAACAGATATCGCTGCGGGCGGAACGACTGGGTATCACCGGTAACGATGTCAGGCTGTTTGCCGAGACCTGTGTGGAGCGCATCATCGAGACGGCCCGCGTGGAGAAACCCCGGGTGATGGTGCTCGATTCCATTCAGACGCTGTATACCGCCAGTCTGCAATCGGCCCCGGGGTCGGTGGCGCAGGTCAGGGAAAGTGCGGCGCAGCTGGTGCGCTTCGCCAAGCAGACAGGTACCGCGATTTTCCTTGTCGGGCATGTCACCAAGGAGGGTACGCTTGCCGGCCCGCGGGTGCTGGAGCATATGGTGGATACGGTGCTGTACTTCGAGGGTGATGCCGGGGACCGGTACCGGATCCTGCGGGCAATCAAGAACCGGTTCGGTGCCGTGAATGAACTCGGCGTGTTTGCCATGACACAGCAGGGCCTGAAGGAGGTACGCAACCCGTCGGCCATATTCCTGTCACGCCACGAGACCACGGTGCCGGGCAGCGTCATCATGGTTACCTGGGAGGGGACCCGGCCGTTGCTGGTGGAGGTGCAGGCGCTGGTCGACCCGAGTCAGCTGGGTAACCCGCGTCGCGTCACGCTCGGGCTGGAGCAGAACCGGCTCTCCATGCTGCTGGCCGTGCTGCATCGCCACGGCGGGCTCATGATGGGTGACCAGGATGTCTTCGTTAACGTCGTCGGCGGCGTGCGGGTTAGCGAAACGGCTGTGGATCTGGCCGTATTGCTGGCGATCATGTCCAGCTTCCGCAACCGCTGTCTGCCGGCCGACCTGATTGTCTTCGGCGAGGTTGGCCTGTCAGGTGAACTGCGACCGGTGCCGAATGGTCAGGAACGCCTGAGCGAGGCGGCGAAACACGGCTTCCACCGGGCGGTCGTGCCGGCGGCGAACCGGCCAAAGCACGCTATCGATGGCCTGCAGGTCACGGCGGCCGAGCGACTGTCGCAGGTCCTTGACGTGTTTTCAGAGGAACTCTGAGAGTTCGCGCTGCAGCAGGGCGGGGTCGCCAAGGTTGATTTCAACCAGCCAGCGAATTTCATCCCGGTCAGTGTCGTCGAGATCGACGAATGAGATCCCCAGCCGGTCCGCGTCAACCTGCCGGACCTGTGCACTCACTTCAAGATAGGACTGGTCGGCCAGCAGCAGCTTGATCCTGATGCGGTCGCCGGTTTTGCCGGTCCAGCCTGGCGGGTGTTCCAGCAAGGCACCGCTCAGCGACAGGTCCATGAGGTGTGTGTCCCACTGGCTGTTGTCTGTGGCAATGATTGCCGGGTTGTGCATCGTGACACGGGTGAAGTGGCGCTGGCCGTTATCTGCCGGTTCGCGCGGGGTTGCGGTTTGCTCGTATTCGGCGAAGAAGCCGAACCTGAGCTTGCCCATGTGAATGGTGTCGCCCTGGTTCAATGGCCAGGTGGTGTCATTGATGGCAGTCTGGTTCACCAGCGGAAATTCATCACCCTCGAGATGCGACAGATAATAGCCGTCGGTACGCCGGCTGATCATGACTGTCAGGTCGCCTGCACTGCCAAAACGCGTTACCGGATTCTGCAACCGGATGGTCCTGCCCTGGTGCAGGCCGTTCAGGACCTTCAGCCAGGCACGCGCTGGCGCGACAGGCGCATGTTCGTGTGTGCCCGTGACATCTGCCGAGAAGGTCAGTGTATAGCCATCCAGAAAAATGATGTCGCCGTCGCGCAGGACGTGCTCACGGGCATGGCCGTGATTGACGCGTATTTCGGCGTCATCGGCCACGGCTGCGATGCGGTATTCGCCGGCGTTTCTGGTGATTCGGGCATGGTTGGGCAGGATGGACGGGGACTCGATCCGGACGGTGCAGGAGGGGTTGCTGCCGACCAGCCATTCCGTGCCTGTCAGGAAAAACGTATTTTGTGGCTGGCCCTTGCGGGACAGTATCAGCTTTGCCATTCCCTGCGGTGTCTTGGGGTTTGTAGTTAAGGTAAATTATAGGGGTATTCGTGTGGCGCGCAAGCAGTTAATCCAGGCAGGCGCCATGCGCTCCCCGCGTCCCCTGCAGGGAGGAAGAAACGGCAGATACCGGTCGGTGACGGCAGATGACGGCCGGACCCGGCCGGTTATTTCTCTCTGTCCAGCTTCAGCGCTGCCGAGTTGATGCAGTAGCGCTGACCGGTCGGTGCCGGTCCGTCCGGGAATACGTGGCCAAGGTGAGCGCCGCAGTTGTGACAGGTGACCTCGGTGCGCACCATGTTGTGGCTGTTATCGGTTTCGGTATTGATCATGCCATCGGTCACTGGACGAACAAAACTCGGCCAGCCGGTGCCGGAATCAAACTTGTCGGCTGAGCTGAACAGCGGGCTGCCACAACAGATGCAGGTGTAGGTACCGTTTTCCTTGCAGTCGTGGTATTCACCGCTGAAGGGACGTTCGGTGCCCTTGTTACGGGTGACCTCGTACTGCTCGGGCGATAGCTGCGCGCGCCAGTCCTCGTCAGTCTTGTTGCTCATGTATGTCCCTCCATCCGAGAGGCCGCGATGCCGGCCCCGTCCAGCTGGCGGGTAGACTCGCTGGCGGGGTGATCACTTGTCACTGCCAGTGTAGATTAGCGGTCCTGCCTGTTCCAGCTTCGCCAGGAATTCCCTGGCCGTGGCGGCCCCGATCTGTGCTTCGGCGCGAATCTGCGGATCAGCGTTATTGCCGGCCTCGTTTTCCACCCAGTTGAGGAATTCGGTGACTTCCTCGATCTGCCGGTCACGCGGCAGGGACTGCAGGTAGTCGCTGGGACGTGCCTTCACCCGCCTGTCTTCCAGTACGTCGAGATTGAACAGCAGTTTCATTCCTCGCTTTCCTTTCCGGTGTCGTCGGCCAGTGCCGGGTGTATGCGCACGGTTTTTGCCATGTTGTCCTTGACCTGAAGGATGTCGACCGGGTTGCGCTCCAGCAGCAGGCTGGTACCGGTTTCGGGAATCATTTCCAGGTATTCCGTTATCAGGCCGTTGAGTGTCTTCGGGCCGTCAGTGGGCAGGTGCATGCCAAGCGCCGCATTCAGGCTGCGGATATTGATGGAGCCGTCGACCAGCCAGGTGCCGTCGTTCTGTGGCACGATGTCCTCGAAGTTCGCGGCCGGGTCGCTGGTGAATTCACCGACGATCTCCTCGAGAATGTCGGCCACTGTCACCAGTCCCTGGATATCGCCGTATTCATCGACCACGAAACCGGTGCGGCGCTTCTCCCGCTGGAAGTTGAGCAGCTGGCGGTTCAGCGACGTATTCTCGGGTACGAACAACAGGTCCCGGGCGACCTTTTCCAGTCCCTTGTGGTCGAGTTCGTCCCGGTACAGCAACGGCAGGACATCGCGCATGTGCAGGATGCCAATGACATGGTCGATACTCTCGCGGTACAGCGGCAGACGGGTGTGCTGGCTCTCGGACAGGGTCCTGGAGATCGTGTTCCAGTCGTTCTCGATATCGATGCCGGTGATTTCGTTGCGCGGCACCATGATGTCCTCCACCGTGACCTTCTCGAGATCCATAAGGTTGAGCAGCATCTGCTGGTGGCGTTTGGGTATCAGGGCGCCGGCTTCAATGACAACGGTGCGCAGTTCCTCGGTGGACAGCGCGTTCGAGGCGCCTCCTTCCGGAGACACGCCCAGTCGCCGCAGGATGGTATTGGCAATGGCGTTGACGACCCAGACCAGCGGGTAGAGCAGCTTCAGCAGCGGGATGTAGATGAACGCGGCCGGGAAAGCGATCCGCTCCGGGTGCAGCGCAGCAAGGGTCTTCGGGGTTACCTCGGAGAAGATCAGGATGACGAGTGTCAGCAGCCCGGCGGCGATCGCCATGCCGGCCTCGCCGGCGATGCGAAGCGCAATGAGGGTCGTCAGCATGGAAGCCAGCACGTTGACGAAGTTGTTGCCAAGCAGGATGACGCCTATCAGCCGGTCGGGCCGTTTCAGCAGATGCTGTGCCCGGCGGGCGCCCGGATGCTGCTGGTCATCGGCCAGATGCCGTAGCCGGTAGCGGTTGAGAGTCATCAGGCCGGTCTCGGAGCCGGAAAAGAACGCTGAGAGCAGGAGCAGGATAAAGAGCGCGAAGAACAGAACGCCCAGCGGGATGTTGTCCAAAGAGGGACAGCCTCGTGTGGGATACCAGTGCCTATCTTACGTAAATTTCCCTGTCCTGTCAGGGTATGCGTACAGTCCGGACTGCCGGCTGGGCGGTGACTCGAGGGCAGTGTCGGCCTGGTTCTGCCGGTGAAGTGCCCGGGTCTAGCGGCCGAGGATCAGTTCCAGCACCAGTTTGCTGCCAAAATAGGCCAGCATCAGGAATACAAAACCGCCGACTGTCCAGCGTATGGCGGTACGTCCGCGCCAGCCGAAACGCCAGCGCCCCCACAGCAGGATGGCGAATACCAGCCAGGCACCGATGGACAGCACGGTCTTGTGGACGAGGTGCTGGGCGAAGATGTCTTCCAGAAACAGCACACCCGTTAGCAGTGCCAGTGTCAGCAGGGCGAAGCCGACACCGATCATCTCGAACATCAGGGTTTCCATGGTCTGCAGTGGCGGCAGTGCGCGAATGAAGCCGCCGGGCTGCCGGTTGTGCAGGTGGCGCTCCTGTATGGCGAGCAACAGCGCCTGCAGTACGGCAAGGCCGAGGATGCTGTAGGCCAGCAGTGATATCAGAATGTGCGTATCCAGCTGCCAGGAGGTGCTGCTGCCGGTCGGCCTGGCAGGGTAGAGCAGCAGCAGGGCGATGCTTGCCGCAGCGACGGCGAAGACCACGATACCGAGGTTCTCAACCGGCTCGCGGAAGGCCGCGATCAGCAGCAGGGCCGTGGTCAGCAGCGCGATCAGCGACGCGGCATTGACGAAGCCGAGGTTGAGGCCGCTCCCGCTCAGGATGGCCGGGTAGAGCAGGGTGGCGTGAATGACGAGCGCGGCAGTGGCGATGAGCAGGATCCGGGTGCATCCGCCGCGACCCTCGACCGGTCGGCGGGCAAGGCGCGCGACCAGCAGGCCGCTCGCCAGCAGGTAGAGTGCAATCGACAGCAGCCCGGTAATCGAAGACGTCATGTTCTCACGCCATGCAGTTGATACGGTGGGCATCATCGCATAACAGGGCATCGCATAGAAGCACCACCCCGGCTTCCCGGGAAGGATGATTTGCTGCTGCCAGCCGTTATAATCGACATTCCGCTTTCCGACACAGGCACGCCAACCGATCATGTTCGACAATCTGACCGATCGCCTTTCCGCGACCATCCGTAACCTGCGCGGGCAGGGGCGGCTGACAGAAGACAATATCAGGGACACGCTGCGTGAAGTGCGCATGGCGCTGCTGGAAGCCGACGTGGCGCTGCCGGTGGTCAAGGAATTCATTGACCGTGTCAGGGAGCGTGCCACGGGGCAGGAGGTGCTCAAGAGCCTGACACCGGGACAGACGCTGGTAAAGGTCGTCAATGATGAACTGGTCAAGGTCATGGGGGAGGCCAACGATGCGCTGAACCTTGCCGTCCAGCCGCCGGCGGTCGTGCTCATGGCCGGGCTGCAGGGTTCGGGCAAGACGACCAGCAGCGCCAAGCTGGCGCGCCTGTTGCAGGAGCGCAACCGCAAGTCGGTCCTGCTGGCCAGTTGCGACATCTACCGGCCTGCGGCCATCGACCAGCTGGAGACGCTGGCGCGCGAGGTCAAGGCGGAATTCTTCCCGAGCCACACCGGCCAGCAACCGGTCGAGATAGCCAGTGCGGCGGTGGCCCATGCGCGCAATCACCACATCGATGTGGTGATTATCGATACCGCCGGTCGATTGCATATCGATCAGGACATGATGACCGAGATCCGCGAACTGCATACGGTGCTGGATCCGGTCGAGACCCTGTTCGTGGTTGACAGCATGACCGGCCAGGATGCGGCCAACACGGCACGGACATTCAACGATGCCTTGCCGCTGACCGGCATCATCCTGACCAAGACCGACGGTGACGCCCGTGGCGGTGCCGCCCTGTCGATTCGCAGCATCACCGGCAAACCCGTCAAGTTCATCGGTGTCGGCGAGAAGACCGCTGCACTGGAGCCATTCCACCCTGACCGGGTTGCGTCGCGCATTCTCGGTATGGGCGATGTGCTCAGTCTGGTCGAGGAGGCACAGCAGAAAGTCGATCAGGACAAGGTTGCGAAGCTGGCCGGCAAGATATCCAAGGGCAAGCGCTTCGATTTGGGCGATTTTCGCGATCAGCTTGAGCAGATGCAGAACATGGGCGGACTGACGTCATTGATGGACAAGCTGCCGGGCATGGGGCAGGTGCCGAAAGAGGCCATGGCCATGGCGGATGACGGCCAGATCCGGCGCATGGTCGCGATTATTAACTCAATGACGGCACAGGAGCGGCTTTTTCCGGATGTCATCAAGGGGTCGCGGCGGCGGCGCATTGCCGCCGGTTCCGGTACACAGGTGCAGGATGTCAACCGCCTGCTCAAGCAGTACATGCAGATGCGCAAGATGATGAAGAAGATGTCCAAGGGCGGAATGAGCAAGATGCTGCGTGGTATGAAGGGCAGGATGCCACCCGGCGGTATGCCGTTTCAGGGCTGACGGGATTTTCGCCGGGCAATAAAAAACGGTGGCCTGGGGCCACCGTTGTAACTGCGCTGTATCGGCGAGAATTTTTCGTAGTTATTGTCGTTATTCTGAAACTCTAGTTTTGTTACCTGCCGTGCGCGAACCCGTTATTGTTCTGTGCAATGAACCCGGATTTGTTGTTCTTGCTCCTGCTCTCCCCCCACGTGATGTGAGTGTTGTTCTTGCCTAGGTACAGAGCAAGCCGCGTGCCAACTCGGAAAACAGTATGAATTCAAATGACTTTTCGTCACATCTTTGACGCGCAGACGGTGCCCCTGTGGGGTTTCGTAAGGCAGGCCGACAGATAGTCGATTTCCAAACCCGATATAATCCTGTTAAATGAATATAAAAAACAGCAGGATACGAACATCTGCTGCGACGCTACTGTTGGTTGTAACGTATTTCGACAGAATTTTCCTGTCTGTCGGGTCACCGCGGTCGCCATCTGCAGGGCCGGAATCTCATGCTAATTGCCTGTTGGCTCTTCACATTTTCCTGTAATCGAGTAGAATTGCGCGGTTTTAACGGCCGCGAAATATCAGCTCTGACAGGCGGCATTGGTTTACAGCGAGGAAACAGATTCATGGTGACTATCAGGATGTCGCGCGGCGGCGCGAAGAAGCGCCCGTTTTACCACATTGTGGTGACTGACAGCCGTAACAAGCGCGACGGCCGTTACATCGAGCGCATCGGCTTTTTTAACCCGATTGCGACCGGCCAGGAAGAGCGTCTGCGCATTGACACGGAGCGTGCCGACTACTGGCATTCCAAGGGTGCCCAGATATCGGACCGCGTCGAGAAACTGCTGAAGGATTACCGGCAGCAGTAACCATCGTCCGCCGGCGACCACCGGAAATGGCGGAGGAGACGCCGATCGTCATGGGCCGCATCGCCGGTCCCTATGGCATCAGGGGCTGGGTGCATGTGGTGTCGTTCACGACGCAGCCGGAAAACCTGCTCGAGTACC
>WOR8_10001856_pt1 | contig 21157 bp, 14 predicted proteins | sample DeeMarSeWOR38_10_FD_19890 | JGI IMG/M metagenome (IMG submission 19890) | reverse complement strand
GCCGCTGCCCCGAAAGAGCCATTTGTAGTTGTTGAACCATCCGTTACAGTAATCGTAGGTGTCTCCCCTGCATTAAAAAATGTTATAGCGGAAGTGGTACACACCCCTGCGATAAAGGTATAGTCACTATCGGCTATTCCAGAGGTATCGGGATTGGTGCCATCCGGGGAGGCGGTGGCAGTGTTTGTGAAATCTAAGCTATGGGCACCGACGTAATCCGTGGCGACATCGCCGACATCATTATCCCAAGCTGTAACGATTACCGTGAATCCTGTTCCAGCACTCTCATTCTGGCTGTTTTCTGTCGTCACACGAAACTCGTCAATGGAAGCAGCACTGATCTCGATCTGATAACTGTCAGTAGAATCCGGTAAGTTCCCGGCAGGTTCATAAATAGTTAATGTCGGCATAGAACTGGATTGGTAATCCTCATACCAGAATGTTTTAGCTGTGTTTCCTGTAGAAATTACTACTGAAGTAATCGGACTCCCTCCGCTGGAAGCATTATAAAAGGTACCGGTGCTCGGTTGATCGGTTTCCAGGTTAAAGCTCAGGTTTGAACCATAAGATACGGCTTGTGTGTAGTTATCCTGAATAGTCACTGTGAACTCTCCACGTTCTCCTGCTAATAACGGAGTTGTCCAAGCTGTAAATTGAATGCGATATGCATCGATAAAACTTCCGGAGTCAGGAGATACAGTGGAATTACCACTGTTATCGAATGCCACGGCTCGCCAATACGCGTATCTATCACCCCCGACGAATGAATAGTTTGCGTTAAAAGTTTCATCGTCAACTGTGTTATCTTGATCCACGGGGGTCCAGCCGGTGGAACCATTAGGACTACCCTGGAACTCCACCCGATCCATTGAGTTGTCAGAAAGAGCACCGGTGACGGTGGCTTGAAAACTTACACTACTACCCATTACCGTTGTTAACGTGGGAGTATCTAAAATGGTAGCGCCGGGCGGAATCGTTTCAGAGGCGTTTATCGCCGGGCTGGTTGTTTGAACTTCGTTACTGCTTACATCGACCAAGATTGCGCCCGACGTGTTGGTGCGGTCATACGCCACGGTAATTGCCGGACCACGCTGGGTTATAGTGCTAATCGTTAATTCCCAGGTGTCAGTTGGCGGAGTCCCTACCGGATCAATCTGGGATGCAGTTATTGTTGGTGTACCCCCAAAGTTAAACATTCCAGCGGCATCACCAGCACCCGATTCACTTACCGGCTCATCGAATACCAGTTCGATTTTATCGAAGTCAGTGACGGTCGCGGAGATCAAGGAGGGATCTGATATGGTAATGTTCAATCGATTTGTTGAGGTAACGGTGCTAAAATCACCTAAGAGTAGAAAAACACTTATGGTTTGGGTGCTGGCATTAAATGCACTACCATCACGGATAACTGATCCTGTCAAATTCCCGCTACCGTCAATAGCGAAGGTATTGGATGAGGGTGTTGTTTGGGCAACTACATTATCACTTCCATCTCTTTCCTGAATAGAGGTAAGAAGTATCGTTTGACTTGAAAAGCCTACGCCGTTCGAGGCATCAGCCTGATCATCAGGATCAAAAGTCCCGCCATCATTATCGAGGATATCAAAGCTTCCTGCCAACTCCGGGTTGGGATTTTGCGGCATTTCATCTCCAACTACCGCGAAGGAATTGGAGGTAAGTATCCTCCCATCACTCAATTCAATCCACAGGGTTGCTTCTGCATCATTTATATCCAGCCGCTTAACGGTTACTTTTCCTTCAATTATTCCATTGGAAGAAATTTTCAAATCCTTTTTTTCAAGAAGTGCATATTCTCGCCAATTTGTAGCTCCTTGGTTCCTTTTTATCAAGAATATGTATTTCACCTGAACGTTCGCCGGAACCTCGGTTACCTGTATATTTAGTTGATCACCGTTTCTGACCGGCTCAACATAACTTACATCAATAGCTGAAAAGACATTGGCAATTAATACTGTAATTAAAACGAAAATAGCCTTTATCTTATACTTCATAAGTTGCCCTCCTGGGAGATTCTAACTTTTGGAATTTAATGCTATTGTCTCAAAAACAAAATAAGTTTTAAAAAATTAACATTTTAAAGGTCTTAAGTCAATAAATTTAGTTTTGACATTTAATTTTGAAAGGTTTGGCTTGTTGCTCATTATCAATTGGCAAAACCATTCATGAACGATTTAAAAGAATCCGTTCGGCATTCACCAACTGTTCAATATTATTAATCCCGTGAGTTTCTTCGATGTCCGGCGTTAAAACTGCAGCGATCTTTTCTTTCCGTTCGGCATAAATCTTGATAACATCGGGCAGGTAATATTCCCCTTGTTGATTGTCATTTTTTACTATCGGCAGAGTATCGAACAAAGTTTTGCATTCAAAAATATAAATTCCAACGTTTATCTCTTTGATTTTCTTAATCTCCAGTGTGGCGTCCTTGTCTTCAATGATTTGCTCGACGAATCCCTTTTTATTTCTCACCACTCTGCCGTAACCGCTCGGGTCATCCATCTCTGCCGTCAGTAGAGTAGCCAGGGGGCGCTCTTTTTCATGACCTTTGATCAACTTTTTTAAAGATTCGGAACGAAGCAACGGCACATCACCGGATAGCACCAAAACATTTCCGCTGTAATTCCTGAAGTGAGCCTCGGTTTGCAGTACGGCATGGCCGGTTCCCAGTTGTTTTTCCTGAACCACGTATTCTACCTTACGGTCCATGGTTGCTTCCATGACCAGTTCCTTCTTATGTCCGATAATCAGGATGATCTTTCTGGAATCAATTTTTTCTGCCGCATCAATGACGTATTGAATCATCGGCCGTCCATTCAGTGGGTGAAGCACTTTAGGGAGATCTGACCTCATTCTTTTGCCTTCGCCGGCTGCTAAGATTATCGTTGCAATATCCGCCATATTTTTTAATCCTTTAAACAAGTCTTGGTATAGTTTCGGTTTGAATGTTCTTTTATTAATCTGCCACAAAGGAAATGCTCGAACTGGAGTTTTGGAAGGTTACATTTGAATGATTGTGTTATCAATTAGTCTTGTCTCTCCAATCTTGACTGCGAGGGCGATCAGGGTATTATCTCTTATTTCTTGCATCGGGCGTAGAGTTTTACCGTCCACAATTGCGATATAGTCTATCAGTATACCCTCGGCCTGCTGAATTAGATCGCGGATCTGATTAGAAATTAATCTTGCGTCGTATCGCCCTTCCTTAACCAGCTTAATTGCCATTTGCAGACTTTTAAAGAGTACCCGGGCCTTTTCCCGCTCCTCCAAGGATAGATATTTATTTCTCGAACTCATCGCCAATCCGTCTGCCTCCCGAATAATGGCTCCGGTCAGAATTTCCACATCAAAATTTAAGTCTTTTGCCATCTGCCTGATAATAAGAGCCTGCTGGTAGTCTTTCTGACCCAAAACCGCAAAATTGGGTTTAACGATATTGAACAACTTGGCAACCACTGTAGTCACTCCCTGAAAATGCCCCGGACGGGAGAGACCACACATGGTTTCACTCAAAGTTTTGACGTTCACAATAGTGTGATATGGTTCGGAATACATCTTATCTTTAGCGGGATAGAAAATGATATCCACTTTTTCCTGGCCACACAATTTCTCATCCTGCTCAAAGTCTCTTGGGTATTTTTCAAAGTCCTCGGTTGGACCAAATTGGGTAGGATTTACGAAAATACTTACCACCAATATATCACATTTGGGACGTGCAATTCTCATCAAGCTGAGATGCCCTTCATGCAAAAATCCCATCGTGGGCACAAAGCCAATCGTTTTTCCCTGCTGCCGCAAATCAGCGGCAAGTGTTTGCATTTTGTTGATATCGTTGATGATTTGCATTTTCAACCATCATGAGTAATATTGACTGGGCGTTGCCAACCCATTACAAACCTAAGATGGGTTTAAAAAGATTCATCCAAACTGGGGAATTCGTTCTTTTTGACATCGGTAACATATTTTGCGAATGCGTTGCGCATTGTCGTTCCGATCTCGGCATACCGGCGGACGAACTTTGGCTGGAATTTGTCAAAAATCCCGAGCATATCGTGTGAAACCAACACCTGTCCGTCGCAGTCCGGACCCGCACCGATGCCAATAGTGGGGATTTTCAAAGATTGGCTGATCTCTTTGGCGAGTGTCGCAGGTACCTTTTCCAGAACAATTGAAAACGCCCCGGCTTGCTCCAACAACTTCGCGTCATTTTTAAGGATACCTGCCGTTTGCGGATCGGCGCCCTGCAATTTGTATGCGCCAAATTTATTGATCGACTGCGGCGTCAAACCCAAATGCCCCATTACGGGAATCCCATAACCGACTAATTTGTCGACCAGTTCAACGACGGCTTTCCCGCCCTCCACTTTCACCGCTTCAGCTTGAGCTTCTTTTAAGAATCTTCCGGCATTTCTTATTCCATCGGAAACAGAAGTTTGGTATGACAGGAATGGCATGTCGGCCACCAGCAACGAATTTTTTACTCCTCGCCGAACATTTCGGGTAATAAAGATCATTTCATCCATTGTAATCGGAAGGGTTGTTTCATGTCCGGCAATTACCATTCCCGCAGAGTCTCCGACAAGAATGATATCCATTCCTGCCTCGTCCAGCATTTCTCCGGTCAAATAATCGTATGCCGTAAGTGCGGCAATCTTTTCCTGACGTTCCTTCATGGCAATAATTTCAGGAACGGTAACTTTTTTCCGACCTTGATGGGTTGACATTATTATTCCGCCTTCGTTTAAGGAGTCAAAATTTATTAAAAAACATTTCTCGTATCAAATGATTTGAAAGTTTCAAACCGTTGTAATATATTAATCACTCACCTGATGGTTATTCAAAAATTCGGGTTAGCGCATGGCATCCAAAATCAGAATTATTGGCGTACCGATAGATCTGGGTCAATCCCGGCGTGGGGTTGATATGGGACCCGGCGCCGTTCGGTATGCCGACCTGTTCCACCGAATTCAACAAATAGGATACGATGTTGAAGACATGGGCAATATTGAGGTTGCAGTTCGCGATGCGCTCCCTAAAAAAGAAAGCCCAACCTACCTAAACTCTATTGTTGATACTTGTGAGCTTGTTTATGAGCAAGCGAGAGAGGCTGTTGAGGACGATGCCGTCCCGATTTTCATGGGCGGTGATCATTCGATTTCAATTGGCACCATTGGGGGTATTACCCATCATAGCCCGGTCGGCATCATCTGGATTGATGCCCACGGGGATTTTAACATCCCGCAAACATCTCCAAGTGGAAATATCCACGGGATGGCAGTTGCGGTTCTCACCGGAAAAGGGCTGCCGAAATTGATTAACTTGGGCAGGAAAGGCGCTAAGATCAAACGAAGTGATTGTGTTATTATTGGTGTTAGGGATTTGGATATTGAAGAGCGACTGCTTTTAAAAGAAAGCGGGATCACAGTGTTTACCATGCGGGATATTGATGATCAGGGTATATCTTCCGTGGTGCGCCAGGCGCTAAAAAAATTGTCCTCTCTGCCGCAGCTTCATGTCAGCCTGGACATGGATAGTCTGGATCCCGAAGAGGCTCCCGGCGTCGGCACGCCGGTGCCCGGCGGATTAACCTACCGGGAGGCGCATCTTTTAATGGAGATTCTTGCTGATGATGGCAGAGTCCGCTCTGCCGATGTGGTTGAAATTAACCCGATATTAGACCGGCAAAACCACACTGCAAAATTAGCGGTGGAGTTAGTTACCTCATTGTTGGGACAATCAATTCTATGATTATATGAGCCATGCCGGTTTGCGGCAAAAATAGCTTGACTCTAATACTGAAACAAATAAATTAACTACGATAATTACAGTAACCAAGCTGAGAGAACTAAAACAAATCAAATAATCTAATCCTTTTGGAGGAGGTAATATGAAGATTATAGCCACGATTTCTTTTTGTTGTTTGTTTGTTTTTAATTTAGCTGGCCAAATATATATTAACGAAATAGACTATGACCAGCCCGGCACCGATGTGATGGAATTTATTGAATTGGTCGGTCCTGATGGAACAAGCCTTAACGGATATACGATAGAGTTGGTTAATGGGAATAATGGAAGCGTATATACCACTTTGGATTTAGCGGGGTTTTCAATTCCAAATGATAATGTTGCCGGGTATGGATTTTTTATCATCGGTCCGGCTACCGGGGTTGCCAACGTGGATTACACACCAACAGGCTGGACCCAAGATGAAATTCAAAACGGTTCTCCGGATGGCATATTGCTTAAGCAAAGCGGGGTGGTTGTGGACGGATTTTCCTATGAAGGCGAGATAACCAATAATCCCGATTTTACGCCGGGAATGGAAATTAGTGCCAGTGAAGATAATAGCTCTCCGAATCTCAGTATAGGACGAATTCTGTTCGGTTTTGACTCAAACAATCAAAACCAATTCTTTGCTCAAAACGCCGAAATGCCCTCACCGGGTGAAATTAATACTCCCCATGGACAGGTGATTGGCGGCGACCCACCTCCAAACATTTTCAACATTACACGCACTCCCCACATTCCTGATGCCAATGAGAATACAACGGTGAGCGCGGACGTAACCGATGATAGCTTTGTGAATTCTGTAGAGTTAAGATACACAATCAATGATGGTGCGATGCAAAACGTCGTTATGACCAATATCAGCGGCGATACCTGGAGTGCGGATATTCCCGAATCCGCTTATGACGATGGCGATCGCGTTGGATTCTGGATTTGGGCTCAGGACGATGCGCCCCAAACCTCCGAAAGCGACACCATGAATTTCTTTGTCGGAAACACACCCATCAGTGATCTCCATGCGGTGGATAGCGACGGCGTCCTGATTTATGGCGGATACGATGCCCGGGTAACCGGCGTTGCCACGGTTGATAACCCCACATTTTCAACTTCATTTTTAGATGTTTATATGCAGGATGGTTCCGCCGGCATCAATGTGTTTTCTTTTAATATCGATACCTCATTTTCCTTTGTCGCCGGTAACGATTACACGGTTGTGGGGACGGTTGACCAGTTCAATGGCAAGACAGAGATTGTCCCCGAAGATGAGACCGATATATTTGATAATGGCCCGGGCACAATTCCGTCGCCAGTTGTAAAAACTATTGCCGAATTATTATTGGACCCGGAAACTTATGAATGCATGCTGGTGGCTATTTTGCAAGTGGATACAACAGGCGGTGGAGATCCCTGGCCTCCGCTAGGGAGCTTTGCAGATATTGAGGTAACCGATGATGGCGGTACAAGTGTTCTAATCCTGCGTATCGATCAGGATACGAATATCGATGGCACGCCTGAGCCCAATTGGCCGATAAATGTAGCGGGGATTTTCAATCAATTTGACAATACTTCCCCCTACACGGAAGGGTATCAAATCATACCCCGCTCCACAGACGATATCGATATCACCGTGGGTATTGAGCCAATTTCCCAGGGTAGCTTGCCGCAACAATTTTCGCTGTATCAGAATTATCCCAATCCATTTAATCCCATAACGACTCTACGTTTTGATATCCCCTCTGGCTTGAGCATATCGTCGAGGGTGGAATTAAATATTTACAACAGCCTCGGTCAAAAAGTAACCACGCTGGTAAATAACTATCTTCCGGCGGGAAGTTACGAGATTACATGGAAGGGAACGGCGGATAATGGGAAGGAAGTATCCGCAGGGGTTTATTTTGGGGTGTTGAACATGGACAGATTGCAGAAGACAATCAAAATGATACTTCTTAAATGAGAGATTGAAAATGGGATAGGGGCTGTGTCGAACAACTCCTATCCCATTGATCAAATTGAATCTTACTTCTCTCACCCATTCTTTTTAAAAATCCGACGAATGGAATTCCTCATGATATGCCCGGCAATATTCGGATTTTCTTTTAATCTTCGCGTAGAGTAGGCAAACCACTCTTTGCCAAAAGGCACATAAACCCGAAGCTTATGTCCTTCATTTAAAATAATTCGACGCAGCTGCGGATCGACTCCTAATAACATCTGAAATTCATATTGGTTTTTCTGCAGTTTATATTTGTCGATAAGCCGAAATGCTTCCCACACCAGTTTTTCGTCATGCGTGGCAATCCCGACATAGCTCCCGTTACTCAGCAGTTTCTCAATTACATAAGTAAAGTTTTGGTTGATGGTAAAGTCGTCTTTGTATGCGATTTCGCGCGGTTCATCATAAATACCCTTGCAAATCCGCATGTGGGGTTGTAAAGGGAGAAGATTATTAACATCTTGTATTGTTCTGCGCATATATGTTTGCAAGACTGTACCCACATTTTCAAAATCCGTACGGAGGCGTTTGAATATTTCCAGCGTATCACTCGTGCAAGTGTGATCTTCCATGTCGATTGTTATGAAATTGTCATATTTTTTTGCCACTTCCAGAAGTTTGCAAACATTGTTGTAACAAAACTCCTTATCAATTTTTAATCCCATGTGGGTAAGTTTAATGGAAACGGTAGAATCCAATTTCTCCGAATTTATCGTGTGGATAACCTTTTGGTACATCTCCGCTACTTTGAGGGCATGATCTTTATCCTTCACTTCTTCGCCCAACACATCAATGGTGGCACACGCGCCTTCTGCCATGAGACTCCTGACAACCTGCACCGCATCTTCGATAGTCTCGCCAGCAATGTAATTTTTAGCAAAAAAGCCAACGATTGGTTCGGGGACAATCGGGAGAACATGACTAACCGCTTTCTGCACCAACTTCATTCGTTTTCTCCATGCTGTTTTCGACGTAGCAAATATATCTTTCTAACAAAATTATATCAAAATCATTTTAAAAAATAATAGGCGGAAAGAAAGAAATACAAACGGTAGAATTAGGGAGGTGCCCGAAATTAGATTTGAGGCAAATAGGTCAATGCCAAATTACCATATAGATCAATCCCGTTAATGCGACGTAGGAAACGCCGAGAGATATTTCGGAGAGGCGGTCATACTTTCTGGTTTCATCCCAATACTTGTTCATGAGTTGCGGATCTGCCGTTCGCAAATAATCGTCATATTTTTGATCGGCAAGGTTTTTAAGATAGAAGGATGTCCAATGGGTTGCCACGGTAAGTGCAAGCAGTGTGAATTTACTTTTGACATGCTTCTTGGGCATCAGTCCAAAAAAGCTCGGTTTCTTTTTCTCCTGTTCAGTATAGCCCTCTTTTCTTTTCAATTTGGCAATGATCGGTTGCGGTTTGTCCAAAACAAAATGGTATGGTTCGTAGCCTTCTTTAATAATTTGAAACGAGGCGCCGCTATTGCTCTCGAAGGGCACATAGAGAGGAGTAATCCCGATATGTTCATAGTCGGTCTTTAAATGGGCACCATACGGAATTGAATTTATAAATACAGGCCTGTCGAACATAATGCTGAGGGTCGTGTCCTGATTTTCAGCCACAGCAACTTCAACATATTTATCTTCATAGTTCCACACGCCTCCTTTTGGCGGAGCGACATGGATTAGATGATATCCAGCATCAACCTGAATATCCGTTAACGGCGTTCTTCCTACCAGAATGGAATCAATGCGAACCCAACTCTGTGAAGGTCTGGAACTGATCGAAATTTTTGCGTTTTGCGCCAAAACCGGCTGAACAAGCAGCAAAATGAGTAAATTTAATTTAAAGATGGTTTTCATGGGCTTCCTTTCCTGTCCTGAGCATATTTTGTATTTGCCAGTGCATACAAATGCCCGTTGGCAGTGTGAACCAAGAGGAGATCCTTATAGATAATCGGTGAAGATTTTAACGGCTTATCCAGGTTCATTTTGAATAGCAATTTACCATTAAACCGGTTTAAGACATATACATATTCATCCCATGAGGCAACATACAGGTAATCAGGAGAAGGCAGGGGAACGGTATTTACAATTCCGCCTGTATTGAATTGCCACAAGACCTCTCCGGTGGTTGCCTTTAGCGCCACGACCTTATGGTCATTATTGCCTATGTAGATCGTGTCGCTGTAAACGGAGGGACTGCTGTAAATTGCACCCGGGAAGCCTCGTTTCCATGCCCGTTTTCCATTTTTCAAATGCAGGGCATATAAGTTGCCCTGAACTGTACCGATGAAGACAAGGGAATCGTGGATAACGGGGTGGGAAAAAACATTTTCTTTGAGTTCAGTCGTCCACAATTTGATGCCCGAAGTTGCGTCAAGAGCATATATCCATCCTTTCTCGTCCCCAAATATGATGTGTTGATCCTGCAGAGCCGGGGAACTCTGGATAGGAGCCTCGGCTTCGAATGCCCAGATTTTGTCGCCGGTTCCCGCGTTAATGCAAACGAAGGAACCCGTATTTGTACCAAAAAAAAGTTTCTCTTCCCAAAACAGGGGTGTGGTGTTAATGTGTGGATAAATTCGTCTTAACGTTTTTTTAGCGGTTTCCAAATTAAATCCAATAAGCGTATTTTCGCCCAGGTTAAATCCGGTATAGAGAATTTTGCCTCGAAGGGTAGGAACATGGTTAATGGCCGGACCCAAATTTCCATCCCCACGAAGTTTCCCCGTTTCATAGTCCACTTGATATAGTTCACCGTTTCGGGTTAACGTCAAAATATAATTGCCTACAGCTAAAGGATGGTCCGCTACAACAGACTTGACTCGCGTTCTCCAGATGATTTCCAAAGGAGGCACTATGTTATGGGAGGAGTTGTGAGTATGTTGATTATTCCTTCCTAAAGTCAACCAATCATTTTCGAAGTTCGTTTTTTCTGCAGTTGGTAGTTTAAGCTTGACGATGGTTCCGCAGCCAACTAAAATCGCGATTAATAGAAGTAGGGCCGAAGTTCTTCGAAAGTTATTCTTGGAATTGGTCAACACGTAATTGATCCCTCGTTAAAAATCCCATCCAAAAAAGAATTGCGTAAACCAGCCTTTGGAAAGTTTATCAAAATCCGTTGTCTTGCCTACATCTAATCGAAGCACCAAAAAGCCGCCAAGATTTAATCGAACGCCCATACCTGTACTTCCAATCAATCCATTCCATTCATCGTTCCAGGCATTTCCGGCATCAAAAAACAGCGCGCCCCGGATAGCTCTGAAGCCCAAACCGCCAAAGGGGAATCTCAGGTTCAGATAGTCAATAAAAGGGAACCGGAGTTCCTGGGAGATAAATACAATCTTTTCGCCCCTTATTGAGAAACGGCTGTAGCCCCTCATATCCCAGCTTCCTCCCAGATAAAACCAGCGAGTCTCCTGACCATCGTTCAGCAGGCTTAAGAGCCGAACCGCATAGGTGAATGACGGTCCCAGCCGGAAATAATGGCGGTAGTCCATCAGGAACGTCCAGTAGTTTACTTTGGAGAAGCGGATGTCATACGTGTTTCCAACTGCAATCTTAAACCGTGAACCATCGATTGGGCCTGTATACCACCAAATGGAATTATCATGAACAAAGGAGAGAAAATTTGAAGTGATGACCGCAAGGCGGCGGTCGGAGGCGATTATCTCTTTATCCGAATAACTCAGGTTAGTGCTAAATTCCATTCTTTTAAACTGCGAAAAAGGATAACTGGTAGTGAAGACGGCCCCGTATTGCTCTTCAAAATAGAAATCATCCTTGAAATTATAAAATTGGCCGTAAAATCGATAGATACCGTATGCAAAATTGGTTCTTTTGCCAAGGGATACGCGGGTCACGGCAAAATTGAAACTCTTCAAAAGGTCCGACCGGGTGCGGGTATTATTGAATACCATCACATAAAATTGATCATTGCCTAATAAATCGCTAAAGGCAAAAATGGCTCCTCCGGTTGTACCCCAAAAAGGATCATCGCTAACCTGGCTCTGGGCAATATCCAGTTGATATTTTTTCTCATACCGGATTTTCGAAATGATCTTATCTCCGCCCAACTTTCCCGGACGCCAGTAGCGGTTGCTCAGGATCGTTGTATTTTCAGCATCCCGAGGAGATTCAAAATATTTCTCCTTAATTTTTATCAGGTATCTGATTTGAAATTGATTCGCTTCATAAACAGCAAATAACAGACTGTTATCATCTTTCCATTCCGGATCAAAAGCGGCGTTTGCAAAACTGGTGACACGTTTAATCGGGATATCGAGATATGAATTTTCATCCCAGTCTTCGGTTGTGGATACATCTGCAATCCAAATGTTCAGGGAAGTATCTCTATCCGATGTGAACGCAATTGAATTTCCGTCCGGGGACCAAACCGGCGTATAATCCTGGTTAGGGCCGGAGGTGAGATAATAGATTAAATAAGTATCCAGGTCAAAGACAAACAAATTATAGCACCATTGATTGCCAAAAACGGTACGGTCGGAGGAAAAGACAATCTTTCTGCCATCGGGTGAGAAGCAAGGCGAATTATCCTCATAAATGTCATTTGTTAATTGGATGAGTGTTTCGTTGCTAAAATCCACCAAAAACACGTCTTTCTTGCCGCTGAAACTTAAGCCGGAGAAAACCACTTTTTGTCCGTCGCTCGAGAAGGATGGTGATGAGATCCCTACAATATTTTGCCACTGATATTTGCCAATAATATCTTCTGTTTTAATATCATATATGTATAGAGCATCATTCTCGCCGCTCTTGGCAGAAAATGCCAATAGCCCGCCCGGGGTAACGTCAATCTTGCTTGAAAATAAATGAAATGCCTCGAAGTCAGAACCCCTTTCGCCCTTAATTAGCGTTTTCACTTCTTTCTTATCGATGTCTCCATTCGGTCTTAAATCGGTCATATAAATATTTGTGTAACCGGTTCTGTTGCCGACAAATACGACCTTTTCCCCCTCTTCACTGTCATAAAATGCTGGTTTGAAATTGAATCCCTTTTTGACCACTGTTTGAGAAACCATTTGCGAGAAATCATTATCCTTTAAATACGGATAATATTTCTTTTTGAGATGATAGAGCCAATCCCGGTCAAATTGTTCATACTTTTTACCAATAACATCCTCAAATACATCGGAGAATCTTTGGTATTTCCAGATTTGCTCCATGAGGAGTAATATTTTTTCCTCCCCATAATTTTCTGCAATATAGGTTAGGATTGCCTGACCCTCTTTATACATCATAAACGTGCCGTAAATGGTGTGCATTTGCGACAGAGGAACAATGTAGTTATGAAGAACGGCGTCCTTGATAACCATTTCCGCCTGCGCGTCCCAATTGCTTGACCAAAACTCTGCCAAACCTTCGGTAAACCATAACGGAGGATAAGTCGCATCAAACCGGGAATGTTCTTTGTTGGCAAAATATATTTTGCTGTGCATGAAAACATGCACCAATTCGTGCCGGATCACTTTTTTAAATTGATTCAAGTTACCATTACAGGGGATGACAACCCTTCCTTTTATAAATTCAAAGAAACCACCTACTCCTTCGGGAATGAAATTGGGGATAACATTGGTTTGCTGAAAATGCAGATGAGAACTATAAAAAATAAGAGGAACCTTTCGGTTGATGGTGAAGTTAAACTTGCTCTCCAAATAGCGATAGGATTCCTCGGCATAGAAGGCACCCTGCTCGGCGAGCTCTTCCATTTCCTTATAGTAGTAGATATCAAAATGCTGCGTTTTTAGGATTTGCCAATCAAAGTCGTTATACTGAACCTTATTTCGTCCAAAATAAAACCATTGCGCCGTTAGTGTATTTGTAAAAAGAATGGGGATGAGAAGGAGGAAAATAAGCAATATGCAGTAGCTACGGAAAGAGGTCATTTGAAAATCCCGGTAAGATTATTACAAGGGAAAATAAAATTTATTACGTCCTTTTTTTGATAAAGTTCATCACCGCGTTGATAGAACCAATTTTGCCCTCCATCGAGGCTCGGATGTTTGTGCTTTATTGCTCCTAAAATTATAGCCAGAGTTTAAAGTAAATTCAAACAAAATCTTTTGCATCAAAAGCATTAACTTTGATGCTTGGGTTTATAATCCGGATTATCGACAGAGTTTTGGGAAAGCTCAAGCGTTTGGAGAATTGAGTCGGCATCACAGATTCCTGAGCGTACTCAGATCCTTCTCCCGCCCCATTGCGATCAATAAATCTCCGGGCTGGATTACTTCCTCCGGGCGGGGTATTATTTCTATCTCATTATTCGCTTGCTTTCGTTTTATCATTAATACGTTGACCCCAAACCGTGCCCGTATCTGCAATTGTTTGACAGTCTTTCCCGCAAAACTCAAAGGGACAGCAATTTCAGCCATTGCATGACCATGCAGGAAAGGAATTCTTTGAGTTTTTTCCAAAAGCTTAATTGACGAACTTATTTCTTGAACCATGTCGCGTTTAATCAATTCTCGATTGTATGCCTTAATTAAATCCCGGTATTTTACTGAACCAACTATTTTATCCGAATCATTTTCATCCACAACCGGCAATTCTTCCATTCCAAACTGACCAAATATTTTCATTGCCTGATCTAGGGTGTCAGTGGGCCTTAATTTAGCTTCGTAGTTGTTTACAAGGTCTTGTGCGATAAGTAATTCTGAAAGATATTCCTGGTGAGCTAATGCCTGACGCACTTCGGTAATGGAAACACTTCCCTGTAAATTTTGTTGATCGTCAATAACAAAAAATTGGGTGTGAGTGCTTTCCATTAATAAGGCCATTAGTTCATTAAATGAAGTATAAGCGGGAATGATTTCTGGATTGGTATTCATAATATCTTTCACAGGAAGTGATTTTAATATGTTGACTTCTTTTCCACGGAATAGATCAACCCCACGCCGAATAAGTTTAAGGGTGTAAATGGATTCTTTTTGAAGTTTTGTGGTTAATAAGGTTGCTATGACACAAGAAATCATCAGGGGAAGTATGATTTTGTAATCATTAGTCATTTCGAATATGATAAGAATTCCGGTAATGGGTGCATGGGTTGCGCCCGCCACTACGGCGCCCATTCCAACAAGAGCATAAGCTCCCGGACTGGCGGCATAGGGAAAATATTGGTTAACAAGTGAGCCAAAAAATCCACCGGTCATTGTACCTATGAATAAGGATGGAGCAAATATTCCTCCTGATCCCCCGGAACCGAGAGTAATTGAAGAAGCAAATATTTTGGCAAACACCAACAAAAGCATGGTAGTCCAAATCATATTGCCGTGTAAAGCCATGGTCATTGAGTTATAACCAATACCAAAGATGTTAGGAATAAAAATTCCCATGATACCGATGGCTAAACCGCCAATAATGGGTTTAAAGATTCCTTTAATTTTGAGCTCATCAAAGAAGTCTTCAAATTTGTAAAGGACCTTAATGAACAATAATGCAACCAGTCCGGCCAGTAAGCCCAGTATACCGTAAAAAAACAATTCATTTGGGGAATTTAAATCATATTTGGGAACTTCAAAGGCAGGATAATTTCCAAGAAAAGAGCGGGAAACTACTGTTGCCACCACAGATGCGATAACAATCGGACTGAACTGTGCGATACCAAAATCTCCAAGAATGATTTCCAGGCTAAAAAGAGCCCCGGCAATTGGGGCATTAAATGCGGCGGCTATTCCTGCTGCTGCTCCGCAAGCAACAAATATTTTCATCCGGTGCGTGTTTACCTTTGTAAGCTGCCCTAAGGTAGAACCGATTGAAGAACCAATTTGAATCACCGGACCTTCCCTTCCCACTGATCCCCCCGAACCGATGCAGATTGCAGAAGCAAATAACTTTGCCAACACGACCCGGGGGCGAATTATTCCGTTTTTAAGAGCAATGGCTCCCATAACTTCCGGCACCCCATGACCCTTTGCCTCGGACGAGAAATAATAGACAATGATGCCTACGAATAATCCTCCTGCGGCAGGTGCCAGAAGTTTCATGTAAAACGGGAGGGTTTGAACGAATTCCAGGGAGAATTCCCAATTGCCCCAGAATATTTTTTGAAATAGCTTGATGAGCAACTGAATACCCACGGCTCCAAAACCACCAACTAGACCAATGATGATGGCCATAGTGACCATAAAAGTATGTTCAGTGGTTCGAAATCGAAAGTATGACCTGGCGACTTGCTGGATTAAATTAATAAAATTAGTTCTAAAAAAGTTGGATATCTTGGTTATGATCTTCAACGGAAATCTCAAGTCAGAGGGGAATCATTAATAAAGCAATTAGACTGCAAGCTTGTTTATTGTTTTGATCCTGTTTTGCTCGTCAGCCAACACGATGACCGGCTCGTGCTTGTTCACCTCATCCTCGGTGAGGTGCACGTAGGATACGATAATAACTAAGTCCCCGACCGAACCCAGGCGTGCTGCAGCTCCATTCAATCCGACTATGCCGCTTCCTCTTTCTCCGGGGATGGCATAGGTCGAAAAACGCTGACCGTTAGAAATATTATAGACGTCGATTTTTTCATATCTGGCGACTCCGGCGGCATCCATCAATTCCTGGTCAATGGTTAAAGAACCTTCGTAATTCAAGTTGGCCTGGGTAATAACAGCACGATGTATTTTTGATTTTAGAAACTCTCGAAACATTTCATTCTCTTTATGTTTTTGAAAAATTAATTTACGCTCTACACTGCCTGAAATCAAGTAAACAGAACATTAGCTCGGTAACGTTTTAGTAGGATTTCCAATATTTCACTTTGAAATAAATTGAATCCAGTTTCGAGATTGTAAGACCAAATTCATTCGCAACTTTGCGCTTAATTTCCATGTTATCAAATGATAATCCCCGGGCGAACAGCGTATCCAGCAGTGCATTGTAAATGATCTTCTCACGAATGGTCGGCTCAGAGAGGGATAATGGAACAGGTTTCCAGTCCGTTAAGCTCCAGGCAATTCCTTTGTCCGGGATGAACGTGGCGCCGGTTGTTGAAGTCTCTCCGACCGGATCGGTTTCTTTAAAAACGTAAACACTGGTCAGTTTTTGGGGCGGCGGATCGCCCGGCCACCGGAGAACCAGTTTCACCTGTTTCATCACCTCCGCAGTCGATAAAAAAGGGGGGACCTTTATCTTTACGATATCTTTATCCTGTAAATATAACTGTCCAACAATCTCATATCGAATGTCTAAGGTGTCCCGGCCGTCGGGTTGAGCCTCAACACTGATATGAATGACTAAAATAATCAGGATAACTGTTTTTGGAATGCGAAAAGCCATATAAATCATCAGGTGTTATTCAATTCACCTAATATACAAAAACTAAGTTGGGATTCTCCATAGAAATGTTCAGCTATCCCGTCTGCATCATAAAGAAAAGGATGCAAATAAGAACAGGCCTTTATTTCAGCACAATCATCTTGCGAGTTTGACTGAAGGAGCCAGTTTTAAGCCGATAGAGATACACGCCGGAAGCATATTGGCTTGCGTCAAATTCTACCTTATACTCGCCCGCCCGGGCGGGATTACTTTCATCAACGAGCGTTGCAATTTCATTTCCCAAAACGTCATATATCTTTAATGATACAAATCCCAATTTCGGAATTCGATATGCGATATTGGTTATCGGATTAAACGGATTCGGATAATTCTGTTCAAGCTCAAAATCTACCGGGATGAATCCGGTCTGTTTATCCCTGACGGAAGTGATTACAAATTCTCCTAACTCAGTCGAATATGGACCGCCGTAGGCGCCCATATCATTTCTTACGGTTCCTTTTGAGGGCCATCTCCCCATTCCGGGATTACCTTCAGGGTCGTTATAAACCGGATCGGGATTTCCGGCATCAATACACTCCGAACTATCCGATAAGTAAAATCCGGTTTCTTCAAAGTCAGGATTGACATCAATGTTTCCTGTGCCAGTCCATCCCCCTTCAACCAAACTATAGGTAATATTGGCAGAACCCCCACCGATTGGTGCAATTTGTTGTCCGGTCGTTTGAGTATTGCCCCAGATAATATTATTCGGTGCTTGAATTGATGTTGCCCATATCAGTAAACCTCCGCCGGTGCCCGCAGCTCCACCGCCTGTACCGGAAGATGAATTCCCGACTATCGTATTGTTCTCGATAATTTTTGGAGTAGTTCCAAAATTAGCAAGCACCCAGATTCCTCCCCCGCCAAAAGTCTGGACTCCGGCAACAGCCTGGTAAACCCGGTTGTTATAAATGATATTGTTTCGGATAACAGCACCGGTATAATTTAACACAATGCCACCGCCATACATTCCTGAATTGGACATTATAACATTGTTAATTATCTGCGGGTTTCCATCACCGACTCTTATTCCTCCTCCCCCTGCACTTGTAACTCCGGCCCCGGTTCTTGCAGCTTCATTCTCAATAATTAAATTGTTCCTTATTGTGGGTGAAGAAAGAGTAATCAGGATCCCGCCGCCTTCAACGTAAGTTCCTGCTCCGTGTTCATCCAACCACTTCGTACCCGTGCCTCCCGTTAGGGTAAAACCTTGCAAAATTGCGGAGCTGTCTTCCCCTGAGACTATTAAGACGCAGCTTGCAGTATCGGGATTAGTTGGCTGACTGCCATTTATGATTGTGCTGGTTATATAGTTGACATCGTTAGCAAAGATATAGTAGCTGGTAACCAGAATATTTTTTCCGTTGAAGTTAATATTTTCATAGTACGTGTTTTGGGCTACCAAAACGGTATCCCCATCCGATGAGGCGTCAATGGCTTGCTGGATTGTCGAAAAATCTTCGGGAACTCTAATTGTATTTGCATGTGCCAGCGCCATAAGTACGGCGGTCAATAAAACAAGAGATTGAGTAATAAGGAAACGCATTTTTCCTCCAGGTTTTTTAGATTAAATTAAAATAACGATTGTGCGAAATCGACCTGATACCTGAATCAGTACCAATTTTACAAACGTAAATTCACGAGGCCTGTTTCCTGAATTGAGTAGGGGTGTAGCCGGTATGCTTTTTAAAAGCCGTGTTAAATGCGGATTTAGAATTAAAACCTGAATCGTACAGCACTTCGAGAACGGTCATTTTCGGATCATCTCCATTCTTTAGCTTCTTTTTCGCTTCTTCAATTCTATAAGAATTAATGAAATCATAGAAGTTTTTTTGAAGGGTCTCATTTATTACCTGCGAGAGATATTTTGCTGGAATGCCAAGCGCATGTGCCACATCATTAATCGTTAGTTCTGGATTTAGAAATGGTTTTTTATTTAAAAAATACTGTTCGAGCTTTTGCAGGTATTCTCTCTTTTCGTTCTTGGTTAAACGCGACTGCGCATATTTCCGGAAATGTTCTGATTCAGGTAAACCTGCAAAGATTTCCGGATGCTGAAGAGCTTTATAGAAGATTAAAATTGCGAAAGCGAAGTTTATCATCAACGAAAGAAAAACCAGGTAGCTTTCCACTACATTATTTATCATATCAAAACCTGCCAGGATGAAGTCCAGTAGGTCCACCATCCACATGAAAAAGAAAGCGCCCACCACGTATAGCATCCAGGTAAGGTTGAGTCTGTCGATTGAGGAATAATAGTCCTTAATTTGTCTTCTGTATCGAATGATGGCAATAAAACAGGCTAACATATAGGGAGTCGTTTGCACGAAAAGTGCACTGTACCTGTAAACAAACGGAATTCTTGTATTAAAGAGAACTGTTACGAAGGCAATCATAAAAACAATCAAGTGGACCGATTCCGATGCCCGCAGCGAAAAAGTTTTTTGGGTTATTGATTTTGAATATAGATAAAGCAAGGGCCCGAACAAAAAACCAAATGATGAGCCAATACCATTGAACCATCGCAGGTTTAAACCGGTGGAGTTCTCAATTGCCATCAGTGAAAAGTCAATGATGTATAAGGAATTGGCGAAAAGGAAAGCAGAGAGAATTTTGTGACTGGTTATTCTGCCTTTTTTATAACTAAGGGCAAAGGCGGCGAAGATTAACAGCAATATTGCTGTTAGAATGGCGACTGAATCAATTATGGTGCGGCTCATTACGACATTGTGATAATAATAAAATCAAACTTTCGAAAATTAATCAAGGTTGAAGTTAGATTTTTGCAATGGATTACTGCCTGGATGATCTCATTATTTAAGCAGAATCATCTTGCGAGTCCGGCTGAAAGAACCGGCTGAAAGACGGTAGAGATAGACGCCGGAAGCCAAGTGGCTTGCATGAAATTCTACCTCGTACTCCCCGGCAGGTTTTTCTTCATTGACGAGGGCTGCAATTTCATTTCCTAAAACATCATATACCTTCAGTGTAATTAGCTCACCCCTTTCATCCCTGCCCATTAGTGGAATACGGTACCGAATGCTCGTAGATGGATTAAACGGATTGGGATAGTTCTGTTCTAACCTGAAGGTATAAAATTTTACTACTCTATTCTCTATTTCCACCGGATTGCCATTTTTGAAATACACATCCATGCTATCAATATCAAAATTCCCGGATTCATCATATACTTCCACAATTATCCTGTAAAGACCATCGGAATAATTATCCGTATTAAATGCCAGAGCCTTTTCCGATAGGTGAACGAGTGAATCACCATTGCTGTTAGTCAAATTATGATAAAAATTACGATGCATATCCATCCATCCTGAAGGGGGAAGGGTATTATCCCTCTGATAAATTACTCCTGCATAATCCCTATACCATATACTGTTGTAAAAGGGATATTTATGATTTAAGATATGTCCCAATGTTTTTGGTTTAATTATCTGCCCGTCCGAAACTCTCTTAATAGTATACCAGGTAGTGTAAGCCGGCTGCTGCCAATCAGAATCGCCGACATAATCAACAACCTTAACAATAATGTCTATCTGACCAAAAAGGCTGTCAGGGTCGAGATAGGTTGCCGATTCGTTTTTGGCAAAAGCAAATTTAGACCAGCCAAAAACCGGATCAATATAAGGTGCTGTTATATCAGGGAAGGGCGTGAGTGCCAAGGCGGGATTAAAATTGATTCCCCATTCATTATCGGTGTAAAACCATACTAATCCCGAATCATTTATCTGGATAAAATGGATATGACCCCAGTTGCTGCTCCATTGAATTATATCTCCAAGGTAGTCATGTATTTGGACGGTATCACCCACATCGAATTGGATTGTGCTTTGAATTAAATGAGCGGAAAGCCATCCATCCGACCATCCCGAAAGCTGTGTATCGCTAATCGCAATCCTCCAGTATATAGAACCACCGGTTGTCAAAACACATTTCACATAGCCATCAATTACCGAGTAGGTTGGCTCACCAATCGGCGTAATCAAATCAAGTCCTTGGTGAAGATAG
>WOR8_10002000_pt1 | contig 21186 bp, 20 predicted proteins | sample DeeMarSeWOR38_10_FD_19890 | JGI IMG/M metagenome (IMG submission 19890) | reverse complement strand
CGTCGCGGAACTGAACATTCTCGTGCGAACAAATGAACCACATTTCCTTGTGTATCAGCGAGGATCTGGAATTCAACGTGCCTCGGGGCCTCTAGGAATTTCTCTATGAATATCGTTGGGTTGCCAAAAGCTGACCGCGCTTCGTTCATGGCCTGCTTCATTGACCCAGCAAGCTCTTTCCTTTCCCATACCACGCGCATGCCCTTGCCGCCGCCGCCGCCGGCCGCTTTGATGAGCACCGGAAACCCGATCTCCTCGATAATCTTAGTGGCAATATCTTCCTTATCAACTGCTCCCGCGCTGCCCGGAATCACAGGTATCCCGGCTTTGGTCATCGTCTTCTTCGAGGCTATCTTGTCGCCAAGGAGTTCGATAGCCTGCGAAGTAGGTCCTATGAATACTATACCCGACTCTTCACATGCGTGGGCGAATTCTGTATTTTCTGCAAGAAAACCATAGCCTGGATGGATGGCCTCTGCCTTTGCCTTCTTGGCAATCTCGACTATTTTTCCTATACGCAGATAACTCTCGGTCGCCGGTGCAGGCCCCAGGTAATAAACTTCGTCTGCATAACGAGCATGTAAAGCATTACGGTCCGCATCCGAATAGACAGTTACCGACGGAATATTCATTTCACGGCAGGCTCTGAGAACGCGCACCGCGATCTCCCCGCGATTGGCTACTAATATTTTCCTAAACATAATACCTCATAAAGCAGTATCATTCGCCCAGACGTATTCGCAGTATCATCCTGATTTAATCAGGATTCGCAGCACCGCCTTCGGCTCGTACGCACGAACCTGCGAACGTAGTGACTCTGCAGCGCCTGCAGCTTTTTTTATCAAAGTGGTATATTCCCATGTTTTTTGGGTGGATTCGTATCCCGTTTGTTCTGGATCATCTCAAGTGCTTCAATTATCCGGGGTCTCGTTTCCGATGGCTTTATGACCGCATCGATATATCCCTTGCTAGCCGTCACAAATGGATTGGCGAATTTGTCCGTGTATTCATCAACGAGCTGCTTTTCACGGACTTTAGGATCTTTCGCCTCTTTCAGCTCTTTTCGGTATAGAATTTTCACTGCACCGTCAGGTCCCATAACTGCAATCTCCGCACTTGGCCACGCAAAATTCACATCCGCGCGCGTGTGCTTCGAGCTCATGACACAATAGGCGCCTCCGTATGCCTTACGGGTGATGACCGTGACCCTCGGTACAGTCGCTTCGCAAAATGCATACAGCAGCTTTGCACCATTCTTTATCACACCACCCCACTCCTGGGCTGTGCCGGGCAAGAACCCCGGTACATCCACAAAAGTCACTATGGGTATATTGAAGCAATCACAAAACCGCACGAATCGTGCGCCTTTCATACCTGAATTTCTACCCAGGACACCGGCCAGGACGGCAGGCTGGTTTGCCACGACACCGACTGCCCGGCCATTGAAACGTGCGAACCCAACGATCAAATTCGGCGCAAAATGCTTATGCACTTCCAGGAATTCGCCGTTGTCCACAACCATCTTTATGACTTCGAGCATATCATAAGGCTTGTTAGGGCTGTCTGGAATTACATTATCCAGTTCTTTGTCCATACGGTTGATATCGTCAGTAGGGCTCGTTAGTGGTGGATCCTCGAGATTGTTCTGGGGCATGTAAGAGAGCAAATCCTTTATCACATCAATACATTCCATCTCTGAATCGACGGCAAAGTGGGCAACGCCGGATTTCTCGTTATGAACCATTGCCCCGCCAAGCTCTTCGTATGTTACATCTTCGTGGGTCGCAGCTTTTACAACGTCAGGTCCGGTCAGGAACATGTAAGAACCAGAAGACATGATGATAAAATCGGTGATCGCGGGCGAGTACACAGCTCCTCCGGCACACGGTCCCATGATCGCTGAGATCTGTGGTACAACCCCGGAGGATAGAACATTCCGCAGGAACACGTAGGTATATCCGGCCAGACTGTCCACGCCTTCCTGGATTCTTGCTCCACCTGAATCCTTGAGACCGATGATCGGACAACCCATTTTCATTGACAGGTCCTGTAGTTTCACTATCTTCTCCGCATATGCCAGGGAGAGCGAGCCGCCAAAGACCGTGAAATCTTCCGCGAACACACAAACCGTCCGGCCTCTGATCTTGCCGTAGCCGGTCACCACGCCGTCACCCAGTATCTTGCTCTTTTCCAGACCAAAATCAGTACAGCGATGGGTCATGAATTTATCGGTCTCCCGGAAAGTCCCTTCGTCGAGCAGCAGCTCTATGCGTTCCCGTGCAGTGAGCTTGCCTTTGTCGTGCTGGGCCTTGATCCTATCTTCGCCGCCGCCTAGCAAGGCTTGCTTTTCGAGTTCTTCAAGATGTTTCAATTTGTCCTCAATTTTCATCCATCCTCCTGCGAAAAACAAATATCAAAACACAAGACACAAATTTCAAGCAAACCGTAGACCACACAATTTGATACCCAAAGAACACATTAATTCAAACCGGGATCAATTTCATTTCACCCGCTTCTTCTGTAACATAGGCAAAGACGGTTTCTGGATCGTGTTCAAAAACGAGCAACCACTTTTCTGCCGCGGCGCGGGCGATGACTTCCTTCTTTGTATTGAGTAGCTCCACCGGATATAATTCAAAACTGGTCATATAAGGTAATTTCATGTGGTGGGTCGTCGGAATGAGATCCCCCAGGTAGACCGCATGCTTCCCCCCGTTCGAAATTAAAACCGACTGGTGGCCGCGCGTGTGTCCGCTGGTCATGATCGCTCTTACACCGGGCGTGACTTCATGATCGCCATCGATAAGAAGGAGCTGGCCTGCTTCTTCGAGCGGGAGGAAATCACTCGAACGGTAGCTCGATCTCGTCTTTTCATTGGTCTGGATGGCGTTCTGCCATTCCTCACGTTGTATCACGTATTGGGCATTCGGAAAAGCGGGCACATAATTGCCATCTTTCTTCACGGTATTGCCTCCGCAATGATCGAAGTGCAAATGCGTATTTATGACAAAATCAATATCCGTGGGCCGGACGCCCAATGCCTTGAGCGAAGAATGCAGATCTTCGTTACCCTCGATCCTGTATATTTCCTTCAAGCGTTTGCTGAATTTCTCACCGAGTCCGGTATCCACGAGAACCTTTTCATCACGTGTTTTGACAAGCAGGCAGTTGAGCGACAATCGAACCCTGTTGTCCTCGTCAGCCGGCGTGAGCTTGCTCCAGAGAACCTTTGGAACAGGCCCGTACATTGCTCCACCGTCGAGCCAGAAATGACCTCCAGATACCGCCGTCAGTTCAAACTCACCCAGTTTCACAGAGACACCAGCATGCTATTTTTTCTTACTCTTCTTTCTTACGCTGCCCTTTTTTGCCTTCTTCACCTGTGCTTTCGTTGTCTTTCCGGTATTGGTCCTTATCCACTCTACGATCTCATTAGTAGGAGTTCCAGGTCCAAAGAGCTTGTGCACACCCAGCCGCTCCAGCTTCTTCATATCATCGGCCGGAATGATACCGCCTCCGATGACCATAATATCTGCCGCTTTCTTGCTCCTCAGCATTTTCAGTATCCTAGGGAATATGGTCATATGGGCGCCAGAGAGGATCGATAACCCCACGACATCAACATCCTCCTGAATCGCCGCCTCGACTATGCTCTCACACGTTTGATGCAGACCTGTATAGATAACTTCCATCCCCGCATCCCGCAGTGCTGCGGCCACAACCTTTGCCCCGCGGTCATGGCCATCCAGCCCTGGCTTCCCAACTAAGACACGGATCTTACCATGCATAAGACCTCCCCTGACAAACTACCGCAGTAAACGCAGGACATCCGCAGGATCATCCTAACTGAAACAGGATTCGCATTATCGCCTTCGGCTCGCAACAATGTATCCTGCGAGCTTAGCGATACTGCGGCTACTGCGAGCTTAGCGATACTGCTTCTCTTAGAAGATGATCGGTTCATGATACACACCGAACTCTTCTTTCAAAGTGCTGCACATCTCACCCAGAGTTGCGTATTCACGTACGCAATCAATGATACGAGGCATCAGATTTTCACCATTCTTTGCCGCTCTTCGTAACAAGCTTAATTGTTCTTTAACCTTCCGGTTGTTACGTTCCCTCTTCAAGGCTCTGAGTTGTTTTATCTGAAACTTCTCAACCGCTCTTGGTATCTTCAATATTTCAATCTCTGGCCTCTCCTCTTCCTCGAAGATATTCACCCCGACATGGAACTTCTCTTGCTTTTCCAGTGACTTCTGGTACTCATAAGCGCTCCGGGATATTTCCTTCTGGAAAAAACCCTTATCGATCGCTTTAACCACTCCCCCTAGTTTGTCAATCTTGTCAAAATACTGATGGGCACCTTTCTCCAGTTCATTAGTCAATGCCTCAACGTAGTATGAACCTCCCAGGGGGTCGATAGTATTCGCTACACCGGTTTCGTAGGCAAGTAATTGCTGGGTCCGTAGGGCAATCTTGACGGCCTTTTCCGTTGGCAGAGCATAGGTCTCATCCATCGAGTTCGTATGCAGGGATTGCGTTCCGCCAAGGATTGCCGAAAGCGCCTGATAGGCGGTGCGCATTATGTTGTTTTCCGGCTGCTGTGCGGTCAGAGTGCAACCGGCGGTTTGGGTGTGGAACCGCATGAGATAGGACCGCGGGTCCTGGGCGCTGTACTTCTCGCGCATCATACGCGCCCAGATCCTGCGCGCGGCGCGGTATTTTGCTATCTCCTCAAAAAAATCGAGATGAGCATTGAAGAAAAATGACAAACGGGGCGCAAATTTATCAACTTCCAATCCTGCAGCTATTCCATGCTCCACATAGCTGAACCCGTTCTTCAAAGTAAAAGCAAGTTCCTGAACGGCAGTTGAACCAGCCTCTCGGATATGATATCCAGATATCGATATTGTATTCCATTTCGGGACGTGCTCCGAGCAGTAAGCCAGAATGTCAGTAATGATTCTCAGCGAAGGTTCCGGCGGATAGATCCAGGTCTTCTGTGCCTGATATTCCTTCAACATGTCATTCTGAATTGTCCCTGTGAGCATTCTTGGCGGCACTCCCTGTTTCTCACCGACTACAATATACATTGCCAGCAACATTGCGGCCGGCGGATTTATTGTCATCGACGTGGATATCCTCTCAAGCGGGATCCCCTTGAACAGAGTTTCCATGTCATGCAGACTATCAATAGCAACGCCACATTTGCCAACCTCGCCGCGAGAAAAAGAATCATCAGAATCCCGTCCGTACAGTGTTGGAAAATCAAACGCTACAGAGAGGCCGGTCTGACCGTGCTTCAGAAGGTATTTGTAACGCTTGTTCGTATCCTTGGGAGTTCCGAAACCAGAAAACTGCCTCATTGTCCATATCCGCCCGCGGTACATGTTGGTGTAGACACCCCGCACAAACGGGAATTCTCCAGGATATCCGATGTCGCGTGCATAATCCACGTCCGCGATATCCTCGGGAGTGTAGAGTGCTCCGACCGGAATACCGGAAACGGTCGTGAACTTAGAATCCCGTTCCTTGCAGGTCCTCTGCTTCTTATCCCATTCTTCTTTCTTCATGAAACCTCCTACCGGCCGCCTTTAAGGATCTCTCCCGTAAGCTTAACAGCAACGCGATAAGGACTGAGTTGTCGTTTATATATTCTATTGACTAATGAAACCAGTTCGTCGTCGCGAATGATCCTTTCCCTGAGGTGTGACCTTATTCTCTGCTCGATCAATTCGTGAACGCGCAGCAACAGCTTCGACTTCCTGTCTTTTTCCAGCTTTCCTGTTGTCATCAAATATTCAGAATGTGATTCGATCGAGGCAACGAGCTCAGTTATACCCTTACCCTCGGTCGCGATCGTCCGCAGCATTGGATAATCCCAGCCTGCTTTCTGCTCTCTCATTTCAAAAGCGAACTTCAACTCCATAAGCAAACGCTCACACCCTTCGCGGTCGCCTTTATTCACAACCATGATATCGGCGATCTCCAGCAAACCAGCTTTCATCGCCTGAATGCTATCGCCCGATTCCGGCACCAGTACGACCACTGTTGTATCGCACACCTGGGCTATATCCAATTCCACTTGCCCGACGCCGATCGTTTCGATCAGCACGAAATCCATGCCCGCCGCATCAAGCACAAGGGCTACGTCTTTTGTAGCCTGTGCGAGACCGCCCAGGCTGCCCCTTGTCGCCATGCTCCTTATGAAAATATCCTCATGGAGCGCCAGGTCGGTCATTCTCACGCGATCGCCCAGCAGCGCGCCACCGGAAAACGGTGATGTCGGATCGACCGCGATGATACCAAGTTTTTTCTTCTTGCCGATAAGCTGCTTGGCGATGGCATTCACCAAGGTGGACTTTCCCGCACCCGGCGGACCAGTAATACCTACATGATAAGCATTTCCAGTGTGGGGAAAGATTCTTTCAAGCATCTCTGTCCCTTGACCATTTTCCACACTACTGATCAAACGGGCAATCGTCCTCTTGTCCCCCCGTAAAAGATCTCTCACTGAAATCATTTGATGCGATCCCATGCTAATGAAGATCATTCAGGCCGCACGTTATAACCCTGCGACCTTCAAAATACAAACGTCAAGCGAACCGCTGATGCTCGCATCTGTATGACCGAGCACCACTAGTGACCCGTCTTCAGCGACGGCAATAGCATTCGCCCAATCTGCGTACGGACCACCGATCTCTCTTTGCCAGATAATGTCACCATTCTCTGCCAGCTTAGCCATATATATATCATTATTATACGTTCTCTTATGGTCAGGAGTAGACTCGACCATGGACTTTGTGATACCAGCAATAACACAACCGCCGTCTGCTTCACACACGGCATTGCCGTATTCGTAGAAGGGTCTATTACCAAAGGATTTCAACCACTGCTCATTACCCGCCGCGTCGGTCTTGATCACCACAACATCCATCATATCGTTACAATCAGAATAACCGGTGATGAAGTAGCCATTATCACTCGCTGGTATGGAATTCTTACACCAGTCAAAACCATGACCGTGTTCACCTACTGCGCCGTATGTTTGGACCCACTCCCGTTCGCCGCTGGCATCGATTTTAGCAAAAAAGAAATCAGTATTGGTGCTGTAACTGCCTGAACTTGCGCTGATCACACAACCGCCATCTGCTGTGCTGTGAATCGAGTTTGCCATATCAATCCGGAAACCACCGTAGGTCTTTGACCATATCTCGTTACCCTCGGCATCTGTTTTTACCAGGTAGATATCTTCTTCGCCCCAACCGAATGAATGTGTAAAACCACATATGAAGTAACTTCCGTCACTATTAGAACACAATGAGGTTCCAACATCCCAGCTCACTCCTCCGTAGGTCCTCGTCCACAACTCATTTCCATCGTTGTCCAGCTTCACGAGAAAGAAATCCTTGGAACCAGCTCCAAACGAAGTAGTGTAACCAAGAATAAGATACCCACCATCAACGAGCAGGCATGCATTACCGTATTCTGTTCCCGCGCCGCCAAAACGTTTGGACCAAATCATGTCACCACGCTCGTCAACCTTGACCGCCAACATGTCAGCGTCACTTAAACCCGGTGCAAAGGTATAACCGGTAATCAGATAGCCGCCCTCCGGCGTCCGGCAAAAAGCACGCCCGCCGTCAGCGCCAGAACCGCCATAGGTCTTAGCCCAAACCACATCATCATCAGCAAAATCAACATCATTCGATATGATATGACCGGCATCGCTGCTTCTTTGCTCGCCCCTCATCTGATTGCCCTCAATTGTGGTCGCAACCGCCATTACGTTTGCATAGTTATAATACTGCCCCCGAGCGCAAGTGATGATATTACCGTCGATCGTCGGTGGATTGTCGTTCTGCGGACGGCCGACATAGTTGGCACCGGCAGCGATGTATTCGCTGCGAAAACGCGGTGAGCCGACGATGAATTTGTCTCTTACCACATCAGCCGCAGCCAGCACACGCACACCAGCACATGTTGCGAACACCGGGATATTGAAATATGCAGCTCTTCTGATGAGCATCAACGCCTCTTTGCTCTCAATGATATCGGCGTTGGAATTCGGATCTGGAGCTGCATTACCGGTGGACGGTGCTATGATGAGGCAATCGTAATCCGTAATATCGATGATGTCGGCCGGTCGTAAATCGGGGATAACCGGATATACTTGTCCATGCGTGGCAAACCATGGACACGGCGTTACAGTGTCTAACGCTCCTACATGCGTTACATGCCACCCATATTCTTCGATCACATCCGTGACCAAGTAATAATTTGCACCCAGGTTACGTGGGGTCAGAACCAAAGCATTCACTCCGTCTTTCTGCTTCGCGGCACACGAAACGACCCACACAATACAAAAAAGTATCAGCAAAAAATTCTTCATATTGTTGCACTCCTTAAAAATACAATCGACTATGTTCATTCAATGTCTTCAAACTCGCCCGTCTTTTTATTTTTGCGAACATTATTCCAGTTGAAATATCTGCCATTCATGACAATATACACGCCATGCGGTAATGTCTGCACAAAAGCCAGTGCGCTTCCTAGATTGAACAGACCATCTGAACTGCCAAAAGTATAAGGCACCATGGCTCCGGTCAAGACGATCGTTTTATCCTTTACACGCTCGGCGATCAATGCCGCAGTATCAGCCATGGTATCGGTGCCGTGAGTGATCAGGATCCGCCCTTCTCTTGCCTTGGCACAATTGCGGGCAATAGTGTCCCGGTCCTCATCGGTTATTTCCCGGCTATCAACCATCATTAGCGTTCGTACATCGACCGTGACCCGGCACCTCCCCAGCGTAAGAGTGTGGGGAACATGTGTCTCTTTGAAATATAATTCTCCTGTCAACTCATTATATTCCTTGTCGAAAGTACCTCCGGTGACAAAAATTCTTATGTTCATATGATCTCACTTCGCACTTGGAGTTTCCCTGACGCGACCGCGCACGCCTCCGACAACAAACCGCCATGACATCGCGGTAATCACTGCTACTATTTGCCTGAATGACGTATTATTAACAACTGCATTCATCGCAGTAATCCCAGTGAAATAAAAATGAAAGACGGCCCGTTCAACAACGCATGTATGACTATACCAACCAGAGTCTTCTGCCTCCTATATACCACATAGGGTATTATGAATAGGGAGGGCACCAATAAAATCAACATCTGAAAACCAAAGAACAAATGAAAAATCGTCCATAACAATGCGTTTATCAACCATGCGAATTTACCGAATGCTAATTCCTGCCGAGGTAGTATATAACCTCTCCACATTAACTCTTCTCCGACAATATTAAAAAAGAAAAACGGCAACCAGATCAATAGAAGCAGAGTTTCGACACCCCTCAGTGGCTCAAATTCAAGAAAGGACGGTGATGTATCTAATGGTGCAATACCAAATTGCGATGAAACCAATTTCCAGGCGAACACTATTAATCCCATCAGTGCAAAGATAATGCACAAGGACGAGATAATCCAAAACCAATCCTGTCTGTCTAGCTTGGTTAATCGAAAACGCGTAGTAAAGGCGGTCATCGTGAGATCGTATCTATCCATCTTATACAATACTATGGATAGAACGAAAAGAGGAACAAACAGAAACAGGCCCCCCAACGTAAACCAAACCAAAAGGGGATGTACTGAAAAAGTCGCCTTGAAATAAGGCATAACAATTCTCGTCACTATGATAAAGACAATTGCAGGAATCCCGAACAACACAAGCGATGTTCCGAGACCCATCGGTTTAAGTTTTGGATCGCCCAACATCATGTAATACTCATTTTAAGGACAAATCACCCTCAGAACGAATCTGATTAAAGCATTCCTCCTCAACATCAGGCTTCTCAGGATCGAGGAGTGTTTGAAAGTCCTGCCATAGCTCCTTGATTCCTGGTTCGGCATTAATTGCATTCATTGCTTCAAGGTAGGTATCTTCGTCACCGCACCATTGAATCTCCAACCAAAGACCAGGATCATCCTGGCTTTGCAGGTATACAGCGCGATAAGCAACATGTTTCTTGTAGATCTTACCCACGCGCTCCTGTATATCAAGAAATTCCTCTGTTTTATCAGTCCGGATATGGTAACGGTACACCTTAACAAACACTAGCCACCCCTGGCTCGTTCATTCCTTTCAATCGCCTTCTGTCTGCAGCACTGCGGGCTCAAACAACAGATTATATGCCGCCTCATCACTCTTTGGGCAATGTTCTGTGCCCTTGGGTATTACAGCCATCTCGCCTTCGTGTAAGACGATATCCGGCTGGTCCCTCAGTTGAATGGTAATAGACCCCCTATATGCATAGAACAACTCATCTTCATTTGAATGTTTATGCCAGTGATATTCGCCTTTGATCATTGCCAACCGCACTACCTGATCATTAACGCGCGCCACTTCAATTGGCGACTATGGTTTATCGATTCGCTTGATCTTTTCTTTCATTTTAATGACCGGGATCATCCAATTATTCTCCCTTCTCCATGGTTTTCTGCGCTTTGCTGATTAGCACTCCCAAATTTCTTTGCAGCAACTCATAATATTCCAGCATGCCGACTGTCTCCAACTTCTGCCCAATATCGGCGGGAATCCTCTCCCTTGGAACACCGCCGAGTATCATCGCAGTCTCTTCTTCTGAGAAATCTCCACCGGGCATGACCCACGCGACATGGTCTTTGTTGACCGGACACACATCCTGACACACCATGCAGCCAACCAGACAATTATGCCATGCTGGGTCGATCCATTGTGGAAACAATTCCTCCCCTTCGTTGAAAAAGGTAAGACACTTGCCTGCATCCACGAGAAATCGATCCGCGCTGATCGCACTGGTCGGGCATTTCTTTATGCATGCCGTGCATTTGCTACACCGATCCAAGGCAGCCGGTTCCTGCCAACTGTCTTGCGGACAGGGTATATCAGAAAAGTATGCACGCAGTCTAAAATAACTTCCCCAGCCATCAATATATGTAATATTGTTCCTACCATAGCTTGCAAGCCCACAGCGTGCGGCAATCAATTTCGAAGGCAGCAGCGCATCATGCAGTGTGTATCCGTGTGCAGCGAGTATTGGTGACATTATCTTTACCGCTACTTTATCTGTATCATACACATACGTAGGCGGAACTATGGCGTAGTATTTATTGCCCTGCACTTCAAATTTCAGACTGGTCTTCGGTTGTGGGACGGCAGTAATAATGACCGACCTGACTGGTCCAATACTAGATTGAGGTTGGAAATGCCAGTAAAGTCCCAAACGTGCAACTATCTTATCATAGAATTCCCGTTTCAATATCCCATCTTCGAGAAGCTTCTCAAAAGCGCGCTGCATTTCTTCCAGCCGGTCTGCCGCGACAAAGGCGCTCTTGAAATCGGCATTCGCCAATGCCTTTTGGAGTAGTTCAGCGATCTTTTCCATGGGACACTCAATCCTTTTTCTTTTGCGTCCTTTCGATCTTTGCCCAGGGATCGCGCAGGGAAACCGTGCGGTTGAAGACCAGTGCATCTTTTTTCGAATCTTGATCGGCGCAGAAATAACCCAGGCGTTCAAACTGGTAGTGTGTGCCGGACTGAGCCTCACTCAGACTTGGTTCGAGTTTGCAGTCGCTCAGTACCTTGAGTGAATCAGAATTCAGGTTCACTCGGAAATCCTTGCTTTCATCGTCGACCTCATTGGGATCCGGCTTTGTGAAGAGACGGTCATACAATCGAACCTCAGCACTTATCGCATGATCCGCAGACACCCAGTGTAGTGTCGCCTTGACCTTACGGCCATCTGGTGAATCGCCACCCCTGGTCTTTGGATCGTATGTGCAATGCAGTTCGACGACCGTGCCATCCTTGTCTTTTACTACATCACCGCATTTGACAAAATATGCATAACGTAAGCGCACTTCACGGCCAGGAGCAAGCCGGTAATACTTTGGCGGAGGTTCTTCACGGAAATCATCCCTTTCTATGAAGATAGTACGTGAAAATGGAACCCTACGCGTGCCCGCGTTTGGATCTTCGGGATTGTTTATTGCATCCAGTTCCTCGGTCTTGTCTTCAGGGTAATTATCAATGACCACCTTGAGCGGGCGCAACACGGCCATGACGCGCGGCGCTTTCTTGTTCAAATCCTCGCGTAAATAATGCTCCAGTTTCGCAAAATCAATAACGCTCTCAGTCTTGGCAACGCCGATCTCATCACAGAAACCACGTATCGCTTCTGGTGTATAACCCCGCCGGCGCAAAGCTGATAAGGTCGGCATGCGCGGGTCATCCCAGCCATTAACACACTTCTGCTCCACAAGCATCCGGAGTTTGCGCGTACTCGTGATCGTATAACTCAGGTTCAAGCGCGCGAATTCGATCTGTTGCGGGTGATGTACTCCAAGTTCATCCAGGAACCAATCATACAGTAGCCGGTGGTCCTCAAATTCCAGCGAACACAGCGAATGAGTGATCCCCTCAATCGAATCAGACTGACCATGAGCCCAGTCATAGGTCGGGTATATGCACCATTTGTCGCCCGTACGGTGGTGCGCTGCGCGCAGAATCCGGTACATCACCGGGTCACGCATATTCATATTTCCTGCGGCCATATCTATCTTGGCGCGCAGGACCCGGCTGCCGTCAGGAAATTCACCCGCCCGCATCCTTTTGAACAGATCAAGGTTCTCAGCACGCGAACGCTTGCGAAAAGGACTGTCCTTGCCCGGCGTGGTCAGGGTTCCTCTATGTTCCCTGATCTGCTCGGCGGTCAGATCATCGACGTATGCCCTGCCCTTTTCAATCAACCGTATAGCCCATTCATAGAGCTGTTCGTAGTAGTCCGACGCATAGTACTCGCGGTCTTCCCAATCAAAACCTAGCCAGCGGATATCCTCTTTTATTGAATCAATATACTGCTGTTCCTCACGGGTCGGATTGGTGTCGTCGAATCTCAAGTTGCACAGACCGCTGTATTTCATAGCAGTACCGAAATCAATGCAAATTGCCTTGGCATGGCCGATATGGAGATAGCCGTTCGGCTCAGGAGGGAAACGAGTATGCACGCGTCCACCATATTTGTTGGTGCGTATGTGTTCGTCGATTATTTCTTCAATAAAATTGTTAGGCTTTGCCTTATTAACCGAGTTCACATTACCCTACAGTGGAAGATGAATTGCGATCTTGCAGACATCATCTCCTCTGAGCAAACTCTCTAACACTTCAACCTTGACTGGTTCCTGCAGTATCTCTTCCCAGATGCCTTTGTAGTAACCAGCACCACAGTAGCAGTATGTGTGTGAAATATCTGCACCAACATTGAGTCCATCGCGGATTCTCGGACAGTGGCAATAGATGCCCCTTTTCTTCACTGGGTCTTCTTCACCGAAATATTCCAGAATATACCCGCTCTTCGGGATCTTAATAGCGACTATTGCGTTTCCAGCCTTATGTCCAGCTAAACCCATCCCTTGGCTTAGAATTAATTCGATCATTCCATTATCTAACTCCAATCCATGCTTAAGAAAGGACAGGAATTTCTCGTGGAGCATTTTGTGCGCCAAATCAATGCTCTTCGTCTCTTCATATTTCTGCCTAATTACCTGTAAATCGGACTTGGGGTACTGACAGGCACAGCCAGTCATTATCTGTATTCGTATGCCTTCATCCACGAGCATGTTCAATTTTTCCATTGCCTGTCTCGACCAGTCGATCACTTTCTGCCGGTCCGCATTGTCGGATAGCCCTTCGCTGCCGTCCATAATGTTCTTCTTCTTCTCTTTGTCTACATGCGCGTCAAGACAACTTGAGAATTTTGCCAACCACTGTTTCTCAAAATCGTCAATCAATCGGTGACTACTCCTTTCTCTTTCTTACCGGTACATAGATATCGTATTCTGAATCCGGGCTGTCCATCCTGAACCTTTCATCGTACCATTCGATCGTACAGGCCGCATTATCAACTTCATACGCAGAACGAGGAAGCAGGTTGTTGTAGATCCAGTCATAGGTATCATATATCCTCGAAATCGGACCGTAGTGTGTGAAAAACGCGTACTCATGTGCCGGAACGCGCTTGTAAGTCATGCCTTCAGGTATATTCTCCACGCTTCCAACGATCAAACCGGCAAGCACAAAGAAAATTACCTCTTCGCCTCCGCCCTGCATATCGTAGGACACCTCCAACACTACATCTTTGCGAACGACATCCTTGATCTCCTGCATCCTTGGTGAAAAGCGCTCCCACAACACTGGTATCAAATTGCATTTCATGCTGAAGAGCGTCTGGATGCCGACCACGGTCATCTCCTCCAATTCCACGATCATCGGCTCCACCAACTTCTGTTGTGTGCCTTCATGTTCAACCGCAAGACTCAAGTTGATCGCCATCAAGAAGAGCAGCAATAATCGCAATCCAATCATTTTCGCTCCTTGCCGGACACTCACTGCCCCTTCGCCATGAACTCTTTTATCTTCTTGTCCTCCCATTCTTTGGTAAAAATACCGAAGAGACCGAAACCGAAAACCGCGTGAAAGAACAAACCAAGGCCCCACCCAAACAAGGGAATCAAACACCATAAAAATCCTGGGGTGACCAACAGATTAATCGCCACCAGGATCGCATTGATGATGATATAAACAATGAGATGTGCGTAGAAGCCTTTAATCTCCTCAACGCGCTTCTTTGCTCTTTTATAAACTTCATCGTTCTTCAACGATTCCTTCATGCTTGCCTCCTTTTGGCCCTCTTCCCTTTCTCGACACGCACGACTTCAACCTTGACTCTGGCAAGCAAAGCAGCCATGGCGCCGAGCGCGGCGAGAACAGGCGCCAATACAGTGAAGACGCTCCCTGCTGCAACCCCGGCAGTGAGCGGGACTTCGAGCAGCAGATCGCCGTCTGGTTTCTTTATGATGAGCCTCCGCACATTGCCTTCTGCGATCAGTTCTTTGATCCTGCCAACCAGTTCGCTTCCAGCGATTTCTAATTCTTCGATCCAGGTACGCTCTTCGTTTGATGTTTTAGGCGACACCCTACCTCCCTTGCAATGCTACACTTGTTCTTTAAACGTAAAACGCGCCTTGAAATGGCGTAAAGACAGATCGCGACCATAGGTCACCCTTACTCCCGGGATATCATGCCGGTGGTCGTATAGCACTTTCATTGCTGCGCTGACTGCATCCAGGTCCTGCTTTTCATACCGCAGCCTGGGTACTGCAAACCGTACAAAATTAACTTCCGGGATGATCTCTTTATTGTTCTTTGGATCATACTGGCCGAACGTAAAGTAACCTAGCTCACATGCTCTGTGCCCGTATCCTGCCAATAGAACGGCACACAAAGCAACGCCGCCGAAATCATCTGGTTTCATCGCTGTATCGCCAAAGAAACGATTGACATCGACATAGACCGCATGGCCGCCGATCGGTCTCAAAACAGGGATCCCTTGACTCACCATGCCTTCGCCGAAATCGCGCACCTGCTCAACGCGGTATGCCAGGTATGCTTCGTTAGTTACCAATCTTAAGCCGTGCACAAGAGCCATGATATCACGACCGGAAAGTCCACCATACGTGGGATGTCCTTCGGTGAGTATTTGATAGTCCAGAATAGCGCCAGGTATTTCAGGGAATTTTTTCATGAACATGCCATTTTCCCTCAGGAACAACCCGCCCCCCATATTGACGAGGCCATCTTTCTTGAAGCTGATTGTGAAACCATCTGCATGGCTGAACATTTCCTGGACGATTTCTTCAATCCCTTTCTTTTCATAGCCGGGCTCGAATTGTTTAATGAACCAGGCATTCTCCGCAAAGCGGCAAGCATCAAAGAATAAAGGAGTGTCGAATTCTTGTGTGATCAGCCGCACCTCTTTGATGTTCGCCATGGATACCGGTTGACCACCAGCAGTATTATTCGTTACGGTCAGATAGACAAGCGGTATACGCTCGTGAGATTTCTCCAGCAATTCGCGCAGCGCCCGCGCATTCATGTTGCCCTTGAATCTGGCATCGCTCTGAAGTACAGCAAGTTCATCGGAAAAGAGATTGAGAGCCTGCATCTTGTTTGCCTCAATGTTCGCTCCGGTAGTATCAAAGTGGCCGTTGCTCGGAATAATGAGCCCCTTGCCCAGCTTGCCTATTCGGGAGAAGAAAGCATTTTCACTGGACCGTCCCTGGTGGAATATGAACGCGTTGGGCGAACTTGATCCCGGCTCGTTGAAAAAAGCCGCGCCAAAAGTTTTCACGACTTGATCCTTCAACATGAAGTACCCGCGGTTTGACCCGTAGGCTTCATCACCCAGATGGAGTGCTGCCCATTGTTCGCTGGTCATGGTCGTAACTCCGGAATCGGACAAGAGATCACATCCCGTGATCATTTCCGAAGGGAAAAAGAAAACGTTCAAGCCAACCTTCTCAAGGACCTCAGCGCGCTCTTGTGCGGTGCACGTCTTTTTTAACTCTATTGAATGATTGAAATAAGGTCTTGGTGTAACTAAGAGATCTCGCTCAGCAGGAAATTTCTTGAGGAGCGATTTCATTTTTGCCTCACGAATCACCCTCTTGGTTCCTGTTCATTTATTGATTCAAAAAGTATTTCGCTCACGTCCATTACTGCAATATCCAAGTTCATCGCTTTCACCGTCTCTTCAAACATCTGAAGGCAGTACGGACATGCTACTGCGATGACCTCGGCCCCGGTATCGACCAACTGCTTCACACGTATATCGGCCATGCGCTCGCCCTTAGGCCAGTCGATCCAGAGGGCACCACTGCCGGCACCACAGCAAAGGCTGAATTCGCGCGAGAAATCCTCGACCTCCAGCAACTTCAGTTCAGGAATGCTTTTCAGTATGTTCCTCGGGGCATCGTAGATACCGCTCTGCCTGCCCAGCGTACACGGATCATGATAGACAACTTTCTTGCTGAAACTTCTCTTTGGCTCGATCTCGCCCTGTCTGATCAAATCCCACAAGTATTCTGTTGTATGAACCGCTTCGAAAGTGGAACCAAGCTCAGGATATTCTTTCTTGAACGTCAGGTAGCAATGCGGCGAACTTACCAGGACGTGCTTCGCACCCGCTTCCCTGAAAGCCTCGATGTTCGCCCGGGCAGTTTCCTTGTAAACTGCTTCTGCGCCGACACGTCTTATTGCCTCACCGCAACAACTCTCCCGCGTGCCCAGAATGCCGAACGCGCGCCCGCAGTGCTGGAGTAGCCGTGCCGTTGATCTGGCAACATTCCCTATCCTATTATCATAGGCCGGTATGCAACACGGGAAATACACCAATTCCATCCCCGGTTTGAATTCATTGACCTCAATTTCCCTCGCCCACTCGGCCCGCTTCTCGCGCGGCTCGCCCAACGGATTCCCGACATTCTTTATCTTCTGCACCACAGCTTTCAGATTGTCCGGATAGGAACCGAAATCAACCAGAATCCTCCGGGCCGATCGCAGGATATCGGGCATTTTGACACCAAGTGGACACTGATCCACGCAAGCCTCACATCCGACACAACGGTATATCTTATCAACTTCCTTGGCGAGTTCTTCTTTATCCTCGCTGCTCGCGATCAAACCCAGTACCGTTTCAAGAGGGAATCTGAACACCAGAAACTCGTAGGTCCCTACCTGAAACCAGGGACAAACACTTGCGCATTTCCCGCACTGGAAGCATTTGTATGCATCAACCGCACCCATTTCAATCAACGCATCGCGGATCTCGGGATTGACTTCAGCAACGATATTCTTCTTATTCTCCAAGGATTACCTCCACCATTTTCGTTATTTGTTCTTCGACAAGATTCTTTTGCTGCGAAGCCCCACTCGGACATGCCGCAACGCACGACCCGCACCCCATACACAAAGCCTCGTTGATCTTCACGATATTTTTCTCTTCGTCGAATTCACGCGCTTCATAGGGACAGGTCACGACACATAACTTGCAGCCACTGCACGTTTCCTCATCAATCGTCACAACCATTGGTTCTGCTGTGAGTTCCTTCTTGGAGAACATTTCCAGTACTTTCGAGGCAGCCGCCGATGCCTGAGCAACGGTTTCCGGTATATCCTTCGGCGTCTGCGCGCACCCGGCAAGGAAGAATCCGGGGACCAATGATTCAACCGGACGCAATTTGGGATGCGCCTCATTGAAGAACCCATGAATGTTTGTTTGTATTCTGAGTTTCTTGGCAAGCTCCGGGGTCTCGAATGACGGGATCACAGCCATGGAGAGAACGACCATATCACACTTGACCTTCAGTGCCCGGCCGGTCAAAGTGTCGGTGGTCCAAACAACCAAGTCGTCGCCTTCTTTCAACACGCGTGAAGGTTTGCCGCGTACATATAGCACGTGCTCGTCTTCCTTGGCGCGCATGAAGAATTCTTCATAATCCTTGCCCGCCGTCCTGACATCAATGGAAAATACAACCGCTTCGCCATCCGGAACCCGCTCCTTGTACAACAATGCATGTTTTGTGTTATACATGCAACATATCTTCGAGCAGTAAGGCAGATGATGTTCCCGATCCCTTGACCCGACACACGATATGAAAGCAATCCTTTTCGGTATCTTATTGTCTGATGGCCGGCGGATCTCACCCTGGGTCGGTCCGGAAGCGGAAAGCAGGCGCTCAAATTGAAGCCCATCGATCACGTCCTCATACTTTCCGGCGCCATACTCACGGATCTTGTCCACCGGATACAGCTCGTATCCGGTAGCGACGATGATCGCGCCAACCTCTTCCTCGACTATCTCATCCTGCATATCATGTCTGATCGCATCCTGCTGGCACGCCTTCTCACATTCTCCACATTCGATACAGCCGCCGCACGAGAAACACCTCAAGGCCTCTGCCCTGGCTTCCTCTTCAGATAATCCAAGATTCACCTCATTGCCAAGACCAGAACGTTCAGCAACAGGCAGTGTCCGTGTTTCTTGACGCATATTGTTCTTGATGATGCGCGGTAATACTATATCTTCAACGACCCCAGGTTTTACCCGGTTCTCTCGCATGTCTGCACTGCGCAAGTAACGGTCAATGGAAACCGCCGCCTCCTTGCCATCAGCAATTGCCCAGATCACTGTATCTGGGCCGCGCACCGCATCACCACCTGCGAAAATTCCGGCAACCGGTGTCTGTTTTGTTACATCATCGATGACGATACTACCCCATTTGCTGATCTTCAAACCAGTATTTTTCGGCAGATACGAAACATCAGGCGACTGGCCGATCGTCACGACCACCGTGTCCACCGCAATTGAGAAGTCAGAACCCGGAATCGGTTCGGGACGGCGGCGTCCTGATTCATCCGGCGATCCCAATTTCATTTGCACACAGCGCATCTCTCTCAATACCCCTTTTTCACCGACGAACCCCGTCGGGGTAGCCAGAAATCTTATCTTGATCCCCTCGGTCACCGCTTCGTCTATCTCATCTTTGTCCGCGGGCATCTCAACGAGCGAGCGGCGGTATACTATGGTCACGTCCTGCGCACCCAGTCTCAGGGCAGTACGTGCCGCATCGATCGCCGAATTGCCGCCGCCAACGACCGCCACATGCCTGCCGATTGCGACCTTTTCGCCAAGATTCACACGCCGCAATAAATCAATTCCGTAGTATACGCCCTCAAGGCCTTCACCAACCACCCCCAGTTTCTTCTCCACATGCGCCCCGGTGCTGATATATACTGCATCATACCCGTTTTGCAGCAGCTTCTCCGGATCTTCTATTCTCTTCCCGGTCTCGACCTCGACGCCCCAAGATTTGATATAGTCGATATCCTGCTCCAACCTTTTGCGCGGCAGCCTGAATTCAGGAATTCCGGTAACGAGCATTCCGCCCGCGACCGGTAAAGCCTCGAACACCTTTGTCCTGTACCCTAGTCTGGCGAGGAAGTATGCACAGCTTAATCCTGATGGTCCAGAACCGATGATCGCGATCTGTTTATCTTTCGGCGCTGGTTTCTTGATCTTTGGAAGTTGCTCCTCGTGATCGGCAATGAAACGCTTCAATGCCCTTATGGATACAGCATCACCGAATTCCTTTCTCTTGCATTCACTCTCGCAGGGATGCGTGCATACGCGTCCGCAGACTGATGCAAAGGGGTTGTCCTTTCGTTCAAGGGCGAGCGCCTCGATGAATTTTCCTGAAGCTGCAAGAGCGACATAACCCTGAACATTCACTCCTGCCGGACACGCTACACGGCATGGAGGCGCATCCTTCTTGTCGATCGTATAGACATTCGGTACTGCCTGCGGGAATGGCCGGTATATCGCCTTCCTCTGCGACAGGTTTGCATCGAATTCGTTCACGACGAGAACCGGACAAGCCGGCTCGCAGTCCGCACAGCCGTTGCATTTCTTGTTATCAACAAAGCTTGCCTTTTTTCTCAGCCGCACACGGAAGTTCCCGACCGAACCTGAAACTTCTTCCAATTCCGTATAGGTATACATTCTTATTTTTTCTTGATGTGAGGTATCCACCATTTTCGGCGTTAGTATGCACTGTGAACAATCCAGGGTAGGAAAGGTCTCTGACAGTTGTGCCATGTGGCCACCGATCGATGGAGTGCGTTCAACCAGCACCACCTCGTATCCGGAGTTGGCAATATCGAGCGCTGCCTGTATGCCGGCAATACCGCCGCCCAACACCAGCGCCCGAGGATTGACCGGGATTTTGGCCGGTTCAAGCGCATCATTGTACTTCGCTTTCTCAACCGCTGCCTTGATGATCTGTATTGCCTTGATCGTTGCTTCCGCCGAATCCGCGTGGATCCAGCTGCAATGTTCCCTGATATTCGCTATTTCCAGCAGATACGGGTTCAAACCGGCCTCCTGCACGGCACGTCGGAATGTAACTTCATGTAACAGGGGGCTGCAAGATGCCACCACGACACTGTCTAGATCAAGGTCCTTGAGCTTTCCCTTTATCATCACCTGGCCGGGATCAGAACACATGTACTTGTAATCTTCGCAATGCACAACACCCGGATAATTGCTGATCTCCCCAACGAGCCTTTCAATATCAATGGTCGCACCTATGTTACGACCGCAATGGCACACGAATACGCCTACCCTCTTCATGATCAGCTCTTCATCTCCATTATCTTGTTCTTGAGCGCCGGCACGACCTTAAAGAGGTCATCAACGATGCCATAATCGGCTTCATTGAATATCGGCGCATTCGGATCCTT
>WOR8_10004230_pt1 | contig 21191 bp, 20 predicted proteins | sample DeeMarSeWOR38_10_FD_19890 | JGI IMG/M metagenome (IMG submission 19890) | reverse complement strand
CGATCATATGCGCCAGTTCGCCCGGCAGGGCAAAAATCCCCGGCCCCATTGTGGCGCCAATGCCGATCATTACCGCCATAAACAGGCCCATATTTCGTCTGAAACCTATTTCCGCCATAAACGCATGCTCCCAGTCCCTTCATATTTGAAATCAGCAGGTTAACCAACAGAAAGGGTCACAGAAAGCGTTCTCCAATTCTAAAAGGTAATCAACAAGAGCAGACTATATTTTTGGGAAGATAGCAAGCTTGATAAAGGCGGGTCAAATAAAAAAGGGCTTTTGCTGACGATAGCCAAGAGTCCGATTTTCCAAATCTTGCAATTTTTTTAATTTTATCATAAATCATTTTCATATTCTTATTTGAAATCTGATCTCAGTTCAAGCTCATTTCTCCAGTGAAATATGTTTGCTCATCTGCCTTTATTCGCATTTCGACCCGAACGGTTAATACCCATTACGAACAAACAAAAACTTAAAATATCAGGAGGTGACAAATGCCGATCTATCTAAAAGAGGTGGATGTCGTCGCTGAAGTAGCAAAGTTTCAATCCGCCCTCATTGTCCTTTGCCGGTTCTGTCCCGCAGCCAGTTTAGCCGTAAGAAACGATAAACCTTACTTGGAGATCTTTCGCAGGCTGCTAAAGACTGAACCTTATGAAGCGCTTATCGACAATATGCAATCCCGTCTGAAAAAAGAGGGCCTCAACGTAAGTGTTTTTAAAGGTAATCTCCTCAATTATCTTATTTGCCTGTGGACTGCAGGGGGGCGAAAGAAATTTATTAAACATGCCAGGCAGTTTGAAGCCGTTGTTGTTATGGGCTGTGAAAGCGCATATGAAAGTATACAGGAAATTCTAAAATCGACCAATTGCCAGATATTTCAAGGCATGGAATCCGAGGGTGTTTTGAACGCGATTCCAAAAGTCCATTTGCCGTTCAACATTTCGCTGGAAAAATTCAAAGTAACCCCGATGATCTACCAGGGAAAGCAATCCGAGTAAGAAGCCCGTCCTAAATGTAGAATATCAATATTTTACGAGCGTCCCATCTTGCCTTATGCTTTGCAAGAGTGGCTCTGACTGAAATGCTAATACTGCCTGTATCAACTTCCGTGGGCGATCAGCATGGGCATAAAAGTGGAAATATCCTCGATGTTCTCGAAGTCATAGATTTTGTCAACCACCGTGTCAACGGTCTGCGGGTCCAGGCAGTGGGCCGCCTGATTTCTGAATTTAGCCTCGATCTCGTCTTTGCTCAGCGGGTTGCGCGGATCACCTAACGGAATTTTCACATACTTTTCCAATGTATTGCCGGCCGTGGTGAGGATCTCCACGCGGGCAGACAGCCGATCCTCGGCGAAATAAGCCTTGTCCATCTCCTCATCGACGGAAACTTTCACCTTTCTGGAAAAATTCAATATCTCTTCACTCGCAAGTTTTTCATCGGTATACCACCCCAGCCCCGGAGGCTCGCCCATTATGACCTGGGTAACGGTGTAAGGGATACAGAACGCAGCATCCACCATGTCGGCAGGGCCGTATAACTCATGGGTCTTGACCCAGGCAAAGGAATGGATATTGACCGCCTTGATATCTTCCGGACTCAGATCATGTTTGGCCTTGAGCAGGGTGACGCAATCTAAGGTGGGATGCTGCCAGCGGCAGGCGGAATAAGGTTTGATGGCGATATTGGTGAAGCCGTTGTGGCCATCCAGTATGTATTTGTTGCCGACGAAACCATTGGCAGCCAATATCGCCGCCGTTGTGCCGGTCCAGGCAGGCCAGCCGGTAGGTTCTTTGACCCAGTGCAGGGGCCGTTCGGAAAGATCCCAGCCCCATTTCTGGGTATTGGGCAAAGGCGCAGTGGCGCCGGCAACACCATAGGCGTTCATCGTCGTTTCAAGATCAAAGTCGAGGGCTTTGCTGGCTGCAACGACGGAACTAAACGTTTGCCAGGTGCCCACACCCCATACGTGCTGCAGTCTCTCGGGTGTCGGCTGGATCCCGATACCGATGCGATTGCCAACATCATATCCGGCCAATATGGCATTGAGCACCGTTTTACCCGAAAGTCCTTTCCATTCGGCGACGGCCAGTGCAGAGGGGATAATGGAAGAGCCGGGATGTCCGATGCCAAATAGGACTTCGTCATAATCCAATGCATTGGCATTGGTGCCGTTTACAAAAGCAGCCTGAATGGTCGGGACTTTGCAGTTGCCACCTACCAGAGTGGCCTCTTCGCTGCCGCCCATCTGCTCGATCGGTTTGAGTGTGGCCTGGCCCAGTTTGGACTGACTGCCGCCCAGCATACAGCCGATGTTGTCCAGCAACAAAATCTTCGCGGTCTCGATGACTTCCTGGGGATAATCTTCAAAGTGCACGCCCACTGCATATTCGGCCAGTTCTTTGGTAACCCACTTTTCCATATGTCACCTCCCCATATAAAAGTTGATCGTCACAGTTTGGCAGGTTCACGGTTATGCTCCACGATCCATGATGAAATGAAGCCAGGGTCGGACCGCCAACCGTGAGTGATAACAGCTTGTTTTTTATCGGAATGAATATAAAGAAATTCCCTTTGCGGGTCAAAGAAAAATTTAACCAAAGCCACTGCTTTGATCAACCGGTCAGCGTCAATGGTCTACTGCTGTCCGACCAGGGACCAGGGCCGGGCTTCTTCGAGTTCAAAAGCGAGCTCAAGCAGACGCTTTTCCTGGCCGTATGCCCCGGCAAACTGGATGCCGATGGGCAACCCGTTTCTACTAAACCCCATGGGCAAGGATATGGCCGGGGCTCCTGCGGTATTTTGCAGCGGGGTAAAAGCCACATATTGGCGAATCCTTTCAAAGTGGGTCTCAAAACTGACCTCCGGGCCCAAGTAGCCGATCTTCGGCGGGGCATGCGCCAGCGTCGGGGAGAGAAGAATATCATAATCCGAAAAAATATCTTCATACTGTTTCGAGAACTTTTTTAGCCTTCTGATGCTGAAAGGCGCTTTCAAGAATTTTTTTCTGAAAAACCGGCTCAACCCCAGCGTCCAGGTCTCCAGCTGTTTCTTGTCGAATTCGGTATCTAAAATCATCTTGCCGAAGCGCTGAATGAAAAAGGCTAACATCCCCCAGTAAATGATGAAGTCATCCATTATCTGAGCTTTAAAAGGGCATGAAATTTTCGCCACATTATGTCCGAGATCCTCGCAAAGTTGACCGGTATGAACTGTCACCTCTACTGAATCTGTATGGCTGGATGTGTTGTGCGGCGTGTCTGTAAACAGCCCTATCCGAAGCCGGTCTTTTGCCGGATGCCGAACCAGACCGATTTCAGGCAGATCCGGGTTGGGATAATTTTTTTCTACGGCAGCGTAAAATGCAGCCGTATCGCGCACGCTTCGACTAATAACGCCGTTACACACAATATGGATCAGCATCTTTTCTGTCCCTTCGACATCCGCCAGCCGTCCTCGCGAGGGCTTTAGACCGACCAGACCGCAACAGGCCGCAGGAATGCGGATGGAACCGCCACCGTCATTGCCGTGTGCCAGTGGAACGACACCGGCTGCCACCAGCGCGGCCGACCCACCGGACGACCCACCGGTGGAATAATCGAGGTTCCAGGGATTGTGGGTGGATCCTGTAAGAAGAGATTCGGTGGTTGCGGTCAACCCGAACTCGGGCAAGGTGGTTTTGCCCAGGCTTACCAGGCCAACGGATAAAAACTGCTTCACGAACCTGCTCGATACATCAGCCGGCTTCCTTGGAAGCGCCCGGGTGCCGATTAAGGTCGGGGCGCCCTTGACATGTTCGTTGTCTTTGATAAACGAAGGCACCCCCGCCAAAAGACCGGCTGTTGGAATCTTATGCTGGCGGCGGGCCTGCTCGAAAGTTTCCGCAACAATGGCGTTGAGGGCCGGATTCACCTTCCGGGCGCGGGCAATGGCGGCCTCGACCACATCGGAAGCCTGGATCTCCCCGTCCGCAATCAAAGCGGCCAGCTCGACCCCATCCTTGCTTCCCAATACATCATCACAATATGCGCTTATTCCCTTTTTCTGCGAGTTCATTTGTTATCCGCTTCGCCGCTTATCAATCTTCACCTACAAATCTCATTACTCTTTTTAACAAAATACCGGTTTCGAAGTCAGGTATCAAGCAATTTGCTCTATCAACCGCCCTTGTAAGTCGGCAAAAGATTTTGGACAAATTATAAAGGCGCTAAAAAAGAAGGGGACGCGGGTGGAATATTGACATTCTAGGTAATCAAGTTTTGCATCCGGCAAGTCGTTTTAGAAGGAGGTCATCCTGAAAATCGGTTATGCCTTCCAACAGAGCAGCGACTGGCACCTCAACATACCGGGTTTGTCATGATTGAGAAATGAGCAACATATCTTAAGCCGCTTTTTATTCGGGCAGCATTTTCAGCGTATAGCGTGCATCGGCCTCGACGCTTTTGCGATCCAAAACAAACGGCCTGTATTTCCCCGTACGCCAGAGTTCTGCCTGGTCGTCATAATGGGGGCTCATAAAGTTTCCTGCGATTCCCGCCGGTATCACTCGACGAGAATTTTTGCGATTGGCAAAATCAATAATATACCGCAAGGAAGCGCCATGGTATCCTTCCCAGGGCTCCGATAGTTTATAAGGCTGGGGATTTACGGTAGCCAAACTCCCGCCCATGGGGTTTGGCCCGATGTTCATGAAGTATCCCATCAGAGCCGAACTTTTACCGAAGGGATGGTAAAGGGTCAAGGTGTGAAGATCACCCCACTTCCAATCGTCAACCTTGGAGCCCATTTTTTCTTCAAGATAGAGAACGGCTTCAGTAAAGCTTTTGCCGATGATGTCGTTGACGCCTTCCACTGTAGCAGTATCCGGATCGTCAAACCAACTGCTCTGGCCGGCGGCGACCAGATTTCGCATAGCGTTAAATACCACGTCTTTATTTTTCACGTACTGCCCGTAGAGATCCTCTCCAAGCCTTTTTTTAAAGGTGTTTTTTACCATTGCATTGATGGTCGCATGAAATATCGTGGGCGCTATGTCTTCGGCTCCCGCAACAAAATTCCAGTTTGTTAAAGCCGCTTTGGCCTTTTTTTCGTTTTCTGAAAGCTGTGTTCCGGATAAAGATAGAGAGGCCAGCATCATCGGAACCCAATCTTTGGCAAGGACGACATAGAAATCCGCTTGCATTTTCGCGAAGTCCTGGGTGCCGAACTTCTGCTTGGCGGTGATCATCTCCTTAATGCGCACAAATCGATCCGGCATGGTATAATAGTGAGATATGGGATAGGGGTAGTCATCGCCCACATGCTTGTTGTTGGCAGTGGCGATCCAGCCCCGGATTGGATTTTTGAGGTGTGGCTGCTGCCCGGTTGGAACATAGCCTTTCCACTCATGCTTTCCGTCCCAGCCGGGAACCGGGACCGCTCCGGAAAAACCATCTCGAATGGGGATTCCGACAGCCGCCCAAAAGCCGATGTTGCCCTTATCATCCGCATAGACCCAGTTTTGACCGGGGCATTTAAAATCTGCTACTGCCTTTTCGATATCATCAACGCTTTCGGCAGTGTTGAGCTCCATAAACGGGGAGGCCTGAAGCGTTTCATAAGCTGTCCATCGCATGGAAAGTGCCGTGTTTTTTGGCTCTGTATAATGGTTGATCTCATCAACAATCGGGCCATGGCGGGTCAGTCTTACCTTAAATTTTACATCATCCGCGCCCTTTACCTTGATGACTTCTTCTTTGATCTTCATGTCTTGCCAACTCCCCATAAACTCATACTGGTTGGGATTGGCAGGATTTATCTTCTCGATGTAAAAATCCGCATCGTCGGCCATAACGTTGGTAAAGCCCCAGGCCACATGCTCATTGGCCCCAATAACGACGAAAGGTATTCCGGGCAGCACTGCACCGGAGACATTCATCGAGGGGGACACGATATGGGCTTCATACCAGATACCGGGCGCCCTGTGGCCTAAGTGGGGATCGTTGGCAAGGATCGGCTTGCCGGTCGTCGACTTCTTTCCCGAGACAACCCAGGAGTTGCTGGCACCGCCGCCTTCGCTACCGCGAATTTCTCTGGCCAGATTCAGTGTTTTAAGAAAATCAAGCGCCGCTAACCCATCCGGTATAATCAGCGGATATCCCTCAGCATAATCCGGGAAGATCTCCTGCGCCATCTCTTCTCCAACCTTTTCGATAACCGCAGCATGCAGCATTTCAACTGCAAAGGCCGTGTTGAGGTCTACCGCCATGGCGTAGTGGACGGCCACTGCATCTGAGGACTGCCAGGGTTCGGGCTCATACCCTAATACGGTAAATTCTAAAGGAAGGGGACCTTTGTGATGCTTTATAAAGTAGTTGACGCCAGCTGCATAATCTTTCGCAGCGGAAATGGTTTCAGGCTTGTACGCGGCGGCTATTTCTTCACAAGATTTTCCGGCAGTAATGGTCCTGAAGAATCTGTCAACCGCAACGAGATCTTTGCCGAGAATCTCGGCCAGCTTTCCGCGGGCCGCCCGGCGCATTAAGTCCATATGAAACAGCCTGTCCTGGGCCATGCAATAGCCCAGCACAAAATAGGCATCCGCATCGGTTTGGGCATAGATGTGGGGCATACCGTAAGCGTCACGGATGATTTCAACCGGTTTGGTGATTCCCGGTACGGTAATTTTTCCCTTGTAATCCGGAAGCGTAGCTCTAAGATACATGTACACACCGGCAAAGATTACAACAATCAACCCCAGAAGGATTCCCAAAATCCATTTAAAAATCCTCATGACTTTCCCCCTCATGTTTGGATTTAAATTTTCAAGTCTAGTAATTCAATTTTATATCAAGAGCCTATCAGGCTCTTAGCTGCAGAATTTTTGGATTTGCAGAGTAAGGGAGTGAAGAAAAATAAATCAAATCTTTTTTACGCTAATCGTTGGAAAATGTCAAAATTCTTCTAGCGGGAAAGCGATTTGGTTTTATAATTTATGGTGGTTGTGATATCTATGGATATCAGTAGTTTTCTGTTTTAGTGATATCCAGCTCCGCATACTCACTGGTTGTTCCTTAGGTTTCACGCCGGTAACAATGAGCTGCGCTGTCTACCCGTTGCAGCTAAATTCCTTCGTTCGGCGCTTTAGCGTTGATCAAATGGAGGTTGACTATGACAGCATATTCCGAGTTCAAACTGGCAGCAATTCAGGCCGCGCCGGTCTATTTCGATCGGGAGGCGTCTACGAAGAAAGCTTGTCGTCTGATCCAGGAAGCAGGCACACGAGGCGCGACAATTGCGGCGTTCGGTGAAACATGGCTTCCCGGTTATCCGCATTTTATCTACGGTGAAAGCTTCAGCCGGCGTCCCTGGAAAGCTGCAGCAGAATATCTCGCAAATGCTGTTGAAATTCCAAGCCCGACCACCGATCGACTATGCGAAGCAGCCCGGAAGGCGAAACTGGACGTCGTCATCGGCCTGGTAGAACGCGACGCCAGAACGCAGGGTACTGCCTACTGCACGCTTCTATTCATCGCAAACGATGGGACGATCCTCGGCCGCCATCGGAAGCTCAAGCCTTCTTATAAAGAACGCGCCGTGTGGGGTGAAGGCGACGGTGCTGGCCTGAAGGTCTATGAACGATCCTATGGGAGGATAAGCGGGCTTAATTGCTGGGAGCACAACATGGTTCTTCCCGGATACGTTCTTATGTCCCAAGGAACGCAGATTCACATCGCCGCCTGGCCCGGATCCGAGCGGAAAGCGCCGCCCGCACCCATATCTTTGTGGGAGCGCCAGGTTCTGTTGTCGAGGACCTTTGCCTCCCAGGCTGCCGCATACGTCATCCTCGCAGGGGGCCTTTGTTCTCCCGAAGATGTTCCAGAGGCCTACCGGGAGTGGGCGTACCCTGCCACGGGAGATAGCTGCATCATTGATCCCAGGGGAGAGATCATTGCCGGCCCGGCCGAGGGTGAAAGGATCCTGATTGCAGACGGTTCCATGGAGCACGTCTTCGCAGCCAAATCAGCTTGCGATGTAGCCGGACACTATTCGCGCCCCGACCTTTTTCAGCTGCGGATAAATCAAACGCCGTATCAGCAGGTCGTTGAGACACCAGGTCCAGAATACGCTGCTATCGAGCCTGACGCCGAGCAGATTAAATGATCCGGAGACACCCGCCTGCTGCCCCTGAAGCACACCGAACAAGCCGGCTTAACCAGACGGGATGTAACAGCAGGATCTGCTCTTCCAAAATAGCAGGTTACAGCAACATAAAGGAGTTGTTATGCTTATTGATTGTCATTATCATCTTGAACGGAGGTGGCTGGCCGATGATGAATTGTTGAGAAAAATGGATGAATGTGAGGTGGACAAAGTCGCCTTAATGGGCGTCATAAACGAGCCTATTTTAACACCACCAGAATTTCTATTAAATATTTTTCGGTTTTCATGGTCACACATTCCATTTCGCTTTATAGCAAAACTCCTTTCTAATAATTTCACATCTAAAGGTGACTTAAAGCTTCCCACCGGTGTATTTCATCTACATCCAAGTCCAAAAAATGAACCTATATTTCAAACTGTCTCAGAAAATCCTGATAGATTTCTCGGATGGGTATTTGTTAATCCGGGGGGTGAAAAGGACCAAATTCAGGAGTTCAACAAATGGAAAAATCATCCCGGCTTCATCGGTGTAAAAGCCCATCCTTATTAGCACCGCTACCAGCCGATTGAATTGCTTCCGGTCGCTGAGCAACTCTCCGAAATCGGAAAACCGCTTCTGATTCACGCTGGCTGGAGTTCTCATGGGGATTATGATGTTCTCTTACAGAAAGTGCCTGACTTGAAACTTTTATTAGCCCATGCAGGTTTTCCGCTTTATTCTGAAACATGGAATAAGATAAAGCGTTATAAGAATGTGTATATCGATCTCTCCCAGACCAGTTATCTTAATGACCGAATCAATGCATTTTAACTTTGGCAACAAATGAGCCACTGTAAAATGTTCTAAAATCGTGTTATGTAAAGCTGTCCCGCTTTATCTCACATTACCGGATATACCTATGTCAGCCGTGATGGAAAATTTAAAGCAATGCTGGGCATAGACACTGATGAACACATTTCAAGATATCGAGAATTAGTGAACCATGTTCACCAAAACGGTGCTAAAATTGCCATGCAAATAAATCATTGCGGCAGACAGACAACAAAAGAAATGACAGGCACTCAACCCATTGCGCCATCAGCCGTATTTGATAAATCCCTATTCGTTATGCCACGAGAGAGACAGAAGCAGACATTGAAAGGATCAATTAACTAAAAAATAGTGCGATGAGGTTATGGCTATAATTAGAGAGGCTGCAGATAAAATATACGAGATCAAGCCTGAAGGAAAGGAGCTTGAGTGCTTTCCGCTATGCACTGTTTATCTTATCGTGGATGATAATGCGGCCCTGGTGGAGGTGGGTTGCCCGGTTCAGATACCGGATATTCTGCAAGCGGTGGGCCAGCTGGGCTATGATATAAGAAAACTTTCATATATTATCCCAACCCATGTTCACCCGGATCATGCTGGAGGGGCAGGACTTTTAGCGCGGCAACTGCCACAAACGAGGATAGTGGCACACTCGCGGGCGGTTAAAGTCCTTACAGACCCGTCCATCCTCGAAAGAATGATGCAGGGCTCCATGCAGGTCTATGGGGACGATGCCAGGGAACGATTCGGAGAGATGGTTCCGGTTGCTGAAGAAAGATTTGTAAAGGTCGAGGATGAGGATCGCATTCCTTTAGGAAGTAGAGAGTTGGAAGTCATTCATACGCCGGGTCATGACCCCAATCACCTTTGCTTTTTAGACACCCGGAGCAGGGGGCTGTTTTGCGGCGATGCATTGGGCGCGTATTTCTCTGAAATAGAAGTTCTCTTTACGTGCCCTGTACCAGGCTCTGATCCGTTTTTATTCCTGCAAAGCATAGAGAAACTTCAGAAACTCAAACCTGAACGGGTGTTTTTTTCACATGGCAGCGCCACCCGAGATGCAGACAAGATTTTTCAATCAGCCCTGGATGGGGCTCGGCAATGCCATGAAACCGCGCTTGAAGCCCTGAAATCGGGTGAAGATCAGAAGGAGGTCGCTCGCAGGCTAATCGAAATTATGGGTGCAAGTTCTGCCCGGGCTAGATCGTATCTATCCGATTGGCCCTATTTTATCCCCATCGCTGTTGAAGGATACCAGCAATACTTCAAGAAAAATAATATAATTTAGTTTCTTTTAATGCATTTTTAAAACATGATTTATTCCAACATCTATGCAGAATTGATCGCCCCTAAAAACTCATGAGATCAGATTATGATATCTGTGGTAATTATTTGCCAATCAATTTTAAGAGACAGAAATCAGCCATTATCTTAGGCACAGTGAACCACGAATAAACAAACGATAAGGAGTAAATGATGAAAAAGTATGGAGCAGAATTTATTGGAACCTTTTGGTTGGTTCTGGGGGGTTGCGGTAGTGCAGTTTTAGCTGCGGCATTCCCCGATGTCGGTATTGGTTTGCTCGGGGTGGCATTGGCATTTGGTCTAACCGTAATGACCATGGCATTTGCAATCGGCCATATATCCGGGTGTCACCTGAATCCCGCAGTGTCTATCGGGCTCTATGTGGGGGGGCGTTTTGAAGCCAAAGAGTTAGCACCCTATATCATCGCCCAAGTACTCGGGGGGATTGCCGCAGGTGGTGTTTTGTACCTGATTGCAAGCGGCAAGGCCGGTTTTGATGTTGCTGCTGGTTTTGCTTCCAATGGTTACGGTGAACACTCGCCTGGCGGATACTCTCTTTTCTCTGCCTTCATTACCGAAGTGGTGATGACACTTATGTTTTTAATTATTATCCTGGGAGCGACTGATAAACGTGCGCCCCAGGGATTTGCCCCGATTGCAATCGGCTTGGGACTCACCCTCATCCATTTGATCAGTATTCCCGTTACTAACACGTCTGTGAATCCTGCACGCAGTACCGGTGTAGCGCTATATGTCGGTGGTTGGGCAATATCACAGCTTTGGCTTTTCTGGGTCGCACCGATTATCGGCGCTGTCTTTGGCGGGGTAGTGTATCGTCTGCTTGGCAGCAATGGCGAGTAGGACCTTCACATCTTTCGCAGTTCCAGTCGAGAGCCTACAAAAAAATAGGCTCAACTTAAAACCAAAATATATAGACTTCAGTTATCATTGGTTGTTCAGATCGATTCACTAAAAAGTATGGTTTGATACCAAAAGTTACTGCAATTCCAATTTGCTTAGTTGTAAAATAATTGGGACTATAGAATTTGCTGTGAAACTTTTGGTAACTCCAACAATTCGGTAGATATCAAATCTGAAAATTGTTTGGTTATTTGATAAATATCAAAACGCAGAGGGGTGAATCCAAGCCTATGGATTTGCCCTTTTAATCGGGTGTGCCGGTGAAAACCGGGGCATACTGAAAAGAGTACAAAATCCCTCAGAGAATAAGCTTCGCCAGGACTGGAAGGAGTACACCGTTTATTATCGACGCAACCTTGCCTTGGTATTTAAAATTAATGATGATCGCAAAATCATATTGGATAATTTCTGGGCTAAAGTTTCATCCGAGGATGTGATGGCAAAAAGCGGAATTGTGGGTTCTACCTGGGTGAAGGAAATTATTGGGCGTAATGACGAGGTGTTCGGCTATCTGGTCCATCTCTCCACAGATCTTGCCAATGTTAAAATAATTGATGCGAATACAGTGCAGCTATACTACCATTATGTTCGAACCTCAGGTCGCTAATGAAACCAATCGTTGCTCTCCTCGATCTTTCTGTTTTTTATAAATCATAAAAAGTGTGTCTGGACAGGACTGCGCAGGACTGACTGGCTCCCATTAAGTAGCCTCCTTATGATAGCATAAAGCTAAGCGGCAATTGTAAACTCGGTTTCGTGCGGTCAGGTCATTGCAGAAAACCTTAAATCACAATCATACCTAAATAGGGAGGAGCATAAAGAGTGAATTATTGAATATCCACGCTTCTGCATTTCAGATATCAATATATCGCTGCTCAGACGATATTTAATCACAAAATATAATGTCAAGCATGACTTAGAAAGCGCCTGAGAGCAAAGATGAAAAAGACCATGCATTCAGCAAAATTGGTATGCGCTCTTCTCATATCAATATTCTTTATAACCGCCACTGCGTCTGCGGAAGAAAACCATATCCGGGATGGATTTTGGGGAGGAATTGATGCTGGCGCTGGTTATCTTAAACAGTCATTTGATGAGGGAGACGAAGACGGCACTTCTTTCTTTTTAGGATTCAAAGGAGGATATACGATCAACCCGCATTTCCTGATTGGACTCGAATTAAGCGGTTGGCTTATCGAGGCAAGTGACCAATATTGTTATTACGGCTATTGTTCAGATTCATCTGAAGGAGAGGGCATCATGCAAATTTTTCTTATCTCTCGATATTATCCAAGTCAGGTGTTAGCTTTGTTCGCAAAAGCAGGGGGCGGCTATGTGGAACATTGGAATAACAGGTCTGGAGAACCGAATAGCAAAAGCGGCTGGGGTTTGACTGTGGGGGGCGGCTATGACTTCCTGCTTAATGAAAATGTTGCGCTTAGCCCCTTTTTAACCATTAGCTATGGAGAGACAGGAAATTGGGATTACCGGGCAATAACTTTTGGGCTTGGCGTTACGTTTCCATAGCATCTGAAAGATAGGCCACTGGTTTTCTTTCATCTCTGCAAAATTAGCAAACTGCATGTATTCTCAATAAATCAATACCCACCGGAATCTTAAAAAGGGATTGAACATAACCTATTAATTTGGGCATAATTTATTTATTTTTAATCACTAATCAAGACGCGGCCCCTATTTCTATGATTTCTGCCATTTTCTTATATAATGTATTCATATTGTAAGGCTTCTTAATAAAGCCGTTAAATCCTTTATTCAAAACGTTTTTCTCGTCTGCATCAGTTAAGGCACCGCTTGAAAGCATAACCTTAATTTGAGGATCAATTTCCCGGATCTTATCCATTACTTCCTTTCCATTCATCTTCGGCATTTCGAGATCAGAGATTATAAGATCGATCTTGGATTTATTTTCTTCAAATAGCTGCAAACCCTCATATCCATTATGAGCCTTTAAAACTCTATACCCGAGCCTTTTTAGCATCATTTCGCTAATGTTAATAACAATTTCCTCATCGTCTATAAGCAAAATTGTTTTTTCTTGTTCAGGTGTAGAATCAATTTTTGCTTCAAATTCTCTTTTAGATGAAACACAAAAATTGTCGGTGAATTTTGTTAATTGCATTTTAATAATCCTCAATTTTTTTGATATCTTCACATTTAAATAACGGCTAATCGTATTTTGGATGTCATTTTTCAGTGCCAAATCAGAGTTGTTTTGTCAGAGAAATGTCATCAAAAAAACGTAACCCATTAATTTTATTATTCAAAAATTATGCCACAAAGTACGATGCAAAAATAAATAATTATATCAATGATTTAAATTAAATATAATTATACAAAATTATATATTTTGCATAGATAATTTATTTTAATGTCAAATAATTGACAATCTTTAGGAATAATAAAAGCTTGTCGCAATGAGCATTTCAAACATCATTTTTTTGCAGCTCCAAAACCTTTGATGCTCCAACAATTCGGTAGATATCAAATCTGAAAATTGTTTGGATATTCGATAAATATCACAACTCAGAGGGGCAAATCCAAGCCTATGGATTTGCCCATTTTATTGCCTCAAAGCCTCATTTTTCGGGCTGACGGTTTGACACCAGATTTAAAATTGCGATAGGCTGCAGAGATATGTTTCATACTGTAACATTGTGATACCCTCAAAATCACAGTTTCATGCCGACATGGGATATTGGCAAGATAACCCAAGTCTCTACTATAGCTGAGCAAAGTTTTTGCATTTTCAGCATAGGTTCAATTGTTATTTGCAGTTATGTTGTAAGCAATTCAATATATCATGTGATGCTCTTAAAGATTAATTTTGGGAGATAAACTATGGAGAAACCCAGTTGGAGCATTCAAATCGCAGTTAGCTCGTTGGCAGGGCTAATTTTACTTAAAGCCGTATTGTTGGGTTCTCTTTGGGCCCAAGTCCAACCTCATCCCCCAGCCAGAGTGGGTCCCTTTATTGCAGCCAGCCTTGCCTTGACCGTTGTATCGATTCCTCTCGTTTGGTGGCGCAATAAGATAGGATACACCACCTCGATAATAGTCGGATTGATGGGTCTAATATCATTTGGTCCTCATAAATTTTTAAGCGAGTCAGCAGACCAGATATTCCCAGCTATTATAGTCGGCACAGTTCTTTCCGTGGTTTTGATAATCTCCTCTATAGCGAGTTGGAGAACACGGAAGTAACATAAGGTTATCGGCACGTCCTCGAGCTATCGATTTACTTACTGCAGAAAGTGAAACACTCAACCTGCGGGCCGCACCAACACCTCACATCATTAATTTATTAATAGCAAAAAGAAGTCAGCTCCCCCATGAGTTGTCGTTTCCCGCCATGAATCGTCCTCCTGGAGCCATGGATTGTCGTTTCAAAACATGAGCTGTCAAGGACTACTGTACCCGTATTCTCCTATCTTTCAAGGATCGAACCAGCAGAAATCCATTTTAGTCAAAATTTAGTCAACAAATTGTAATAAACATATTCGTATTTAACAGCTTTTGACAGGGGTTGCTTCCATTGAATAAAATTAATTAACCAACTGAATATAAATAGAATATTAATTTCACTCAGTATCACTTGTGTTCCTCTGGATTCGCAACGATTAGAACTGAAAATCCCTGTGCCGGTAGGCCGATTACTCCGCAAGGCACCACTTTTAAAACAGATAGCCACGGCCCGTATGGTATCTATTTTTAGGGGAGGTGGGGAGGTTAGAAACCTGGGTGGGCTTCATGGATGCGTCAAGCTCAGAGACAGCTACCTTATCTTCAGCTGATATTTCGTTTTCTTGGGCTTTGATCAGCGTTATCTCTACGCGACGATTTGCGTGTCTGTTTTGATCGGTCGTATTAGGCTGTAGGGGACGGTAGGCTGAATATCCCTCGGTTGATATTTGGTGGGGATTGACGCCACTTAAGATCATGAATTTAGCCACGTTCACGGCCCGGATGGCTGACAACTCCCAGTTGGATGGGAATTGGGTGGTGTTAATGGGTGTGTCGTCGGTGTGGCCGGCGACGGTGACGTTATAGCCTTTCTGCGTTGAAATGAATTCGGCGATCTGTTTTAAGGTCGGCTGAAAATCAGGCAACAGGTCCGCTTCCCCCACATTGAACGCAATCCTTTCGCCAAGCACCAGTACCAGTCGCTTTTGATTCCATTGGATTGAAAAGTCGTTTTTGGCCTTTTCAGAAACGGTTTGCCGTACCTGCTGTTCGAATTGCGCTAAAGTTTCGCCTGGGTCTTCCGCTTCCGTTTCGATTACATCCGGTTCCGGCTGATTCGGATCATAAGCTACCGGCTCAGTTGCCGTTGAGGTTTTTATGGGTCATGGCATGCGAATAAAAAAGAATAAACAGGATCAAAAGCAGTGTCATCAGATCGACAAAGCTCCACAGCGTCGAATCCTCTTCGATACTGCCCCGCGACAACCGCTTTTGCAGCAGCACTCTTTTATGTTCGGAGAACTCAAGCCGTTTCCTAAGCTCGTCGCCTTCCGGCTTTTCCATGAACGATCCTCGCTTCCGGCTTGAGTTACGGTGATTGCATTTGCGGGGCCGGTTGCCCCCCACCCAGGAATTTTCTTTTCTTATTCAACTGACTGAGATGATTGATGCCGATGTAGGAATTCAGCCGATGAGAAATGGATTTCGAAGTTTTCTGATCCGCAATATCCATTACCCCTTCTAATATAATGTTTAAAACGGTAGCTTCGGTCTTTGCATGCTCGGAAAGTTTTTTTGCAAGCGGAAAGAACAGAAAATTGGCGAGCAAAATACCATACAATGTCGTCAGGAGCGCCAAAGCCATACCTTTTCCGATCAGGGCGGGATCTTCCACATTGTTCAGCACCTTTATCAAACCCATTATGGTGCCGACGAAGCCGAAAACCGGAGCCAGCTTTGCAAGGGTATTTAAAACATTGACCTGTGACTCTTTTCTGGAAAAGTACAGTTCATAATCCTTTTCCATAATATTTCGGATGTCAAATCGATTATAACCGTCAATAACCAGCTCGATTCCCTTGTTCAGAAAAACGTTTTCGATCGTATTTTTGGCATTCTCGAGCGCGATAATTCCATGCCGGCGCCAGATGACGGCCAGCTTTTCCATTTCTTGAACCAAAGGCTCATTATCGGTCGCCTCCTGTCGGTAAACGGAAAGCAGGCTTTTAAAAAGATCGCGAAATGTCTTCATCGGAAATGCGATAAAGGCGCTCAAAAGCGAGCCGGCCATAACCAGCAGGGCACTTTTCAAATTTAACATGATGGAAGTGTTTTCGATGGCATTTCCGGAAAGGATCATAAAGAGAACGATGCCGATGAGCAGAATAAATTTTTGCAGCACGCGATATTCCTCCTGTTTTATTAAAGGTGTGCATCGTAGTTGCAGGTTGTGTGCCAAAATAATTTTGTATTAATTTCAAATGGTTAAATTTAAATTCGGAACGATTATCTAAAATTACGGTGCAGATTTTGCCTAGCGTCCCATCTGTAAAAAAACAGGATCATAAAACCGCATTGATCCTTTCTGCCAAAACCCATTTTTGTCCGGTAGATAAGAATTAAGTGTCGTAAATTAATCACAAATCAAGATTTGACCCCTTTTTTTGTATGCCGTCCAGAGTTTTCCACGAAAGAGGAAACATCGATTGAAATTGGTTTCAAAATGTATTTTTCTTGACATTTATCACTATTTTCAAATATGAGAATATCAATTGCACCCTTTTGAAGCTCATTTTCATACCTCAGATTGGTTTTTCTCCTTCAGATTCTTATTCGTCCTTTGAGCTGAAATAGATACGGATTTCCCTTAAATGGCAACCTCATAATCGGGTAAAGATTCAATGGAGAGACCTCTTAAATTGTGCCTACCCATCTCCTGACGGAATTTTGGTTTTCTGTCGGGAGCTTAAAATCGATGTTATCTTTTACCTCAATCCAGCCTGTATAAATCTCTGAAAGGAGCGAGAACCATGGCTAAATATATTTCTCTTGTCAAATATGCGGCAAAAGGTATTGAAAATATCAAAGAAAGTCCAAATCGACTTGATGCGGTCAAGCAGCTTTGTGAATCCATGGGTGCAACGGTGGAAGGGTTTTATCTGACGATGGGTCGATACGACATTATAATGATTATGGAGGCTCCGGATCCTGAAACCGCAGCAAAAATTATTCTGACGATAACATCTAAAGGAAATGTCAGCACCGAAACGCTTCCTGCTTTTCCAGAGGACGAGTATCGCAAAATTATATCCGAACGGCAGGGCCAGTAATGACCCTGCCGTTTAATTCGTACAGCTCCGACTAACGCAATGGCGTATTTTCATAAAGACTCAACTAAAAATAGGAGAACGCCATGACAGCCCGGGATATCTACAAATTCATCTATGCACAGGCTGACAATACCATCCAACGAATAAGTGACCGCTAATTTTTTCTAGGGGTTAATAGCTTGACAGATATACCACATCGTGGTATTTTAAGGCCGAATTAAAAGTTGCTGAGAAAAAGATACAATTTGCCGATTGTATGGATGACGGGCGTTAGGTGCCATCGATAAGGAGGAATCGACATGAAACCGAGAAGAATCTATGAGTTTGCATTGGCCGGGGCATTAGTCCTGGCGCTGTCCGGTTGCCAAACGTTTAGCCCGACACCTACGCCCAGTTCTCTGACGCCAACCATGGAGGGATCATCGCAAGGCGAGATCGCGTATCTCTGGCTTGCGGCCGATAAGGATGCGTGGGTCGGATGCAGGGCTCAGAATTGTGCTGACGGTGACCACAACCATGGAACGCTGTTCAGCCTCGACGTGTCCGATCCGACGATCCCACCCGGCACCACACGCATTTATGTCGAGTTCTACCTTCCGGAACTGCCCGACCGAACACAGGTCTTAGAAGCATACATCAATCTATATGAGGACAGCAGACAAATTCCGGGCAACACGGGGCGGCCGGTGATCCAGGTGCTCCAGGAGTGGGATCCGCGCGCCATTAACCACAACAACCAGCCTATGGCGATTGGACACCTGTCCGAGGACGCCAGACTTGGCAGATTTCGCGATGTGAACGAGTGGCGCGGGACATATCCCTTCTCCAGTAACCTGGCGTCTATCGTGCGGAGTCACCTTAGAGATCCGAGCAGCAATCACGGTTTTCTGATAAACAACCCATCCAACACCACATTCCTTCGCAGTTTCCGATCTGATAACGCGACGAGTCGGACCGAGACAGATATGGATTTTTTGCCACGGCTGCTAATCAAAGTTCTTCTGCCGGACGGCCCGGAGAGCTACCTCGGCCCCTCCAATGTCGTCCTGCCGCCCTTACCGCCGGACACCGATCTCGACGAGTTCCTGACAGGACCGGATGTCCTCATGGTCAGTATCGCGGGCGGAGCCACCTGGCCTGCCAGCTGGGACGTTGCGTTCGATTGAGTTCTGTACAAATGGTCGGTTAAATAATCCACCTTGAAATTTTAAAGGAACTTAATCCTAACCTCAGCTATCAACTTCGGAAATTTCGTTCAGGTGAAGATGGTTTCTGTAAGGATGCCATCATTCAAGGTTAGCCGGGCGTATTGCCGGTAACTATAACCTGTCAAAGCAGGGCCATCTGGGGCCCTGCTTTAATTTTCTTTCGAAATTAAGGTGTGGATATTTTATTTTTATTAAAAATATTCGATATTTGACTTGACAGCAATTCCAACTACCTGTATGGTCCCCCAAAATTAACAGTGTTCCTGGTAGTAACTAAAAATCACGTAAGCCCCGGAATAACTCCGGGGCTTTTTTTATTGGAACACGGAAAGAAGGTATTTATTGAACTTTGAAACATTTAATTTTCATCCCTCCGTTGCCGCAGGCATTGCAGCGGCGGGATATGAAATCCCGACCCCGATTCAGGCGCGGGCAATCCCGCAGGTGCTTAATGATCTAGATGTAATGGGTCTGGCTCAAACCGGCACCGGCAAAACAGCGGCATTCGCTCTACCGATACTCAATCGACTGGTGGGGGGTACATACGGATGCGTTCGCGCACTGATAATCGCTCCCACCCGTGAGTTGGCCGAACAGATTCATCAGGCTATCGAAACCCTGGGTCGTAAAACGCGCTTAAGAAGCGTTACGGTTTACGGTGGCGTGGGAATTAATCCGCAGATACAGAAACTGAAACATGCCGATATTGTGGTTGCCTGCCCCGGCCGGCTTCTTGACCATATCAGGCGGCACAGCATTGATCTTTCCCAACTGGAAGTGCTGGTTATCGATGAAGCCGACCGGATGTTCGACATGGGATTTATTCCTGATATCCGGCAAATTTTAAAACATCTTCCAATGAAGCACCAGACGCTGGTCTTCTCGGCTACCATGCCCCCCCAAATCCGTCGCTTGGCCGGGGATATCCTGCGAGATCCGGTCACCGTCCAGGTGGGAATCACCGCACCTGCGGATACGGTCAGCCACGCACTCTACCCGGTAGACCAGCATTTAAAAACGGCGCTGCTGTTAACGCTGCTGGGAAACACCCATACCAAGTCGGTGCTGGTCTTTACCCGAACCAAACATCGCGCCAAGAACCTGGGAAAAAAGCTGGTTGCCGCAGGATACCGATCGGCCTCACTGCAGGGGAACCTTTCCCAGACCCGCCGCCAGGCAGCACTGGACGGCTTTCGCGACGGGACATTTCAGATTCTGGTGGCGACCGATATCGCCGCTCGCGGCATTGACGTTACCCGGATTTCTCATGTCATCAACTATGATATCCCTTCCACCCCCGAAGATTACATTCACCGCATCGGACGGACAGGCCGGGCAACTCGCAGCGGCGAAGCTTTTACCCTTGTTACAGGAGAAGACAAGAATATGGTGCGCGCCATCAATCGAATTATCGGCTCTGAAATCGAGCAACGCACCTTATCAACTTTTGACTACGGATCCTCAGGGACTAATCGTGAAGGCCGCTCGCGATGGATCGGAAAACCGCAACGGAAATTCTCAGGAGTGAAAAAAAGACGAAACAAAATCAAGTCACCCTCGAGGCTTTATATTTAAAAAAAACGGGGCATGTGATAATCCCCCTAATATAATGAATACGGAAGATCTGGGAAATTCAAAGATTCTAAATTTGCTTTTCAAGCCGGCCGGAATGTTGATGGGGAGCAGGCTGCGAGCCTGGCTGATGAATCCCGTGAAAACCATGCAGGGTGCCGGCATCGAGCCCGGTCAGACGGTTTTAGAAGTGGGCTGCGGCACGGGGTTTTTCACGATACCGGCAGCAAAGCTTATCGGCGATGAAGGCTGCCTGGTGGCCATGGATCCGTCAGCCGGATATATCGAACAGGTATCCAGAAAGGTGCGCAAGGCGGATTTGAAGAACGTCCATGTGGTAAGACGGGATGCTCTGGACACGAAATTGGATACCGCAACTATGGACAAGGTCTTGTTGTTTGGAGTGATCCCTTTCCCTCTACTGCCTTTAAATCGGCTTTTACCTGAAATACACCGCGTCCTGAAACCGGAAGGGTCTATGGCAGTGTGGTTGTTTCCGCGCGGGGTGCATTTCTGGGTACCAAAATCGATCCTTCAGTCCGGATTATTCACGTATATAAACAAGCAAAACGGGGTGCTCAATTACAGGCGATGTTAAATGCGCCGGCATATATAGACGACAAATCGATATGGCCATTTCCGAATATCGGTGCAAGTGACCGATCCGCAAAACTTATGGTACCAGATTGAGATGACTGAATTTTAACGATTTTTTCTAATTCTGGTGGAGGAAACTCGATGAATGTTCTGGTTGAACAAAGCGGTCCGGTAACGACGGTGATCCTTAACCGTCCTGACAGACGAAACGCTGTGAATGAAGAGACCGCCGGGGTAATTACGAAAAAATTTGAACGGGCACAATAAATGAATTTTAGCGGTCGACATTCCGGCAGGCTCGGATATTTATATGTTGCCCT
>WOR8_10004267_pt1 | contig 21202 bp, 18 predicted proteins | sample DeeMarSeWOR38_10_FD_19890 | JGI IMG/M metagenome (IMG submission 19890) | reverse complement strand
CTTTATCTAGCATCCGATACGCGGCAGACAGAAACCGGGCAGGGGGCTTATCCATACACCGCGACGGAGAAATCCGATGCCGAACTGCTGGATGCCTACTCGCGGGCCGTCATCTCGGTGGTGGATGGGGTGGGGCCAAGCGTGGTCAGCATCACGGCTGGCAAGCGCCCATCCAGGCGCGGCCCTGAACGGGAGGGCGCGGGGTCAGGCGTGGTCATCGCCCCGGACGGTTATGTTCTCACCAACAGCCACGTGGTCAGCAGTGCGCGCCGACTGGCCACCACCTTTACCGATGGTACGCAAGCCAAAGCCACGCTCATCGGTGAGGACCCGGCTACAGATCTGGCCGTGATCCGCGCCGAGGCTTCGGGTCTGCCGTACGCCTTGTTGGGTGACTCCGGGGCGTTGCGCGTTGGTCAGTTGGTGATCGCTATGGGCAATCCGCTGGGCTTTCAATCCACCGTGTCCACCGGGGTGATCAGCGCCCTGGGCCGCGCCCTACGCAGCCGGGAAGGACGCCTCATCGAGAGCATCATCCAACACACCGCGCCGCTCAACCCAGGTAATTCGGGCGGGCCACTCCTCGACTCCCGAGGCGAGGTGGTCGGGGTCAACACGGCCATCATTATGATGGCGCAGGGCATCGGCTTTGCCATCCCCGCGGACACGGCGCGCTGGGTGGTGTCGCAGTTGCTCACCCACGGCCGGGTGCGGCGTGGCTATTTGGGGATCGCCGGGCGCGAACGTCCGCTGCATCGTCGCCTGGCTCTGTTCCACGATCTGCCCAATGAGCGGGCCGTCGAGATCATGTCGGTCGAAGGAGATGGCCCAGCTCGCCAGGCAGGGCTGCGCGAAGGTGACTTGATAGTGGCCATCAACGAGCACATGGTGAACAGCATCGACGACCTACACCGCTTTCTGGCCGACTGGCCCATTGGCAGCCCGGTGACGCTGGCGGTGTTACGCGGGAAGGTACGTTTCGCCATTAAGGTCAGTCCGGCTGAGGCCGGGTGATCCGGCGATCTTGGGCCGAGACGCGGATCACCCTGGCCCGCCGGCCAGGACGGGCGGATCCGCTAGGAGCGGGAAGCACAGGGGACGTAACTATGGTGATATTTGCGCCTTAGTGTACTAGCCCTGACGGTCATCATCCGCAGCACAATCCGGGCTACAGGCCCTTCCTTAATGCCAAGGAGGGGCCCATTTATTCAAGAGCCTGTATTCAACGATTTGACAGACTCAAGTTGGCCCGTAAAATGAAATACCATAGCACTCGACAACCGAACTGAGAATATGCCTTTGAGCCTCCGCGATTCGATCACTCAAGCCCGCACGGCCGGCCATCTGGTTGAGGTGAGGACGCCCACTGACCCCCACCTGGAGATGGCTCGCCTCATCTATGGCTACGACGGGCGACCGGTCCTTTTCGAGGATGTGAGCGGCTATCCGGGTTGGCGTGTGCTGGCCGGCCTGGCCTCGGCCCGGGAGTACTTTGCCTCCGCCCTGGACGTACCGGTGGAAGGACTCATCCACAGGCTGGCCGCCGCCTTAGAGAACCCGGTTGCACCGGCAGTGACCACGGATGCTCCTTGCCAGGAAGTCGTTGAGCCCGACGTAGATCTGGCTTGTCTCCCTATCTTGCGTCACTTCCCCTTCGACGGCGGTCCATATGTAACCGCCGGAATCGCGGTGGTGGATGTCCCGGGCTACGGGCCCAACGTCAGCTTTCACCGGCTGCTGCGCCTGAACCAGCGACACTTCGCGGCGCGGGTGGTTGAGAAGCGGGGCACCGACACGGCGTTGCGTAAATCGGCGGGCGATCTGCCGGTGGCCGTGTGCATCGGCAATTCGCTGCCGGTCCTATTGTCCGCTTCCATGTCGCCCCAGATGGGCGTGAACGAACTGGCGATTGCCAACGCGCTGGCGCCCCTCCAGGTGGTACAGTGCAAGACCGTTCCGCTTTACGTACCCGCCGACTGCGAGCTGGTGTTGGAGGGGCGACTCACCCACACCACCGCCCCCGAAGGGCCTTTCGTAGACCTGACCGAAACCATGGACTTCGTACGGCCGGGGCCGGTGATTGAGATCGACTGCATCACCCACCGTCGCGACCCCATTTACCAGGCCCTGCTGCCCGGTCAGCTCGAGCACAAGCTCCTCATGGGCATGCCCAAAGAGCCAACCATCTACGCGGCTGTCAATCAGGCCTGTCGTTGCACCAATGTGGCCATCACGCCGGGCGGCGCGAGCTGGTTGCACGCGGTGGTGCAAATCCAGAAGCAGGGACCTGACGACGGTCGTGTCGCTATCGAAGCCGCCTTCCGGGGACACGGCTCCCTCAAGCACGTCGTGGTCGTGGACACCGACGTCAACCCCTATGACCCTGCCGAAGTTGAGTGGGCCATCGCCACCCGCTTCCAGGCTGATCGCGACCTGGTGGTGCTGGCCGATCAGCCCGGCAGCAGCCTGGATCCCTCGGGTCACCACGAACCGGGCAAGAAAGGGCGCACCGCTAAGATGGGCCTCGACGCCACCATGCCCTGGGGCGCCGATCGAACCGCCTTCGAGAAAGTACGCTATGCGACTGACTGACGAAGAACAGGCCATGCTGGCTGGTGATGCAGGTCCCGGCGTGCAGAAGGCCATGGAGATTCTCACCGCGTTGGGCAAGATTTACGGCGCAGAGGATCTGGTGCCCGTCACCAGCGTTCAGGTCGCCGGAGTCAGCTACAAGAATTTAGGCGACGCCGGGCTGGAGTTCCTCACCGAGTGGGCGGCTCAGGGAGCCCGTGTCCGCGTGCCGACTACGCTCAATCCAGCCGGGTTGGATCTAGAACGTTGGGGGGAGTTGGGCTTCGACGCCAACTTCGCAGATCGCCAGGCGCGGATCATCCAGGCCTTTTCGGCTATGGGGATACGTGCCACCTGCACGTGCACACCCTACTTTGTGGGTAATCTGCCGGCCCGTGGGGACCATATTGCCTGGGCCGAGTCGAGCGCAGTCAGTTTTGCCAACAGCGTGTTGGGGGCACACACTAATCGCGAGGGTGGGCCCAGCGCACTGGCAGCGGCCATCACGGGCCGCACCCCCCGCTTTGGGCTGCACCTTGGGGAGAACCGCCGCGCCCACTTGGTGGTGGAGGTGCGCTGCCCTCTCGGTTCTTCGGCTGACTTCGGCGCTTTGGGGACGCAGGTGGGCCGCGTGGCCCGCAATCGGGTGCCCTACTTCCGGGGAATCCAGGCATCCGAGCTACAGGTTACCAGTTACGAGCTACCAGTTCCCGGCTTTCATCGCAGGGATCAGAGCTCAGAACTCATTGGACCTATCGATCTACTCAAAGCGCTGGGAGCAGCCATGGCCGCCAGCGGTGCGGTGGCGCTCTATCATATCGAGGGCGTCACTCCGGAGTCTCGCGAACCAGACATCATCCTCCCGGATGCCGAGACCCTCGTGGTTGAGAGTCTGGACGAGGGCTACGCGGCGCTCTCCAGCGGGGGTGATGACAAAATTGACCTGGTGTGGATCGGCTGCCCCCATGCTTCACTGCAGGAGCTGGCGCAGGTGATCGAGTTACTGGCTGGCCGACGGGTTCGGACGGCGCTGTGGGTGACCATGGCGCGCGAGGTGCGAGTCGAAGCTGAAAGGGCGGGCATGGTGGCCGAGCTAGAAGGGCTGGGCGGCCAGGTGGTGGCCGATACGTGCCTGGTCGTCGCGCCGGTCAGGGAACTTGGCTTCCAGCGTATGGCGACGCCTTCCGGCAAAGGCGCCTATTACGCGCCGAGTCACTCTGGTTTGGGCGTGCGCTATGGGCCACTGGAGGCGTGTATCGAAGCTGCGGTCACTGGAGAGTGGAGAATGGGCGATGAGTGAGATCCACAGCACCAGCTACGGGATGAAGAAAAGGTTGCCCGGTTAGCGCCATGAGATCGCTGAGAGGACGGGTCATTAAGGCAGGTCAGGCCGAGGGGATTGCGCTTGTTTCGTCCGAACCCATCGGCTTCTTCGGTATGGTCGACACTGAGACGGGGATTGTTATTGAGAAAGGACATCCGTTGGAGGGGGAGTCGCTTGCTGGAAAGGTGCTGGTCTTCCCCGCCGGCAAGGGCAGCACCGTGGGTAGTTACAGCCTATACCGGTTGGCGAAGGCCGGCTTGGCGCCGGCTGCCATCATTAATGTCGAAAGCGAACCCATCGTAGCCGTAGGGGCTATCATTAGCGGTATTCCTATGCTGGATCAGGTGGATATCAAGCAGATTCGCAATGGCGACTCGGTGATTATTGACGGCGCGCGAGTGATAATTGGCAGTTGAACGCCGGGTCACAATGTGGTAAAATGTTTCTTAGTTTCAGCAGACGACCACCGACGAGGGTTCCCAGCACACAGCCACAGGAGATGAACTATGGTAACACCCCAAATGCTATCCCAGGCCAGCCTGTTTGAGGGACTGACTGAAGAACAGTTGAAGGCCGTTGCCGAAATCGCTGACGAAACAACCTGTCAGCATGGAGCGGTGCTCTTTTGGGAGGGTGAGCGGGCTGAATACTTGTACATCCTCTTAGAGGGAGAAATCAACATATTTGTCCAACTCAGCTCTCGCCCAGAACGAATAACGGTGTCGGCCCTCGATCAACCCTATCAGACGCTCGCCTGGTCGGGATTGGTGGCCCCCAATGTTTATACAGCTTCAGCCCTGTGTGAGAAGGACTGTCGCCTGGTGGCAATACGTGGACAGGCGCTGATGCAGGTGCTGGAAGGTGACCCGGCCCTGGGCTTCGTCGTTATGCGGCGCATCGCCGAGGTGATGAGCAGTCGGATGCGGAATACCCGATTCGCCTTGCTCAAGACCCTGTGAAGCTGGCGAGACAGGGCTATGCTTGACCTGTATCCCCGCCGGGACGTTGCGTACATTGCCACTGCGAGCGGGATCACTGTGGTGGACCGCCGTCAGCCGCGTGTAGTTGACCTTGACTCTTTGAGTGCCCACATTTGGCTGGGCATTGATGGTTTGAGTACGCTGGGAGACATCGCCGACCGCATTGCGGAGCGGTACAATCAGTCGGTGGAGAGTATGCAGGTGAGGGTTGAGCAGAAATGCCAGGAACTGGTGGAGTCGGGCTTTGTGATACTGGCCCATGAGCCTGCTCCGCTGCCCTATCACGTTTCTATGCCACGTGACCAGCAGGATCGTGATGAGATGACTCGCAGCATGCAGGAGGCAGGGTGGATAAAGTAGTGACCGGGCGCTTGAGGTTCAAGCGGCGCTGAGATGCATCTCAGCGCCGTTACATTTAGGGGGATTCCTGCTCGCTCAAGAAGCGATTTATTGTCTCGAGTAGTCTGGGCAAGTCTACCGGCTTGGTGAAGTGTTCATTGGCCCCGGACTCCATTGCGCGTTCTTTGTGTTTGGCGCTGGCCCAGGCGGAGATGGCAATGATGGGGATGTCGGCAGTATTCGGGTCTTTGCGCAATTCCCTGATTGCTTCAAACCCATCCATGCGAGGCATACGGAGGTCCATCAGGATAAGGTCGGGGTCCCAGGAACGTGCTTGCTCCACACCGTCAAGTCCGTCGGCGGCTACGGCCACGTCGTAGCCGCTCAGCTCAAGCATTTGGGCCATGATGTCGCGTTGAGCAGGATGATCTTCAATGTATAGGATTTTGGACACCGACGTAGGCTCCGTACATAAGTAAGTTCTCCGCCGTGGTATGTCAGCCAAGTCGGGGTGAGCTGGTTCAGTCTCCGCGACCGTTGTGCTTGTCCACCAAATCAAACAGGGAGGTGCCTCTCAAGACGGAGACCATCTGTGACTGGGCCACATTGAGGGTGTCGTAGAGTTCACACTCATCAGCACGGTCGCAACCCTCGCGCACATCCAGGCAGGGCGCTATAGCTATGGGCCCCTCCACAGCTTCGATGATCTGGAGTAGACTGATGTCTTGCGGGTCATTAACCAGCGAAAAGCCACCCTTTGCGCCTCGATGGGACATGAGTAACCTGTTACGGGCTAGGTCCTGAAAGATTTTGGCCAGATAGCTTTCGGGCAGACCCTCTGCATCTGCAACCTGGCTCACAAGACACACCTGTCCAGACGGTTGGCGGGCCATGTAAACCATACCCCGCAAGCCATAGTCACTTCCTCGTGTCAGGCGCATAATCCGTGCCTCCTCATCCGGGCCGTTTGGCCCCACGACGAGCCGAAAAACGGGAGCATTCAGAGTGTTTTTGGGTATACTACCCCGCTATTATAGCACGGAGGATGGTCCCAGTCAATCGCAATTGTGCAAATCCGACGAGTTACGATATAATTCCATGCCTATATGGGCTTGGTATTGCACCGTTGTTACCCTTGTTCAGCGATCCCCAAACATAAAACCCCGATTACGAGGTGAAGACCGATGGTCCAGCTAAGCGAATACGCGCAACGCATTGAGGAGTCGGCTACTATGGCCATCAGCGCCCGCGCCAAGGCCATGAAGAAGGCAGGCGAGAATGTAGTCGCCATGGCGGCTGGTGAGCCGGATTTCGATACCCCCTATCACATCGTGGCGGCGGCCAAACAGGCTCTCGACGAGGGATTCACCCGCTATACGCCAGCTTCGGGTATGCCTGAACTGCGCGCCGCCTGGGCCGAGCAGGTGGGACGGAGTCGCGGCGTCCATTATGAACCCAATCAATTGATAGTAACTGCTGGCGGCAAGCAGGCAATCTACAACGTCATTTACGCGCTGGCAGGCCCGGGCGATGAAGTCGTTATCCCTGCCCCTTACTGGGTCAGCTATCCAGAGCAGGTGCGGGCTGTTGGGGCGATCCCAGTTATTCTGGAGACCAGCGCGGAGCAGGACTTCAAAGTCAGCCCGCAGTCATTGCGGGAGGCCATCACAGACCGCACCCGGCTGCTCATCCTAAACTCACCATCGAATCCAACCGGTTCGGTGTACGATCGGAATGAGCTGCTTGCGCTGGCCGAAGTGTTGGTGGAGAAACAGGTGCCTGTCCTCGCGGATGAGGTGTACGATGCGCTGGTTTACGGCAAGGACTTCGTGAGCATTGCTTCGCTGGGCGAAGAGATTTACGGTCTGACTATAGTCTCTGGCGCAGTATCTAAAACCTACGCCATGACTGGCTGGCGCATCGGTTATGCCGTCGGCCCCGCTGAGATCATTGCTGCTGCCGGGCGGCTGCAGAGCCATTCAACCAGCGGCCCCAACTCGGTGGCGCAGAAGGCAGCCCTGGTTGCCATCACCGGCGACCAGGCCGCGGTTGAAGCAATGCGCCAGGAATTCGACCGCCGCCGCCGATATATGCTCCAACGTCTGCTGGCCATGCCTGGCATTACCTGCCCGGAGCCACACGGTGCATTCTACGCCTTCCCTCGTATTTCGGGCTACTACGGCCGGAGTTACGAGGGTGAGGTGCTAGATGGGTCTATGGCCTTCTCTCGCCTGCTGCTAGAGAACGAGAAGGTGGCGACAGTTCCCGGCCTGGCCTTTGGTGACGATGCCCACGTGCGGCTCTCATACGCCACCGGTATGGCGCAGATCGAAGAGGCAATGAATCGTTTGGAGCGCTTCCTGAGTCGCCTGACATAGGGGCAAATGGCAAGATCTATGGGCGGTAAGGCCGCTTTGCTTATTCAAAACGGTACCCTGGTGACGGCCAGTGACACCTTCCGGGCCGACGTTGCCATCGTCGACGATAAGATCGTAGCCGTGGGGCGGGATCTCGCCCGCCAAGGACTTGGTGACTTCGAGAAGACCCTTGATGCTAGTGGCCTGCTGGTCATTCCCGGCGGTGTTGATCCTCACGTTCACCTGTCTTATCCCCAGGGCCCAAATCGCGTCCTCTCCAGCGATGACTGGTTCACCGGCACTGTGGCTGCTGCGTGTGGCGGGACCACCACTCTGATTGATTTTGTTGAAGCCCGCCCCGAGGAAACTTGGATGGAGGCCTTCGAAGCCCGCCTGGCTGAAGCTGACCCGCAAGTGGTCATCGACTTCAGTTTTCATATGAGCTTCAACCGGGCCGATGAGCGCAGCCTGGCCGAAGTAGAGACCATCATCGAAGCCGGAATGCCCAGCTTCAAGGTCTATATGGCCTATGACAACATCCGCCTGACGGACGCCGAGATGCTGCTGGCACTGGAAACGCTCAGGGAGTATGGTGGGCTGCCCATCGTCCACGCCGAGAATCACGACGTCATCATGCGACTGGTGGCCCGCCACTTGGCGGCGGGGCATGTCGAGCCGCGCTGGCATCCTCGCAGCCGCCCGGCAGCCGGCGAAGCCGAAGCCACAGAACGCGCCCTGACACTGGCTGAGATTGTGGACCTGCCCATGCACATCGTTCACGTGAGCGCCGCCAGGGGCTTGGAGTCCATCCGTCGCTACCGCGAACGAGGTCGGCCCGTCACCAGTGAGGTTTGTACTCAGCATATGCTCCTCAGCGATGTGCTGTACGAGCGTACCGGCTTCGAGCCTGCTAAATACGCAATGGCACCCCCGCTGCGCACGGCTGCCGACAACGAGGCGATGTGGCAGGGACTGGAGGATCGGAGTCTGGATTTTGTCGTCACCGATCACTGTCCTTTTACCCTGGCTCAGAAGCGGGGTCAGCGGCGCACCCCCGAGTTTCGTCGCTTGCCGGAAGGCACCGTTGCGGCTCCGCCCGAAGTTCCCTGGTTTGACGGCATCCCTCCCTTTAATCAGATTCCAGGCGGCGCGCCCGGTGTCGAGACGCGAGTGCCGCTGGTGTATCACTTCGGTGTGAACCAGGGGCGGTTTTCCCTCAATCAGTTCGTCGAGGTCACCAGTACCGCGGCTGCTAAGCTCTTCGGTCTGTACCCCCGCAAGGGGACGATTGCTCCCGGGGCTGATGCCGATATAGTACTCTTCGATCCGGACTATGAAGTTGCCATTGCGGCTGATGCTCTGCACCAGAACTGTGACTACACCCCTTATGAAGGTATGCGGGTCAAGGGATGGCCTCGGACTGTGCTTAGCCGGGGGAAAGTGATTGTGCGCGCTGGCCAATTCGTTGGACATAAGGGATGGGGCCGGTATCTGAAACGTGACATAGTACCCCGTCAACCGTGATTTGATCCCGCTTTGCGGGATTTGAAGGGTACAAAAGCTGGGATTGCATCGGTGACAGATGTTGGGCGCTTGCGCCCAATAATATCTTGACGTACAATCGCTTATTGAGGGGCACTGCTGTTTTAGCCGCTGGCGCGAATGAACCTTTAGATCCGTCTTCTGTTTGTAGATCCCTACGGGAAAGTCTCATACACATCGGAAGACTGGGAAATCTGATCAACCCTTTTTCGCTTCAATCCTTGGCGGTAAAGAGGTTACTCAACGATGGGAATCTCCAAAGAGACTGCTCTGAGCTATCACGAAGAGGGGCGACCGGGTAAGGTCGAGGTTGTCCCTACCAAGCCAACCAGTAGCCAACTTGATCTATCGCTGGCTTACACGCCAGGTGTGGCGGTGCCGGTTCTCGAGATCGCTGAAGATCCGGACAAGGCTTATCGCTACACGGCCAAAGGTAATTTGGTGGCGGTGGTATCCAACGGCACTGCCATATTGGGCCTCGGTAACCGTGGGCCACTGGCCTCCAAGCCGGTGATGGAAGGCAAAGGCGTCCTCTTCAAGCGCTTCGCCGACATTGATGTGTTTGACATTGAACTAGACGCTACTGACGCAGAAGAGATCGTCAACGTTGTGCGGGCCATGGCACCCACTTTTGGTGGCATCAACCTGGAAGACATCAAGGCCCCCGAGTGTTTCTATATCGAGGAACGCCTCAGGGGGATGTTGGACATCCCCGTTTTCCACGACGACCAACATGGCACGGCAATCATTGCCACGGCTGGGCTGATCAACGCGTTGGAGCTCGTGGGCAAGGAGATCGGCGAAATCCAGATAGTGGTCAATGGTGCTGGCGCCTCCGCTATCGCCTGCTCTGAGATGTTCGTCTTGGCTGGTGCCCGGCGCGAGAACATCACCATGCTCGATTCGCGAGGCGTCATCTACGCCGGGCGGGAAGAGGGCATGAATGAGTACAAGGCGTGCTTCGCCCGGGAGACGGATGCGCGCACCCTCGAAGATGCCATGCAAGGGGCGGATGTCTTTGTGGGACTGTCGGTAGCCGACGTGGTGAGCCAGGACATGGTTCGCTCTATGGCGGAGCGGCCTATCATTTTCGCGATGGCCAATCCTGACCCAGAGATCAAATATGAATTGGCCAAAGAGGCCCGCCCCGACGCTATCGTCGCCACTGGCCGCAGCGATTACCCCAACCAGGTGAACAACGTCCTCGGCTTCCCCTTTATCTTTCGGGGCGCTCTCGACGTGCAGGCGTGTCAGATCAATGAGGACATGAAGCTGGCCGCCGCCCAGGCTCTGGCCGCCCTGGCTCGCGAAGATGTGCCTGATTCGGTGCTCAGGGCCTATGGCCTGGAGTCTCTCAGGTTTGGGCCCGATTACATCATCCCCAAACCCTTTGACCCGCGCGTATTGCTGTGGGAGGCGCCAGCCGTGGCTGAGGCGGCTATGAGTACCGGCGTCGCTCGCCGCCAGATTGACCTGGATGTCTATCGTGAGCAACTGGAAGCACGACTGGGCAAGGGTTGGGAACTGATGCGTCTCATCATTAATAAGGCGCGTAGCGATCCCAAGCGGATCGTCTTTGGCGAAGGCGAGGAGCCCGGGATTATCCGTGCGGCGGCGGCTGTCGAAGAGCAGGGGATCGGTCACCCTATTCTGCTCGGCCGACCCCAGGTTGTGCGTCACACGGTGGAAGACTTGGGACTCGACTTTGAGCCGCTGGTCATCGAACCTCAGTTCAGCGAACAATACGAGGCCTACTGCCGGACATTCTTTGAGTTACGCCAGCGCAAGGGGGTCGCCTGGTCACGGGCTCGGGCCTTGATGCGACGGCGTAGCTATTTTGGCCCAATGATGGTTGAGAGGGGGGACGCCGATGCCTATGTGTCGGGGCTGACCCACAATTATGCCGATATCATCAGCCCGGCATTGCAGGTCGTGGGCACTGCCCCAGGCGTGCACAGGGTAGCTGGCATGTATATTATGCTGGTGCGAGATAGGGTCTACTTCTTCTCTGATGCCACTGTCAATATTGACCCCAGCGCCGAGGATTTGGCCGAAATTGCCTGCCTGGTTGCCGATGCTGCCTGCCGCTTTGACGTCCAACCTCGCATCGCTATGCTCAGTTTCTCGAATTTCGGGAGTACGCGACACCCATTCGCCGAGAAGGTACGACGCGCTGTCGAGCTCGTGCGCGAATGCCGACCTGACCTGTTGGTGGACGGTGAGATGATGGCCGATACCGCCGTAGTGCCCGAGATCATCGACGACCTGTATCCGTTCAGCCAGGTGCGTGACGCCAATGTGCTCATCTTTCCCGATTTGGAGGCTGCCAACGTCGCCTACAAACTCTTGCAGCGGCTGGGTGGCGCCGAGACGATCGGGCCAGTATTGCTGGGTATGGGCAAACCGATCCACGTCCTCCAGCGCGGTGATGAAGTGCGTAGCATCGTCAACATGGCTGCCATGGCTGTGGTCGATGCCCAGGAAAGAAAGTGAAACGGAACCAGAGGCTGGGCATCTAAATAATGAGGTACGTCAGAGGAGGGCCAGGCATCTAGGTTTCAGTGGCAGGCATTGGGTTCTTCATTCGATGACTTCCTGATGATTACATAACTGCACACACGATAGAAGGAGAGCTGTGATTATGGCAGAAGTCAAATCAGGATTGGAAGGTGTGGTTGTCGCCCAGAGCAGGATGAGCAAAGTGTTAGGCGATGTTGGGCGACTGATTTATTCAGGCTACGAAATCCACGACCTGGCCGAACAGGCCAGCTTTGAAGAAGTAGCCTATATGCTCTGGAATTGCTGTCTACCTACTCGGGAGCAACTGGATAACTTTGAGCGGGATATGATCAGACGGCGGGGCATCTCTTTCCAGGTGATGGACTTGGTGCGCTCCACGCCGCCAGAGGCGCATCCTATGGCGGCGTTGCGTACGGCTGTCTCGGGACTTGCCCTAAATGATCCTGAGGCCGACGACCTTTCCCACGAAAGCAATTTGCGCAAGGCCGCTGATATGACGGCCAAAATGCCCACCATAATCGCTGCTATCGACCGAACTCGGAAAGGGTTGGAGTCTCTCGGACCTCGCGATGATCTAAACCACGCGGCAAACTTCCTGTATATGCTCCACGGTCGCCAGCCGAGCGAGATTGAGGCCCGCGCTATGAACCTCTATCTGGTGCTGCTGGCCGACCACGGATTCAACGCCTCCACCTTCTCTGCCCGGGTGACGGCCGCTACGCAATCCGACATGTACTCAGCGGTGACCAGCGCCATCGGCACCCTCAAGGGACCGGCCCACGGCGGCGCTACCGAGGCGGCTATGAAGCAGCTTTTTGACATCGGGGACGTGGAAAACGTGGAGGCCTGGTTCGAAGAGGCCCGCGCCCAGGGCCGTCGCATTATGGGTATCGGGCACCGCGTTTACAAGGTGGAGGACCCCCGCGCCCGTCACCTGCGCACAGTGGCGGCTGAGTTAGCGGAACAGACCGATCCCAAGTGGTTCCAAATCGCCGAGAGGTTGGAAGGGGTAGCCCGCCAGGATACCTACTTCATCGAGCGGGATTTGTACCCCAATGTGGACTTCTACACGGCTCCTATGCTTTATTCGCTGGGCATTGAGCCGGACCTGTTCACGACTATGTTCGCTATGTCGCGCGTCGTGGGCTGGACCGGACACCTGTTGGAGCAATACGCTGACAACCGTCTCATCCGGCCTCGCTCCGAATACATCGGTCCCATGGACCTTGAGTGGGTACCGATTGACGAGCGGGAATAGGACAGCCCACCCAAAGAATGCCGGCCAGGGCGACCCTGCCCTGGCCGGCATTCTTCTAATCCGCTTCAGGCCTGTTCAACATGCCACTGGCACAAGCCAGGATTAGCTCGGCTGCGTGTCTGCGAGTTCGAACCGGTCCGGCCGTGCCTCCGTGGCAAAGCGAGGTAACTCGGCGCCGCTGATCCAGTTGGCGATCAGGCGACCGGTGATGGGCGCCAGGCCGATGCCCGCCCCCTCGTGACCGGCCGCCATGTAAAAACCGGGCACCGCCTCCAGTGGCCCGATAAGTGGCAGGTGGTCCGGGCTCCACGGGCGCAGCCCGGAGTAACTGCGGATTACCTGCACCCTGTTGTGGGCAAGGGCGGGCAGGAAACGGACTGCGCGGGTGGCAATCGCCTGAATGACTGGCAGCGAAACGGCCCGCCCGAAGCCAACGAACTGGCGGCTGCTGCCCAGCAAGAGTGTCCCACTGGCAGTCATCTCGGCCACGAAGGCGACTTCCAGATCCTCCGAGGCAGATTGTACTGTTGCGGCGTAGCCGCCCTCTAGTAGCGGATGCTGGATCAGGCCGGGGACTTTGGCGGTGACCAGGATGTGCCCTTTGCGTGGCCGGATCGGGGCTTGGATCCCGACCAACCGGGTCACTTCGTTGCTCCAGGCGCCTGCTGCACAGACGACAGTCTCGGTGGCGATTTCGCCCGTTCGGGTAACCACCTTGCTGACCTGCCCCCCGTTCCCTGCCCGGCGGATAGCAACGACCTGGGCGTGGATGTGCAGCGTCAGCCCCTGCTCTTGGGCCGCCGATAGCAAGGCTAGTGTGGCTCGGCGGGGGTCAACTTGGGCGTCATCGGGGAAGAAGGCTCCCCCCGCCAGGTCGGGGGCCAGATTGGGTTCCAGCGCCTTGAGGCCACGCCCATCCAGCACTTGCGCCCGAATTCCGGCATTCTCCATAGCTACTGCTCTTTGCCGAGCAGCGTAGCTACTGCTCTTTGCCGAGCAGCGGTCACTCCCGCCTCATCCTCGGCCAGCAAGACGGTTCCGGTGCGAGCATACTCAAAATCGAGGTCGAGTTCTTCGGCCAGTTCGGCCCACAGCGCGGCGCTCGCCCGGCCCAGCTCTAGCTCAGCTCCGCGCTTGTCCCAAAGCAAGACCAGACCGTCGCAGGCGCGGGAGGTGCCGCTGGCAGGAAAATGCTGTTCCACCAGATGTACCTCCAACCCGGCAGCACACAGATAATAGGCACAGGAAGCACCTACAATTCCGCCGCCGATGACGACCACGTCGGCCTTGAGGGTCATAGGCTCACCTCTTCTCCTCTGAGTATAACGAATGGAGCAGTGAACAGCAAAAACAAGCCCGCCTCCAGTAAGGAGACGGGCCATAATCATCCGGAGCAAAGAGGCTATTTGTTGCGGTCAAGCACCAGCCAGGCGATGCCTTCCAGCGCGTCTCGGATGGGTGAGCGAGGGAAGGCACGCAGCGCATCACAAGCTGACTGGCAGAAGTGTCGTGCCTCTTGTCGTGACCGTTCGATGCCCATCGAGCTTTGGACCCAGGCCAGCAGCTGTTCGATCTCGACTGGCGTCGCTCCGTCGTCAATGCGGTTGATGGTGGCGCGCATAGCAGGCGACATACCATCCGCGGCGGCATAGATGAGCGGCAAAGTGATCTGCCGTCGCCGCAGGTCGCCGCCTACTGGCTTGCCGATTATTGCCGGGTCGCCCACGTAGTCAAGCACGTCGTCCGTGATCTGGAAGGCCATCCCCAGGTTGTGCCCGTAGCGGCCCAGGGCTTCTATCTCGGACTCCGAAGCACCGCTGACCACACCCGCGGCCTGCAAACCTTCCTCGAACAACACGGCTGTCTTCCCGGCAATCTTAAAAAAGTAAGCTTCCAGTGCCTGGTCGATGGGACTCACGTGGCTCACCAGACTGATCTCACCTTCGCAAATCCTTACCGCTGCCCGCCCCAGGTGTTCCAAAACGCGGATGTTGCCGCTGCGGGCAATGGCTGTCGCCGACAGTGCAAAGAGATAGTCGCCACCCACCAGTGCAGCGTCACGGAACCACTTGCTATGAACTGTGGCGAGCCCACGCCGCCGGGGCGATTGGTCGATCAGGTCATCGTGGACCAGCGTGGCGGCGTGGATCAGCTCCACCGCCGAGGCCACAGCCACTGAACTGGGCGGGTCGTAGTAGTTGAGCTTGGCCGCCAGCAGCACCAACAAGGCGCGCAGGCGCTTCCCGCCCGCCGATATCACGTGCCGCGCTGGTTCGGATATGACCATTACGGGAGAAGCAACCAGACTCTGCATATAGTCCTCAACCTGGGCCATCTCACTGTGCACGTCGAGGCGAGTTATGATCTCAGATATATCTACAGTTCGTAAAGGAGCCACAGAAGTGTTGGGGTTTGAATTCATCTACTATATCCCTCTCGTGGGTTCTTCAACTCTAGTGCCCTGTCGGAGTGATCTCGATAAGCTGCATTCGGCCCTCATGGGCACCATCTTATTCATCCCTCATAGGGACATGCCCCTGGTAGGGACTTTGCAGGCATAATCCGTGTGGTGGGGCACTAGCTACTGGCCAGTAAAGCCAGTCAAGACTGAGTCCTCGTAGTTAATGGGCTGGTCGATCAATTCCTTTTCCAGCAGCCAATCCACCACGTCCTGCCACTCGGCCTGGCTGGGCACCTCTCCTGCTGGGAAGGGAGGCATCTGGTACGAGCCCTGAATGCTCTCCGGCACTCGACCCTGCTCGATCAGAAGGTCCGAGAATTGACCAGGGTTGCTGTTCATGTCACCCACGGCCTGGTTCCAGGCCTTGAGAAATTTCTTGATGGTGTTGGGTTTGGACTCGATGGCCGCTGTGCTGAAGCTGAGCACGCTCTGCGAGTACTCGGTGTATTGGCTGTCGTCAACCACCAACTCGGCCCCACCCGCCATCGCGCCCTGCGCCAGCGGGTCGGGCAGCGTGGCTGCCGCGATCTGTCCGGCCATCAACTGCTCAAATCGGACCGGGATGGCGCTGACCTCGACGATCTCGATTTGGTCAGAGGAAAGCCCTTCGGCTTCTAGAAGCCGGTCGGTGATGTACTCTATCACGGTATTCTGGCTGATGCCGATCGGCACACCGGCCAGGTCCGATGTCGAGGTGATTCCACCGTCAGGCGCGGCCAACACGCGAAACTGGGGGGACTCGGGGTAAGACCGCCGGGCCGTAGCCACGATCTTGATTTGCGCGTCATCTCGGTTGAAGAGACCGGTGCTGATCAGATCGTTGAGCATGCCATCTATTTCGCCAGCCTGCATAAGCGCGTCTCGTTCCTGGGCGCTCTTTACGGGTACCAATTCGACGTTGATGCCCTCTTCTTCAAAGTAGCCTTTCTGCTCGGCAACGTAGAAGGGTATGGTGTCAAGGATGGGCAGCAAGCCCATCTTCAGATTGGTGTCCTCGGCCTCTTGTCCAGGCGCGCAGGCTCCCAAGGACAACGATAAGACGACGGTGACAGTGATTGCCATAAACCAGTTAAATTTGCTTACCATTAGGCTCTATTAACTCTCCATTCTACCCAAATTAAATACACTTTTCACAAATTCGATTCTACTACGTTGCCCTGCCCATGTCTATAGGTCAGCTGGGTAACACCGTGCAGAAAAAGACCTATTCGGCCATAGGTCTTTCGGGCAGTCGATTATAGAGGAACCCTGACGAAAACACAACTATTTCAACAGCCCCTGCCTATATCCCTCGCTGACAGCATGGCTGCGGTTCTTCACGCCCAGTTTCCGATAGATGTTGGCCAGGTGGTTCTTGACCGTCTTCTCAGCCACAAACAGTTCCTCAGCGATCTCGACTGTAGTCTGTCCGGCGGCAACCAGTTGCAGCACACGTAACTCGGTTTGCGTCAGGGCCGGACCGGCAGGTGACTCCTGGGAAGCGCGCCGGTAATCGTGCAGCAGGTAAGCCGTCACACTGGGGTCAAGCCACCCTTGCCCCGCGTGGGCGGCGCGCACAGCTTCGGCGATCTTGGCCGCCTTGACGCTCTTGACAATGTAACCGATCGCGCCCGCCAAGGCGGCGGCCCGCACATCTGCCTCGTCATCTGATTCGGTTAGGGCCAGCACTTTGACTTGAGGATGCCTGTCCTTAATCTGGCGAATCGCCCGGATGCCCCCTTGCGGGTCGTGGCGCGGCATGCGTAGATCCATCAACACCACGTCTGGAGATAGTTCGGCCGTGGCAGAAAGCGCCTCCTCCGGCGAGCCCGCTTCGCCGACAACTGCAATATCAGGTTGGCGTTCTAGCAGCTTGCCCAGCAGCTCCCGCTGTAGATCCATGTCGTCGGCAATCAGGACTCTGATTCGGGTCATAGTGTGCCGTCCCTGTCCTCAGCCAAAGGGACACTGATGGTAACTTGGGTGCCATTGCCCATCGAAGAGCGGATGTCGATATCTCCGCCGATTTCTTGCGCTCGTTCCCGCATGCTCCACAGTCCGAGGCCGGCCTGACCGGGTCCAACCTTTGCAAGATCAAAACCACTCCCTTCGTCTGTTACGTGGACCAGAGCCTTGTTGTTGGCGCGATGTACGACAACGGTGGCCTCCTCGACACCAGCGTGTTTCCAGACGTTGGTCAGTGCCTCGGTCACGATGTAGCCTAAGTGGCGGATGGTATCAACCGGCACCTGGGGTTCGTTGACTGGCAGCTTCAGTTCAACCATCAGGTCAGTATTGCGCCGAAAGCGGTCAGTGATGCGCGTCAGTTCGCCTCCCAGGGTGAGTTGGGCTGGGTCCTGTCTCAAGGCTCGCACGATCCATCGAATGCCCTCGTGGACTTCGCCGGTCAAGGCCACCACCCGCAGCATTTCTTCCTCGGCCGCTAGTGGATCTTCAGCCAGCAGCAGACTGGCGTACTCAGCTCGCCGCCCCAGCGCTGAGAGCTGGCTGAGGACGCCGTCGTGAATGTCCGTCGCGATTCGCCGCCGCTCTTGCTCTACGGCGGCTTGTTCGCGCAGGGCATTCGCTCGATCCCGGCTGTGTTGCCAGGCGATCATCATGGCGGCCAGGGCTGCCAGTAGTCCGCCGGTGACCCAATAGCTGGCGCTGCGCAGCACTACCTCATCCACTTGCCGGTATTCAATGATCACCGGCAGTGTATAACCGTCGAGATACAGGGATGAGGCGAAGCCCAGCGTAGATACGATAACCACACCGGCAAAGAGCACCGCCCGACGTCCCGGTCTTTCAGCACTGGGCAAGGAGAGTGCGGCTGTCACCGTGGGGGTGAGTGAGTATAGCGAAAAGATGTTGCGGTATCCCCCTCCCGCCAGGTTGACGATCACGATGGCGAAAAATGTATCAAATATAATAAAGGGAGCGGACCTTAACCAAGCATCGGCACGGATGAGCAAGATGACAATCAGGCCCAGCGTATAAAGAGCGACAATTCCCCATAACACCAGCAAACCACGAGTTTGGGCAGCGATAATTGGATGTGGGTAGAAGAAGAGAATGCCCAAGGCGTATACTAACGACGCAACGCGGATCAGCATCGCTACCCACGACAACCAGTAACCAACCTGCTGGGCGTTCAGTGACTGACGCAACACAGATAACCAACCTTATCCGACCGGCTACCCCTCACACGGATTATGCCTGCGAGTCCCTACTAGGGGCACGTCTCTATGAGGGGCAGGTCCCTGTTAGGGAATATGAGTAGGATCGTGCCCACGAGGGCCGAATGCAGCTTGTCGAAATCGCTGTGACGGGGTCACTGGTGCATAGGTGTCAGGGGCGTCACAGTGATTCGATTGCTGACCGCTTCCAGCATATTATAGCGCAAATGTCCGAGGGACTCAATGCGTGGATAGCAAGGCTTGAAGATTTCGCTTGCCAGCCATGTATGGATATGCTACAATTTGATTCCCACTATCCTGCCTGACAGTGACGCCATTGTCAGATGGTGTTCCTCTCAGAGTCCCAATACAGGAGGTAGCCAAGGTGACCACGGAGGGCGACGTGCTCGGTCAGATTGTTACTATTGAACGTTTCATCTTGCAGCAACAGTCGAGCTACCCACAGGCCACAGGTGTTCTAACCAACCTTCTGTATGATTTGGCCCTGGCCGGAAAAATCATCGCCAGCCGGATCACACGGGCTGGGTTGGTTGAGATCCTGGGCAGCACGGGCCAGGAGAACGTACAAGGCGAGGAGGTTCAAAAGCTAGACGACTTTGCCGATCGCACCATCTATCGCCTCAATGATCACACCGGGCGCTTGGCGGCAATGGCCTCCGAGGAACACGCTGACGTTCTGCCTATCCCTGACCGTTTTCCTGTGGGCAAGTACGTGCTCCTGTTCGATCCTCTCGACGGTTCCTCTAACATAGACTACAACGTAAGCGTAGGAACCATTTTCTCCATCTATCACCGCAAAACGCAGGATGGTCCAGGCACCCTTGAGGACTGTCTCCAGATAGGACGTGATTTGGTGGCCGCCGGTTACATCGTCTACGGCTCAAGCACCATGCTGGTCTATTCCACGGGGCACGGTGCGCATGGTTTTACGTTGGATCCTAGCTTGGGCGAGTTCCTGCTCTCGCACCCCAGTATCTGCATTCCGGCTGAGCCCCAGTACTATAGCGCTAATCAAGGCTCTCAGAAGTATTGGTCGCAGGGTGTCAGGCGCTATACTGAATGGCTCCAGGGCCACAACGGTTCGCAAAAGGGTTTGTCGTTGCGTTATGTCGGCTCTCTGGTGGCCGATTTCCACCGTAATCTGTTATCAGGTGGGGTGTTCTATTATCCCACCGATACCAAGGATCCCAAGCGGCCGCACGGTAAGTTGCGTTTGCTCTACGAAGCCAATCCGTTGGCCTTTGTGGCTGAACAGGCCGGCGCCTACGCTTCCGACGGTCGTCAGGCTATTCTCGATATCCAACCGACGAGTCTCCATCAGCGAACTCCTCTCTTCATCGGCAATCGTGACCTGGTTGAGAAGGCAGAGGCGTTCATCCGCGACTACGACTGATCAATTAATGTTGGGAGAAAAGGACTATTTACACCTGGATAGGCGCGTGTTATCCTGATCTTGAGAATAGGCGTGGTGATTTCTAAAGTGAAGGTCCTTGACCATGTGGAGGCAATATGTTGGTTTCAATGTTAGCAGGATCGATACTGCTTCTGGTTGTCGTGATTCTGTTGGTAGCCCGCCCGCAGGCGGCAGTTCCCGTGCTCGTTCGTGTGTGGCCCCGCCGTCGAAGATAGATTGACTTATTTGATGTTTGACTGAGCACCCGCCTTCTTCCAGGCGGGTGTTTCTTATGGTTCTTCTACCCGCGTTTTTCGGATTCCTGTGCACGTGCAAAAAGGCAACCGGCTCTCGTTAGGAGTCAGTTGCCTTTTATCTTGGTATAGGAGTGATGCGGGGATAACTTCTAATTTCTCGTGTGCTGAACGCCTGTTCCAGCTACTTTACAAAGATCCGGTTGTCTCAGTGAATGCCGCACGTGCTGCACGTCCCACCAGCGCAGCTACTGCAGCCACCTCCGGCGCCGGCAACCGCTTGCGACGTGCCTCCGTCTCCCTTGCTGAAGGCAGCGAAGAGCGAGATCGCCCGAGCGGTTTGCATACTCTCGCAGTTCTTACATTGAATGGGAGCATCGGCCTTGCTCATTGGTCGCAGGGCATCGAATTTCCCACGGCAATCCTCACAGTAATACTCGTATATTGGCATTCTTCTCACCAATCCTTTGGATATCCAACGTGACTTTCACTGACTGTGCATATTGTACTCAGCTTACGAAAGGCGTCAAGAAGAAGCGTTCAAGCAGTTGTTCGGATTCTATTCAAACGGCGGTCTCCAAAGACTGGAAGCACCCCTTCATATGAATTCTAACTTTTTTCTCCTTCAATTGAGATGAAACTCCTATTGCAGCCGGTCCACTGCTTGTGATATACTTTTCACAGTAACTATGTACTTTTACAAAGGTAATTGGGTTTTTCCACCGATGTGGCTCGCCAGCGAGGGCGAGTGGAGGGAAATAAGATGGATACCCGCATATCTATGCCACGTGGACTGAGGGCCGCAGCCGTTGCGTTCGTGGGTCTGGCAATGGTTTGCGGCTTGTTGATTCTCTTCGCAGGACTGGCGCAGCCGGTGACAGCCGCGCCTCTAGCCGATACCTTGATTTCCTCTGACATCATCGGCGGGGCGACGTGGACTCCGGCGGGCAGCCCGTACATCATTAGCGGCACCGTGTCTGTTTACGGCGGTGCGCTCACCATCGAGCCTGATGTAGTGGTGCGA
>WOR8_10008563_pt1 | contig 21206 bp, 19 predicted proteins | sample DeeMarSeWOR38_10_FD_19890 | JGI IMG/M metagenome (IMG submission 19890) | reverse complement strand
TGAACGAGTCCCCTTTCGACCCCTTCAGGGTGACCATCCGGGTCGACTGGTCGACCGCCTCGACCGTGGCCGTCTCCTCGACCAGCGAGGACGTCTGCCAGGAAGGAGGCTCCGCCGCCCACCCGCCTGCCGCGATTGAAAGGACAACCAGCCCGGCCAACAATGCAAATCCGGTTTTCCTCATGAAAATCCCCCTCCCTTTGTTTTGTCCGTTCGATGTCCGGACATGATCGGCCGTTTCGGCCGGACCACTCGAACAGATCGACTCTTCCCGACGGGTTACCGGGTCCTGGACCAGCCTACCCAGGCTTCGTCGTATACCCGGACATCGGGAAATCCCAGGTACCGCAGGATGAAGAAGGCATCCGCGGCGGCAATGCCGGTGTCACAGGTGGTGATGACGGTCTTGTCCGGGGTGATGCCGTGGGTTCCGAGCATCCACAGCAGCTCCGCCGGCGTCTTCAGAAAACCGTTTTCCATGTAGAGAGCGCCCAGCGGCACATTGATCGACCCCGGAATGAACCCGGCCCGGCTGGCCTTTTCGTGCTTAGTCATGCCAAGGGTCCGGTCGATGAGACGATTATCGAGAACCACCACACCCCGCTTCTCGAGAAGCCCGGCCACCGTGTCGCTGTCCGCGACGAACTCCGGTCGGACCGTCCCGGTGAAGGGGCGTGCCTTCCGGGTGGAAGATCCGGTGCTCGTGTGGAAACCGGCGTCGTGCCATCCTTCGATGCCGCCGTTCAGATAGGAGACGTTGTCGGCGCCGGCCCATGAAAGGACCGCGAGCAGGGATCCTGCAAAAATACCGTTTCGATCGTAAACCACGATATGGTCGTCGGCGGCTATCCCCTTGCTGCCGAGGATTTCCGCCACTTTCTTGTGTGGCGCGAGCACGAACGGTTTCTCCGCGTCCTCGCCGGAGCGCAGGTCGCTCTCCAGGGGATTGAAGCGGATGGCGCCTTCGATGTGCCCCTTTTCATAGGCGGCGCGGTCCCGGGCGTCGATCACCACAAGGTTCCTCTCCTTGAGGTTGTCGTGCAGCCACCGGGCATCCACCACCATGGATTTGCGGACCTTGCCCGTGTCGATGACAAGTTTCTGGGTCTTTTCCAACGCTTTCGGCAGGATTTCGTCGGAAACGACCACCTTCCTGTTGGCCTCCTTCTCGTAATCCAGGAGGTCGGCATCGGCGAGAAACAGCCCGCGGTTGCCGTGGCAGTTGTTGCAGTTGGCCGCCTGCCAGGTCCGCCGCCGGATGTTGTGGGGGGAAGCCCGTTTCCAGGTCGGGGTATTCCCGAAGTTGGTGAATCCGCCCTTGCCATAGAAATCGAACATCCCGGGATCGGAGGGCACGTGGCGGACCAGCATGTACCGGTACCCGGCGCCGGGGGCCTTTTCATCGTCGTTCCGCCCGATCTTCATCGATTCCCCTTCCCGCCGGTTCTGGAAGAACGCCATCCCGTCGCTGTCCTTCCCCACGTGGCAGCTGTAGCAGTTGACGTAGGTCTGGGAATGACACACCTGGCACTGCACCTTGCCGATGTGAATGGCATGATCCCGCACGGACCCGTACTGCAGGTCCTTGTGACAGTCGGTGCAACGCGCCATTTCCTTCAGGTAGTACCGGCCCTTGAGGTCTATTGGCGCCGCGGCGTCCATCTCGCCGGCCTGGTGACAGGGAACGCAGTCCATGCCCGCCTTGGCCGCGTGGACATCCCCCTGCCCACGCTGCCCGTAGAACTCGTTGCCCACGCGGCTGCCGTGGCACGCGGTGCACTGGTTGAGGGGGTCGGAGCGCTTCTGGAACACGTGCCCCTTGACGAACCCCTTCCGGGCGAATTTGGGCCGGCTCACGTGACACCCGCCGCAACTCGTGTGGCAACCGGCACAATGGTTCTTCCGCGCCTCGTCGATCTGCCCCCAATTCTCCATGTTCGCCCGGCTCTTGAGCACCGTGGGGAAGGTGGAAAGGGTGGCGTGCAGGGAATCCTTGGCCGTGGCCACGATCTCGCCGTGGCATTCCCCGCAGGCTTTCTGGGGGTTGTTGATGGAGGGGTGGGGGTCCATCCCCGCATGGGCGGATGCCTTGTCCGTGTTGGCAGGGGCGCCGCCGTGGCAGCTCTCGCAGGCAATTTCGCCGTGGGTGGTGGAAAGAAAATCCCTGGAAACGAGGACCTTCTCTTGCGGCTCCAACGGAGCCACCTGACCGCCTCAGCCGGAGCCGGACTGCATGGCCGATGTCCTGGCCTTGGCCCCGCTGAGATTCTTGACGAGCATCGCCTTGTCCAGGTGACAGGTTACGCAACCGGACCGCTCTGCCGCCAATACCGTCGAAGCAAGACCGACAGCCAGCAGGCCCGCCAGGGCTGCGAGGACCGCGTTATGCGATCTGGTGCTTCGCTTCATGCCGGCTTCCTCCCTGAATTCTTGGATTAGTTTGTCCGAATGACCTGTTCCCCCGTTTGTGCCAACCGGACAAGGCGCACACCCGGCACGAAACCAAATTGTATACAGTGTACCGTCTTGGGCCTGGGGGGCAACCGGTTTTCGCGCCCCCGTTCAAACATCTCCGTGCAAATAAACAATTATACCATTAAGGTCAGAGTGAACCGCTCGGGTGGGACAGGTCATCCCAGTCGATCGGCAACCATTCCCGGACGATCACCTCACCCAACTTCCAAAGGGGAAGGCGACGATCGAGGTAGATTTCTATGTGACTGGATTCCGGAGGGACTGCGGCCCCGACCTGCCCACCTGAGCACTCTCAAATCGCACAAGGGGTTTCCCGCCCCCACGGGCTGATTTTGGTTTACCGATTCGGTTCGTACCTTAAAAGCTTCATTTTTACCGTACCGAGTCCGATTTTGGTCTTGATTTTGAGCAGATCTCTCGATTCATCGGCCGAAAGATACACTCTGGCCTCGCTGTGTTTGGTCTTGGCGTCCGGATCGTTCTGTTTGAGCACGCCGGGACGAATAACCCAGGCGTCGATCTTGATATCACCCTCCTGGAACACCGTTTTCCCGATACAATCCAGTGTCACCAGATACCGTTTCTTCCCTGAGAAAACATCGAACTGCTGGGATTCGTTTTCCTGCCAATCGAAGCTGCGGGCCAGGAAGATCGCCGAGAACATGTCGATTGCAAAGGTTTCCTCGTTGATAAGATACGCTTCCTGCTGGACAGGGGCATCGGGTTCTTTTTTGCTGACGACCACCTCGGCTTTTCCGTCACCGTCATAGCGAATCTGTTCGGTCGTTTTCTTTTTCCCGCGTTCTTCATCGATAACGGTCTCCACGGGAACGAGATCTTCCGCCCGGATAACCGTTTCACCGCGGTACCTTATCCGGTATATCCGATCCAGGAATTTCGTGGTCTCCTCATCGGCGATCATGCGATAGTAATCGCCGTCGCGCTCGATGGTTATGGTCGCATCGGCAACCTTGGAATCGGCCCAGTGGACAACGTAGTAAAAAGTCCCCAGGCGCGGGGTAAATTCACTGACCAGGTCAGAAACGACTTCCGGATTTCGCTCGGGCGGCTGCAATGCGAATGTTGCACTCCGAGCACCGATAACCAGGCCGATAAGGACAAGCGCCCACGGCATGAATCGTAACAACCGATAAAAGGATGCTTGCATAGTGATCATTTTGGATTTCATTGTTCTCTCTGAATTCCATGGATTACATTGAAAAATCATTCGTTTTGCATTCCGGCGCACACCTTGCTTGGGTCGGGGCAGGCTCCGCGTTGGATCTGATGCGTATCGGCGTTTTTAACAGCGCACCGCGGCAACCTCTTTGCGGACTTCGCCGAGCGTCTCGACAAAGCAGGAGATCTCATCGTCCGAGACCTCCCCCATCACCCCCACCTGGAAGTAGCTCTCGCGCAACGGTGGCTTGCACGCCGTTGTGGGCAACATATCGCTCACCTTTTACAAATGCAAAGTATACCTCTTCGCAAGGGCCCTGCAGCCCAGTAATTTCCCGTTAATCCCCTGAAAATCCGATAGACGTGTCCTCTTTGAAAATCGGGCATAATACTTTCCCGAACCTTGTGGACCACCGGTCCCCCGTCCCGGGAGGAGATCAAGATCGTATGCTCCGTTGGAGATTCATTGCCGGTGGCATCACGTTGGCGCGAACAGCATGCTTCCTGCTTCTGTTCACGGCAGCGATGCTTGCTCCTCCCGTGGCGCTCGCGGAGGATGCAGCCCCCGAAAAAGCGGGGCCGGAGTCGCCCTGGGTACTGCTCCCCATTATCTCCTCGAACCCGAAGCTCGGCACGTCCCTGGGCGCGCTCGGGGCATACCTTCACTACTTCGACGAGGGATCGCAGGCATCGATGTTCGGTATCACCGCCCAATACACCTCAACGGGCTCGACGGTAGGGGGCGCATTCGCCAACACATCCTTCGGCGCCGACCACCATCGTTTGGTTGCCTTCGTTGCTGGAATATGCAAAGGGCAAAGGCGATAACTCCGGAATTTATCTTAAGCTCGGATACGGATTCTGAATCCGGCGTATCATCGTAATTTGACGGCATCGACGGTATCAGGGGATCCTGGAGACCGAAAAGTATGCGGTCTTCACCGGCCTCGAACAACTCTACCTCACGTGTAAAGGGGACAAGGACGCCTTCGATCGGCTTGTCCAGAGCGGGGTCATCCGGTCGAAAAAACTCCTCCCGGAGGGACCTCCCTCGGAGGAGGATCTGGACAGGCTGAGAGAGTCTCTATTAAGGCAGCTGGAGGATATCAACCGGGCACGCATGATCTCGCTTCTTTGGGTGCGTGCCCATCAGAAAATGGGACTTGGCACGTTAAATCCCGCAGAGCGGGGCGATATCCAGGACCTGATAAGACTCGGGGTCAAGTTTTTCCAGGGATCGGTTTTCGATTCCCCGCTGCCGAGCTGTTGCCGGTAGTGATCGGCGAGCCGCTCCCACGCCAGGAACCCGATCTCCGCCAGGTGAAACGGTCGCTGCTCGAAAAAGAGAACGGCCCGAAGCCCGTCGGTGTGGTACGTCCCCCCGCCCGGGGCCGTTCGCGGGTTCGATGCCATGACCCGTCCCACCCCCTGGACGAAACCGATCTTTGCGACGTGCTGCGAATAGATGAGATCCTGGACCAGGTCGTTTCTGGCCTCGTCCACGTCGGGGTCGACGGGCGGGGGTGCGCCGTCGTCCGCTGCCCGGGCAAAGCGCCCTCCCTGCGGCGTGCTCACCTGGCCGATCCAGACGGGCCTGCCCCGGAAGCGGATCGTCGTCAGCCATGCGCGAAAGAGGTGCGGCTGCGCCGGGACCCAGCGTTCCCGCTTGCTGACGGAGACATCCTGGGGGCGCTGGAAGAGATCCCTGGGATCGGTCGGCGTAAAGCGGTAGTTGCGCCGCAGGAAGGCGGGTGCCAGGTCCGGGAGTTTTCCGACCAGCACGACGTTGAGGGGTTCCCCCTGCGCTCCGTCCTCGCTCGACACGCAGCACGGAAGCTGCTCGAGCAGCTCGCGCAGATGCGACTCGTCGTCGGTCTCGACCACGCCGGACCCGGCGACCATTTGGGATATTCGACGAAAACGGTCTTCGGCAAATTTGTGGTCCGGCGTCGGGACGATCATGGTGAGGGACCTGGTCCACTCCCGGCCGACCAGATCGACGGTGACAAACTTGCTGGCTTCATCCCGGTTCGTGAAGACGAAGCCCGATTCCTTCGAGCGCGGGTCGATGATATTTCTGAAACTCAAACTCTGGATGTGCTCATCGAGCTGCGCATTGGCGTCGTAGGAGAACCAGGAATGGTATCCGAAGGAGACCTCGAGCGGAGAAAAATATTCGGGGTCCACCCCCGTCGGCAGGAAAAGGATCCGTCGGTCCGTATCGTTCCCGATCTCGAGCCAAAGGGGCTGGATCCCTTTCTTCTCCAAATCGATGCCGAAGATGGTCCGGCTTTCCTCCTTGCCTGGTACCGTTCCGGACACGCGAATGTCCTCCTCGGCAACCGTCGTGGCGCGATTTCGCAACGCCGTGTCATCGAAGTCAGGCCGCCGGGATGCATCAAACACCCCCTTTTCCGAATCGGTCCGTTCTGTCAGCGGCATCTCCCAGTAGCGGATCAAATCCAATTCGCCCAATGTGCGGGGTCTCGGCTCGAAAAACATCACCGCGCGCAGCCCGTCCGTGAAGTAGGGGTCTCCGACAAGGTTGAATCGCGGGGCTTCCCGGCCCGCCTCTCCGACCCCCTTCACGAAGCCGATGCGGGCAAGCGCCTGGGAGTACGCCAGGTCCTCGAGGAGATACCGCCTCGCCTCGTCCACGTCGGGATCGATCACGTGCGTCGAGATGGTTGGCGACTTGAGGGTGAACTTCACGCCGATGTCCCGGCTGATCTGGCCCACCCAGACCTGCCTGCCCCGGAACCTAAGCGGCGAAAGCCACATGCGCAGGTGATTGCGCTGGTGGATGTTGCCGCGGGCCTTCTGGGCGGCCAGGTCCTGCCGCCGCCCGTAGACGTACAGCGGACTTACGGGCGAGTACCGGTACCGCCCCCCCGCCAGAAACGATTTGAAGGTGCGCCAGGCCGCCTTCGACCAGAGGATTTCCGTGCCGTGCCAGCCGCGGCGAATGTGCGCGGGGAAGATGTCCTCGTCGTTGCCGACGAACACCAGATTCAGCGGGTCCCCATACCCGGTGCCGTCCTTGTTGGCGGTGCAGCAGGGAAGCTTCTCGAGTTCCCGCCGCAGCACTTCCTCCTCCTCGATCTCCACGATCTCCCCGCTGTCGTACAGCGTGGCGAAATCCACGAGGGTATAGTCCCCCTTGAACGTCGGGTCGGAGACGATGTACGTGAAGCTTCTGGCCTTTTCCCGGGAGATAAGGTCGATGTCGAGCGCTTTGTACCCCTCGTCGCGATGGACGACCAGAAAACCCGATGCCGTGGCTCCCGGATGGATGGGATTTTTAAACTGGAGAGACTCGAAGTGGTCGAGGACGGCCTGGCTCTCCCCGGCCGAGGAACGGAAGGCGTAGGCCACCTCCGACGCGGAGTAGTACGTCGGGTCGAGACCCGACGGCAGGAACCAGTAGGGAAAGTCCTCCTCGTTCTTCACCTGGATCCACACCGCCTGCATTCCCTTGTCGGCGAGGTCGACACCGTAGATCGCTTCCGCCTCTTCGGCCGTGGGGACGGCGACGGTTACCGTCAGCCCGTCCTGCACCTGCGTCTGCGCGCGCGCCTTGAAGGGGACCTCGGCGACCGGGCGCGGGGAGAAGGAGGTGGCGCAGCCCGACAGGAGCACCGCGAGAGCGAGGACCAGACCCCCCAACCGATTGCAGCGAAGGGAGATTTTTCTCATATTGCCAATGTTACCAGGTCGCCGGTGTACGTTACCGGGCGGGTCAATCGTCACAAAGCAGCTTGATCTTGCGAGCCGCAAGGTCAGCCTGCTCGGGGGTGGTCGCGTCCACCAGCTGCTGTTTCGCCGCCTGGCACTCCTCGGCGTCCTTCCGGGCTTCGGGTGCCACGGACTTGACCGCGGCCTGGTTGGCCTTGTCGCAGTACGCCGCCGAAACCCGGCGAATGTTCGCCGTATCCCCGGCCTTCTCCACCGCCACGCAATCGCCCTTTCGGATCTCCCGCTGGTCCGTTACCACCTGGATCACACCACCGGATCCTGCGTCCACCTGGTACAGCATCCCCTTCTGGCTGCCCTGGGCCGCACCCGCGATGACTCCCCCCGCCACCGCCCCGATGGCGGTGTTCCGGGCCTTCTTGCCGGAAGATTTCCCCGAGGCGGACGCAAGGCCGAGCGCTCCGCCCACAACGGCGCCGGCTGGCACCGCCCCGGACCTCAGGTCCACCTCCCCGGCATCCGTCACTTTGCCGTACTGGATGGTCACGCTCCGGCCGGCCCGCTGGGCCATCAGCGGGGTCGATATCAGCAGCATCCCGGCAAGCACCAAGGCCAGCAGACCACGATGACCCCGTACCATTCGCATCGATTTCCTCCTTTCCCCACGTAGAAACTCCCGGTTCAACATGACGCCTGAAGAACCATCCAGTGCCTCTACTTTTTCGTAAGCTTCTCGGCATTCGGGGGCGTCCAGGTTTTCATCTTCTCCAGGTCCGGCACATAGATCCGCAGGATGACATCCATCTCCTCGTCCTTGCGGTTGATGGGAAGCCAGTTTTCCGCGGGAACCCCTTCGGGCTGCTCGGCAGCGATGTAGATCCCGATGCCCCCATCCTTGTCCAGCTTCATCCCGGCGTTCTCGCCGACGCTGTACTTCTTCCGGTCATTCGGGATGAAGAACCCGTTTGCGGAATCGTACAGAGTCAACGACCAGAATATCTTGGCCGGTGGCAACGCATCTTTCGCCATGCGAATCACGTAATCATTCTGTGCGTTCATCGGTTGACCGTCTTTGGTCGTCACGGGCGGATACAGCGCTTCCGTTGCCGGCAACCCGATCGGTCCAATAACCGATTGCATCAGCAACAGGTGCAGCGGTATCTTCCCCTTGGTTTGAAACAGGTTCTGTCCATGTTCTGCCGTTACCGCCGGGTCCATGGCGCGGGCGAATTCGCTTTTTTGAACCGTTTCGGCAATGCTTTGGAATCGTTTCCCGTCGATAGGAACCGCGCTGTTCTTGTCGAACGTCTTCCCCGGCTCGACTCCCAATGGTTTCAGCGCGGCAAGGAATGACTTGTCCAGTTCATCATTCGGATCGAAGGTCGTGTGGTTGACCACGAATTGCATGACTTCGAGGAAATTGTTTTCATAGACATCGAGGTCCGTTTGGCCGACATCCGGGAACCGGACGTCGCTGATTGCTTTGGCCGGCTTGCCCTGGAATTCCGACAAGGTCATCACTTTGACGGATTGCATTTGTCCGATAATTTTTTCAAATCGGGCTTTTTCATTGGCATGGGGCATGACGCGGAATACCGCCGAAATGAAATCACCCGTCATTTCGAAGGCCCGATCGACACCTTTCACGGGGCTTCCATCGTAGTCATCGGTACGCGCGGTATAAAACAAGACTTTCTCGGGTTTCCGGAAATCCCCCTTGGTCACGGACATCGGGACGGTGACGTAGTGATCGTAACCGGTCACCATCAACGACACGTATTTGGAATCGAATGCCGGTATTTCGAGGATCACGGGGTCCTTGCGCAGGTCCAGCATGCAGCTTATGTAGAGCGTGTCGTTGTTGGGTCGCGCAATTTCCCTCATCGTGTGGTCTTTGAGTTTGGTGTCGGGAGCCACGGTGTTCCAGCCCCCCTGCCCCTGCGCGAACTTGTTGTTGACGTTGTACATGGCCACGTACTGGTACGACCTCCGGACGATGTCCTCGATCTGGGCGTCGCTGAGTTTTTCTGCGGTTCCCTGCACGGATTCTTTCTTCTGGCATCCCGCAGGGAGGGCCAGTGCGATCAGACAAACCATGAGCATCCACGTTTTCGCCCGCATCATCTTCCGACCTCCTTTATAGGGGTTCCAACAGAAGCCACATCTTCCCCTTCCCCCCAAATCCGTTACCCCTTTCTGTATTCTGTATATTGACTTGCCGCAAGTATTACAATACCTTTTAATAACCTACTTAATGGCCACACCACACAGTCAGAGCAGTTCTGCAGTCCCTTAGCAAAAAAGGCGAGGAATGCTTAAAGGAGGCAACCATGGACAAGCAATTCTCGATGGCGATGGTAAAGGTTCTCCTGGTGGCGGGGTTCCTCCTGCAGAGTGGTTGCAGTTGCCCGGTGGTTACGAAAGACCAGGCACAGCTGCCGAGCCCGGTGTTTACGTACGATCAGTCACAGCTGCCGAAGGCGAAACCCTGGACGTCCGAGAATTTCAGGAACAATCCGGACAATTTTCAGTTCGCTGTCATTGGCGACCGTACCGGGGGCTCGAATGCCGAGGGCATCTTCAACAGGGCCGTGGATCAACTCAACCTGTTGCAGCCGGAGTTCGTGATCAACGTCGGCGATCTCGTGGAAGGCTACACGGAAGACAAGGCAGAAGTGATCGCCCAGTGGGAGGAAGTGGACGGCATCATCAAGAATCTCGAGATGCCGTTTTTCTATGTGGTCGGCAATCACGATATGGGCAACGACACCATGAAGCAGGTGTGGGTCGAGAGGCGCGGCGCCACGTATTATCACTTTATTTATCACAATGTGCTGTTCCTGGTCTTCAATAGCGAGGATCCCTCCAACCCGGTACCCAAGGAGATCGCGGAAAAGACCGCCGAGTTCAAAAAGCTGCAGCAAGAGGACCCCGCAAAGGCACAGGCCATGCTTACTGAGTTCATGGCAAGCCTCGATGCCTATCGGAAGCCGATGGTAATGAGCGACCAGCAGATCAACTATTTCCGGAAGGTGGTGGCGGACAATCCCAACGTACGCTGGACTTTCGCATTCTTCCATCAGCCCGACTGGGATAACCCGGGAGAGTTGAAAGCCTTGCAGGCGATCGAACAAATGCTCCAGGACAGGCCCCACACGGTCATTGCGGGGCACCTGCACTATTACGATTACACGGTACGCAACAATCGCGACCACATCACCATGGGTCCTGTAGGCGCCTCCTGGCACAAGAACGGCCCGGGCAATGTCGATCACATCCTCTGGGTCACCATGAAAAAAGACGGACCGGAGATGGCGATGATCACGCTGGATGGCATCTGGGATCGGAAAGGGAGAGACCTCAAACGAAAAGAGGAGTATGAGCGTACTGTAGAAACCGAGGGATTGTATAAAGAAAATTGATGTCAGGGAACAGGTCGGGCCATGCCCGTCCATACCTGACGGAGGAGCCCGCATGGCAAAGATGATGATCAAACTCGCCGTTTCCGGGTTAATCGCGGTGATCATTGCGATCGGTCACGCAACCCCCGCAAAGGCTGCGGAAGGCGGAGCGAGCCATTACCTGCCCGGGGCCTATGGGGACATCCTCATTGCCCAACCTCCCAAGCCGGGTTGGCAGGCCGCGGCGATGCTCTGGTACCAGACAGGCGACGTCAGCAGAGCTGTCTTGCAGGGGCGGGTGAATCTGTCCCTCGATCTGGATCTCTTCCTGGCCATCCCCGCAGCAACCTACACGTTCGAACAGACAGTCCTCGGCGGGACGTACACGGTGGGTATTGCAATACCTTTCGGCTATGCCAATCTCGATGCCCGGGCAATCTTCCCCATCCTTGGGACCCGCGAGGCGAGCGACGATTCCTTTGACCTCTCCGACATCGTGGTAACCCCGGTTCAGCTGAACTGGACTGCGGGAAGGTTCTCCTTCAAGCTCGCCGAGAACATCATCGCTCCGACCGGCGGGTACGACACGAGCAACTTCGTGAACCTTGGACGGAATTACTGGAGCTTCGATACCATCGCGGCAGTGAGCTGGTTCCATGAAAAGACGGGGACCGGAGTGGACCTCGCACCCGGGATCATGGTGAATACCGAAAACGACAAGACCGACTACAAGACCGGAACGGAGTTCCACCTCGACTTCGCGGCGAACCAGTTCCTGTCGAAGAGCTTCGCCGTCGGCATCAAGGGGTACTGGTACCAGCAGATATCGGGCGACAGCGGCAGCGGCGCCCTTCTCGGCGACTTCAAGTCGGAGGGATTCGGCATCGGCCCCGGGTTCGTCTGGGTCCCGCAATCCGCCGGCGGCAACCTCACGGTGCTCGGCAAGTGGATTCATGATTTTCACGCGGAAAATCGATTGGATTCGGACTATTTCACGCTTGTGACAGCATGGAAGTTCTGAGGAACGGATAGAGCAAGGCTCTCGCCCCGTCGGTAGGACCGCAGGCCCCTGAAAGATCCGCAGCCTCGCGATGAGCACCGGAAGTTGGTATTGTACGGGGAACAATCGTTGGGTCACGGCTTCGCCCCCCCTGGACCTTCCGAAGGAGAACGCTCATGAAAAAACGGGCAAGCGCGGTTGGTGCGAGACGGATGGTGATCTTCCGTTCGGCGTCCTTCCTCATTCTGGGGCTGCTGCTGGTCCGGCCTGCCCTTGCGCAATCCCTGCCCGCAATCGCCCCCCAACCCGATAACACGGCGACGGCGCAAAAGGTCGAGGAAGACCCGCTGGGCCGTTCGACCCCGTACGGAACCGTCGTGGGGTTCTACAGGGCCGCCAATGACAATAATTACGATCGAGCCACGAAGTATCTCGACACCAAAAGGCAAGCGGGCGCTGCGGAGGAACTTGCACGACAGTTGAAGTTCGTCATGGATCGGGGCCTGAAGGTGGACATCGACCAAATCAGCAAGAAAGCAGAAGGGAATGTGCAGGACGAATCGCGTACCTCACGGGAGAGGATCGGGGCGGTCGACACCGAATCCGGCAAGCTGGAGATCCTGCTGGAGCGGTTGGAGCGTCGCGGGCAGAGTCCGATCTGGCTGTTTTCGTCCGAAACACTGCTGCTCATCCCCGCTGCTGCCGAGGAGATGAGCGCGTTCGACCTGGAAAAATTTGTTCCGCGCCCCCTGACGCGCATCACGATCCTTTCATTCCCCCTCTACAGATGGATCTTCTTGATCCTCGGTCTCGCCCTTGCCGTGTTCCTGGGCAGGCTGTTCACAAAGGCGCTCGTCCCTCTGCTTCGCCCGCTGTTGCGCCGGTTGACCGGCGAGGAGGATGACCGCGTCCTCCTTTCCATCAAGGAGCCGATCCGGCTGATTCTGATCTCGCTGGCGATCCGGTTGCTGTCATCGCCTTCCACGTCCCTCGTGACACGCCAGTTCGGAAATCGGGTTGCAATCACAGTCGGCATCATCGGCCTGGCGTGGCTGTTGATCAAATGCAACGGCATCGTGTCGGAGTTGGGATTGCGAAGTTTGCGCCGGCGACAGAGGCTCGGCAAAGTAGCGATGTGGACCCTCGCCCGGCGCCTGTTCAACGCAACCGTGGTCATCGTGACCGCGCTCGTGTTCCTTCACCGCGCAGGCGTGGACCTGACCGCCATCCTGACCGGGCTCGGGATCGGAGGTCTGGCGATCGCATTGGGAGCCCAGAAGACGCTCGAGAACCTGATTGGCGGCCTCATGATCATCACGGACGAGCCCGTTCGCGTGGGCGACTTCTGCCGGTTTGCGGACCAGATGGGAACCGTCGAGGACATCGGCCTGCGCTCCACCCGGATCCGCACACTCTCGCGGACCGTGATCGCCATCCCGAACGGCCAGCTCGCCGCGGAGAACATCGAGAACTTCACGGTGCGTGACAAGTTCTGGCTCCGCCACCTGATCGGGGTGCGGTACGAAACCTCCGCGGATCAGTTGCGCTACCTCCTGGCCGGAATCCGCTCGATGCTCTACTCCCATCCGAAGGTCGAGCGGGACGGCGCCCGCATCCGGTTCGTCGGGTTCGGCGGCTCCTCCCTGGATCTCGAGATCTTCGCCTACGTGCGAGCGACCGAGATGCCCGAGTTCCTGGCCATCCAGGAAGATCTTCTGCTGCGGATCATGGACATCATCGCCCGGGCCGGAACCGGCATCGCCTTCCCGTCCCAGACGACCTATCTTGCCAAGGATACGCCGCTCGACGCGCAGAAGACGGAGGAGGCAGCGAACCAGGTGCGGCAGTGGCGCGAACGAGGGGAATTGCCCTTCCCCGACTTTCGTCCGGATCAGGTTGGCCGCCTGCGCGATCCGATCGAATATCCTCCTCCAGGGTCCTCGCTTCGGAGCAACGATGGCGACCTGGAGAACAAGTAGCTCTTGACCAGTTGCACCAGGAAAAGCACCATCTCTTTCGCAATTTCGATCCTTGCAGTGTTGATCGGCTCATCGGGCTTGCCCGGTTGCAGCCACACGCCTGCCATCTACAAAATGAAACCCAGGAAGTAGGGGGAATCCGGTCTGACATCGGTACCGTAGGGGTGGTGCTTGCCCCGTATCCATCGCAGGTCAAAGCCGTCTTGCCGGCCAGGGGATGGAGGTCAACAGTTCATCGATGCATTCCGTTCTTGCATTACCCCGCTTGCGGAGAAGGTCGTGGAGGATTTCTTCCTGGTCCGACCGATCCCCGCTCGCTGACCCATGAGGAATCGATGAAAGACGTGCCTAATCGATTGCCCGGAATTCCCGGAATCCGCCGGCTGGTGATCCCGGGGATAGCAATCCTCGTCGTGACAGAGGGCTGCGGCATCCCCGTGGTCGGGCTGCAGCCGGAATACCCGCCGGTGGAAAGACGAACGTTCTCCATATTGACGAAATATTTCGAGGTAAGCTCCCTGGAACCCACCTTGCGATGGGAGCCGTTTCCACGACCCATCGATCGCAAAGCGGACAAGGAAGGCAGCCTGGATCGTATCGGAGAAGTCACCTACGAACTTCGCATCTGGAGGACGACAACCGGAGAATCAGGTGTATTGGTGTATACCCGGGAGGGGTTGAAGGTGCCGTACCACACCCTGGAGAACCCGCTCGAGCCGGGAACCAGATACCTCTGGTCCGTGCGCGCCGGATATACGCTGGATGGGCGTTTCCAGGTCATCGAGTGGGGCCTGGCGGGATATCTGCTCCGCGGCCAGACGGTTCCGAATGACTCCTGTTTTCGCTTCCGGACGCCGGAGAATGCCCCTCCTCCCTGAAATCCGTCCGATCGGTTTTTCACTATCCGGCAACACGACCCGTACCACGATTTCCTTTCAACCCGAATCCCTTTCTTATGGTGGCGAAGATGGAATATCACCACCCATATCCCGCCCCCATGAGGCCGTGGAGGCCCACCACGGCAAGGTCCGTGTCGCCCCGCTCCATTGCCCGGTTCGGTGTAACCCGGTCGAAGCCGTGGGATATCGCGAAGTGCCCGATCTTCTCGGTCGGATTGGACAGGTAGAGCTTGTCGTGGTTCATCTCCAGTTCCCAGCCGTCCGGCCCATCCCATTTCCCGATCCGAATCGCGTAGTAGATCGGCCGCTCGAAATCGCGGGACTGGAGCCGGGCCCGGTGCCGGAGATCGGATTCCCCTGCCTGTCGGATCGTCAGAACCGATGATCGTGTGCCCCGGTAAATTTTTGCTCGTGCACATCCGGCAGAACCGAAATCCATTCTTATTCAATCGTGTATCGCAAGGGGTTTCCGGCGTCAATTGCGGATCCGGATAGCTCTGTTCCACCCTGAAAAAGACCTTTGTTTGCGCGATGTGTGCTGTCCGTTCGGCTTTCCCTTCCAAATTCCGATAGAAATGCCCGTTACGTTATTACACACTGATCAGGCGGGATCGCTCTGCCTCCTCATCCCGGATTGATCACCGACACCGTCGGACTGTTGCTGGGCGTGATAGGGACCGGGAGCCGGCTGTTGCGCGAAAGGAGGGTGCCCCCGGCGGGGACGGCCCCGCGGGAGTCACGAATGGGACTGCGGTTTCTGGAAGAGGAAGACGCGGGCAAGGAGGGATCATGATGTTCCAGGGATTGGACTACTACGGGATCGAAGGCGACCTCGGGAGCGAGGCCTGCATGATCCGGGACGCCGTCCGGCAGTTTGTCGACCGGGAATTTCTGCCCGTCGTCCGGGATCATTACCGGGCGGGGACCTTCCCCCTCGCGATCGTCCCGAAACTGGGGGAGATGGGACTTCTGGGATCGACCCTCTCGGGGTACGGTCTGCCGGGGATCGACAATATTTCCTACGGGCTCGTCATGCAGGAGCTGGAGCGGGGCGACTCGGGGCTGCGCAGCATGGCCTCCGTGCAGGGGGCGCTGGTGATGTACCCGATCTCAACGTTTGGCAGCCCGGAGCAGAAGGAGCGGTGGCTTCCTCTCCTGGGGGCCGGAACGGCGATCGGTTGCTTCGGGCTCACGGAGCCCGATCACGGCTCCGACCCCGCGGGAATGAAGTCGCGGGCCGCGCGGGACGGGAAGGGGTACGTCCTGAACGGCACGAAGATGTGGATCACGAACGGGACGGTGGCGGACGTGGCGGTGGTGTGGGCGAAACTCGACGGGGTCGTGCGCGGCTTCCTCGTGGAGAAGGGGACGCCGGGGTTCTCGGCCCCGGAGATCCATTCCAAACTGTCGTTGCGCGCCTCGATCACGTCGGAACTTGTCCTCGAGGACGTCCGCGTGCCGGCGGAGAGCCTCCTCCCCGGGGTGGAAGGGCTCAAAGGGCCGCTCATGTGCCTGACCCAGGCGCGCTACGGGATCGCCTGGGGGGCCGTGGGATCGGCGATGGCCTGTTTCCGCGAGGCGCTCGCCTACACGCAGGAGCGGAAGATGTTCGGACGACCGGTGGCTTCGTTCCAGCTCACCCAGGCGAAGCTCGCCGACATGGTCAAGCAGATCACGATGGGGCAGCTCCTCGCGCTGCAGCTGGGGCGGCTCAAGGACGAGGGCAGGATGCGCCCCCAGCAGGTGAGCCTCGCCAAGCGGAACAATGTCCGGATGGCCCTTGAGATCGCCCGGACCGCGCGGGGGATGCTGGGCGCGAACGGGATCTCGGACGAATACCATGTGATGCGGCACATGTGCAACCTGGAGTCCGTGGACACGTACGAAGGGACGTACGAGATCCACACGCTCGTCCTGGGGAAGGACGTGACCGGGATCGACGCGGTGTCATGAATGGTGGGCCCCATGATCCAGAGCACGGGCGCCTTGCGGGCCTTCTCCGGGAACCGGTACAGCCTTCTCGGGGGAAATAGGCGGCGGGAACGGGCCGGGTGACCTTCGCGATGGTGGGATGGTACCGAAGGAGGGACGAAAAACCCGATACCATAGCCTCGATAGATCTTCTGTTCTATCCCACGCCACTAAATCAACTGGACATCCGCGATGATCTTTCCCCCTGGATCGCGAGATCGAATCAGACACAATATCTGTTTTCCTTTGAGCATCTTTTCTATCTGTGGTCGGGTAAATATGCCGGTCATCCATGCGATATCGGTCAGCCTGAGCCTTTTTATCTGGATATTCTGCTGGACATTGTATCTGTACCCGTATCGTTTCCCCCCGCCGGTTCGTTCCACCGTCATGCTGATGGTTTCTCCATCAACTACCTCGGTGACGTTTCCGATCAGGAAATCTCTCCTCCCCATGCTGCGCCTCCATTCCGTTCATCACGATCCATTGGTCTGTGACAGGGCACCACTCGAACTCGCCGTATGAGATCTGTCGAATGAGGATATTCAGATGAGCAATTGATGTGCCAACGGAGTCCCCGGCAGGAGACCCGAAGACAATCGCGTGGTTAGCGGAATGAAAACGGGCCGGAAGGACGATGGCCGGTTACGATTTTTGGGGAAGGGTTCCAGAAAGTGTGATCCATCCTGCGCCGTCAGACTCCCAGTCTCTTCTTCATGGGGTTGCAACCGGAATATACCGGCTGACCCCCTCGCCGGGGGGACACGAATCCTCCCCCGGGGGGTTTCGCACCACCCCAGCTACTCTTTCTTCTCCCCCAGTTGGTCTAGAAGCGGGAGGCGGGTCAGCCCCGACCTTTTTCGTGTGACGGAATACGAAAGCAGGCTATCCTGCATGCTGAAAGCTCACCTCCTGTCCCAACAGCTGTCTCATTCCGGTTAGTGGCCATTGACGACGAACAAGGAGGAGAAGCCGACGGCGGATACGTGGGCCAGCCAACGGCAAGACGGGCAGCTAGCAATCGGTTTCAGCGGACGGCGTTGCCGAGGAAATGCCGGATTGTGTCCCGGCGCAAGGAGATGCGCATGAAAAAACATCTGCTCCCCGCTCTTCTGCTCGCTCTGGCGATCATGCAGCCTGGATGTGCATCGTTTGAACGGAACCAAGGCGTTGCGAACGCGTGGCGCGACCCTTCTGTGGCGGCCCCCGTGATCGGTCAGACGACCGAGTCCGATATCATCCAGGCGCTCGGCCCCCCTTCGCAGGTGATCGGGCTGCGGGACCAGACGGTGTTCTACTACCTGACGGAGCGTCGCGAGGGCAAGGGCGCCATCTTACTTCTCTACAACTGGGTGAAGGAAGACACGATCTACGACCGAGCCATTTTCTTCTTCGACCGGAACGGGGTGCTGCGGGAATATGGCTTCAGTAAAGAGAAAATTGCACCTACGCAGTAGTGTGGTCGCGCTGCTGGCCCTGGTCTCGCTCACCGGGTCCGGCTGTACGATCATCGGCAACCGCTATGGTGAGCCGATTGACGTCGCGCACGCCGGGCTGGAGGAGGGAGTCACTGACGTCGGCCGGATCGTCGAGCGGCTCGGGCCGCCGACCCATTTGAGCGCGCTACCCGGCGGCATGGTGATGGTTTACGAGTACGTGGACGTTACCGAGCGGCAGCTCGGCATCAACCTGAATATCATCGGACTGGATTGGTTCAAGGTTGCCTTCGGACGCGGATTGGCCATGCGCGAGGCTCTGGTATTGGTGGTTGACGATGCCGGATCGCTCCGGACGAAGGAGTTCCGCAGCTGGACAGAGGACATCGGGAAGGGCTTCGGGTTTCAGCTCTTCTTCGCAGCCCTCCCGACCGTCGACAAGCGGCACCTGAGCGGACCCCCTGAGCAATTCGGCTGGGGACGTGCAGCCCTGGACCCGCTGCCGGTCACGCTGAACGCGGGGCAAAGCATCGACAGCGGGAGCCACGGGATCGAGATGCGCGGAACGCCCAGTTCGCTGGGGCAGCGCACCCTCGAGATGAGGACAAGGGGGCGAAGGAAAAAAGGCTCGGGGAATTAGGCGATAGCAAATCAAAATCGATGGCCTTCTTCCGGGACCTCTGTGCCCCTTGGTAATCCCCGGCTTTTTCCTCCGTGATCACCGGCCGCTGCCGAACGTACGTTCCATTTCCTTCCGGAAGACGACCGCAGGATCGGCCACATTGTATGCGACATCATCCCAGCTCAGCTGCACATGAGCGGCGACCTCGCGTTTGACGTTGATGCCGTGGGCAAGACCGAGCGGCAGTCCGCCCATACGCATCGACAGCCCGGCCGGCAGCAGCTTGCCGTAGACCGTGTACCCTCCTTCGCCGTCAAGCGTCTCTCCGGCAACGAGCTTCCGTTTCGCCGTCGCGACGACATCGCCGCGCCAAGCGACAGCAGCACCGGTGGCTTCGTTACGCAGGCCGACCGAGGCGACGCTGATGCCCAGTTCGAGGCCGATCGCATGGTAGGGCTTGTACAGTGCAGAGTAGCGGCCCGATGGGTCGGTGCTGAAGCCGTATTCGGAGAAACAACGACGGACGTAATCTTCCCCCTGCGGGCTCCCCGCGCGGAACGTGACATAGACGCCCCAGCGCAGGTCGCGGAACACCGGCCTGCCGTCCCGTTCCAGGCTCGAGATCACTTCCACCTGGCCGGCGTGATGCAGCCGGCCGCCATCCTCCCGCGGACAGAGCAGTCGCGGCAGATCGTCAACGCCGCATGGCGGAAATTGCAGACCGTCCGGGCCCGGAGTGAGCCCGGTGGCATTCGCGACCGCGGCCATTTCGATCGCGCTCTTCGTACCGTCGAGAAAGGAATTGAACATCTGCGCGTTGAAGTCGCCGGCGGCAACCGTTTCCGGCGAAAATCCGTAATACGGCCAGACCGTATCCGGCGTCGACGTATGGTATACAGGAAGATACTTCGTGCCCTTGCCCGCGGCAACAACTTCGAAGCCGGCCGCACGGCACCAGTCGACCATTTCGCAGATCAGCGCCGGCTGATCACCATAGGCAAGCGAGTAGACGGCGCCGGCCTCCGCCGCTTTTCTCGACAGCAGCGGGCCGGCCACCGCATCGGCCTCGACATTCACCATCACCACATGCTTGCGTTGCGCAAAAGCGCCGAGTGCGTGCCGGATGCCGGCAGCCGGGTCGCCCGTGGCCTCGATGACGATGTCGATCTCGGGCGCTGCAAGCAGAGCCTGCGTATCTTCGGTAACGAACGTCGTGCCGTTTCGCTCTGCTGCCGGGAAGGATGGCGCGGCATACCGATCTGCCGGCCAGCCCGTTCGAGCGAGCGAGCTCCGGGCGCGGTCCGGCGACCGATCGGCAATGCCGGTAATATGAATGCCCGGCGTGTGTTTTGCCTGGGCCAGGTACATCGAACCGAACTTGCCTGCGCCGATGATGCCGACGCGCAGCGGCCGGTTTGCTGCAGCACGTTCGAGCAACATCCGATACAGATTCATTGAGTTCCTCCCCCCTGTGATCGGTCCCCCGTATTCTCTGAGCGAGAACCCTGACCTGCTCCCCTGAAATATCTCCAAACGCAAAAGAGGTTTCCGGCGTCAACCGCGTACCCGGAAACCCCTGTTTCACCCCAAACAGGTCGTGGGCACCGCACAACAGCTCGTGGCAAACGCCGGTGCGGATCTGACAGACAGGTCATTCGGTCGATATCCCTTGACGGCCTCCCGGGACCCGAAATGAAACAATCCCTTTTATTTCTCCCGGTGCCCGAATTCCGGGGGAGAGCATCCGAATCCAATCGACATACCCTGACATCGTTGCCCGAGACTCACTCTAGGACGGGAGATGGATTGTCATGAAAAAAACAATCCCGCACACCTTCTTGATTGCCTTGGTTTTTTTATGGACAGGATCCATCATCGACGTCCCGGCTCCGCTCACCGAGGGGATCGCTTCGGGGATCGTGACCGCCGACAACCAGACCGGATCCATCGAAGACCCGACCCCTGGGTTCGTCCGGGAGGTAACCGCCTACAACGTAGGGATACGGGAACAGACAAACGATGAGCCTTGCATCGGGGCCGCGGGGAAAAACCTCTGTCACCTCGTTGCGCGGGGGCTGAAGATTTGCGCCGCGAACTTCGTCGACCTGGAGACGATCCTGAACATCGAGGGGTACGGCAAATGCGTCGTCCTCGACCGGATGAACCGGCGGTTCCCCCATCGCGTCGACATCGCGATGGGTGAGGAAGAAGTCGAGAGGACCCTCGAGTTCGGGATCCAGCGGCTGTACGTTGAAGGAAAACGCGAACAACCCTGAACGTGGATTGGCCGGTGTTCCCCGAGTTCGTTTCGGGACACTGCAAACCGATCCTCACCATCCCTCGCCCGGGTCGCCGGCGCCGATGTTGAACCCCGCGTCGACGTAGTGCACTTCCCCGGTCACACCGGAAGCCAGGTCCGAGAGGAGGTACGCGGCGGCGTTCCCCACCTCGTCCTGGGTCACGTTCCGTCGGAGCGAGGCGCCACGGGCGCTCTTCTCCATCAGTTTGCGGATATCGCCCACGCCGGAGGCGGCCAGCGTACGGATCGGCC
>WOR8_10001848_pt1 | contig 21209 bp, 14 predicted proteins | sample DeeMarSeWOR38_10_FD_19890 | JGI IMG/M metagenome (IMG submission 19890) | reverse complement strand
CAATCTCAAAACTTCAAAGCTTCCACTGTTGGCAACCCAGATATTGTTATTGGAGGGGGTTACCGCAACACCTTGGGGGGCGGTTAATGGCGGATCACTGGTTTTAGGGAATCCTTCTACGATTGAAAACAGGGAGGGATCAATCTTAGCTATTTGATTGGTACTAAATAAACCGTTCCAGATAAAGCCATTGCTGTCGATTCCCAGACCCCATGGATTAGTACCCGGGTCATATTGAATGCAACTCCCGCTTCCGGTCGCAGGATCGTAGTAAAGCAGACTGTTTTCTATGAGGCTGGCAGACCACAGGATCCCGTTATTGTCCACTAAACCGCCCCATCCTCCGCAACCAATTGAACCGGCGTCAAAAGAGGTCAGAACGGCTCCGGTATCTCCATCAAGCTTGTAAAACATGCCCGGGGGGTACTGCCCCACCCAGACATTGTTTTCGGCATCCACCGATACATGGAATTCCTCCCCTACAACGCCAAGTGGCTGGAATATCAAAATACACTCATCCTCGGCATCGGTAGTTGCCGGCCAGGAAAGAATATCGCCCAACCCCCTTGAGGTTCTGATGAGACCATCCTCATCGCGATCAACACAGGTGTTATACTCAAAAGGTCCTTCCAGATAGTCACCATCACTATCTGGTACGACTTCACCACTGTCATTGATAGTTACCCGAGACCCCCCGATCGCAATTCCGATCTTCACGACCGAACCATCTTCTTCTCTGAATATTTCATCCCGATTAGCGGTCCACACATTGCCCAAACTGTCGACACTTGTCCTTGAAGGTCGGGCGTTAAGCCCCTCAGGCGCGGTTCTGTATTCACCAATCGTATCGCCGGTAGCGGCGTTAATCCTAACAATCGTACCCCGTCCGGTAGCGGCAACATTGACAAAAGCAAAGGGAGTTGCGGTGATATCCAGTTGGAGTTGGTCATTATTGGGCGGATCATGATTGACATCGACCAGTGTCCCCTGGTCGAAGTCTTCATCAGTGGTATAATCGACTAATTCGGCCAGAACTGAATGGCCTGCAAACAATACCATCAACGAGATCAGAGCAAAAACGCCTGCCTTTTTGAGTAGCATTTGTCCCCTCCTTTCACTGCCATCCGGCAATTTCCGGCCAATTTACTGAGACATATGAAGTGCATGTCGCCGCGACCGGCATGGATTTGGATTCCATGGAGGAATCCAACCCCAAATTAATACTCAACAGATGTAGCTTGGATGGCAACTTAAATTAACGAAAACTAATTTTCAAGCACAAAATCAAATAAGAGGTACGAAACCCAACTTTATTGGGTCTGGCCTCAACCCAACCTACCCAGGGTTTTATCTGTATCACAGGTGGATGCGGCCTTATTATTGTTTTTGGTTACGTAAATTTCGAAGGGTTTCCCGAGGCCTATTCATAGCAAGCCTAAGATATAAGAGCGGGATAAGCGGAGTGAATCAAATCCGTTGGGTAAATTTCGAGGATTTTACTAAATGAGCGAAAGTCGAGGGTTTTATTTATTAGGTACTACGAAGGGTGTGACACCCAGGCTGTTGGCAAACATGAACAGCATGCCGCGTAATTTGGGTGTGTCCTCTTCAAATTTTATTCCCAGGGCGAGCGTTTTACTGCCGTTGAAACGAATCGCGTGATTCCACATGATGTGTCCGCGGACTTTCAGTTCCATGGTTTCACCGGGAAAACTGATGCGAATCTGTTTATCTTTGGCTATCCCGCCTATTGTCGCCAGCGCATTGGAGATATTTTTGCTTTGGCCGTTTAAAACGACGCAAATCCCACCAATCGAAATATCGCTGGAATAACCATCGATAATAAGCGGCGGGTACTCCGGTCCCTTGTAGGGGATCTCGAGTTGCATTTTTATCGGCAATTCAAATCGTTCCGCTTGCCGGACCAATTGCGATATACGTGGTTTTCCGTCCTCGGAGCGTATATTAAACAAATCGATTATCGCTATTTCGATGTTGGGATATTTCCGGCAAAGTCGCTTCATCTTCTGTTTGGATATCTTAACCAGTTCAACCTGGGTTACAGTCTCGATGGTTGAAGCGCTTTTTTGCTCCAGCGAAAACGGGTAAATATCGCCGAAAACCTGATTTTCGGACAGGTAAATATTCGGTTTTCGGTGCACCTTTTGCTTTGTTTCGAGTGAGGGATAAATTGAATCTTTGACAGTCCCGGAAACGATAAAACAAAGCTCGTCTTCTGCATCGCCTACCTCTTTCACTGTCGTCTTAGCAGCCAGTTGGACTCTGTCAAAGCCGGTAATAATCGCGAGTAACTCTTTGGGAGACAGTTTGTCAAAAAAGATTCTCAACGGTGTTTGAGCGAAATTGCCTCTTTGAAGCGAGGCTAAAAATTGTTTCACCTCCTCTTTGCCGGGTATTTTGGTCATCCATTGCAGCTTCTTTGAAACAAGCGCCTGGAGAAGATTTCCGGAGTCGATAAAAAGCTGAGCTGCCTCACCATAAGATTTACCGGCGAGATCAAGCAAATCATGCTTGAGGAGGAGATCGGCGTATTTTTTTAACAGCGCGGGATGTTGAGGAAATTGCTTTATTATAGTCCCAAACACATCAATGGCATCAATCATGATGGAGCCATCAATGATGAGATCCGGGATGCTTTTTTGGCTGATAAAATTGTTATGTTTCTCAGATTGGTATTCAGACATGAAATTACCGTTCAGTCGGTCTCATTTTTTCCATCGGTGTCGTCAGGATGCATGTTTAATTAGCCACAGACCCACACGGATTTACCCGGTTAAATAAGATTCAAGCATTTCGCGCTTAAATCTTAGCTGGAGCTTATGTTTCCTGTCTATAACCGGAAACACTGAAAGTAGTATAATCGGATTGAAAATTTGTCACCCAAGCTCTCCAGCTATTTAACTGGGCAAGCACAGACTACTTTTTTGGGTCTAATTCCCGCAGCTTGCTGCGATATAATAGATCTTTTTCCTGTAACCCGATACCTTGTCAGCTCTGCTGCGGGAGGCCTTCATTTGTCTCGAAATTTCTACAATCTGTTGGAATTGTTTTTTTTGGTTATCTAAAAAGTCCAAGTTGCCAATATTTCAGAATTCCAACATTCCAATCGCACGACCTTGAGGCTCTCGACAGGTTGGGGCGAAACCCCTGACTTGAGACGGGAACCTGATACTAAGTATCGGCTTTTTTAAGGAATTACTTTAGTAGACAATGAATATTTTCGCAAAAGGTTGGATAGCGCACGGGCTGAAGAATCCAAGCAGCCGGTTTGGCGAGCAAAGACCCCCTGCACCACAGTATCTTCATTTAAATGATTTAGAATATAACCCATTGATATTTATTTTAATTCTTGCATTATTTTCCCGCTTTGATTTATAATAAACACATGCAGCGAACTAAAAAGAATTTTTTATTGAAAATTGCTCTTGTTTTCGTCTTGTTGATTATCGTCTATTTTGGCGTAACCTTGAGAACGGAACAAATTATTCAAAATGGCTTTCTTCAAAACCGCCCTTCGGACACCGATACCTATATTTACGATTATGCTCATATCCTTGGCGACATTACCGAATCAACACATCGGTTCCTGAAGATGATTCATACACAGTACGCAATTGAAGCCTTGATTGTAACGGTACCCTCCCTGCCGCAATCGATGACGATCGAATCACTGGCTGTCGATCTTTTCAGCAACTGGAAAATTGGAAAATCCAGCGGCGGCCGGGGAATATTGCTCCTGCTGGCTGATCAGGAAAAGCAAATTAAATTTGAAGTCGGTTACGAACTTGAGGATGTGTTTACCGACCTGTTTTGCGGGTATATAGAAGATAAACAACTGAAACCATATTTTTTGAGCAACCAATTGGAAATCGGGCTCGTGGCATTGATGGAAGAGGTGGAAAAGCGGGCTCAGATTAAATATCACGCCGACTATACCATTGCCGACATCGAAAAACTAGACGCTGTCTATCTCTCGGGCGGTGCAGGCGCCAAACAACATTTGTCCGAATATCGAAAAGAAACGGTGCGTGAGGCCGGACACGAATATCCGGCAGGCAAAACACCCGATGAGGCATGGAAGACTCTCATACGCAGCTGGGAGATGAGGGTCCGGGATCCGAATCTAAATGTTTATACCGAAATCACTAAACTGGCGTATCGCGATTTTCAAGACCTTTCCGATTCCCGTTATGAGGAAAATGTACGTACCTATAAACATAAACCCTATGATGTCATCCAGAATGAAAAATACGCTGTCATCTATTTCGGCAAGAAAAAAGGCTGGGAAAATGCACCGTTTCTATTCTGCAAAACCAAGGCCGGCTGGCAGTTTGATATCGTGCACCAGCGCAAATACGTGCGTATGGGTCGAAGCCCCTACTGGGGCATAGAACGGGCCGATTATCCCTATGTCACTCTCCTGTCTAAATGCCCTTTTTGGCTGAATCAGGATATACCGTGGGACGCTAAAGACAAATACCGTGTTGAAGACGATCACCGCTTGGCAGAGGAAATCAGACATGCCGAGCGCGCCCTTGAAAATAATCCGGAGCATTTCCAAACCGTCATACACCTGGCAAAATTGTACACTGTTGCCTCTTTGCGCCCTAAAAAGAAGATCGCTCTGCTGAACAAAGCCAAACAGCTGGACCCAGACAGCTCTGAACCTTTCAAATACCTGGGAATTGTTCACCTGGATGCGTTTTACCAATTCGAATCAGCCATAACCGAAATGGAAACATATGTGCAGCGCCAGCCCGAAGATGCTTTCGGCCGTAATTACCTGGGACATTTATACTACTGTACAAAAAGATATAAAGCGGGAATTGATGAATTCAAAACTTCTGTTCGGCTGGAGCCGGATAATTGCTATGCGTTTGCCAAACTGTCCCGATGCTATGCCGCCTTGTACCGTTCATCGCCTAAAATCGATCCAAGACGTTCGGGGTACCGCAAGAAAGCAATTAAGATGTTGGAAAACGCGGCGGCGACCGCAACTCCCGACCCCAAAAGGATCACGTGGCTGGAGCGATATTTGTTCAAAAATAATATCCTGGAATGACATCTGATATCTTATTCATCTTATAGATGTTAAAAAATTATGATGCTTATATTCTTGAAAATACTGTTGAGTGTATTACTGATCGCATTTACCAGCTCCTGTTCGGTAATTTCCAAAGAGGTCAAATCCGATGCCAAACCGCAGGTGCCGTTCAAAACGCTACTACAAGAAGTAGAGCTCTACACGGGTCAGACGGTTATACTGGGCGGCTACATACTGGAAACCTCTAATTTACAATCCGAAACCATTTTAAAAGTACTCCAAACTCCTCTGCGAATGGGAGAGGAACCCGAAACAAAGGACCGCTCGGAGGGGAGGTTTATTGTCTACAGCAAGGGGTTCTTGGATCCAGAGGTTTACAGCAAGAATCGAGCCATAACGGTTGCCGGCATCGTACTTGGCGCCAGTGTTGAAAAAATCGGCGACAATCAAATCACCTATCTCAACATCGAAAACCGGGAAATTTACCTGTGGCCGGATTATGAGACTCAACGTCCACCGGTTTACCCAGGGCCATATCCGAACTATTGGTACCGATATCCGTACTACCCGTATCCGTACTGGTATTGGTAGCGACCAGTTTGATCGAAAAAGTGACTTGGTAGTTTTGTATCGGTTGTAGTTTCTGAACTGTGGGAGCGGTTTTTAACCGCGATTACCAGGGTATTCGTGGCTGGAAAGCCACTCCCACTAACTATTAATTGCAACTTAAATAACTTCAATTCTTGTGAAGGCTACTAATTATTCCGAGGTCTCCATTAGTTCCTTGAACCTTCCATGCCAGCTGCATTTATCACAATACGTTTCGGTGTTATCCTGAATCTCGGGACACTCGGCAGCATCCGCATCCGAGCTGTATTCGATCTTGCCGTTCCGCAATTCGAATTCACACGTTTCATATTCGTCATCAGGGTCTTTCACATAAAAATGCTGACAACCACACATTGGACATTTCATTACAATTTACTCCCGATACAAACTCAACTCGGTTGGGCGGTTCAGGGTTCAACGTTCCGGGTTGAACAACCGTAAATAACTACTTGTCAATTGGATTAAGCCTTCAGCGTGGATTATGCCGGGTATTCTGGATCTTGATCAATATTATGAGCCGTGTCCTTCGGTTATAACCTTTGAACCCTGAACCTAGAACCCAGAACCCTGAACCCTGAACCTATCAATTCACGTCTGAATAAGTAGACTGAAAAAACGTTCTAGATCATGGTAATATTCCGTGTGGACTTTACTGATCTTTGGTCATCCGGCCTTGTAAAGCCGCATGGGCGGCCGCCAACCGAGCAATAGGCACCCGGAACGGTGAGCAGGACACATACGTCAGGCCCAGCTCATGGCACAACAGAATAGATTCCGGGTCTCCACCGTGTTCTCCGCAGATGCCACATTCGAGATCCGGATTTTTAGCCCGACCCTTGGTGACTGCAATTCGCATTAACTCTCCCACACCGTCTCTGTCGATCGTCGCAAACGGATTGTTGGGAAGAATTCCGTTTCCGATATATTCAATTAGAAAGCCGGACTCGGCATCATCGCGCGAAATCCCGTAGGTCGTTTGGGTGAGATCGTTGGTACCGAATGATATAAACTGGGCGTAATCAACAATTTGATCCGCGGTCAAGGCTGCCCGGGGTATCTCGATCATGGTCCCGAATTTGTAGTCAACGTTGATTCCATTTTCCTCCATGACCTTTTTGGCTTCAGCCTCTAATGCCCCGCGCTGAATCTTGAGCTCATTAAAATGGCTTGTCAACGGAATCATCACCTCAGGATGCACATCCACGCCTTCTTTGGCCACGATGCAAGCGGCCTCAAAAATGGCGCGCACCTGCATGGTGGTCAATTCCGGAATATGAATGCCCAACCTGACACCACGCAATCCGAGCATAGGATTCGCTTCATGCAGACTTTGGGCTCGCTTCAATAGATCTTCTTTAGATTGAATTTGCTTTGAAAGCCCATCACCTTCAGCTGTATTCTTGGCCCGCTCTAAACGAATCTTTAAATCAGTCAGTTCATGCATCAGGTCCAACGGAGCCGGTAGAAATTCATGCAACGGTGGATCAATCAGACGGATAATAACCGGCAGCCCGTCCATCGCCCGAAAAAGACCGGCAAAATCTTCGCGCTGGAAAGGCAGCAAGGCTTCTAGGGCATCTTGACGTTCCTGCGGCAAATCGGTCATAATCATCTTTTGAATGTGCGGTAGCCGTTCGGTTTCAAAAAACATATGTTCCGTGCGGCACAAACCGATTCCCTCAGCACCGTATTCCCGGGCACGCTGGGCATCCCGGGGATAATCGGCATTGGCCCAAACACCCAATTTTCGAAAATCGTCAGCCCATGAGAGAAGCTTCAGTAGCCAGGTATCTTTGATATCCGGCACCATGGTTTTGAGCTGGTCACGATATACTTCCCCGGCTGTTCCGTCAATCGATATCCAATCGCCTTCTTTGATTACATGATCGCCGACCGTCATCTCGCGACTGTCAAGATCTATCTTAAGGGCGGATACGCCGACCACTGCGGGTTTACCGAACTGGCGTGCTACCAATGCGGCATGGCTGGTGCGCCCTCCTCGGCTGGTCAATATGCCTTCTGCCGCCAGCATCCCGTGAACATCATCCGGCCTGGTTTCGGGTCGCACCATGATAACCTTTTTGCCGTCATCCTTGGCCCAGGTCTCCGCCAGATCCGCATCAAAGGCCACAATACCCACAGCGGCCCCAGGGGATACATTCAGACCGGTAGCCAGCATGTCTCCGGAATTTTTGGCACTCTTTTTGGCCTCGACCTCGAACTGTGGGTGTAGAAAAAAGTCGACTTGATCCGGTGTCACGCGCAGCACGGCTTCTTCACGAGTAATCAGGCCTTCTTCCGCCATATCGACGGCAATGCGGACGGCCGACTGGGCCGTGCGCTTACCGTCGCGTGTCTGCAGCATCCAGAGTTTGCTTCTTTCGATTGTAAATTCAACATCTTGCATGTCACGATAATGTGTCTCGAGCTTTTCACAAATCTGCTCGAATTCGGCATATGCCTCCGGCAATTCCTGTTTCAGTTCTTGAATATCTTTGGTGAGCCGAATACCGGCCACTACATCTTCTCCCTGAGCATTCATTAAATAATCGCCTTCGATATGTTTTTCCCCGGTGGAGGCATTGCGGGTCATGGCAACCCCGGTAGCGCTATCCGATCCCATGTTGCCGAAAACCATGGTGCATATATTTACGGCCGTGCCCAGGTCGTGGCGGATGCCGGCGGCATTGCGATAATCTATCGCCCGTTTACCGTTCCAGCTTTTGAAAACGGCTTCGGTTGCCAGTTTCAGCTGCTCATAGGGTTCTGTCGGAAAATCCTGTTTGGTGTGCGTTTTGTATATCGTCTTAAATTCCTCGGTAACTTTTTTCCAATCGTCGGCTGTCAATTCGGAATCTGATGTCACTCCGGCTTTTTCGCGAGCCTTTGTAATTATCTCCTCAAAAGGCTCATCAGGTATGTCCATGACGACGCTGCCAAACATTTGCACAAGACGACGGTAGAGATCATAGACAAAGCGATCATCTCCGGTCAATTTGATCATGCCTTTGGCGGTTTCCTCATTTAAGCCGATGTTCAACACGGTGTCCATCATTCCCGGCATGGAGAATTTAGCACCGGAGCGACAGGAAACCAAGAGCGGGTTATTCGCATCTCCAAATTTCTTGCCGGTAGCCGATTCAACGGCTTTAAGCGCTTGCAATACTTCTTCCCACATACCTTCCGGAAACTTTTCACCTGCATTCAGATAGGCGTTACATGCCTCGGTCGTCATCGTGAATCCGGGTGGTACTGGTGTTCCTATACGGGTCATTTCCGCTAAATTGGCTCCTTTCCCACCGAGCAGGGCTCGAACCCCCTCCCATTCGCCGCCAACATAGTTCTCAGCCTGGTCCACTTCATCAAAAAGATACACCCATTTTTTTGTCATATTAGATACCTCCTATGGTGAAATTTATTGCCTTTATATTTCAAAGGATTATTTCTTTATCCACAAATTCTTTCACGGACCGACGGACCATATCGTGCGCACGGCCGAAGTATTCTTGACAGCCGGCTTTTTGCGTAAATTCATAAGCTCTTGCATGCTTTACACTCATTTACGAATTACCGCCATTGGGTGCCGCTGAATCTGCATGCTGTTTTTGATTTCCAAGAAATTGTCCTCTAATGATCTATGGAAAAACATTAACCATTTTTCCGTAACTATCGACAGATTTGTAGTTTTTTATCAAAGGTTATGGTTCGGCCTACAAAATCGTCGGCATTTTCGTTTTTGCAGTTATCGGAAAAGATGTTGAGGACGTTAGGTTGGGTTCAATCAATATACAGGCCCTTGCTGGAAGTCAAGTGTTTTAAGCGACGCAATTTATTATGACGCTGTGTATCGCATCTTGATCCCAGAAAAAATGAATGCTATCCTTTCATGTTTTCATAATTTCGTGGTTTCGTGCTTCGCTTTTATTTTTTTTCTTATTTGATGAATAACTCCGCCGCTTTACGTCGGAGTCAAGTGCTGATTAATAAAACCACGAATTTTACGGTGAATAGAAGTACGGATTCGAATAGGAGAAGGATATGCAAAAGAATTGGGAAAAAGAACTTTCATGTGCGAATGTGTGCAGACGTTGTCAAAAACCATTAGAGACAAAAGACCGGAGAATTCTATCGGTATATGATCATGAACCGATCTGCATGCAATGCAAACTAGAAGAGGAAAAACGGCCGGATTATGCAGACGTATCCAAACAGATGATCGCCACCTGCATTCAGGAAACCAACAAACCCTATGGTGATCCGGCCAGCTACTGCTTTCATCATTTTTGCCCGTTCAAATGCAATGATTGAAAACCACTCTGATACTGGTTACTGAAACAAACAACTATACAAAATGACATAAATCATTTCGCATACATACACAGCGTTTTGCAGGTTTTACGCTAAAAGGTAGTTTTAACTAAACCATTCAAGGGGTGAATACGCAATTTATTGTAACGCCGTGTATAATATCACATAATTAAGGAGGACACGATTGGCTCAACTCATTTCAGATCGCAGAGATATCGATTTTGTACTGTTTGAACAATTTAATATTGAGCGCCTGTTCCAAATGGCCAAATATAAGGATCTGAATCGTAAAATGATCGACATGGTCATCTCTGAGGCCAGAAATCTGGGCGTAAAGGAAATTTTACCTACATATGCGGAAGGCGATAGGACCGGCGTTCAATTCGAAAATGGAAATGTCAAGATAGCCGAATGCTTTCGACGACCCTATAAACTCTTCGTGGAAGGGGAATGGATTGCGATGTCGGAGGATCCGGAGGTCGGTGGCCAAGGCCTCCCTCAGGTTATTCGGCAGGCCGCATTTGAGTTTATTGTCGGCGCAAATTTTGCGTTTGCCGCCTTCGGAAACCTGGGACATGGTGCGGCAAAAATGATTGAACTCTTCGGAACGCCAAATCAGAAACACCTGTTTCTGGAGAAAATGTATTCCGGACAGTGGGGTGGCACCATGCTTCTGACCGAGCCCGAGGCAGGTTCTGATGTGGGCGCACTGACGACCTCGGCGGTCAAGAATCCGGATGGAACCTATTCCATAACCGGGAATAAAATATTCATCACGTGCGGCGATCATGACCTAACGGAAAATATTATCCATCCGGTGCTCGCACGCATTGAAGGAGCCCCCAAAGGTACTAAGGGCATCTCTTTGTTCATCGTACCTAAAATCTGGGTCAACGAGGATGCGAGTCTCGGTGAATTCAACGACGTAGTATGTACGGGTGTGGAGGAAAAAATGGGTCTGCATGCCAGCCCTACATGCAGCCTCACCCTCGGCGGCCGCGGCAATTGCCGTGGCCATCTGCTGGGTGGCGAAAATAATGGCATGCGGGTGATGTTTCACATGATGAATGAAGCCCGATTGGACGTTGGCGCCCAGGGCTTCTTGCACGGATCATCGGCATATCTTTATGCCCTAAACTATGCCCGGGAACGGCGACAAGGAAGAGATTTGGCAAAGGGCAAAGATCCTGATGTTCAACAGGTTCAGATCATCCGCCATCCGGATGTGCGACGGATGCTGCTGAAAATGAAGGCGTATGTGGAAGGCATGCGAAGTTTCATCTATTATGTCGCGCGCAGCTTTGATTTGAAAGAGTGTGCTGAAACCGATGCCGAAAAAGATCTTCATGGCGGTCTGATCGAACTTCTCACCCCGGTAATTAAAGCCTACTGCAGCGAACGCGGCATGGAGATCTGCGATCAAGCAATTCAGATCTATGGCGGATACGGCTACACGAAAGAATACCCTGTTGAGCAGCTCATGCGGGATTGCAAGATCACAACGATTTACGAAGGCACCAACGGCATCCAAGCAATGGACTTCCTGGGTCGCAAGCTGGGCATGAAAAAAGGAGAGGTGTTTCTTTCCCTTATTCAGGAGATACGCAAAACTATCGAAAAAGCGAAAAATATTCAATCTCTGATCGGTCTTGCCGATGCCGTGGATCAGGCAGTTCATCGGCTCAGTGAAGTAGCCATCCACCTTGGGAATACGGCATTGTCTCCGGAAGTCAAAGTTGCATTTGCCTATGCCCACCCCTTTTTAGAAGTTGTCGGTGATGTCATCATGGCTTGGATGCATCTTTGGCGAGCCATGGTGGCAGTACCAAAGTTGGAAAAACTAACCGACGGCAATGACGCTGCCAAGATTCGGGCAAAGATTGCTAAACATAAAGAAGCGGCTTATTACGACGGTCAAATAAAAACAGCTGAATTTTTCATCCTGGCGTTATTGCCTGCAACGATGGGAAAAATGAATGCACTTGCGACCGCCAGCCCGGCCGCAGTCACCATACATGAAAACTCGTTTGGGGGATGATGCATATCCGACGATTTCGCAACCGCGATATTTTTAGGTGGATCTTTATTACTCTAATTTTTTTTCGTGTTTTCGTGCTTTCGTGATAATTTATTCCATTTGGTTCCGGCTTGTCCGGTTAGGAGAATACGATGATTATTATGGTAGCCTATGATGAATCAAGAGTGGCTAATGAGGCCTTAGGACTGGCTAAGAAACTTGCTAAAGCATTTAATGCGACTATTCATGTGGTGACATCGATGAAAGGTGGCCCGGAGGTTCCACGAGACGCATTCGAAAAGGCCCGCGAGGGGCTTCGATATGCAAAAAGCATCCTCAAACGGGATGAAATTCCCTGTGAGACGCACTTATCCGTTCGCGGATTGGAACCTGGTGAGGATCTGGTTCAATATGCTAAAGAACACGCAGTTGATGAAATCATTATCGGCGTCAGAAGAAGATCGAAAGTAGGAAAATTAGTATTCGGATCCACGGCTCAGTATGTCATTCTGGAAGCTCGCTGCCCGGTACTGACGGTTAAATAGTTATCTTAACAGATAGGGTATCTCAACCCACAGGGCCTCATGCGGGCAGTCCACTTCACACGGCAGGCAAAACCAGCAGGTGCGGTATTTGCCGAAGGGTTCACCACATGACAGGCATCGATTTGCTTCCTGCCTTGCCGCTTTCTCAGCAACGCCCTGTTCAAGTTCATTGAAGTCATCTTTTCCGCTGACCGTGTGCTGGGCTATTGTTAGTCGTTCGGCCTGAGCGGCTTTGTCCGTGTCTATTTCAAAATCAGTTTCAACCGGACCGGCATATTCACGTCCGTAACGCAGATGTTTCCCTTTTAGATATCGATCGACGGACTCGGCTGCCTGCCTGCCGGTTGCCATGGCGTCAATCACCGATGTAGGACCACTGACGACGTCACCGGCCCAAAAAACCCTTTTATCTAATGTTTGCAAGGTCAGTGGATCGATCTTGTCAGTGTTCAGACCGGTCTTTTTAAAAAATTCCGGATCCGAAGTTTGGCCGATGGCGACAATCACGGTATCGGCTTCCAACGGCAAGAGTTCGCAAGAGTCGAAAGACGGCTGAAACATACCCCGTGCATCATATACTTGGAGACAACGTTGGAATTCGACACCGTTGACGACTCCATTTTTTGAAGAAAATTTCAGAGGTCCCCAGGAGTATTCCAGCTTTACACCTTCGGTTAGGGCGCTCTCCAGAGCCCATGGAAAAGCCGGGACTTCGGCATCAGACTCCAGACAGACAATCGTTACCTCCTCGGCGCCTAACCGCAACGCGGTCTGGGCGGAATCAACCGCTACATTACCGCCCCCAATGACAATTGTTTTACTCCCTATTGTCGGAGGCCGGCCGGAGCGAACATCCCTCAGAAAGGGAAGGCCATGGTAGCATCCTGCTAATTCTTCGTCTTCGATATTTAAGGCAAGATGCTTGGGGCATCCGGTAGCAATCACCATAGCGTCAAACTCACGCTCGAGTTCTTCGACGGTCTTATCCTGCCCGACGGATACACCACATTGAAAATCAACGCCTATCTTTCTCAAGAGATTTAGCTCTTTTTCCAAAACCCGTAATGGCAGCCTAAACTCAGGAATCGCCCAACGCAGCATGCCGCCCGGTTCTTTTTCAGCTTCAAAAACAACGGCCGCATGTCCGTTGATCACCAGGTCATATGCGGCCACCAAGCCGGCCGGACCTGAACCAATAATCGCCACCCTTTTCCCGGTGTCCTCAGCCAGTTCAGGCAGCTGTCGCTTACGTTCATCAAACTGATCGGCCAGGTATCTTTTCAGATATCGAATCGCCACGGGTTTGCCGTCCACATTCGCCCGGTAACAGTTTGCTTCGCAGGGCTGAGAACATACCCGCCCTAAAATTCCGGGAAAAGGCAACGCTTCCGTCACTATCTTCATAGCCTCGTCTTCTTGGCCACGGGCAATCAACTGAACGTAACTGTGACAATTTACTCCCAGCGGACATGCCTGACGACAAGGAGCTAATTTCATCCTTAGATTATCCAGCACGCATCGTTCGATACAAATCCCACAAAATGTGCACTTAGTTTTATCAATGACGATATTATCTGAAAGGCTTTCCAGCAAATTGATTCCCATTATTTCTCCTCCGGTGTCAGCTTGAGAATATCTTTATAGGTTACCTTTACATCTTCCGGTGATTCCCCCTGGGTCAACACAATATGTTTCAACCATTCTTGATCGTTACGTTCCTGATAATCCGTTCGAAAATGCCACAACCCCCAGCGACTCTCTTTGCGTTCATTTGAAGCCCATGCACTCATCGAGGCACACTGGATGATATTTTCGACTTCATAGACCTTAAACAGGTCATGAATATCGTTGATCCGCACTTTTTCCTTTAGTTCTTTTCGGAATCGTTGCATCCACCACAGTGCCTGGTTGAGTTTATAGTCATTTTTAGGGGGCACGATGTAATCATTGATAATCCGCCTGACCTTATATTCGAATTCCTCGATAGGGATCGGATTTCCGCTTTGATTGAATCGATCCTTCTGTTTTTTGACAAATGCGGATATCTGGTCGGTTTCCAGCTCTGTTTTTTTCGTGCCGGCAGCAAATTCGGTTGCACTTTCGGCGGCAATTTCGCCAAACACAAAGGCACCCGAAAGATGCCCCCGGGCCACCAGGGAGGTGTCTCCGGCGGCATATAAACCGGAAACCGTGGTTTCAGCCTTTTCGTTCACCCGCACCCCGGTAAGACCGTGTCCCCCGCAAAGAAAACACTCTGTGGGCCACAGCTCAATTTCGCCGCTGCGAAAATTCACATCGCGACCCTCAAAAAATCGTTCCTGCACCGGGCGTTCGGTGGTGAACAAAATATCCTCGATTTCCGTGATCTTCGCCTCCGGCAGATGGCTCATGAGAATCCGCAGGGGTCCCTTGCCCTCGTGATGTTCAAGCAGCATGGACTTTATCGAAGGATGGTCTTTTTCCCGATGTTCATTGAAGGCGTTTAACAAATTAGCCCCCCGGGTCAATGTGATGTAAAGCAACGGTGCGTTGATGTCCTTGATGATGTAGTAAATAAGGGTGTATTCGAAACCGCTCAATTCCGCACCGGCTTTATACGCCAGGCAATAGCCATCGCCGGTATTGCCCGGGAAATCATAAACGCCGTATAGATAGCCGTTGTTGGGCAGTCCAAATCGCGCGGTACCGCCCGAGGACAGAATAACGGATTTGGCCTTGCAGACGATGATCTCGCCGGTGCGCACGTTCATGCCGATGGCACCGCTGACCTGCCCCCCGGTTTTGAGAAGCTGCACCGCCATGGTGCGATTGATGACGTCTACCCCGAGTTTCACCACACGTTGCGCCAGGATGGCTTTAAGTTCCGGCTCTTTCATGGTGACACAAAACCGACCTTTGGGATGGACCTGCAACACCTCGTATGCGCCTTTTTCATCCGTGGGAAAGCAGACATCCCAGGACTCCAGTTTTCGCAGCATCTGCCAGCTTCGTTGGGCCATGCGATAGTTGACCGGCTCGTCCATGACGCCGTCGCAAGCCATACTGTTGGCCTCGATATATAATTCCGGGGTCGACAGCCCCGGTACGGCGACGATATTAAGTGCATCCATACCCCGGGCGATGCAGCCCGAATATTTGATGTCCCCTTTCTCAAAAACGACAACCTTTTGGTGAGGGTCTAGTTCTTTGGCCCGAATGGCGGCCATGGCACCGGCACTGCCCCCACCGATGATGAGGACATCGCATTCAATGACGGGATAATCGTTTTTCATCTAATCTCCTTTTCATCGATCAAATTTCCCTAAAAATGGCTTTGGCGTCGGTTAGACAATAGCTCTTGCGATATTCATAGGGTGTCTGTTTATACGTAAAGGAAAGCATTTCAATCAGCAGAACAGGGCTTCCTTTCCGTATCTTCAATTTTTTTGCGGCAGCACCAGCGGCGGGAATTGCACTGACCAATTCCTTGTTCAGAATCGTCGGCAAGCCATAGATTTCTTCCAACGCGATGTAAAGCGGAATGTTTTCGAACTTTTGCTGCGCGAGGCTTTCAAGATCTTCAAACATTTTTTGCGGTAAATACGAAATGCAATAGACCACTGGCTGTGAATCAAAATAAAATAGGCGGGTAATTTTAAACAGGCGCTGATCCGCTCTCAGATGCAAAAAGTGATTAACCGGCTCAATTCCCCTGGTTGCCCTCAAATCCAAAAGCTTAATCTTGAGCTCCACCTCGTGATCGTCAAAGTTCTCCAGAAACCGATAATAGCGCAGGCTTTCCGGCTGAAGCGCCATTCCGGCGACAAACGTTCCCTTGCCCTGAATGCGATACAGATACCCTGCATTCACAAGGTTTATTATGGCCTTTTTTACAGTTCCGATGCTTAGATGATGTGATTTTGCCAGCACTCTTTCAGGAGGTATACTCTCACCCGGAGTCCAGCGACCATTTTCGATTTCCTTCAGCAGCAGCTGTTGCAGTTTGAAATATACAGGCGTGGGATCCGCGGCGTTCTTCTTTCCTAATAGTGTGGTCTTTGGTTTTACCACTGGATCAAACCTTTATTTGAAGCCGGATTGGTTATTGCCAAGCTTTAAGACAAAACAAAATCAATCAAAAGGAAATCACCCCATTGAATATAAATTGATATATATAACTAAACAACTATACTTTTTTTCATTTTAAAGTCAATAAAAAAATGGGACGTATCGTGCAAATCAGCGGTTGGGGAATGTATTCCTTACGTTTCGGCGATATGCCAATCCCCGCCTTTTGTCTTGACACGTATGATAAGGTACTTTATGGTGACGTTTGTTGAAGTCACGCCTGGTTATAGACAGAAGGGCCTAAATCATTGCGCACACATACACAGCGTTATGCACGTATGACCTTATCTGTTGGTTTTAAAAAAATGATCTAATGCGAAATGCGCATGTTATTAAGACGCTGTGGATGGTTTTTCATTTCCGTTTACAGTATTCGCTAAAAACGGAAAAATGGTGGGGGAATTGGCAAGAATTCTTTGGTGATGTTAACATTTAATATCGGGAAAAGGAGGAAGTAAATCTATGAAAAAAATTCTAACATCAATCGTCTTAATCGTCGCCCTGTCAATGGTGCTGGGTTTAGGTTCAAGTATCGCCGCCGACAAAGAGGTCACCATCGGATACCAGCTGGTTTTTAATCCGGCCTGTTCAGCCATTCTTGATGGTACATTTGAAAAAGCTACCGGTTACAAAATTAACTGGCGCAAGTTTGACTCCGGTGCCAAGGTGATCAATGCCATGGCGTCCGGTGATGTTCATATTTCCCTGGCCGGTTCAAGCCCCATTGCCGCCGGTGTTAGCCGGGGCCTTGACATCGAGCTGATCTGGATCTACGAGGATATCGCCTCGGCCGAAGCTCTGGTGGTCCGCAACGGATCCGGCATTATCGCACCTCAGGACCTCAAGGGCAAAAAACTTGGCGTCCCCTTTGTCTCCACAACCCATTTTCACACCTTGTTCGCTCTGGAGCAGTTTGGTATAGATCCCAAGGAGGTACGAATTCTCAACATGCAACCCCCTGCGATTGCCGCAGCCTGGGAGCGCAAGGACATCGATGCCGCCTTTGTTTGGGACCCGGCCCTGGGTAGAATCAAAAAGACCGGCAAAGTGTTGATTACCTCCGGAACACTCAGCACCTGGGGCAAGGCCACCTTTGACGGGTGTGTGGCCAACAAAACCTGGGCAGCCGAGCATCCGGAATTTATGGCGAAGTACATCAAAACCGTTGCGGAAATAGATGCATCCTACCGGAATAACCCCAAGGCCTGGACACCGGACTCCAAGATGGCTAAAAATATGGTTAAGTTGATCGGTGGCGATCCCAATGATGTACCCGGTGTGCTGGCTCTTTATGGCTTCCCTACCATGGAAGAACAAGCTTCCGACCGCTGGCTGGGCGGCGGCAAAGATGGGGGCGCGGCTCGCGCGCTATACTATACCTCTGAATTTCTTTTGAAAGAGAAAAAGATCCCGAAAATGCTGCCCGACTACGGCGCCGTAGTTAATCCAACATATATCGAGGCGGCAATGAAACTCAAGTAAATCGTCATCAGATAACTTTTCCTCCCCGACAGCAGACTGCCGGGGAGCTTTTTTTACTCTCCCAAACGTTTTTTACCAGGTTATTCCAAATGAGCAAACTCGACCTTAACAAAGTAACCGTCGTTTATCCTCCCCCAACCAGAGACAGCGATGAAGTTCATGCACTTCAGGACATTGATTTGAGCATTGAAGGCAATGATTTTGTGGTTGCCCTGGGTGCCTCGGGGTGCGGCAAAACCACCCTGCTCAATGTCATGGCTGGGTTTATTCAGCCCACCGGTGGTAATGTATTGCTGGATTCCAAGCCGATCAAAGGGCCAGGGGCCGATCGTGGTGTGGTGTTTCAACAGCATGCACTGCTGCCATGGCTCAATGTCATGGACAATACCTCCTTTGGTCTGATGCTGCAAAAAAAAGGATCCGAAGAGCGCAAGGAGGTGGCCTCAAAATACCTCGGGCTGGTCGGTCTGGAGGAGTTTCTCAATCATTTCCCTTACCAGCTTTCCGGCGGTATGCGGCAACGGGTGGGGCTGGCCAGAGCGTTGACCAGCGATCCGGCCATTCTGCTGATGGATGAGCCTCTGGGTGCCCTCGATGCGCTGACTCGTGAGATTATGCAGGAGCTGGTTCTCGATATTTGGAACGAAACCAAAAAGATGGTTTTTTTTATTACTCACAGCGTTGACGAAGCCATTTTTATGGCTACGCGCCTGATTGTGATGTCACCGCGTCCGGGGAGAATTATCAAATCGTACAATCTCGATTTTAACCAGAGGTTTTTCAAAAATCGTGACGCAAGACGGGTCAAATCCCTCCCGGAATTTATTGAAACACGCCAAGAGGTTTTGAATATCATCCACAGCGATGAAATACGAATAGATCAGGGTTGAGGTACAATTCATGTCCTTGATAAACAGTTTAAAAGAAACTTCCTTCGATTATATTTCCAAAGTATTTGGTCGCGGCCCTGTGAAACCCGGTGAGTCCTATGGTGCGCCGGGTGTCGGCAACAGCATGGGTATCAGCGTTTTTACTTCGATTGCACTAATTTTTCTGTGGTGGCTGGTAACCAACATGGGCTGGATTCAACCGCTGTTTTTACCGACGCCTGAATCTGTTCTTAAAAAATTCGTTGAAATTTGGACTGAAGAATTCGGCGGCGCAACCCTGTTGACGCATACCAAAGCCAGCTTGTTTCGGGTATTCAGTGCCTTTTTCCTTGCGTGTGTGACTGCCATACCCATCGGCATTGCCATGGGGGTGAACCGTATCTTTCGCGGTGTTTTTGACCCGCCGATTGAGTTTTATCGACCAATTCCGCCGCTGGGCTATCTGCCCCTGACCATCATCTGGCTGGGAATTGAAGATACTCAGAAAATAACCCTCATTTATCTGGCCGTCTTTGCACCTATGGCCTTGAATGCCCGCTCCGGCGTTCGATCCGTTACCATCGAGCAAATTCAGATGGCCTATTCTTTGGGCGCCACCCGCGCCCAGGTGATCTGGCATGTTATCCTGAAAGGTGCCATGCCGGAAATCCTTACCGGAATGCGAATCGGAATCGGATTTGGCTGGACCACCCTGGTAGCCGCCGAGATGGTTGCGGCCGAAGCCGGAATCGGTCATATGGTTCTCAGTGCTGCAGAATTTTTAGTTACCGATGTGGTTATTATGGGCATTATCGTCATTGGAGCGATTGCCTACATGTTCGATCTCCTCATGCGCTACGTTGAACGTAAGGTAGTGCCATGGAAGGGCAAAATGTAATCTGACGACCCCAAAATAAGAGACCTTTGGAAAAAATAATGCTGGCTTTCAAAGGTCTTTTTTATTTTAGGCAGTACATTAGATTTCAGAAAGGATGATGTTAAATGATCGCCTACATTAAGAAAGCCGCCAAAACACCCGAATCCGATGAAGCAGAGACCAGGGAAATTGTCGAAAACATTCTCAACGCTGTTCATGAAAACGGAGAGGACGAAATTTTACGGCACTATTCGGCCAAGTTTAAAAATTGGGATAAAAAGCTTATATTATCGCCTGAAGAAATCGAACAAAGAGCCCGGGTTGTGCCTGCGACAGTTAAAGATGATTTGGCGTTTGCCTATGAGCAGGTTTATGGTTTCGCCGTGAAACAACGAGACAGCATGCAGGAGTTTGAGACCGAAATTACGCCCGGGGTTACCCTTGGCCAGCGCCTGATTCCATGCAATTGTGCCGGATGTTATATCCCCGGTGGTTTGTTTGCACATGCCGCTTCCGCCATTATGAGCATCGCCACCGCCAAAGCAGCCGGCGTTCCTTTTGTTGTGGCTTGCTCACCATCGCATGATGGAGAAACCATTAATCCCGCCATTATGGCTGCAGTATCGATTTGCAAACCTGACGTATTCATGATGATGGGCGGGGCCCATGCGATCGCGGCCATGGCCTATGGCAGCTTCGCCGGCAAGCCGGCGGATGTAATTGTCGGTCCCGGAAATCGGTTTGTCGCCGAAGCCAAACGGCAGCTCTTTGGTAAAATCGGCATTGATGTGTTTGCCGGTCCCACCGAATCACTCGTGATTGCCGACAAGACGGCCGATCCGTATGTGGTGGCCATTGATTTGATGAGCCAGGCGGAACACGGTTACGACTCGCCGGTATGGCTGGTGACGGACTCAGAGGAGCTGGCTGAGAAGGTTATGAATGAAATGCCAGAGGTAATAGCTGATTTGCCTGAACAAAAAGTTGCTGCCGCTTCCTGGCAGGATTACGGTGAGGTGGTTCTTTGCACAACCAGGGAGGAGATGCTGGAAGTCAGCAATAACTACGCTGCCGAGCATGTGCAGGTCATTGCCGAAGACCTTGACTGGTGGTTGGACAATCTGACCAACTACGGGTCGTTGTTTCTGGGAGAAGAATGCACGGTTCCGTATGGGGATAAAACTACCGGCACCAACCATATTTTGCCGACAAACAAAGCGGCACGCTATTCCGGAGGTCTGAGCGTCGGTAAATTTATCAAAGTCGTGACCTATCAACGAATGACCCGCGAGGCGAGTAAAAAAATCGGTGAGGTGGCTTCCCGGATCTC
>WOR8_10002163_pt1 | contig 21229 bp, 17 predicted proteins | sample DeeMarSeWOR38_10_FD_19890 | JGI IMG/M metagenome (IMG submission 19890) | reverse complement strand
TATTCGGATTTTTGTTTTTCAGCCGCTTAATATATTTTTCCCGGGCGATCAGGAGATCTGACAGAAAGGATGAGACATAGAAATGCCCCCCGGCGACGGCCTCAATGCAGGTGATCAGATCTGCAGTAGCATTTTCTTTTAACAGATATCCCATGACACCGGCATCCAGGGCCGCCCTGAAATATTCTTCGTCCCGGTACATGGTAAGGATGACAATCTTGGTCGGATTTTGATCCGGATTTAACTGGCGAACAACTTCCAGGCCATCCATTTCAGGCAGCGCAATATCTAATACCGCTATATCCGGTTTCAGCTTCCTGATCAGCCTCAGAGCCGTATGACCATCGCCGCATTCCCCAACCAATTGGAGGGATTTATTTGTTTCCAGGGTAGTGATCAATCCCTGCCGGAAAATGGGATGGTCGTCACATACAAGAATGGTGATTTGATTCATTCGACTGAATTCTCCCCAAATTCAGTACATCATTATCAGCTTATCAAATCAAATATGTCAAAGAATTTTCCCTGATTCAAGGAAATTTGAAAAAACTATTCCGCAGTGATCCCATGTCATGATTGAATTTCAGAAAATTTTAAGCGCTGCATAATATGTTGCCGGGTAGCGGTGTTTTCCATATGAATGACCGGCCGATCTCAAGCACACAGCGGTGCGGGTAATAATATAGGTATAATGTATCAATGGACCCTGTATATATTCTAAACTGCGGATTGATCCCGAAAACCTTTATCACCATTACATGAGAGACCGGGGATCCGGCACACCCGATAGGTATTGCTCCCTGCAATCTTTTGCCAAATACCTTTAAAGTGAAGTGAATTATAATTGGTGTTCAAAACAAATCTGGTTAATATATTGAAAATTCGGTGCAAGTCACTGATATTTCAAGGAATAAGTATGATCATCGATCACGACAAAGAAGGTAAAACGCTCAAGCGGTTATTAACATCACACCCGGCAGTTGGCATTATTGGTGCCAGGCAGGTGGGTAAAACCACACTGGCCAATATGCTGGCCAAAATTATCAAAAAGCCTGTAACCCATTTTGATTTTGAAAATCAGGAAGATATGGAAAGTCATCCGAAACTGGGAGCGACCTGGGAAGGATTCGTTATTGATCAGGTTATCCGGACTATCGGAGCCCAATCAGAAGAATGTTTTTTCTGGGCCACCCATGCCGGAGCCGAATTAGATCTGTTGGTAGTGCGGGGAATGGAAAAGCTTGGATTTGAAGTAAAGAGGACCACCTCCCCGACAATTACACCATCAATGCGTAATGCCTTATCAGACCTGAATCTTCAACGTATTGATATCATTCATTCCGGTGATAATACATTTCAATTAGCAGATAAAGTAAGAGCTGTCAGCATAAAAAGAATTTAACAGATCTTAAAAAAGTTCCTTGAAAAAAATTTCCTTTTGATTAGAAATTGGATCTGTTTTTTAATGATCACCCGGGTTGAGATCAATTCATCTTTCCTTTTGCTTTGGTAAAGAAATTAGAAATGGCAGGAATCTTTGATTCTAAGGCACGTTCGAGATCTCCTTCATATGAGACCCTTCCTTCTTCGAGAAATATCACCCGGTCTGCCAAACGAAAAATACTGGAAACCTCATGAGTGACCAATATAATGGTCATTCTCAGCTGATTTTTTAGGTTTAATATCAAACGATCCAAGGCTTCAAGTGTTACCGGATCTAAACCAGCAGAGGGTTCATCACAAAATATCAACGGAGGATCAAGAGCAAGGGCCCGGGCAAGCGCGGCACGTTTACGCATGCCACCGGATAGCTGTGAAGGCAGTAAATCGCCAGCCTTTTCCAGGCCGACAAGTTTCAATTTGATCCTGATCAGTCTATCAATCAATTTGGATGGCAGATTTGTGTGCTGTTCAAGAGGAATGGCTATATTTTCAGCAACAGTTAGTGAATTTATTAAGGCACCATTTTGAAACAATACCCCCATTTGCAGCCGTAATTGTTTCATTTCTTCCTCTTCGCAGTCCTCAATTCTCCGTCCATTAACTAATATCCGCCCCTCTTGAACAGGTAATAAGCCGAGCAGATGTTTCAAGGTTACCGTTTTCCCGCTTCCGCTTTTACCGAGTATGACGGTAATCTGATTTTGAAATGCCTCAAATGAAATATCATCCAATATTTGCCTACCCCCAAATGAGGCGGAGAGGTTCTCAACTTTTATTATTAGGTCATCATTCATCATCTTCCCAATCATAAGCATAACACAGCAGAGTGCTGCAATTAACTTTAAAGATGCCTGTGGCATGACAATAAAAATTTGTCAAAAAATAAAGCTTTTTGTCTTGATAGCATGATTGCCACCACTAGTAAAAAATTAAGCCGATAATACTGTCAGCGAGAATAACCAGGAAAATCGAGGTGACCACAGCGGCAGTTGTATAGCGGCCGACCGCTTCCGATCCTCCTTTGACATTAAATCCGTAGTAACTGCCAGTCTGTACAATCAATATGGCAAATATGATACTTTTAAATGTTCCGATAAAAATATCCTTGCTAAATAAAACAGTCGACATGCGGTTATAGAATGTCATAATGGAAAGATCTAAATAAAAATAGGAGACGACCATACCACCTAAAATACCCATAAAATCTGCCAGAATAGTCAAAAACGGCAGCGTGAAGATGCTGGCATGCATTTTAGGAACAATGACATAACGCACGGGATCAAGGGCCATTGATTTTATCGCATCCACTTCTTCCGTGATGACCATCGTACCGACTTCTGAAGCGATGGCAGAACCGCTTCTCCCGGCAATCATTATCGCTGTAATCAGCGGCCCCATCTCACGGGTCATAGCGATCACAATTAAATCCACCATAAAAATATTTGCCCCAAACTGCCTTAATTGCGCAGCAGATTGTAATGCCAGCACGAGACCAATCAGCAACGAAATCAAGGCAATAATCAGTACTGCGTTCACACCAATGAGTACAGCCTGATTGATTACCTCTCCCTTACGATGTGCTTTTCGACCCTTTATAAAATCAACAAATGACCAATATGCTAGATCTGCGAGGAGATACAGGTAGTTGCGTAAGATTTGATTTACGAAAGAGTATACCTCTCCCCCGATTTTCTCAAAAAAGTTCTCTGACTCGGATTTAGCGGACTTTTCAGGAACTGAGATTGAAAAGGTCTCGATAGTCTGAGCAATTTTGTCGGGTATATTTGTTATCTCGAGTATTTTATTTTTTTGATCAAAGAGCTCTTCTATATATTCCAAATAGGCAACGCCAGCACTATCAATTATTCTTAAGTCACTGAGATCGATCTCCAGATATTCATCCGAGTAGTCAGATAATTCAGAAAGCAACTTATTTTCATCATCATCAATTTCAGTAATTGTTAAGGAATGTGAGAGGTAAAGTCTGCCTTTATCCATACGATAAGAAAATGAAAGTTTCTGTGAAGAGGATGGCGGTTTCATAGGTTGTGACTGACCTAGTTTTCAGCTGATCGCTCTTAATTCATTTCATTGAGGTAGGATGAAATCTTAGAAATAAATTGAGACGTTTCCTCCTGAAAAATCTGACTCAGTTCAGAAGCGAACAGGTTTAAATCACGCTCCTCCAGTGCTTTTTTTCTCTCAACACGATGCGTTAAAACCGTATTTCCACTGGCATATGCAATGAATTCCATTCGCATCTCGAGAGATACCTGGAATTGATCATTGATATCCTCCACCTCAAGTTTGTACACATTAGATGATATCTGATAATCAGGTACCATATTCATATTTCCGCTACTGGCAAAGGTAAATATTTGTGAGCCCCGGACCTGTTTTTCAAGAAGAGTCGTCAAATTATCAGCAGGATTCATTGCCCAATAATGATACTGATAATAACTGATTTCATGGCTTCTGCGACGAACGGCGATACGCTGCTGATCGTAGGCCGGCGGAATATGGACCCTTAATATTTCGCAGATGCCCTTAGAGTGAACAGAATCCTGGAGAAATGCAAGGCTGTCTTCTGTCGCCTCCAGTATATAATAATGACGGATCAGTGTCCTTTCACCGCAGGATTGACTGCCTGCGAATACAATTATTAATAATAAAATTATGATACTTATTTTATTAGTGGTCCAGGTCATCATCTGGCAAATCCTCATAATCTGTACCCCTTAAGAGAATAGATGGATCCTCATTGACCAGCCTTGCTGCTTCATCAAGATATTCGAGTGTTGACCTTAACTTTTGAAGGCTCACAAATAGGTTATCACGCCCCCGTTCTAAATCATGATCCATTATAGTCAGTATTCTGTTTGTTCTCTTCAGTGTAAGGGCCAGCTCTTCGACCACCCGTTTCATATTAGCCTTTTCAAGGCTTTTCGTAACTTTATTTATGTTCGATAATATGTCACTCAGAGTATCGGCCAGAGATATTTGTGAAATTTCTGTATCCCTAGGCATTAATAATTGTGTTAAGGTGTCTAATCTTGCTCCCGTGTTCTTCGCCTGTACGATAATGCTATGCAATTCATCCTGATTCTCTCTTAAAATCAGATCAAAATCTTCGAATGTCTTGTTTGCGTTTTTGGCAAGATCGATTATTTTATTGAGATTTTCCGGTCTAGAAAACTGGTTGAGATTATTGATTAACAGTTCAATTTTCTCCATAATAATTTCGGCTTTACCAGTTATTAACTCCGATGTGGATATTCCTGCCCGAATATATGATCCAGGTTCTAACAGATCCGCACCGGGACTACCCCCGCGAATTTCAATCATTTTTAATCCGGTAATTCCAAGTAATTCAATGTCCGCATGGGCATCTTTTTTGATCGGTGTACCTTCTATTATTGCAATTGTGACGTTAATCCGGCTTATATCCTCCTGGTCTATTTGAATATCCTTGATCGTACCTACTCCCAATCCTAAGTACTTCACAGGACTTCCTATTTCCAGTCCACTGACAGATATATCCTTATAGGCGATTAAATAGAAATCTTGTTCTTTTAGAAACTGTTCGCTGCCGATTATCAGAAGTAAAGCAAAAAGTAGAATAATGACCAGAACGATAAAAATTCCAAGGCGGCGTTTTTGTGATTTGGTTGGCATTGATTATTTCCTGAGGATTATGAGTTAAATTTACTGTTCCATTATATGACCCGCAATTTTTATAATCAATGAAGAGCCCTATTTATAATTATGTACATTTATTAAATCTTGGAAGCCCCGGCCTCGGATTTACCTTCGATAACATTATTATAAAATCGTTGTGTCGGATAAGCGAAATCAATGTCTTTTGAGTTTGCAAACTTTACTAAGATTTCTTCCCAGATCCCCTGTTCGCTGCTCCTCCGTTATTTTGGATCTATGGGGTATCGTATTGTTAATAAGACACCACAGTCTTTGACTGCAATTGAACACCCATTCCGGTTAAGTCTGAGATCCACTGGTTAAAAATATCCATCCTATGGATCCTTTTTTTAAATCACATCCACCATTTAAATATTCAAATGTCTTGATTTTAAAATAGTCGGTATAAATTGAGGCAAGTATTTTAAACTTTAGGTAAACAAAAATAATCTATAATGTCCCTATCAGGGGAGTATAGTTTCTGCATCAATACTTAAAGACCTGGATATGAAAGGGACTACTGGATTTACTAAAGTTGTGAAGTTTATAAAAAGAGATCAATATATTCGGTAAATACAAAGATGCGATTTCTTTTGAATCCTGTAGCTTCACTAAGAATTCCCAGTCTGCAAAAATCTTTTAAAAATCGATTCGCTGTGGCTGGTGAGACCTGCAATAGTCTTCCCACCTGCGCTGCTGTTGTTATTGGGCGGCGGTATAATTCATTTAACAAACGCTTTGCCTGGATCTGTTTTCGTCCAAGCGATAATAATTTTTCACCTTCTATTTTTTCTTTTAGTGAAATAATCCTATTAAATGTTTCAATCGAGTTTTTCGCAGTTTCGAAAATTCCGACAAGAAAAAATCGTATCCACTGACTCAGATTATTATGCATCCTTACCGCTGTTAAATGATCATAATAATGTGATTTGTTGTGCTCAAAAAAATCGGATAAAGATAATTGTGATACTTCAGAACCCGCCGGATAGTTTAGTCTATAAGTATCAGCTAAAATAACAATCCATTTGACTAATATTCTTATTCCCGGTAATAACAATAGTTTATTATAGGTTCTCCTTACACCAGTACGGCATCAAAGACTATATATCTGTAGGTGGTTATATTATGGTGTATGTATGTACACCTTTACATAATACTACCTAAAGGTCATTAATCAAAATGAAGAAATATTTCATCATCTGGTTTTTTTCCCTTACTACACCAATTCCTTAAAATGTTAAAAGCCATTAACCACTCAGATTCGTCGAAATCGAGATGACCGTTACCTTCAATATAATATTGTTTATAAAATTCTTCTGTACCTGTTGCCATAACCTTAAGCCGAAAGTAATTATTGCATTCACAAGGGACTAAAGGATCGGATGTATGCGTAAGCGAAATTATTGGCACTGAGATTTTACCTGTCGGTGTGTAATACTTATTATTATACTCTATTGCTTTATTATTTCCCCTAATCCGCCGTATATTTTTATTTATCTCAATGTCATTTTTAAAACCTAAATAGTATTTGTTTATGTTATCTATTGGCACACCGCCGCCCCGTAAATACAAATCTTTATAAGCATCGTAATACGCATAAAGGATTAAAGGCAAAAATTTTGATTTGATATTAAATTTCTCTGATATCAGATTCGCATGATCTGAATTCGTTGATAATACTTTTGTAAATGATTCTGCATCTGTCAACGGGATTGAAGGATCTATAAAAAAGGTGTCATTGATAATATCATTGCCAGGGTAGAAATACTCAAAAACTAATAATCTATCAAGTAAATAATTGTGGAAAAAATTGGCTGAGCAAACGACAGGAGCTAGAAGTAATGCTCCATTATATATGGAAGGATTCATTTCGATTAAGCCTAGTGTAATTAAACCTCCCATTGATAAACCTATTAAATAAAGAGAGTCCGGTTTAGGGTGTTTTTTATTAAAATGAATTCTCAAATTCTCAATATCTTGAAATGCCTCTTCAACCGCCCAGCCTGTTTTTTGATATCCTGATTCACCTAAAGCAAAACCCTCATCCAATAGCTTTAAATAAAATGGTGAACGAATTTCTTTATCATAGTTTTCTATTTTTTCCATAAAATATCCATGTGCCATCAATATAAGATTATTATTCCAATTTTCAGGAATAACAATTCGGTAAGCCGAACCTTCAATTTTTCCTGTTTCAACGATTAAATTTTGAGGTATAGTCTGCCCGAATATTTTAGTACTAATCAAGATTAAAGAGATTTTAATAAGTATTATTTTTTTCATTTTATTCCTCCCCCATTTATATATAAATGTTGTGGAATCATCAATGAACAAATAAGTGTGCAAGTCCAATCTGTATCCGGTCTCTCGGAGGAAATTTTACGATATCTAAATCAGGACGATAATAGGAATTATATAAAGTTAATATATATCACCTTCGATTGTCAATAATTCATTACCCCGAATAAATATTGTATCGGATATGGTATGATGGGGTGAACGAAACTAAGATGTTATTACAAGAAGTATTCAATCAAATATTTTTAAATCAGAGCTAAAAATGCTATGGATAGATTTTGGAACATATGGGATATAAATTCGGTGAGTTTTGAGCAAAAAATAAAGCTACAAATCCTTGATTTTACTTTAATATTGGGATAATTAGAAAAATACTAAGTAACAAAAAACCTGCCTGACTGACTACGTCAGTAGGCATACCCGCATGGGCACTACCCCCTCAAAACGAAGCGTTGGGAAAAAATAATGTAATCCAATATCATCCAATTTTATCCACACCATCATTTGTCAAATATTTGCCAACACGGATAAGTCACTTTAAAAGTATCATTTTCTTCACTTCCCTATAATCCCCTGCCACCAACTGATAGTAGTAGATTCCACTCGCCAGATTCTCTCCGTCGAACTGATAGATATGATTTCCTTGATTCAATTCTTTTGATACAATTGTCGAAATTTGACATCCAAGAATATTATATACTTTTAGTTCTGCAAATTCAGATTTTGGTAGAGTGAATTTTATTGTAGTTGATGGATTGAAGGGATTGGGATAGTTTTGCGAAATGGAGCATTCTTGAGGAACAGTCGCTACTGGCCTTAAATCTATTCCACTCGGAGAGTCTAATAACGATTCCCAAGCTCCCATATCGGGATTGGAGCCTGCTGGGTAGGGTCGCATTCTTCCATTTATATCTTCCAGTGGGCAATAACAGATCATCCCACCACCAAAATCGTAAGAATGAATTCCAATACCGATGCAAGGGCTGATGTTTGAGAGGCTATCAGCAATCAATTCAGGATTGAAATTTTTATTACCAGGGCCGGTCTGGACGCCCTGTACATCGGAATAAGCCAAATGAATGCTACCAGACTCAACATGAATTCCAGCATGAGTCGTAGCCTCATTCCCCCAGACAATAGTGTTCATAACATAGCCGGTTGCGTCATGAACAGATATTCCGCCTCCATAAGTCGACTTGTTATTGATGATTGTATTATTGACGATTTGCACCGTACTGGTATTGAAAACTACCAGACCTCCGCCATAAGTGGCCACGTTTCCCTCAATAATATTATTAATTACCGATATGTTACCGGCTCCATATACCTGCATGCCTCCGCCGTAGCTATTACCAGAACCTTCCTTATAGGCATTATTACATATGTTATTGCCTTCAATAATGAACAAACCGGGACTGGCTCCCACTCCGACTCCTATCGTGCCCGAACCTAAATTTGAATAGTCCCACACCTCGTTGAAACTGATTTCGTTCTTAGTCATTTTTCCATTACATCCTTGAATTAGTACACCTCCGCATGCAGGATAACTTGAACCAGATATGTTGCAATAACTGTGAACCGAATTGTGAGTAATGGTATTATTTTCCATGATTATCTCACGAGAGGGAAGTGGTTGGGCTGCCAAACAACCAATTCCCCCTGCTGCTGCCTGTATGCTGCTTGCGTTTCCGATACAGGTATTATTAGATATTAAATTGGCTAATATTTTACCATGGGAGCGTAGCCATAAGCCGCCTCCAAAAGCACTGGCAGAATTTGCCGTAACCGTATTATGTTCGATTTGATTGCCTTTAAGAACCACATAAGTCGTATCATTGTATGGCGGGGCAAGCACTGTAGCCACACCGCCACCATAAGCTGCAGGACCGGTAACCATGTTATTGATAATTTTATTGCCTACTAATTTACAACCACAATTAATACATACTATACCACCACCTGCTCGAAATGTTTGTGCTGGTTCTAATGTGCCGCTACCACCAGTAATCGTAAGGCCGTACAGCACTGAAGTCGTATCTTCTCCGGATTGAAAAGTGATCACCGAACCGACATCGGGATTTACCGGTTGGCTGCCGTTAATAATGGTGTTGTCACGATGTGTGGTATCATTATCCATGATCATGTAACTGGCGACGGTAATGGCCTTCCCAATGAAATTGATATTCTCGAAGTAAATGCTGTCCGCCACCAGCACCGTGTCGCCGTTGACTGCGGCGTTAATACCGGCCTGGATACCAGGCTGATCCTGGGGTACAAGGATAATATTTGCCGATAACGCCAAAAACCAGCTCAAAAAAATAATCATTACCCTAAATAAAGTTTTCATGAATATCCCTCCTCATTGGCTACAAGGATTTATTATTTACCACCCAATGTAAAGAGATTACAGTTTATGCTTCAATCCCATCAAAATGGGATTTTTAAAAATCCAAGGAAATGGAAGGCAATGAGAATTATAACAAAGCAATGAGAGTAAAATGTGTCAAATTTCCCCGCTCAAGGATTTGCGGATCACTTCAGCCTTACAGTGCACATGCAGTTTGGTATAGATGTGCTTTATATGGGTTCGCACCGTTTCGATGGAAACACCCTGTTTAACAGCAATCATTTTATAACTCAAACCATCAACCAAATCCATAACCACTTGCTTTTCCTTATCCGTTAAAGGAGATTCAGTTTTAGAGTCTTCCCAGGGATGGAAATATTCAATCACCCTGCGGGCAATTTGTGGCGACATGGGAGCGCCTCCGGCATGGAGTTCTTCAATTGATTTTTTGATTTCCAAAAATGGGGTGGTTTTGAGCAGGTAACCGCTGGCGCCGGCGCAGAGTGATTGAAAGATTTTGTGAGGATCATTATGCACAGTAAACATCACAATATCAATATCCGGATACTTCTCTTTGATTAGCTTTATCCCGCTAATGCCGGACATTCCAGGTAATCCAATATCCATCAAGATCACCTCGGGAATATTTTCTGCTGAGAGTCGCCGCAGGAATTTCTCAACAGTTTCCTCCGCCAGCTGGCATAAGACATCTGCCTGGCTGTTGAGAAAGCTGCAAATAGCTTCCCGTACCTCATAGTCATCTTCAATGATAGCGACTGATATCATGTTCTAATATGTTTTGTATGCTCGTTAAATACTATCCCATTTTGATGGGATTTTTTGAATCTTTCTTTATAATGCTTTCGCTGTCAATGTCACCAAAGTGCCTTGTTGGATTTCAATTATTAGAACTCCGCCGATTCGCGCTGCCCGCGATTTCATGTTTTCTAAACCATGATGGCCGGGATGGCCCTGATTTAAATCCATACCAATACCGTTATCCGCAATTTCCATGCGGAATTTACCCTCCCCATTGGTCAAATGAACGCGAATCAGGTTGGCTTTGGAGTGCTTGGCAGCGTTATTCATGGCTTCTTTAAAAATTAAATAGATATTCTGCCTTAAGGTCTGATCGATTTTTTGTTGAAAATGTAATCCCTTGGTTTGAAAATCGATTTGAATGCTTCCCGGAGGAAATACAGTGTCAATAAAATCTCGCATGCGGTCAATTAAATCACCAACAGAATCATTGCGGGCATCGATGGACCAGACAACATCACTAAGAGTGGTAATGATCTCCCGGCTCATGCTTCCGATTTTTCGCGAAGTCTCCCGCACTTTTCTTTTTTCGCTTGTTGTTTGAATGATTTCGGAATTCACCGCGATTTTGGTTAAAGTCGAACCGATGTCATCGTGCAAGTCGCTGGCAATCTGAATGCGCATCCGTTCCAATTCCAGCAGTCTATTCAACCGAAAACGGTAGATACTATAAATCAGCCCGATACTCATCACGAGCATCAGCAGCCGGAACCAGGCGGTCTTCCAGAACGGCGGGGTAATGATAATTCGTAATGAAGTTCCCGCTTCATTCCATACTCTATCGTTGTTTGATCCCTTTACCCGGAAAACATATTCTCCGGGATCCAGATTAGTATAGGTGGCAAATCGTCGTGAAGCATCGGTGTAAATCCACTCCTTGTTGATCCCTTCCAGTTTAAAGGCATATAAATTCTTCCTAGGTGATGTATAGTCTAATGCGGCGAATTCAAAAGAAAGAATATTCTGAAAATGAGCCAGTTTGATTACATCGATCGTGTTGATCGATTTTTGCAACGGTGAATTGGGGCCGATTCTGACTGGTTCATAATTTATTTTTAATTCGGTAAATACAATGGGGGGTATGTCCGGATTATCCTTCAAACTATCCGGGTAAAAAACTGCAACGCTGTTGGTACTGCCTGTATATATTTCGCCGTTTTTTGACTTATAAAAAGCCGCATATCCTGATTCTATGGAATTACAATCCTTCAAGCCGTCTCCTTCATCGTAAACACGCATTTGGTGTGTTTCCGGATTAAATTTAACAATTCCCCTTTCTGTCCGTATCCAGAGATTTCCGGCAGCCGGACCTTTACCATCCTCCACGATACCCATAATCGTATTGCTGGGCAAACCGTTTCTAGCAGTAAAGGCTTTAAAAATTCGCTGCTCCCGGTCAAACAAATTCAAAGCTTTGTCCGTACCAACCCAAAACCGGCCTGCCCGATCTTCGAACAATGATAGTATTTCTCTTCCCGTAATGCTTAGTGGATTTTCCGGATTGGATTGATAGCGGATAAATTTTTCTTTGCCGGCGCTATCGTGAACAAGTTGACACAATCCATTGCCTGTACCAACCCAAAAATCTCCTGATTTATCCAGGTACAAGGACAGGATGGTATTATTACTAATACTGCTCGAGTCTGTTGCATTATAGAGGAATCGATCGAAGGTTTCATCGGCAGGGTTCAGTTTTTCCAGACCGGCGTTCGCGGTTCCAAACCACATATTCCCCTGACCATCCTCATGGCAACACAATGTGAAGGTATAAGCATGGCTATTAGGATTTGACAGACTGTATTTATAATGTTTGAATTTACCGGTTTTTGGATTTAACTGGTTGATATCAGGAGTAACGGCAAACCATAGGTCGCCATACTTATCTTCATACATTCCATAAAGAGAGCCTGCACTTAACCCATTGGTGTTTTTCGGATCAACGCCGAGATGACTGAATTTACCTGTGTTGTGATTAAGTAGGCTGATACCACTGGTAAAATGTAATATCCATAATCTGTCAGATTTATCCTCGTAAAAACCGGTTACCTCACCTCGTCCCAGACTTTGGGCATTTTGTGGATCGTGGACATAATATCTGAAAGGTTTTTTCCACTTTAGCCATACATTTATGCCCCGGTCACCTGTACCAACCCACATATTACCCTGCCTGTCTTCATAAATGCTGGTGATATAATAACCATTCAAGCTTTGGTCTTCTCTACCTGTTGGTTTATAATGCCTGAAATGCCCGGTCGTCCGGTCAAAAATATTTAATCCTTGGTCGGGTGAACCAATCCAGATCTGGCCCTTATTATCCTCACAAATAAAAGTAGAAAACAGGCTGCTATAACTATAAGGATCACTCTGCTTAGTTTGATAAAGCTGGACTTTGCCGGTTTGGGGATTAAATTCGATCACACCATCATTGACAATACTGATCCAGAAATGATCCAGGCGATCTTTACATATGGAAAGTACCTGCGGCCAACGCTTCCTTCCCGGAATTACATAAGGAACCGTGGTCATCTCTTTAGTTTGCGGGTCAAAGATAAGAAAATCGTTACTGCTACCTAGCAGCAGTTTACCATTCTTATCTTCGTTGATGGCCCGGATAGTATTATTGTTCCACCAAAAACTGGCTGAATCCAATTGCCCCGGGAAAAAGAAACGGTTAAAATTATCATGTTCAGAATTGTATCGGTCTAGTCCATTCTCGGTTCCGAACCAGATATTTCCGGTGTGGTCTTCAAAGATAGCATGCACCGTATTGTTACTGATACTACTGGAATCACTTTCATTGTGCGTATAACGTATAAATCTTTCCGTGCGTGGGTTATATTGGTTTAGTCCGTTATTAGTACCAATCCAAATGCACCCCCAGGTATCGGCATGAAGAGACCAGATAAAGTTATTGGAGATGGAATTTGAGTCGTTTGGATTATGCATAAATATTCTGAAATTGTAACCATCCCAGCGGTTCAGACCATTCGAAGTGCCAAACCACATAAATCCCTGCTTATCCTGCAGAATACACCAAACAGAATTAGAAGACAAACCGTCTTCGACAGTGATGTGATTAAATTCAACAGGTATGGATTGGCTGAGGAGGAAATTGAATAAGGCAATTTGCCAGAAGATGATACAAATGATGGTATTTCGCATCAAGGATTTGATTTTTTGTACTACAATACAAAAATTTATATTTTTCTATACTATCTTTGTCTAAAAATGTGAGAATATTACTGTTCGGTTCAAAACTTTCTTAGAACGTTAGTCTCTTATCTGGGATTCCGAAATATATGATAAATATAAAAATCTGGTTTCTGAATGCAATATAATTCATAGAGAAATTATGAAAGGAGTAAGGATAAATGTTACACAATCCTACACATACTATGACACCTTTGGTGTATTTAAAAGATATTTACTAAGAAAAATATCTGTTATATGAGAAATAAAGGGGATTCCGCTTGAATATAAATTAATTTATAAAATAGGTATTCATTTTTTCTAAAAATAATCTACCACCCATATGACACCTGAGCGAAACAATATCTTAGAATCAATAAAATTAAGTAAGTAAATAGGATCTGTAACTTAATTATTTACAGAGCTTTGTAAATTGGTGGCGCCTCCCAGAATCGAACTGGGGATACACGGATTTTCAGTGCGTTTAAAAATTTTCTATTTAATTAAACGTGTATCATAAGACCTGCTTTTTGATAATTTAAGTAATCTTACTTGTACCAAATCATGACAAAAGCAAAATACTTGTAGGGACTTTAAGATTGTGCGAACTCACCCCACCTTTTTAATTATAATCGATATATGAATCAATAAATTCTTCTTGTGTTATTTTTACGTTCTCATTTTCCATCTAAATTACAGCAAATAACCACTACCAACTAAAGGAATGTTTCGTGGGATATTGTATGATGTGGAGAAATAAAGTAATATTTTGTTACAAAAGGCATTTGATCAGATATTTTTATACTTGAATTCATAATATTTTCAGGTCGCAGATTTCCTACTTCCTCTTACTCAAAAAATTTTTTTACTAAAAAGAAAAATGCGATGGACATATTTTGGGACATATAGGACATAAAATCGACGGGATTTGAACCCGCACTATCTTAAATCCCAAGCTCCAAGCACCAATTTCCAACCATTAAATTTTAAACTATATGCTCAGGATAATCAATATGGGCATTAGTTGGGATTTGGGGATTGGGATTTGGGAATTATAAATCCCGCCATTAGCGGGATTTTTTGGTGCTGGAGGCGGGATTTGAACCCGCACACCCGGATGGGCACTACCCCCTCAAAACGAAGCGCAAATAAAAAATATAGGACGCCTAACCTGCTGTATCTTTTATCTTTATGTGCCTTACTTTTGTGAACTATTTTTAAGACCATGTGTCCATGAATCTGGACGATTTTAGCAAAAAAATCAAGTAAAATTATCGAAAAGTGGACCTACGGATTTCCAGACCGTCATTTACTATCTAACTTCAATAAAAACAACATATATTTAAAAAGAGAAGCCAAAACGTTACTGATTGTTTTTTTCCCGAAGGGATCCAATGGACAAATATTATCCAATATTGTCCAATAAAATCCACACCATCATATGCCAAATATTTGCCAAAAGAATTCTGGTGATGGAAAGTATTTGGGTAGAATTTATCCTCCCAACGCCATATATTTTAATAAAATATTTAAATTATACCTTGAATTATGGGAATTAATTTCCCATATTTCAAGCATGTTTATCAAAAGAAACATAGAGCAAAAATTATGGGAACTATCAGGACAATTTCCTGTAATCGGAATACTGGGTCCCCGGCAGGTTGGTAAAACAACTTTAGTAAAACATTTTATCGGCAAGATTAATAAGAAATCCATTTACCTGGATTTAGAAAAACCATCCGATATTGAAAAACTTTCCGAACCTGAATTATACTTTTCAGAACAAAAGAACTTTTGTGTTGTCCTTGATGAAGTGCAAAAGAAACAAAATATATTTCCAGTAATCCGATCTTTAGTTGACGAGCACAGAGTACCATTACGGTTTATTATATTAGGATCAGCAGGTCCTGATTTATTGAGACAAAGTTCAGAAACTTTAGCCGGGCGCATTGCTTATCTGGAATTAAGTTCTTTTTGTTATACAGAGATATCTGAAAAATTTTCCATGCGTAAACATCATTTTTATGGAGGATTTCCTGAATCAATATTGGCAAAATCAAATGCCGCTTCAAAGCGTTGGTTAGATAATTTTATAAAAACATATATTGAACGGGATTTGCCTCTACTAGGTTTACCAGCATCACCCGATACTGCCAGAAAACTCTGGGAAATGTTAGCATGGCAAAACGGTAGTATTATTAATTACAGTCGGATAGCCAAATCCATAGGACTGACCAATAAAACTATCAGCTATTACATACAATTTTTACAACAGGCTTTTTTAATTCACCATCTTCCGCCCTATTATCTTAACATAAAAAAGCGATTAGTTAAATCGCCAAAAATCCTGCTTCGCGATACCGGGATTCTGCACAGGCTTTTGCGAATTGAAGATTTCGATCAATTATCCGGCACACCGATGATTGGCCATTCCTGGGAAGCCTATGTGATAGAACAAATTAAATGTCTCGCAAACTCATCCTTTGATTTTTACTTCTACAGATCACATGCCGGCGCTGAAGTTGATTTAGTTTTGACAAAAGGAATAATACCACAGATGGCAATTGAAATTAAATATTCAGCAGCGCCGAAATTGTCTAAAGGGCTCCTTAGCTGCATAGATGATTTAAATACAACACAAAATTATATTATAACACCGACATCAGATGACCATCCGATTCATTCGAAGGTCAGAGTTTGTGGTTTGCAATTATTTTTAGAAAAACATTTAAAAATTCTTATTGAAAACACAGCTATATAAAGTGGGAACGTCTGATGCTTTATAATTTAATCCCTAACCCTAGTCCATTTAGCTAACTTAAATAAAAACAACATGTCAATTAAAAAGAGAAGCCAAAACGTTACTGATTGCTTTTTTCCCGAAGGGATCCAATGGACAAATATTATCCAGTATTGTCCCATATAGTCCGCACCATTATTTGCCAAATATTTGTCCAAAAGAATAATATTATATTAATTTATAATCATATTGACATTGAATATCTAAGTGTTACTTAAGGAAAAACCATATGAAAAAATCCATATGAAAAATAGTCCCCAGGCAATAATCGATAAAATGACATGTACAAGTGGCTTTTTGCTAAAACTGAGTATAATCAAAATGATCAGGAATGCAATCAACCACTCGAATACGGGATCGGTCTTTCCAAAAAATATCGGATATAAAGACAATCCCCATATCACAGCGAAAGTTAGTGTTAAAAAAAATTTTGTATTATTGTTAAAATAAAACTGCCGTAGATCAATAGAATTTTTTGTATTTTCTTCAGGTATAATGATAGCAACAGCAACAAAAAGCAATACCGGACCGGTGAGTAAAAACAAATAGGTAAAATAATTCCAGGAAGATATTTGTTGTAAATCCCATACCCCCCACCAAACGTGAAAATGAAGCAGTAGCAAGCAGGCAATCCATGCTAGATGCAACCAGTAGACTGTGAACATTTTTCGATATCCGCGAATCATGCTTGCCACTGCCACGAGTAGGTACACCACACCCATACCCATGATAACGGCAAACATTACTGTTACAAAAGGGAATTCCATGGAGTTCATGTCTTTCCTATATGTTTATTATTTTATCCAATTATATTTACAAATAAATTCACATGCTGCACAATATTCGAGTTTAGGTGATCGATTCAGGTTACCTGTCAATGCTGACAATTTATCCGTAATGTGTCTTCGGCCTACCATTGTAAATATCTGCACAGTCACGCAGAGTGATTGTAGGTCAATCATCCATTAAAAAAGTGGAAAAACCGAACAGCAGTTTTATGCTTTTATAATTGACGAGATACTTATCCGGATCCTGAAATGCGTACCTCTCGGTAAATAAAGAATCGTATACGTTTAATACGGCTTCAGGTCCGGTACCATAGGCAATACCGACTGTAAGCATCATCCCGAAAAAACTAAAGGAACTTCCAAGCGAAAAATGATATATATCATAGACCGTATAGGCCAGGTCCGATGGTGTTTCAGGAGAAACACCGGATCGATTTGTAATAACGCTTCCATAAAGCGAAAACAGATCATGAAACCTATATGCAAGTCCACAGCCTAAATTAAATACCGGTTTCATTTGATGACTTAAATCGATCTGTTCATATCGTAGTCCGACGTCGGCCGATCTTAATTCCATCAGATTAAATGGATCAATCCGGGCAAAATATTCTGCACTCATGTAAATTTTAGCGTTACCCAGATTGAATGCAGCGCCGACAGCGATTGAAAATGGGGATCGATAAGATACCTCCATGTCCTCCCCTGAGATGCTGATAAGTTCCGGTTCCGTATTACTGCCAACAATTGATGCATTGTAATAGCCGGAGCCTGTGCCATAAATATTTAAACCCGGTGTAGTTATCGACATCCCACAGGAGTATTTTTCTGCCTCATATATCAATCCTGCCTTCCATAGCAAGCGAAAATGGAGGTACTTCCAGTCAGCCACTGAAATTTTCGAAAATCCTTGTGCGGCGTTTTCTATTAGCTGAAAAATATTCTGTACACGTTCACGCTGACTTCGTACCGCCAGATATTGGGTAATCCCAATCCCCAGTCTTTCCGTCATGCGGTGAGAAAAGCTCAGTCCGAACCAGGTTTCGGTAAGCCGGTTGAAAGTAAGATATTCCCGGCTGAATTCCTGGGTGATCCCCGAAGTATCGAAATCTGAATTCAGCCCTTGAAAATGATGGTCGGAATCCCGTCTGGTCAGGACCGAAAGTGACAGGTGATTAATTTGTAATGAATCATACCAGAAACGAAACGCAAATATCCCCGGAGTGGGCCGGGTTTGAAATGAGTTCAGATCCAGTTCCTGTCTGTTCTCAGTCCTTATGCCAATTTCGATCAGTTCAAAAGCCGATGTGCTGAGCATCAGCGTCTGGTCCGACGATAATGCGACTGCTCCCGGATTATAGTAAGTACTGCTCAGGTCCGATGTACTCCCGACAACCAATCCCCCGATCAATTGCGCCTCCGTCCCGTATTGATCGGTCCAGTAGTGGGAATCCTGTGCGGAAATCAGATCAGTCATGACAATGAACATACATAGGCTGAGCATGTAACCACGGCGTTTAACCGGAGAGAATTTGAATAAATAATTCATCTCATATTCGCATCGGATATCTATATCAATAAGATCTTTTCAGAAATCTCTGATAAATTAACATACCTGCTGCAAACCAGGGGACACGCTTACTACTTCGGCGGAAACTCAGCCAGAATCTTGCCGACCCACGCATTAACATACTCCGTCACCTCTTCCGGATCATCAATATCTTCAAGAATGCTTGTTCCCAATCCCCGCCAGGCCATTTCCTTCTTTTCCCACTGCACAATATCGATAACCAGGGTACCTTCTTCATAATTACTGACATGGGTGCTTCCGCCATAAGGTCCCCAGTAAGGATCATACCAGCCCCCGTAATGCCCTCCGATTTTCAGTCTTGCACGGTTGACTTCAAATGAAGCATGGTCTTCAGAATCGAAATCATCCAGAGTTACGGGATTGGTATCGAACGGATAAGCAAAGCGGAACTGCAATCGTGATTGTATCTGAAGCCTGTAGTTTTCGTCAGATGTGCTGAAGTCAAATCCTTTTTCGCCGTACCCGATCACGATGAAATTTCATATCTGTAAGATTAAAAACTATATCCTAAATTCAAACCCCAAACCAGTGCATCGTTATTCCTGACCAAATCAATATCAATGGAAGGTATAATCGAAAATCTTCCAAAATGAAATTCGTAACCCGATCCAATCCTGAAGAGAAATTCTATGTGAGTTTTTGTTTCAACCTCATGCCCGTGATGTTCTTCTTCCTGAATAATCTCCATGCCCGGCCCTGCTCTTAACCACCAGTTCTGCTCAATATAATAGTAGACCGGTAAACCAATTAAGTATTCCGTATGATCTGCGAAAATTACCTCAGTAAAAATACTGTATGCCCAGTGTTTTTCCGGATTCGGCCTGTAAACATAATCAGCACCGAGACTAAAATGACTTTCATTGTTCTTATAAAAGGTTGTACCTCCCAGAAACAAAGCAAGGTGGCTGTGATGCGGATTATGTGAAATAATTTTATAAGAATCAGAATTTTCAGATGACTGTCCGTATATGGTAACTGAAAGAAACAACAAAATAGCAGCAAGAACCTGTTTCAGCATAATTCTTCCTCAAGTACATATTAGAATTGAAATTTCATTTAACTTTAGCATCCTGAACGAACAGCGCCCCGATCTTGTCCCAGAAGTCACCACCAAGAACAAAAAGGCTCGCGACAAGAAGTAGGTCCCCGCCAATGTTAAAGTACAGACCGAATCTTTTTAATACCGGAAAAAAGACTTCAAAATAAGGCATTAGCCACGCGATGAAAAGCGGTATTACGAACATGACAAGTCCTATTCTGTAACGTGTTCTGCTTACTGTACCGGGAGGTGCCATCTTCTTAAAGAATCCGAATATTTTCTGTTTAATAAAATTGAAGCTTACCTTACCCATAATTGCAACAGCGGCAAGAATAGCCAGCTCCGGGATGCCGAACATGAGCAGTCCGGATAATGCTGTAGTCCACCCCGAAGGCAGATCGAGTGATATAACGATTGGTATAAAAATAAGCGGGCTGAGTTGACCGATTATAAAAACAATAGTCCCGGTTATAATTTTCTTTTTTGCTTCCGGTGATTCGGGTATTGCTGAAGCCTGCTTAGACATAAATATTAGTCCCGTTTATTTAGAACGTTTCTTAAGAAACCAGCCGAAAACCAGAACAGACAGCCATGACAAGTTCCAGAGCAACGGACTGATGAATGCAAACGGGATTGTAAATGTTGATGCAAGAGGCTCCGAGAGAATTCCAATTTTTATATCCTTTGCCTCCTGTTCTGAAACCGCATCAGATATCAGGCCAGCATGTTTTGTAGCATAGATCCAGGCAAGCACTCCCATAAAACCTGCCAGAGCTAAACTGACACTCTGCATAAACAAAGCAAGGATATCCGACTCGAAAACAAGATCCAGCCGCACACTGTAAAGATAAAACAGCAGGAAAAATAATTGAAGAAGTGACAAAACTGTATGTTTACCGTCAGTCTTCACCAGGTTGCCTGTAGTTTTATTGCTTTGAAACCAGTAAATAAGAACCAGAATAAAACCGATTATAAGCATTACAAATCTGTCTCCACCCTCTGTAAAAATAGCCAGCGGATCAAAGCCTACAACCTCGGAAGCTTCAGGATTCGGAAGCATCAAAAAAAGTCTGACAATAATAAGTGCATATACCACGTCTACGAGTGTATGAAGCCGCCTGAGCTGTTTCTCATCCCTTTGTATTTTCGACTCTGTTCTCTCTTCACTCTTAAGAATTTTATCGATCATAATGTTCTCTTTTAGTTATAATCTATTGAATAA
>WOR8_10001844_pt1 | contig 21251 bp, 20 predicted proteins | sample DeeMarSeWOR38_10_FD_19890 | JGI IMG/M metagenome (IMG submission 19890) | reverse complement strand
GAGCGTTAAAATGTCAGGGCACTTGTGGATGAACCCACGATTGACATGCTGAAACACGGCACGACCACGGGAATCCAGAAACCTTCGGTCCATCAAGCAACCAAACAGCCAATCGTTTATGCATAGACGGTCGCAAAAATAACCATCTAAAAGTCAAATTATTAGTCGCTGGTGATGTGTGCGTATGCGCTGTGATTGTGGATGGATTCAAAATTTTCGGCGCTGACCGAAAACCAGGTAATATTCTTATCTTCTTTTAGTTTCTTGGCAATATCCCGCACAATATCTTCCACAAATTTGGGATTGGCAAAGGCCGCTTCGGTGACGCATTTCTCATCCTCGCGCTTAAGAACAGAATAAACGTCGGTGGATGCAGCCGCTTCCACCAGTTCGATCATATCCTCCATCCAGATAAATTTTTTAAAACGGGTTGCCAGGTGCACCTCGCCACGCTGATTGTGGGCGCCGTAGTTGCTGATCTCCAATGAGCAGGGACAAACGGAAGAAATCGGTACAATAACCTCTGATACCAGATCAACTTTCCCGTCGGGATCACTTGAGCCGATAATTCGACACGTGTAATCCATCAATCCGGGAGATGTGCTGACAGGTGCTCTTTTTTCAATAAAATAGGGAAAGGTCACCTCAATATGGGCCGAAGCCGCATTGAGGTGTTTTTTCATGTTGTTCAAAATCTCAGAAAATTTTTTAAGCGAAATCTCCGGCTGCAGAAGATGAAGCATCTCGACAAACCGGCTCATATGGGTGCCCTTATACTCATGGGGCAAATCGACGTACATATTGATCGTGGCAACGGTATGCTGGGTGCCCTCCCGCCGATCGCCAACGGTGATGGGATACCGTAAATTTTTGATACCCACCTTATCGATCGGAATGTTGCGGTAATCGCGCTGGTTTTGGGTGTCTTTCATGTTATTTTAGAAGATAGGCATTCTTGACCCGGCTCATGGCTCTGAATATATTACCCTTGATTTTCGGGTTGCTGTCATACAGCTGCTTTAACATCGTTTTTATTTGCTGACGTTTTGAATTGCCGGCTGACGGGCACGGATTTACAAACTCAGGCAAACCGATCTCCCGGGCAAAGTCTCGAATGAGCTGCCCGTCTGCAAAGGCCAGCGGTCGAATAATGCTAAACCTTTCCTTAAACATCCTCTGGCAAGGCACCATGGTGCTGATTTCGCCTGCATAGCACATGTTTAAAAAAAGCGTTTCAATGAGGTCGTCTTTGTTATGTCCCAGGGCCAATTTATTGCAACCCGCCTCTGCCGCGATTTCAAAAAGACGTTTACGGCGCAGGCGGGCACATAAAAAACAAGGATTTTCACGATTAATGGCGCTGTGCCCCAAGACCCCGTAATCGGTATATTCGACCTTCAAGCGGTAGCCGGCATCCGCGCTGATTGCCTCAAGCGCCTGGCTGAAGCCGCCCTCGAAACCCGGATCGATGTGCACCGGGAATAATTCAAAATGGATCGGGATGCGTTGTAAACGTTCAGCCAGCATCCACATCATCGTCAGGCTATCGGCGCCTCCGGAAATGGCGACCAATATGCGGTCACCATTCTGCAACATGTCATATCGGTGGGCGGCTTTGCCGACAGCGCGATTTAAGGCTCTGTATTTAGGGCTACAATTCGGCAAATCGTTTTAGGTTTCAGCTTCCTTTATTTCGTCAGTATTAACCGGCACCAATTTTCCGGCAGCCGCTTCCCGCAAGGCAACGACAATATCTTCATTTTTAGGGGAGCTGACCAGATAATCAGATCCTTCGCGAATTTGACGGACGCGTTGAGCAACAATGTTGACCAATAAAAAACGATTACTCACTTTCCTCAGACAATCTTCGATAGTAATTCGTGCCACTAAAAAACCTCCATACGTTATTGGAAAAGTTTTAATTTCTAAAACTATTTTACCTGTCGTAAAAATTATTCTTCATTTAACAGGACTATTGCCATATTCTGAACCGCAATAAACAACTAATATGAAACGCTCATTTTAGTTTATAAGATTTCGACAAGCTCGTACGTCCGCCGACCACCGGGCACGTTCAGCGAGAGTTCATCACCGGGCTTGCGACCGATAATCGCCCTGCCCAGGGGTGATGAGACCGATATGCGTCTATTTTCGATATCAGACTCGTCCGGCCCCACCAGTTGGTAGCGGACATCTTCACCGGTTTCAATATTTTCAAGCACGACTTTACTGCCGAACACAGCCCGGTCTTTGGGCAATTTGTCGGTTGCAATAATATCAATATTGGCCAGTTTGAATTCCAGTTCATTGATGCGCCCTTCAATAAAACCCTGGCGATCTTTGGCAGCCGCATATTCGGCATTTTCGCTCAAGTCTCCGTGAGCCCTTGCTTCTTCAATCGCTTTTATATTTTGAGGACGCGCAACCTTTTTCAAATTTTCAAGCTCTTTTTTAAGGGCTTCAAAGCCTTCTTTTGTAACGGGGATTCGGTCCAATTGTATACTCCATAATGAATTGAGCGCTAAGCGCTCAATTCACTGTTATTGGTTATTTGTCATTCGTTATTCATATTCCTCGAAGCAGAAATGCCTTGTTTTTTAATTCTTACAGGTAATCATTCGCAAGGATTTTAGCTATCTGAACGGTGTTGGTGGCCGCACCTTTTCTGATATTATCCGCCACGATCCACATGTTGATGCCGTTGGGAATCGATTCATCCTGACGAATTCGCCCGACCAGAGTTAAATCCTGACCGGCGGCATCGGTTGCCAGCGGATACACATTTTGGGCGGGATCATCCATCACTTTGACCCCCGGGGCATTTTCCAGCAGCGCTTTGACTTCGTCGGCTGATATTGGTTCTTTGGTTTCAACATTCACAGATTCAGAATGGCCGAAGAAAACCGGAACCCGAACCGTCGTGGCCGTAACGGCGATGCTGTCGTCTTCCATTATTTTGCGGGTTTCATTGACCATTTTCATTTCTTCTTTCGTATACCCGTTATCCATAAATTTATCGATATGCGGCATACAATTAAAAGCAATGCGATGCGGGTAAACACTGTTTTTGTAATCAAGGAAGTTAATCATCGCTCGGGTTTGGTCAAATAGTTCATCGATGGCCTTTTTGCCGGTCCCGGATACAGCCTGATAGGTTGATACCACGATGCGCTTGATCCCGAATTTCTGATGGATCGGATGCAGGGCGACCACCATCTGGATGGTTGAGCAATTCGGATTGGCGATGATGCCCTTGCGGGTATACAGACCAACGGCATGGGGATTTACCTCGGGCACCACCAGCGGCACCTCGGGATCCATCCGCCAGGCACTGGAGTTGTCAACGACCACGCAACCGTCCCTGGAAGCATAGGGGGCAAAGGTTTCGCTGGTACCGCCACCGGCCGAAAAAAGCGCAATGTCGATCCCCTTGAAAGAATCCTTTTTTAACTCCTGGACATCAATCAAATCACCTTTGAATTTAAGCTGGCGCCCCACAGAACGTTTGGACGCCAGAAAGACAACCGCTTGAATCGGAAAATCCATTTCTTCAAGACAGCGAATCATCTGATTGCCCACCGCACCGGTAGCACCGGCAACGGCGACGTTGAATTTTTTTTGAGCCATACTGTGTTCCCCCAAAAATAAGAATAAACTGAATTTTCTATACCATACTGCCGACAAGGTCTACGCGTTTTTTTCGATATAATCGACCACCAGATCACCAATCTCACCGGTTGTATACCCCATTTTGCCGGCCGCCACATCTTGAATGTCATTTTTCAAAACTTCGGCTACACCGGCTTCGACAGTCAGCGCCGCCCTTTTCTCGCCGATCGTGTCAAGCATCAATTGAACGGCCAAAATGGCAGCAATCGGGTTTATTTTCTGTTGGCCGGTGTACTTGGGGGCTGAACCGCCGATGGGCTCAAACATGGAGACCCCGGCCGGATTGATATTGGCGCCGGCGGCGATTCCCATGCCGCCCTGTATCATGGCGCCAAGATCGGTAATAATATCGCCGAACATATTGTCGGTCACAATCACATCGAACCATTCCGGATTTTTTACCAGCCACATACAAAGCGCATCGACATGGGCATAATCGGCTTTAATATCCGGGTATTCTTCGGCAACTTCATAAAACGTCCGTTCCCAGAGATCAAAAGCATAGGTCAGCACATTGGTTTTCCCGCAAAGCGTTACCTTACGGGATTTGTCGCGGGTTTTGCAAAATTCAAAAGCGAAGCGAATGCACCGTTCCACGCCGCTGCGGGTATTAATCGATTCCTGGATGGCGATCTCGTCCGCTGTGCCGCGCTTGAGAAAACCACCCGCACCGGCATAAAGTCCTTCGGTATTTTCACGCACCACAACAAAGTCGACATGTTCAGGTCGCTTGTCTTTGATGGGTGTGTAAACACCCTCATAAAGCTTAACCGGTCGCAGATTGACATATTGATCCAGGGCGAACCGAGTTTTCAGCAAAATGCCTTTTTCCAGTATTCCAGGTTTGACGTCCGGATGACCGATGGCGCCCAGAAAAATGGCATCCTTTGTTTTAAGCGATTCAAGCTGTTCGTCGGAAATGGTTTCACCGGTGGCCAGATAGTGCTCACCGCCGATGTCGCAGGTGGTGACATGGCAGGTAAAGTCATACAGGGCAGCCACTGCTTCAAGCGCCTTCAGTCCTTCGGCAACAACTTCAGGTCCGGTGCCATCACCCGGGATGACCGCTATGTCGTAAGTTTTTTTCATGCTCTTTTTCCGAGTTGACCGATAAGCGACGTTCCCGCCTTGACTTTATCACCGACAGCCACCGTAATTTCGGCATCATCCGGCAGGTAGACATCAAGCCGCGAACCAAAGCAAATCAATCCGTAGCGCTGTCCTTTCTTTAGCTCCATCCCGGGCTGGACATAACAAATGATTCTTCTGGCAATCAAACCGGCAACCTGGACGACGCAAAGTGTTCTGTTGTCCGGGGTTTTCAAAAAAACAGCGTTATGCTCATTTTGTAATGAAGCCTTATCCAGGTTCGCCGCAAAAAACTTTCCGGGATGATGACGGATCTTTTCCACAACTCCATCAAAGGGGATCCGATTAACGTGCACGTTGAAAACAGACATGAATATACTGATTTTTCTGCAGCGGCCATTGAAAAAAGCGGGGCCCTCCACTGTGTCGGCCACAATCACCTTACCGTCTGCCGGTGCAACGATCCCTCCTGCCTGATCGGGAATCAGTCGATCCGGATCCCGGAAAAAACCGCAGAAGCTAAAGGTGACCACCACGCCCAGCACAGCCAGAAGGGTCATCTCCAGCAGCGCAAAAATCAAAGTGACAAATGCCGCCGCCACAATAAGCGGATAGCCGGCTTTTGCCACCGGAAAGGCTGTCTGAGCGGCTGGCTCAGACCATGAATATTTGTCCATCTAATCGCTATCCCCGAATTTAAGGTACACCATCTATAACGGGCGTCTGTGTGTGCGAATATAAAATTTTTTACATACCAATATCACTATGAATTGTCAATGATTGCCATGAGATGATTGGTATCAAAGCCTGATGTCGTGGCTGCCCTAAGGGTGCCTGACAAAGATCCTCAAACTGCCTTAGCGGGAATTCGTTCGGTCTTAGAATGCAGTGCCCGGCAAATCGGTTAGATATTTCCTTTTGGCTCGACCGGGCCCGTCGCTGCGGCATTTTCAGCCGGTGCGGGTCGAACAGCAGATTTGGCAGCGATGCTGAGCTCCGCATCCGATTTTCGGATATAGAACGGCATCAGGTCGGCAGCGCTGACGGTATCGTTTTTTGTAAATCTTTTCAAACTTAAAAATCCCACACTTGAAGCCCGGATCATATTCTGATCACCGGGGACAAAATAGGCTTTGTCACCCAGCACATCCCGTATTTTTTTTTGATACAGCTGGGCGCCGGACCCGATAAACACGCAGGGCTCATTGATTTCACCAACAAATGCTGCCGGTCTGACTGCACATGCCGGTGTCTGTTGAATCAGACGATCTTTGCTGAAACGGTAAGTCGCCCCGTAGACCTCTGCTTTGCGCGCATCCAGCAAGGGACAAATCAAACGGGTTTGAGCGCTGCATTGCCAGGCAAGTGCTTCAAGACTTGTTATGCCGACAACCGGCTTATCAACGGCTGATGCCAAACCTTTAATGGTGGCCATTCCGATTCGCAAACCGGTAAACGAGCCGGGGCCCACCGTAACCGCAAAGCCATCCAGGTCACCGGCGCGACAATCGGCCGATTCCAAAACCGAATCGATAGAAGCCATCAAATGTTTTGAGTGCGTTTGCTTTTTGTGGGTTGTCAGTTCAGCGCATACGGACGTATTATCAATAACGGCAGCGCTGCAGCTGATTGTCGCTGTGTCGACGGCAAGAATCTTCATGACGTTTATCAATTTGAGGGTGATTTATTTGCGTTTGGTACCGGATCGCTTTGATCGCGCCTTGGCTTTATGCCGAACAATGGCCCGTGCCAAAACTTCCGACATATGCTTTACCGGCACAAACTTAATCTTGCGCTTCAGATGTCGCGGGACCTCGGCCAGATCTTTTTTATTTTTTTCAGGAATGATGATCGTGCGAATCCCTGCCCGCATTGCTCCCAGGGCCTTTTCTTTTAATCCCCCAATCGGAAGGACACGACCCCGAAGTGTAATTTCGCCGGTCATGGCCACATCATTTCGAACAGGTTTATGGGTAAAAGCCGAAATCAACGCAGTTGCCATGGCGATCCCGGCCGAGGGCCCGTCTTTGGGAATAGCGCCGGCCGGCACGTGGATGTGGATATCAATATTATCAAAATCCTTATTTTTTACGCCCCAGGACGTCAAATTGGCCCGCGCATAACTGACTGCCGCTCGGGCGGACTCCTGCATGATGTCACCCAGTTGCCCGGTCACAATTAGATCCCCTTTGCCACCGATCAAAGACGCTTCAACAAACAGCAGTTCACCGCCGGCTTGCGTCCAGGCCAAACCGGTGGACAGCCCCACCTGGTTTCCTTCTTTATCCATGTCGGGGCCATACTTGGGGATACCCAGGTATTTGTGCAGGTTGCCGCGCGTAACGGAAAACAGTCCTTGTTGACGTTCAGCGATTTTGCGGGCAACTTTGCGGCAGATGGTCGCAATCTCCCTTTCAAGATTTCGCAAACCCGCCTCTGAAGTATACTCGGCAATCATCTGCTGCAAGGCAGCGCTGCTGATAGAAACAGAGCGGGCTCTGAGTCCATTTTCTTTGAGCTGCCGCGGGATCAGGTATTTTTGCGCAATAACGATTTTCTCTTCTTCGGTATAACCTGAAAGTGGAATGACTTCCATCCGATCCAGCAAGGCCGATGGAATCGTATCGGTTAGATTGGCGGTCAGGATAAACATGACTCTGGACAGGTCAAAGGGAATATTGAGAAAATGATCGCTAAAAGCAACATTTTGCTCCGGATCCAGTGCCTCCAGCAGGGCGGCCGACGGGTCTCCGCGAAAATCAGCGCCCAGTTTATCGATTTCATCCATCATAAAAACAGGATTATTGCTGCCGCATTGCTTGAGACCCTGCAGAATGCGGCCGGGCAGCGCGCCGATATAGGTTCGCCGATGGCCCCTGATTTCAGCTTCATCACGAATATCCCCCAGCGAAATACGGATAAACTTGCGGTTTAATGCCTGTGCAATGGACTGGCCCAAAGAGGTCTTGCCAACCCCGGGCGGTCCGACAAAACATAAAATCGGGCCTTTCATCTTCGAGTTCAATTTGCGGACGCTCAAATATTCGAGAATACGATCCTTAACATTTGCTAAGCCGTAGTGATCTTTTTCAAGTACCACCTTGGCCTTGCCGATATCCAAATGGTCCCGGGAAGATTTGTGCCATGGCAGCTCCACCAACCAGTCGAGGTAGGTCCGCGAAACGGTTGCCTCTGCAGAATCCGGATGCATTTGTTGAAGACGCTTGAGTTGCCGGATGGCTTCTTTATCCGCTTCTTTGGGCATTTTGGCACGCTTGATTTTCTTGCGGTAATCTTCAATTTCAACGGTCTGGTCATCCTGTTCGCCCAGCTCTTTGTAAATCGCCCTGACCTGTTCGCGCAGAAAATAGTCGCGCTGGGATTTGGAAATTTCATCCTTGACTTCGGATTCGATTTTAGCCTGAACCGTTGAGAATTCAAGTTCTCTGGTAAGCAGGTCATTTGCCTTTTTGAGGCGTTCAACCGGATCCGTCAGCTCCAGCAGTTCCTGGGATTCCTGAATTTTAAGCTTTAAATTGGAAGCTGCCAGATCGGCCAGTTTGCCAGGCCCCTCGATGCTTTCTAGAATGGTACTGAGATCACCGGAGAGCTCACCCCGCAGCGACAGTATTTTTTCGGTATTTTCCCTGACCGATCGCATCAAGGCTTCGGTCTTCAGATTCATTTCGCCGACAGGCGGCTCTTCAACTTTCTCAATTTTAACCCGGTAAAATGAGCGTTTTTTCAGGTACCGAACAATTTTAGCCTTGGCTAAACCCTGCACCAGGGCTTTGAGCCGTCCATCCGGGAGCTTCAACAGTCTTAAGACGCGGCTGACCGTACCGATCTTATAAATGTCGCTCGCGCCCGGGTTTTCAATTGCGGGATCTTTCTGGGTCACCAGCATCAAATATCCATCTTTGGCGACACCTTCTTCAACCGCCCGGATAGACCTATCCCGGCCGACAAACAACGGTAAGACCATATCGCTGAAAACGACGATATCCCGGACCGGCAGCAGCGGAAGCGTGGTCGGTATTTCAGCATTGGAGCTGTCTTCTTCAATAAGGCTAATTAGATCGTCTGTATCACTTTGCGCCATTTTTGCTCCTGCGCACTGACCTAAAATTCAAGGTTTACACAATTTGGGCCGAAATTACCCCTACAGTGGCAACCTTAGGGTAGTGCAATATAACCCTCTAAAATAAGCTTAAATTTTTCTTTGACAATATCCAGCTTAATTTTTTATGACATATATTCTTAATCCTAAAAATAAGGACGCTGATTGCATTTTAAAGCTGAACAATGCCGGCAATCTGTCCGCAGGGAAGATGGCCCTTTCGATCGAGATGCCGCTTACCAAAAAACGTTTACCCCGTCAGGACCGTTAAGCGATGATAACACATTATTTGACCGAATTCTTGGTTTTTGTTTTTGGAATCTGTATCGGAAGTTTTTTGAATGTGTGCATATATCGACTTCCGGAATCCAAATCAATTGTCCACCCCCGTTCGATGTGCCCAAGTTGCGGGACCCTCATTGCTTTTTATGACAACATACCGATTTTAAGCTACCTTGCCTTGCGCGGAAAATGCCGCCACTGTTCAGCCCGCATCTCATTTCGCTATCCCATTATTGAATGTATCAGCGGTATTTTTGCCGTGGGTGTCTTTTTGAAATATGGCTTGAGTTTCGAAGCCCTGATTTATTATACCTTTGTTGCAACGCTGCTGGTGATCACATTTATTGATATTGATCACCAGATTATCCCTGACGTGATCAGTCTGCCGGGAATACCGATTTTTTTTGCGGCCAGCTTCGCGCTGCCCGAAATTACGCTCGTTGAGTCTATTTTAGGTATTTTAATCGGTGGTGGCAGCCTGTGGATCGTCGCCCAGCTGTATTATGTGCTGACCCGCAAAGAAGGTATGGGCGGCGGCGATATCAAACTGTTGGCGATGATGGGCGCCATCATCGGATGGAAGGGCGTCCTATTTACGATATTTATGGCCTCGGCCATCGGAACGGTTGTCGGCTTGCTCGTCATGTTAAAGACCCGTACATCAATGAAACTCAAAGTGCCGTTTGGGCCCTTCCTGGCCATCGGCGCAATCGCCTATATATTTTTGGGTCCGCAATTGATGACCTGGTACTTTAACCTGCTGCGAAGCTAAATATGGATCCACATTCAACGGGGCCCGAAGTTCAATTGAGGATTTACCGATGAAAATAGCCATTATTTCCGATATCCATGGTAACATGGAAGCATTCGAGCAGGTTTCGGCTGATATCGCAAGATCCCGCGTGGATGATATCATCAGCCTGGGAGATCATATCGGTTATGGCCCGCAGCCGGAAGAGGTCATCAATCGCATTCGCCGGCACAACATTACAGCCTTGCAGGGCAACCATGAGCTGGCCCTGGTTGAGCCAACCTACCTCGACTGGTTTAACCAAGCTGCCCGGAAGTCATTGAATATAACCCGCACCCTGTTGTCCCCACAATCCTTGCATTTCATCGCCAACCTGAAAACCCACCGGAGCGCACATGGATGCCGCTTTGTTCATGGATTTCCGCCGGACTCTGTGTTGACCTATTTGTTCCAGCTATCTGATGAAACAAAAATCCAAGCGCTGGAGCGTTTAAGCGAAAAGCGCTGTTTTATCGGTCACACCCACACCCTGGACATCGTCAGTCTGGGCCGCCAGGGCCTTCAAAGCAACAAGCTCAAAGAAGGCCTCAACAAGCTAGACAGCCGTCGCAAGTATATCATCAGCGCCGGCAGCGTCGGACAGCCCCGGGACGGTAACAACAAAGCCAAGTATCTGATCTGGGACTCCACTGATGATACCGTTGACGTCAAGTTTGTTGCCTATGACATTGCCGCGGTGGTTGAAAAAATGATGGCGGTCGGTATGCCGCAAAAACATGCCCAACGGCTCTGGTAAGGTCTGATCGTCCGGTCGCAGGTGACCGGCGAGAACACCAACCCGTAGAGAATTACAAACCGGAGTGATGGAACCAATATAATTTCGGATTGCAGATTTCAGATTGCGGATTGCGGATTTCGGATTTTAAATGATCGGAATGTCTGAGATTACAATCTGCAATGAATTTTAGCCTCTAATGCGTAGCTGATTTCCCTATCTTTATCCCAAGATCCAGTGCCTGGCGATTCATGTCCAGAAAATCTGCCGGAATGCGCTTCTCCAGCGCTTTCATAATCGATTCGGGATCGATCAATTCGGTTATGCTGATAACGGCCCCCAGCATGCAAATATTGAAAACAATCGGTTTGCCGATTTTGTCAATGACCGTATCATACATGGCAATCGCTTTTTGCTGGGCATCTACTTTTTTTTCAGTTTGCACATAGCGGGTGTCGCTGATCAGCAAGCCTCCCGGCCGAATAATCGAATAAAATTTATTGTAGGCTTCCTGGGTCAGGCAGACCAGCACATTGGGTTGAATTACTTTTGGATAGTGGATAATCGTGTCGGATATAATGATATCCGAACGGGTTGCTCCCCCGCGAGCCTCGGCCCCGTATGATTGGGATTGGACGGCATTTAACCCATTATAGAGAACGGCTGCTTCGGCCAGGATGATGGCAGCGGTGATAACCCCCTGCCCTCCCGAGCCTGAAAATACCAGTCTGCATCTTTCCATTTTTAGCGACCTTCCATTGCCTTTTGCACCAGCTGTTCATATTGGTTGCAATATTCAGGCTTGTCTTGCTGGACAAAAATTCCGCGCTCGATCAGATTCGGATTTTCTTTTTTGGCCTTTGAGCCGATCGGCGTCGTATTTTGCTTGTAGTAGGCAATCATGTCAACAGCATCGCCGACTTTGTTTTTGCGGCCGAAATACGTAGGGCACTGTGAAAAAATTTCCACCACTGAAAAGCCCTCGTGCAAAATGGCCTGTTGAATAATGTCGGTCATCTGCTTGATGTGATAGGTTGTGGTCCGGGCCACAAAGGTGGCACCGGCTGCTTTTGACAGCTCCACAACATCGAAGCCAGGGTCAATCGTCAAATAGGGCGCCGTAGTCGCGCGGACATTTTCGCCCGATAGCGGGGAAAACTGACCTCCCGTCATACCATAGATCCGGTTGTTCATGACAATGGCAGTAATATCGATATTGCGGCGCGCCGCATGGATAAAATGATTGCCCCCGATTGCCAGGGCATCGCCGTCACCCATGGGCACTATCAAATTGAGTTCCGGGCGGGCCATTTTGACGCCCGTTGCAAAAGCCAGCGCCCGGCCATGAATCGTATGCAGGGTGTGAAAATCCACATATCCGGTAATGCGCGAAGAGCAGCCAATACCCGAAACCATGACGATTTCGTTTCGGCTGAATCCCATTTTTTCAATGGCCCGCAACAGTCCGTTTAACACCATGCCATGACCGCACCCCGGACACCAGAGATGTGGGAAGAATCGTTCTCGCAAATATGCCTTTAGCGCCATCGCTTTAAACCCCCTTACCCTGGATCAACCGCAAGATATTCAAGATATCGGATGGCATAATAAAAACGCCATCAATGCGATTCGCCAGAAACACCTTATCGGGTTCATCCACTGCCAGTTTCACGGATTGAAGCACCTGCCCCATGTTCTGCTCAACCACAATCACTGATTGAGCTGCAGCGCATTTTTCACGGACGATTTCGTGAGGAAACGGCCAGAGTGTCTGCAACTCCAACAGGCCCAGCCGTTCGCCGCGCGATCTTCTTTTTTCTACGATATGGCGCGCCGAGCGGGCCGAGGAGCCGTAAGATACCAGCAGGTGCTTGGCATCCTCGATATAATATTCCTTGTAGCGGGCCAGTTGATTGACCCGGTTATCGATTTTGTCGACCAGATGACGCAGCAGACCATGCACCGCCCTTGGTTCGCTGGACGGAAACCCCCACATATCATGAAAAAGTCCGGTGACGTTGAAGCGATGAACGCCACCGAAATCGGACATCGGCAAGCGGCCGTCTTCGCGCGGCAGATAGGGGTGGTAATCGACGCCTTCTTTGACGGAAGTTTTCAGCCGCTCGACAAGGGGCACTTCACCGGGTTGCGGAATGACGAGACGCTCCCGCATATGGGCAACAACTTCATCGAGTAGCAAAATGACCGGTGTCCTATAAATTTCAGCCAAATTAAAAGCCTCGACCGTCAGCGCAAATATATCCTGATGATTGGAAGCCGTAAGTGCGATAATGGCATGGTCGCCGTGAGTCCCCCAGCGGGCTTGATTCACATCACCCTGACTGCCGTGGGTTGGCAGTCCGGTGGACGGACCACCCCGCTGTACGTTGACGATCACACACGGAATTTCGGCCATAATGGCATAACCTAAAGCTTCCTGCATAAGAGAGAAGCCCGGTCCGCTGGTGGCGGTCATCACCTTACAACCGGTCAGAGAAGCACCGATGATGGCACACAGCGAGGAAATTTCATCTTCCATTTGCATAAACTTTGCGCCAATTTGCGGCAGTCGTGAGGCTAAATATTCAGTAATTTCCGATGAGGGTGTAATGGGATAGCCGGCATAAAAACTGAGTCCGGCGTAAACAGCCGCTTCGGCGCAGGCCTCATTGCCTTGGACAAATTTTATGTTTTCGCTCATATCATCGCCTATTCTTCGGTTTCGATCTCGATTGCCAGATCCGGGCAGCGAAGCTCACAAAGTTTACAGCAGATACAATCCTGCGGGCGCGATGCCAAGACCTTTTCGCGATCATCTAATTCCAGAACCTTCTTAGGGCAAAGCGCCACACATATACCACATCCCTTGCACCAATACTCGTTGATATGATGTTTTTTTAACTTTGGTTTGGCCATTTAAATCCGCTCACTGTTCACTAAAGATGTTTTGAGAAACGTATAAAGTGGCTCCTTAATTGTTATAGAAGTGAATGTCAAGGAAAACAAGATTCCACAGGTGCTTTGTTGCCTTCTGCCATGGTGTCGAACGAGATGGTTGTCACCTTGAAATTCATAGCGCCTGTCAGGAAATGACATGGCCGGCAATCATTTTGTCAATTATTTTTGAAACAGCAATCTAATGACCGGGTCGCAGCCAATGGACGCTGTTGGATCGGCAGGCCGGACAGATACGCTCCCAATCCACGTTAAACCGACCTTCCCATAAGTGACCGCAACGAAAGCAATGAAATTGAGCTGCAGTGTTTTCATCGGCTGGTTTGGGATTCCGGGGCCGGGGCACCCGAACCTTTGACAGCTCAGAGCGGGTCAGCTCTATTTCTTCGGCTGTCACCGATTGGCGTTTCTTCTCAGCTTCCAGCATGATGGTCTGCCAGCGGCCACCTTCGGCGGCTGAACACCATTCCAACATCAGCCGCTCGGGTCGGATACCCATTTTTATCAATTTATCCCATAATCCGTCAATACGACGAACCGTACTTCGATTGGCATCGATGTAATGACAGTCGACATAGTGGCAGCCAGAAACCAGCACAACAGGCGCACCCTTTTGGAACGCATACCACACGAATTCGGGATGCACCCGCCCCGAACACATCGTACGGATAATAAAGGCATGCGGCGGGTAGGCCAACCGGCTTAAACCGGCGGTATCAGCTCCGGCGTAAGAGCACCAATTACAGGCAAAGGTTACGATTTTTTCCAACCCATTTTCTCCCAGCATAGCGTCAATTTGGGCATAGATCGCTTGATCTGAAAAATGCCGCATTTCAATCGCCCCAAATTTGCATTCGGCCGCACAGGTCCCGCACCCGACACAGGCCGCACTGATGATCTGGGGCACCTGCTTCTTTTGCCAGGTTATGGCACCAAAAGGACAGACATTTGCGCACTGGCCGCAGCGGGTGCACGGCTCTTCATATACAACCGCTGTGATCGCCTCAACGGCCAAGTGGTCCTTTTGCAACAAAATAGAGGCCCGCGAACTGGCGGCGCTGGCCTGGGTGACGCTTTCACGAATATCTTTGGGGCTTTCAGCCGCGCCGGCAATGTAGACCCCCTTGGTGGGCGTATCCACAGGCCTCAGCTTCGCGTGCGCTTCTTTTAGAAATCCACCGGGCGATTTGGACAGACTGACCATCTGACGCACAAACTCGGTATCAACGGCCGGCACCGCGCCAACCGCCAACACCAACATATCAAATTCCAGTTTTTCGAGACGCTTTTCGGTTGTATTTTCAACGGTCACCCGCAAATTTTTGTTGTGCGCGTCTTCCCGGACCTCACCGGGCAAGCCGCGCAAATATCGAACCCCATGGCCGCGGGTCCGCATCAAAAGTTCTTCAAACCCTTTTCCGTATGCGCGCAGATCGGTATAAAAAATGGTCACCTCTGTGTCCGGGTAATTATCCATCAGATATTGGGCACCTTTGATGCTGTTCATACAGCAAATGTTGGAGCAATAAGGGTTACCGCGGCTGGGGTCCTGGGTTCGAGAGCCCACGCACTGAATAAAGCCGATACGCAAGGGTCGCTTCTTGTCGCTGGGACGTCCTAAATGTCCGCCCAAAGCACCTCCGGTTGAGATCAGGCGCTCAAATTCAAGACTGGTGACCACATTGACAAAGCGCGTGTATCCGTACTCATCCAGAGCGGTTGGATCGTATACGTCCATACCGGTTGCAACAATAATAGCGCCGATATCAATATCGATTAGCTCGTCTTCCTGGTCAAAGTTAATGCAATTTTTCTCGCAGGATTCAATGCACTTGCCGCAAGCTATCGGGTTGCGACCCAAACAATCTGTAGCTGAAACCACATACGCTGATGGAACGGCTTGCGGAAATGGGATGTAGATCGCGCGACGGCTGCTCAGTCCCATTTGAAATTCATCAGGGACAACCACCGGACAGACCGCTACACAATCACCGCAAGTCGTACATTGATCTTCATCGACATACCGGGGCTTTTTTCGAATCCGCGCTTTAAAATTACCCACGTATCCGGTGATATCCTCTAAAACAGCATTGGTCATGAGCTCAATTCGGGGATGCCGACCGACATCCATCATCTTGGGTCCGAGAATTCAGATGCTGCACTCAATGTCCGGATAGACCTTGTCGAGCTGGGCCATAATACCGCCAATGGACGGCTTTTTTTCAACCAGGTATACCGGGTGTCCCGCATCTGCCAGATCCAGGGCTGCCTGCATGCCGGCCACTCCCCCGCCAATTACCAGCGCTGCATCTGTGATCGGAATGTGTTCCTCATCCTGGGGGTAAAGCCACTTGGCACGGGCAACGGCAACCCGGACGATATTCAATGCCTTACGGGTGGCCGCTTCGCAATCCGGTGTCACCCAGGAGCAATGCTCGCGAATATTCGCCATTTCCAGCAGATAGGGATTCAACCCGGCTGCTTGGATGCATTGCCGAAAAATGGGTTCGTAAGAAGCCGGAGAACAGGACGCAACCACCACGCGGTTGAGCTTGTGCTCGAAAATGGTTTGTTGAATTTCCTGCTGACCCGGATCGGAACACGTATATTTGTTCCGGACCGCCACGACCACATCCGGCAACGTCTCGGCGAATCCTTGAACCGCGTCGACATTGACAACTCCGGCAATATTGGAGCCACAATCACATACAAAAACGCCTATCCGCAATTCTTCTTTGGTCAAATTCGGCCTCCTTTGCGCCATACGACCGTTTTTCGTTTGGGAGTCAACGACCACCCGCACAGCGGCACGCAGGGCCCCGATCGTTGCGGGTGATACCGGGTGCCAAGCACCCGGTTTGGGAAACCCAATGAATTCCGGTTCGTGCAAGATTCAGGTTTCATTTTGAACGAATCCGAAAAACAGGTGTCGCTCAATAACTGCCAAACGGTTGGCGCTTCATTTTTCCCGCTGCCAGGTTTGATATTGTTGCTCGCGCGCAATTTCTTTATCTTTCCAGAACTGCCGGTCCCGGGCTGCTTGCTCAATGGCCTCCTGAAAGGCTTTTTTAAATTCCTCGGAATCAAACTGGGCCTTGCTGAAAAAATCAAACGCCTGGTACTGTTTGAACGCTTTGCGCTGCGTTTCCATGGTTCCGTAGCCGGTCACCATGATCACACGGGTAAACGGACGTCGCTGGCGAATTTCGGCCAGCAAATGAATACCGTCCTCATTGCTTTCATCCTCGTCAGCCAGTCGAATATCCAAGACAGCCAGATCCAGATCCTTATTCTCATCGATATATGCAAGGGCTTTTTCTTTGGTCCCTGCGGCCCGGACCCAATGCCCTTCGCGCTCCAACAGTCCGCTCAGCAGTCCCCGCCAATCAGCGTAGTCATCCACAATTAAGACTTTTCCGCGCATTTTTTCCCTTTAAACGTGTTTGGTGTTTAGTCGCTGACTGTTTGCCCCTGATTACCCCTCGTTTCACGGTTTTAAGACGTCTGCTTTACGTTATTTGTTTTCTGTCTTCTGTCCTCTGTCTTCTAACCTCTGTCCTCTAAAGCCGGCAGCCGAATAATAAACGTTGCCCCCTTATCAGGCTGGCTGAGGCACTCAATGGTTCCACCCTGGCGTTCGATAAAAGTCCGCATCCACCACAATCCAAATCCAAGCCCGTCTTCACTGGGTTGAAATAAATTCCACAAATGGTCCAAGTGACGGGATGACATTCCTTTGCCCGTATCACTGATGCGGACCCGGACCCAGGGGTGCCCATCAATTTGTTCAGATCGGCTGCTGATTTCCAGCCGCCTGAGCTTGCGGCGCGCCATGGCTTTGCAAGCATTGGTCATGAGTTCGAGGAATATGTCCAGCAGAAGCAAACTGCAATTCACCGGGGGTAACTGCTGATCATAGTCACAAACAACCTCAACACTATCCGGTATGTCGACAGAGTCTAACGCCTCATTCAGCAATCGGTTTACGTCAAATCGAGTTGGTGGAGCGGATTCTTTAAATGGCCGGAATAATGCTTCGCTGAGCTTAAGAATAAACTGCGAATTCCGACTGATACGCTCCAGGTTAGACTGGGCCCAACGACGGTCTGCAGCAGATAGGTCCATCTTTGCTACCAATTGCAGCATTTCACTGGCGCTAACCGGCACAACCCCCAGGAGGTTATTGATGCGATGCGCCAGGGCAGTTGCTGCCTGGCCCATCACGGCCCACTTTTCGGCAGCCAGACGCCGTTCTTGCTCCGCCTTGAGTTTTTGGAGCTGGGTGGCGTTTTGGATGGCAATGACCGCCTCCTGGGCCAATGCTTCCAGAAGTTCAACATCCTGCCGATCAAAAGCGGCCGGACGAGAGCTCTCTAAAAGCAAAACCCCGATGAACTTTCCTTTTTGGTGGTGTTCGTCTAAGCTGTACAATAAGGGTACCGAAATGCTCGAACGCATATCTTCAAAAAGAACGACATTCAAAGGATCCTTACGAACATCGGGGCATAGATAGGGCCGTTGTTTTTCGGCCACCCAGCGGGCAATCCCCTGCCCGATGCGCGGTGTATACGCCATCTTTTCTTTGGTCCACCCTTTTCCATAGTGCGCTTTGAGAACAAGATGCCCGGTCTCGGGTTCCAGATGCCGCAGCGAGCCATGCTCGGCATTGACGAGTTCAGCTGCTTTTTCAAGGATCAGATTCAAAACGTGATCCAATTCAAGGCTCGATGTCAGCGCCACATCAATGGCATGCAGGGTGCGAAACTGTGCGGTCATGCGGGCCAGACGCTCATTTTGCTGGGCAACCGAGGCTGTCAGGTCCGCCAGAGATTGGATCAGGGCGATGTCCCGCTTGCTGAAGATTCGTTCCGGTTGCCGATCGAAAACAATCAGCAGCCCGCGAACGGCTTCCTGCCACACCAGCGGGGCCGCCATCAAAACAGATTGATCCGGAAGCGTTTGAATGACAGCCTGACGGGAACTGATTATTTCTCTTAAAAGCGTTTCATCCCAGGGCTCTTTGGGCAGGTTGTGCGTGGCCAGCAAGGTGCTGTGACCGCTTCCCGGGTCACACAGGTAAAAACCGCTGCCTTGGGCTCGGCATTGAAACGTCGCCTGTCGAACGACGCTTTGGAGCAGATTCGGATCCAGTATATCCGTTGAGGAAATATGCGGCTGCATCTTATTAAGGGCACTTTTCACTTTTATGATCATAGGCTCGCCGGACAGGTCTTTTGAATGCCGGCGTTCAAAGATGATTCGCGATTAATGTCGTCAGGTCTTGAATCTCAAGGTTGAGTGTCTGTTTCAGCTGCGGATCCTGTTGGGCACAACGAAAATGAATCTGGCATTTAATACAGGCCGTAATCATTCGGTTGACACCTGTTTGCGACGCTTCCTGTAAGCGCTCAATTTGAATATTTTTGCTGACCTGTCCACAGGAGGTCCAGCCGGTGGTGCCGCAACACAGACTGGCACTGCGGACCCGTTCCATTTCCCTCAAATCCAATCCCAGAGCCGCCATTAACAATCGCGGCTCATCGTAAATCTCAAGATAGCGGCCCAACCGACAGGGATCATGGTAAGTGACGGGCTGCTGATTTTTTGCGGCCAGCACGAGGTTCCCATCAGCGACGGCCTGCGCCAAATATTGCGTCAGGTGAAATACCGCCATGCCATGGTCCGCGACCCGTTTGGGGTACTCCCGGGTCAGCATAAGGGCACACTCCGGACAGGTGGTAACAATGGTTTTAGCACCGGCGGCGCTGAGCTGCTCAAGGTTGTGTTTGGCCAGTGCCTTAAATGTCTTTATATCACCTTCCCATAGCTGATCGTGGCCGCAGCAACGCTCGTCGGCCATGATCTGAGGCGCGATCCCCAGATGGTTCAAAATTTTCACCGCTGCCCTGGCAATGTCGATGCCCTCTATATTCAAATGCTTAAATAAGACATCATAGTATGGCAAACATCCCGTAAAATAGACAACCTCTGAAGAATCAGATATCTGCAGCTCGGGCGATATCCAATCCAGGCGATGTTGTTCGAGCCCCGCAGCGGTCATCATTTTGCCCCAGTTTTGAACAACGGCTCCATGGGTGCATTCACCGGTTTGTCCGCATTCCGTGGCCAGGGTTCTGGCCTCCTGTATAAAATCAGAAAAATAGACATCTGAAGGACACAATAGACTGCAGCGCTTGCATGTCAGGCAGGACCAAAATAACGGATCTTGCATGATCTTTTCGGGCTGACCATTGATGGCCTTCTCTACCAGCAGCCGCGGGCTGCTATAGGAGCGGGTTTCCCAACGGGTGATCGGGCACACGGCACTGCACTTGCCACATTCCTGGCAATACCAGGCCCGACAGTGTTGGATAATGTCGTGCAGGTTATCCATACCGCTGCCCGCCTCCATTCAGGCCATCCATAAAGGTTTGTATTTTTGATACCCAGGATTCTGCATCGTCGGCCGCGATTCGATCCATAACAAGGCGTTTATTCGAATGTCCCAACAGCTGCATCAAGCGGCTGGTCAAATCAAATGTTTCCCGGGCACGCTGGTTGCCGAATGTATAATGGCATTCACCCGGCGCACACCCCAGCAGCAAAACACCGTCGGCACCCAGCTGAAAAGCGCTAAGGAGAATTCCGGGACCCAACCGCCCCAGGCATGTGACTTTTAAAGGATAGACCCATGGTGTGTAGGATGAATGCTGCCGACCCGCGGCTTCGAGACCCCGGTAAGCATTCCAGTTACACGTAAAAACGATTGCCTTGCGCCTGTCATTTAAATCATGTGCCTTTAGGACAGCTGCCAGCATGGCTTCCATTTGTTCATCTGTCGCATCGCCTGCTGTTATGGCGCCAGAAGGACATTGCGCGGCACAACTGGCGCAACCCGAACAGATCACCGGATCGATCCAGGAATGACGGTGCGGTTCTTCTCCAACCAGTTGCGGTGCACCCAGGTCACAAATATCGATACAGGTTTTACAGGCCCGGCAGCGGTGCGGATCGACCGAAGCGGTTATGGGCTTGGGTTGTTCGGCCAGCCGGTGCAACCAGCCGGCTGCCTTGATCGCCGCTGCCGCTCCGGTCGATCGGCCATCTCGCGGGTCACAGAAAAAAACGCCCGGCAACAGCGTTTCGACAACCGGTGGCGTCGGCATGAGTCGCTCGCGTTGATCGGATGCCGCAAACGCATTGCACAGCAGATCCGCTTCGGCCGCATCCTGCGGTGCCAGTACGACCGCTGATGCTTGCCGAACGGTCACTGGATTCCAGAGCGCATATTGCCCATCGACACGCTTGATTTGATGGGGCAACTGCTCGGCAACGCGGGTAACAATCTGGCGGTCGTTGAGTAATCTCTGACAGATCCGTGCCGCTGTGCCATTGCCCACAATCAACACGGACCGTTCGGCGTTCAGCGATTGGGCCTTTCGGGGCGATGCCATCTTCAACTTGACGGCAGCGGCCGCAATCAACCGGGCTGCCTTGGCGGTCGCGGCCGCCGGATCGTTCGCATGTACCCAGGCACAGTGCTCGCGGATATTCACAAATTCCCAGATCAGATACGACAAATTGACAGCCGGCAAGCGATTTTTGGGACT